>Ga0307379_10000911_pt1 | contig 48052 bp, 52 predicted proteins | sample UN2MG_FD_202237 | JGI IMG/M metagenome (GOLD analysis project Ga0307379, IMG submission 202237) | Soil microbial communities from Risofladan, Vaasa, Finland - UN-2 | ecosystem: Environmental > Terrestrial > Soil > Coastal area > Acid sulfate soil | place: Finland: Risofladan, Vaasa | collected... | reverse complement strand
TTCTCTTCGGCCTGCCTGAGCATGTGGTCTATGCCACCGCCGGGGTGTGGGCGGTACTCGTCGTCGCCACGCTGATCGTGCTCGCCTTGCGCGCCCGCCGTCCCGGCCACTACGAGGAGCTGGTCGACCGCACGATGTCGTGGTGGTGGATGATCGGCGCCTTCACCTTTGCGATCGCCGTTAACAAGACGGTGGCCATCGTCTTCCTGGCCTTCATCTCGTATCTGGCGCTGAAAGAGTACCTGTCGCTGATCCCGACGCGGCGCATCGACCGCGGGCTGCTGCTGTTCGCCTATCTCGCCATTCCGCTTCAGTACTATTGGGCGGCGATCGACTGGTACGGCATGTTTATCGTGTTCGTGCCGGTATGGCTGTTCCTGTTCTTCCCGGCGCTGATGGCTTTGCGTGGCGACACGCAAGGGTTCCTGCGCGCGGTCGGCACGCTCTCCTGGGGGCTGATGCTGACAGTGTTTGCTTTGAGCCACATGGCCATGCTGCTGGTTTCGGGCGAGGTCTATAACCCCGTAGCGGGCGGCGTCGGGCTGCTGTTCTTCCTGGTGGTGCTCACCCAGTTCAACGACGTGGCGCAATATGTTTGGGGCAAGCTTCTCGGCCGCCACAAGGTGACCCCCAGTGTCAGCCCGAAGAAGACGTGGGAGGGGCTGGTCGGCGGGGTGCTCACCACCGTTGGTGTGGCGGCAGCCATCGGGCCGTATCTCACGCCCATGGACTGGATGTGGTCGGCGCTGGCCGGCGGCGTGCTCGGGGTCGCCGGGTTCCTCGGCGACATTACCCTCTCCGCCATGAAGCGCGATCTTGGGGTCAAGGACACCGGCGGGCTGATCCCCGGCCATGGCGGCATTCTCGACCGGGTCGACAGCCTCACCTACGCCGCGCCCGCCTTCTTCCACTTCTTCCGCTATTTCTTCACGCCATGAGGCGGAGCCTGTGAGCCGGAACCCGTTCATCGCGCTGCTGCGGTTTGTATTTTTTGCCGTCGTGGTGCGGGCGGTGATCCTGATCGCGCTCGGCCTGACCGTGCGCCACCGCGAGCGCCTGCCGAAGGACGGTCCCGCAGTGCTTGTCGCCAACCACAACTCCAATCTCGATGCGCTGGCGCTGATGTCGCTGATGCCGCTGCGTCTATTGCCGAAGCTCCGTCCCGTCGCGGCGGTCGACTATTTCTTCACGAGCAAGGCGAAGGGCTGGTTCGTCACCAACATCATCGGCATCATCCCGGTGAAGCGCGGCAGAGCCAAAGACGGCGGCAACCCGCTTCTCTTATGCGAGGAGGCGCTGGACCGCGGCGAGATCCTGGTGCTGTTCCCGGAAGGATCGCGCGGCGACCCCGAGACATTGGGCCCGCTGAAGAAGGGTATCGGACATCTGGCGTGCGCGCGGCCGCATGTCCCCATCATACCGGTCTACATGCATGGGCTCGGCAAGGCGCTGCCCAAGGGCTCGTCCCTGCTGGTGCCGTTCAATTGCACGGCGAATGTCGGCGAGCCGCTCTACGGCACCGAGACCTACAAAGACTTCGTGGCGGCGCTGGAGGAGCGTATCACAGCGCTCGCCGGCGAAGAGAAGAAGCCCAATTGGGACTGAGGTCAGCGCGGGCCGGGCAGGCTTGACCCTTGGCGCGATCTGTCCAACCGTTGGCCTCAGATTCGCTCTCTTAGGAGTCGCGCGGTGACTCGGTACGGAATCGCCCTGGTAATCGTGGCGCTGGCGCTTGCGCCCTTCGCAAGTGCGTTCCGGGCAGCGGCGGCGGAGGATGCCGGGCGCATCGCCATCATCGATACCTCGACCAACGTGAAGCCATATCTGCCGCAACTGCGCGCCGCCGGCGTCAAGGTGATCGGCCGCTATCTCGGCCGCTGTCCTCAATGGGCGGGCAAGAGGCTCATCGACAACGGCAGGGCCGGTGAGCCCGGCAGCGAGATCGACGCGATCCTCGACCATGGCTTCGCGGTGCTGTCGATCTACCAATATCTCTCCAGCAGCAGATACAAGTTTCAGGGCAAGAGCCTGACGAGCAAGGGCAGACTGTTCACGCTCAAGGACGCAAATTGCGCAAGAGCGGCCAATCCGCCGCATTCGACGAAAACCGAAGCGGAGCTCGATTCACGCGCCGCGGTGGCGCAGGCCAAGGCACTCGGTCAGCCGGCCAATACCGCGATCTATTTCGGCGTCGACTTCAATTTTGACAGGGGCGACACCGCCACGGCGAAGAAGATGATCGAGTACTTCACAGTGGTGAACCGCAATTTGCGGGCCGCGGGGTATTTGGTGGGCGCCTATGGCAGCGGCGACGCGCTGATGCTGCTCAAGCGGCAGAGGCTGATCGATTTCGCGTGGCTGTCGGCGTCGCGGTCGTTCGCCGGATCGTCCGCCTTCCACAATTCCGGGCAGTGGCATCTGTTCCAGAATTGGACGGACACGACCTGGTTCGCGCGGAAGGCCAACGGCAAATGCAGGGGCGGGTTGCCTCTCGATACCGATATCCAGAACGCGGCGTTCGCCGGCCAGTCGATCGGTTTCTGGACGCGCGACGGTCCCTATGCGGTGCCTGCGGCGCGCACCGAGGCGATCTACAATCAGCGCCGCTTCGCGTGCAACGGCGATGCGCTGATCCGCGCCACGGGCGCGCTGCCGCCGGGACCGCTGGCAAGCACCGCGCATTGCGGCCGTCCCTACATCGTTTGCGAGCCGCGCCTGGCGCGCGGTCTCGTCGCCCAGATTTGCTATGCCAACACGGCGCGTATCGGGGAGGGGAACGGGGTTCTCGTCAAGGTCGACTATGACGACGACGGCAATTTCGACGGCTGGACGATGATCGACAATTTGTCCAGATCCTTCGCGCGCAAGCCGCACTACATCAAGGACCAGGCGGAGCGCAGGAGCGCGGTCTGCCCGCGATGATGCGGCGCGCGTTTGGTTGGGCGTGTCTCTGAAAGACTCAGTGGGCGAAGGGGTTGCCGCCTGCCACCGCCGCCAGGATGAGCAAGGCGCAGGCTACCAGCGCCGTGATGGTGCGCACATGGTTCCATGCGGCCCAGGACGATTGGAAGTGCTTCCACACCTCGCGGCCGTCCTTGGTGTCGGGCGCGATACGGGCGAGCTGATTGTTAAGCGGCACGTTGCACATCATGGTCACCGGGAATGTGCCCATGAGGAAGAACACCGTGCCAGCGAGCAGATAGCACGAGCCGGGCTTGCCCCAATGAAGAATGGCGGTGCCCGACAGCACGGCGCAGAGCGCGGCGGTACCGAAGAACACCACGAGGAACACGGGCGACCTGATCGCGGCGGTGATGGCCTGCATGGCGACGATGCCCCGCTCCGCCGAAAGCCCGCCAAGCGCCCGCATCAGAAAAGCGGAGAAGGCGAAGAAGTTGCCGGCGAGAAGCGCCGTGCCGAGCGCCGCTAGAATCGTCACCACGAATATGAGTTGTTCCATCCGGCGGGCCTCCCCATCCCTTCGGTCTTCTTAGTCTTCTACCAGTTCGGGTTGGTGCACCTAACGCCTTTGGTGTTGGTCTTGGCGATCTTGCCGGGCTGGGGCTCGGGCTCGGCCTTCGACTCGGAGGTCTCGGCTGCCGTCTCGGTCTCGCTCTCGGACTCGGCCTTGGGCTTGCTCCCGAGCTCGATCTCCCAAGCGCGCCGCACCTCGGTCCACCATTCTTTCGACTCCGGCCCCCGAGCGTCACCAATGAAGCGCAATGTGAAATCCTCGCCTTGCGTGCAGGCTATGGAGATGGCGTAGCCTTTCCACGGTTTGGAGATCATCAACGCGTCGGTCACCACGTATTTTTTGAAGGACAGCTTGCTGGTCAGCACCAAGGAGGTGCCGTCCTCGCGCTGATACAGGTGAACGTAGATCGGTGGCTGGACGAGGCCGCCGCCGAAAGCGGTCCAGCCCTCGATGGGGAGGTCACCGCTGTAAGTCTGGCCGAGTAGGCTCTCAACGAGCTTCGCGTCCGGGTCTTCCTCCTCGGCCGGAGCCTCGGGCTCGGCGAATGCCGGGACTGCAAAAAGCGCCGCTGCGACGCATGCCACTGATAGGGATCTCAAAATGCTACTGTGCATGGGCCCTTTCCCTCGACCCGTTTCCTTTGGCCAAGTCTATTCATAATCGCGGCAAAATTCGTCCCTAAACCTCGGCGCAGATGTTCCCCCGATACTCCTTACGGCCATCCCTCAGGGCCCTGTGCGCCGCGCTCCTCGTTCTGTGCGTAGCGGGAGAGGCTGCGCGGGCGGCGCCAATGCCGCCTGCCTGCGACGGCCCCCGGTTTCGTCTCATGATCGGGCAGATGATCATGGTGGGATTTCCCGGCGACGACGAGAAGGATCTGGGCGTCATCACCGTACGCGACCAGCTGGCCAAGGGGATTGTCGGCGGCGTGGTGCTGTTCCCGGAGAATATCGCCTCGCCGCCTCAGCTCAAGAACCTCATCGCCTATTTGCGAAATGCGCGCTCGCCGCGGCCGTTCATCGCCGTCGACCAGGAAGGCGGCAAGGTGCAGCGGCTCAACCGCTGGAACGGGCACACCTGGTTTCCGTCGGCGCAGAGCGTGGGCCGGGACCCGAGCTTCGCTGTGCCGGATGCCGCCAGGCGCCTCTACGACAAAATGGCGATTGAGCTGGCCGAGGCCGGCTTCAACATGAATTTCGGGCCGGTGGTCGACCTCAACCTCAATCCGAGCAATCCGGTCATCGGCGGGCGCGGACGAAGCTTCGGCGCCGACCCGGACACGGTCACGGCGCTGGCGACAGCTTTCATCGAGGCGCACCGCGCGGCCAACGTCGTCACCGTGGCAAAGCATTTCCCCGGTCACGGCTCAAGCCGCGTGGACAGCCACAAAGCTCTGGCGGACGTGTCGCAGACGTGGCGCGAGGTCGAGCTCGAGCCCTACCGCAGGCTCGCCAAAGCCGGTCTGCTGGACGCGGTGATGGTCGGGCACCTCTACCATCCGCGGTTCAGCGACATGGAAAAGCTGCCGGCCTCACTATCGGCCAAGGCCGTGCGCGCGCTCCGCAACAAAAGCTGGATCGATTTCAACGGCGTGGTCATCAGCGACGACATGGAGATGGGCGCGGTGCGCGGCCACTTCACGCTGGAGGAGATTGTGGTCAAGGCGATCAACGCCGGCACCGACATCGTCGTGTTCTCCAACGTAGAGGCCGGCAACCCCGAACTCGGCGCGAAGGTCCATGGGGCCATCGTCGCGGCGGTCTGCGACGGGCGCATCTCGCGCCGCCGCGTCGAGCAGGCCTACGGCAAGATCGTGCTACTCAAGCGGCGGCTGCAGCAGAAAGACCTCAGCGGCAGATGGTGATGATTGACTCCTCACCCTGAGGAGGCCGCGGAACGCGGCCGTCTCGAAGGGTGGCCTCATACTTCGAGACGCGCCTTCGGCGCTCCTCAGCATGAGGAGCGACGCAGTGCTCAGTGATAGGCGTCGTGCTCGGGCGCTTCCCACAGCACGTAATAGGAATAGGCCGTGTAGCCGAGGATGATCGGCAGCAAGGGAATCGCGCCATACAGCATAAAGAGCTGCGAGTTGGGCGCGGCGGCGGCCTGCCAGATGGTGATGTCCGGCGGGATGATGTAGGGGAACAGGCTGATCGCCAGCCCGATATAGCAGAGCAAGAAGATGGCCGCGCCCCACAGGAAGGGCGCGTAGCGCTGGCGGTTGGCGATGCCCTTCCACAAACCGAAGACGGCGACCGCGGTCAGCAGCGGCACTGGCGAGAACATCACCATGTTGCCAGGCGAGAACCAGCGGGCGGCGATCTCCGGATGCAGGAACGGCGTCCACACGGAGAAGGCGACGATGAATAGCGCGACAGCGATGAGGGCGTAGCGGGCCACGCCGTAGGCCCAGTCGCGCAGCGCCTCGTCGGCCTTCATGATGAGCCAGCCCGCCGACAGCAAGACGTAGCCCGACAGCACGGCGACCGAGGTGACGATCGAGAACGGGGTCAGCCAGTCGAAGGCGCCGCCGGAGAATTTGTTGTCGGTGACGGCGAAGCCCTGGACGAAGGCGCCAATGGCGCCGCCTTGCGTGAGGGCGGCGAGGATCGAGCCGCCGGCAAAGGCGAGGTCCCACGCCCAGCGAAAGCGGCTCGACTTGAAGCGGAACTCGAAGGCGACGCCGCGCAGAATGAGCCCCAGGAGCATGAGGATGATGGGGATGTAGAGGGCCGGCAGCATCACCGAATAGGCCAGCGGAAAGGCTGCGAGCAGGCCGCCGCCGCCAAGCACGAGCCAAGTCTCGTTGCCGTCCCAGAACGGCGCCACCGAAGCCATCATGGCGTCGCGGTCGCGATGAGAGGGCGCCAGCGGAAACAGCACGCCTAAGCCCAGGTCGTAGCCGCCGAGCAGCACGTAGAGGAACACGGCGAGCGCCAGGATCGCGGCCCAGACGAGCGGCAAGAAGATGGGGAGCACCTGGCTCATGTCGACGGCTGTGGCTGTCATGGGTTGACCCTCATGGGTTTCCTGCCGCTGCCATGGGTCTGTGGGAAAGATCCGCCTCGCCGTCCTCAGGCATCGGCGGCGTCTGGTCGGGGCCACGGCGCACGAGCTGGCCCATGTAGAAGACGCCGGCGCCGAACACGATGCCGTAGACGACGACGAACAGGATGATCGAGGCAAGCACGCTGCCGCCGGGAACCGGCGATACCGCGTCGGCGGTGCGTAGCACGCCATAGACCACCCAGGGCTGGCGGCCGACCTCGGCCACGAACCAGCCGGCGAGCACGGCGATGAAGCCGAGCGGGGCCGCAAAGGTCATGGCGTGCAAGTACCAGCGGGTCGTATAGAGCCGGCCCATGAGCCACAGCACCGCGCCGGTGAAGCCGAGCGCGATCATGATGAAGCCGATGCCGACCATGATGCGGAACGAAAAGAACGGAATGATCGGATTTGGCCGGTCTTCGGGCGGGAAGGATTTCAGCCCGCGCACCTCGCCGTCCCATTCATGGGTGAGGACGAGGCTGCCGAGCTCGGGGATGGCGATCTCGTAGAGATTGCTCTCGGTCTTGGTGTCAGGCCACGCGAACAGGACGAGTGGCGCGTCGCGGCGCGTCTCCCAGTGGGCCTCGACGGCGGCGATTTTGGCCGGCTGATACTCGCGCGCATTCAGCCCGTGCAGGTCGCCGATGACGAGTTGGAGCGGCGCGAGCCACACGACGAGGCTCAAGCCCATGCCGAGCATAATGCGCCCGTGCGGCACGCTCTTGTTCCGCAGGATGTACCAGGCGCCGATGCCGGCCACCACGAAGGCCGTGGTGAGATAGGCGGCCGCCACCATGTGGGTGAAGCGGTAAGGGAAGGACGGGTTGAAGATGACCTGCCACCAGTCGGTTACGTGGAGCACGCCGTCTTCGGCGACGCGGTAGCCTTGCGGCGTTTGCATCCAGCTATTGGCGGAGAGAATCCAGAACGCCGAGATGGCGGTGCCGAGCGCCACCATGCAGGTGGCGAAGAAGTGCACCCATTTCGGCACGCGGTTGCGGCCGAACAGCATGATGCCGAGGAAGCCCGCCTCGAGGAAGAAGGCGGTGAGCACCTCGTAGGAGAGCAGCGGGCCGATGACGTTGCCGCCCAGCCGCGACAGCTCGCTCCAATTGGTGCCGAACTCGTAGGACATGACCACGCCGGAAACGACGCCCATGCCGAACGACACGGCGAAGATCTTGGTCCAGTGGCGGGAGATGTCGGCGTAGATCTGCTTGCCGGTCTTCAGCCACAGCGCCTCGAGCACCATGAGCCACGCAGCCAAGCCGATCGTGAAAGACGGAAAGATGATGTGAAAGGAGATGGTGAAGGCGAACTGGATGCGCGACAGAAGTAGCGGGTCGAGCTCGGACATCCTTCGTTTCCCACCTGCCAGCTTGATGGGCCGCCTAAGCGGGCGACTCAGTCTTTGGAGAGGAGAGTACCCCAGGTTTGGGCGTATCGCCTAGGCGGTGTGGCGTCGCGCCCCTGGCTTAGGTCTGCGCCGCCGTGGCGGCGAGCGCCGCCTCGTGCAGTTCGCGGGAGGCGTCATCGAAGCAGCAGAACACAACGCGCTCGATGGAAGGGGTCTCGGGCAGCGCCTCGCGTACGGTACGCACGGCGATCAGCGCGGCGCGGTCCGGGGGAAAGCCGTAAATTCCGGTCGCGATGGCAGGGAAGGCGACGGAGGTGAGGCCAGCTTGTGCCGCTAGGGCGAGAGAATTTCGGTGGCAGGCCGCCAGCAGCTTGCCTTCGTTGCGTTCGCCGCCGCCCCACACGGGACCCACAGTGTGGATCACGTAACGTGCGGGCAGTCGGAAGCCCGGCGTGATCTTGGCCTCGCCGGTGTCGCAGCCGCCGAGCCCGGCGCAAGTCTCCGCCAGCTCAGGCCCGGCGCCGCGATGGATGGCGCCGCACACGCCGCCCCCCGGCGCCAATTCCGTGTTTGCGGCGTTGACGATGGCGTCGAGAGGAAGCGTTGTGATGTCGCCTTCGACGATGTCGATGCGGCTCGGCATGGCTGCATTGCATGCCGGAACCTACGGCCGATCAAGCCCCTCAGAACAGCCACCCGAGACAGCCTTGACGGCGGCAGTATGTGTTATGTTATATCATCGGCTATGAACGCCGCCCATCACCACGACCACGCCCCCAAGCTGTCGCGCAATCAGACAGAGATTCTGTCCTGCCTGCGCAAAATGGGCGAGCCCATGAGCGCTTACGCTATCCTCGACCGGGTGCGGAAATCGGGCATCTCCCATCCGCCCACGGTCTACCGCGCGCTCAACGATCTGATGCAAAAGGGCATGGTGCACCGGCTCCAGTCGCGCTCGGCCTTTGTCGCCTGCGGTCATGGCGCCTGCGACGGCAAGTTCGCCTTCGCCATCTGCCGGGCTTGCGACAAGGTGGTCGAGATCGCGCTCTCCGACGCCGATCAGGCGGGGCTGCTGGCGCTGGCGCCCGACGAGATCGTCCCTGAGCAGGTGACGCTCGAGATCGCCGGTCTCTGCGACGACTGCCGCGAAGCAGCCTAACCAAAAGGATCGAGCGCCATGAGATCGCCTGATGCGATGGAGCGTCACGAGCATGCTTTGCCCGGGAGCGGGGTCCCCGCAAACCGCGTCTCGCTGCTGCTTGCCTCGGTGCCGGCGCGGCTCTTGATCGTGGCCGTGGTGGCCTGCCTGCTGTGGCTCGCGGTGTTCTGGGCGCTCGCATGACCAAGGACTTCGCATGACGCCGCGCCCCGCACCCGCCATCACTTTCCGCGATCTGACGCTCGGCTATGACCGGCACCCGGCCGTGCATCACATTACCGGCGAGATCGCCCGCGGCGCGCTCCTGGCGATCGTCGGTCCGAACGGCGCGGGCAAGTCGACACTGCTGAAAGGCATTGTCGGCGAGCTGAAGCCCTTGAGCGGGAGCCTCAGCCTCGACGGTCTCACCAAGCGCGACATCGCCTATCTGCCGCAAGTCATCGAGATCGACCGGTCCTTCCCCATCTCGGTATTTGACTGCGTGGCCATGGGGCTGTGGCGCATGATCGGCGCTTGGCGCGGACTCGATGCGCGTGGGCGCGAGGACGTCGTCGGTGCACTGCATACGTTGGGTCTGGTCGAGCTCGCCGACCGGCCCGTTGGCGCGTTGTCGGGCGGCCAGTTCCAGCGGGTGCTGTTCGCGCGGCTGCTGTTGCAGGACGCTGCCGTGATCCTGCTCGATGAGCCGTTCCGCGCCGTGGACACCAAGACCATCGCCGAGCTCATCGCGCTGATCGAGCGCTGGCACGGTGAGGGGCGCACCGTGCTCGCGGCGCTGCACGACATCGACCAGGTGCGCGCGCATTTCCCCGACACCCTGGTCTTGGCGCGCGAAATGGTGGCCTGGGGGGAAACGCCGAAAGTTTTGACGCCGGCCAACCTCGCCAGATCGCGCCAGCTCACCGAAGCCTTCGACGCGCACGCCGATATCTGCGTCCGTGACGAGGAGCGGGAGCGCGAGACCGCATGATCGACGCCGTCGTCCAGCCCTTTCTCGAGTTCGCCTTCATGCGCCGGGCGCTGGTCGGCTGCCTCGCCATCTCGTTGACGGCGCCGCCGATCGGCGTGTTCCTCGTGCTCAGGCGCATGAGCCTCATGGGCGACGCCATGGGGCATGCCATTTTGCCGGGCGCGGCCATCGGCTATCTGCTGGCCGGGTTGTCGGTGTTCGCCATGAGCCTCGGCGGGTTCGCCGCAGGCCTCGCCGTGGCGCTCGCCGCCGGCCTCGTCGCCCGCTCCACGGTGTTGCGCGAGGATGCGAGCCTCGCCGGCTTCTATCTCGTGTCGCTGGCGCTGGGCGTGATGCTGGTCTCGGTGCGCGGCAGCAGCGTCGACCTGCTGCATGTGCTGTTCGGCACGGTGCTGGCGCTCGACGATGCGGCGCTCCTACTCATCGCCAGCATCGCCACGGTGTCGCTCGCCGTGCTCGCGGTAATCTACCGGCCGCTGGTGCTCGAATGCTTCGATCCCGAGTTCCTGCGCTCGGTCAGCCCCTTGAGCTCGCCGACCCATCTCCTGTTCCTGGTGCTCGTGGTGCTCAATCTCGTTGCCGGGTTCCAGGCGCTCGGCACGTTGATGGCGGTGGGCATCATGCTGCTGCCGGCGGTGGCCGCGCGGTTCTGGACCGAGGACGTGTCGGGGATGATCGGCGTCGCCGTGGCGACTGCCTTCTCCGCCAGCTTCGCCGGGCTGCTGCTGTCCTATTACGCCAACGTGCCCACCGGCCCCGCCGTCATTCTCTCCTGCGGCGCGTTCTATTTTCTGTCCATGCTGGTCGGCGTCAAAGGCGGGCTCCTGTGGCGGCTCATGCCGCGCAAGCATCTGGAAGCCTGATCCGTAGCCAAGGAGTCGCGTCATGCGGAATCGATTCATCGTTCTCTTGGGAGCCGTACTTGTATTGCTCGGCGTCTCGAGCGGGTGCCACGCGGCCGGCAAGGTCAAGGCCGTCGCCACGTTCAGCGTGCTCGGCGACATGGTGAAACAGGTCGGCGGCGACCGGGTCGATGTCACGACGCTGGTGGGCCCGAACGGCGATGCCCACGTGTTCAGCCCAACGCCGGCCGACGCCAAGATGCTGGCGGTCGCCGACATCTTCTTCGTCAACGGGCTCGGCTTCGAAGGCTGGATGGAGCGGCTGGAGAACGCCTCGGGATTCACCGGCGCGCTTGTGGTGGCGAGCGGTGGCGTCAAGCCGCTCAAGATGACCGAGGACGAGGGCGGGCACGAGGAGGTCGTCACCGACCCGCATGCGTGGCAGAACCTCGCCAACGGCAAGATCTATGTCGCCAATATTCGCGACGGGCTGATCGCCGCCGATCCGGGCGGCAAAGAACTCTACGAGGCGAACGCCACGAAATATCTTGCCGCTATCGATGCCGAGGACAAAGCCGTCAAACAGGCCATCGCCAGCCTGCTGGCGGCGCGCCGCAAGATCATCACCAGCCACGACGCGTTCGGCTATTTCGCGCAAGCCTACGGGCTCGAGGTCATCGCGCCGGAAGGCGTGAGCACCGAGAGCGAGGCGTCCGCCCAGGACGTCGCCAAGATCATCCGCCAGATCCGGGCGGAGGGAATCCCCGCGGTGTTCCTGGAGAACGTCACCGACCGCCGCCTGCTCGATCAGATCGCCGCTGAGACCGGGGCCAAGATCGGCGGCGTGCTCTATTCCGACGCGCTGTCTGAGCCGGACGGCCCGGCGCCCACCTATCTCGGCATGTTCCGCCACAATGCGGGCGCGCTCACCGCGGCTTTGTCGAGTTAGCACGGGGGCCTCTTCCTTCGAGACGGGCGCGTGCCGCGCCCTCCTCAGGATGAGGATAAGCACCTCATAGTGAGGGCGGCCGAAGGCCGCGTCTCGAACCATGAGGCCACGACGCAGGAGCGCTGCTTGTGTCTGCCAGACGAAAATGGCTGTGGCTGCTGGTTGCGGCGCTTGCGGGCGCCATCGTGTTCGCCGCGCTGGGGCCCACGGGCATGCAAATCCGGCTCGGGCTCCATTGGCTGATCGAGCATTTCCTCGGCTTTTTCGGCCTCACCGCGCTCATCTGCCTTGCGTGGCCCCGGCCCATGGTGGTGGCCGCCGTGCTCCTGCCCTTCGCGGTGGCGTTAGAGGCGGCGCAAATGCTGACGCCTGACCGGGTGGCCGATCCGGCTACGGCGCTCAGCGCGGCGGCGGGGGTGGCGACGGCGGCGCTGCTCGCCGATGGCATTCTCAGCCTGCGGAAAAGGCGGCGGAAGCCTGAGGTTTTGGGGCGGTAGCGCGGCCTCGCCAAATGTGATGTATCCTGGCCCCATGGAGACAAACGCGCGCAAGCGCACCATACCGGTCAGGATCGGCGGCGTGACGCTGGGTGGTGGCGCCCCCATCGTCGTCCAGTCCATGACCAATACGGACACCGCGGACGTGGCGGCGACGGTGGCGCAAGTGGCGGCGCTGGCCCGTGCCGGCTCGGAGCTGGTGCGCATCACCGTGGATCGGGCGGAGGCCGCCGCGGCCGTGCCCCAGATCGCCGAGAAGCTCGCGGCGCTCGGCGTCGACGTGCCGCTGATCGGCGACTTTCACTATAACGGCCACACGCTGCTGGCCGACTATCCGGCCTGCGCGGAAGCGCTCGCCAAATACCGCATCAATCCCGGCAATGTCGGCTTCAAGGACAAGCGCGACAAGCAATTCTCCCAGATCATCGAGATCGCGTTGAAACACGACAAGCCGGTGCGTATCGGCGTCAATTGGGGCAGCCTCGACCAGGATCTGCTCACAAGGCTGATGGATGAGAACGCGCAAAGTGCCGAACCGAAAGACGCGCGGCAGGTGATGCACGAGGCCATCGTGCAGTCGGCGCTGCTGAGTGCCGAGCGCGCCATGGAGCTGGGGATGGGCGCCGACAAGATCGTGCTCTCGGCCAAAGTCTCCGCGGTGCAGGACCTCATCGCCGTCTATGCCATGCTGGCGGCGCGCTCCGATCTGGCGCTGCATCTGGGGCTCACCGAGGCCGGCATGGGCTCCAAGGGCATCGTCGCCTCGTCGGCGGCGCTATCGGTGCTGCTCCAGCAAGGCATCGGCGACACGATCCGCATCTCGCTGACGCCCGAGCCCGGCGGCGACCGCACGGTCGAGGTCAAGGTGGCGCAGGAGCTGCTGCAGAGCATGGGCTTCCGCGCCTTCGTGCCGCTGGTGGCGGCCTGCCCCGGCTGCGGGCGCACAACGTCCACCACGTTCCAGGAGCTTGCCCGCGACATCCAGGATTTCATCCGCGACCAGATGCCGGAATGGAAGCGCCGCTATCCGGGCGTGGAGACGCTCACCGTCGCGGTGATGGGCTGCATCGTCAACGGGCCGGGCGAATCCAAGCAGGCCGATATCGGCATCTCGCTGCCGGGAACCGGCGAGGCGCCCTCAGCACCCGTGTTCGTCGACGGCAAGAAGGTAGCGACCTTGAAAGGCCCCGGCGCTTCCGCCGAGTTCAAGCAGATGGTGCTCGACTATATCGAGCGCCGCTACGGCACCGGCGCAATGGGCCGCAGCGCGGCGGAGTAGCGGTGCCCGTCATCGACGCTACTTCATCGAGATGGCGTCGCCGGCGATTGAGACGGTCAGCGCGATCATCGTCACATTGAACACGAAGGCGACCATGCCGTGCGCCGTCACCGTCTTGCGGATGGTGCGCGAGGTCACGGCCACGTCGGAGACCTGCGTCGAGGTGCCGATGACGAAGGCGAAATAGACAAAGTCCCAATAGTTCGGCTCGCCCCCGCCGGGGAAGCGCAGGCCGCCGCCTTGACCACGATGCTCCGCGTAATATTCGTGGGCGTAGTGCAGCGCGAACATCATGTGGATGAACACCCACGAGAACAGCGTGGTGAGGAACAGCAGCGCCAGGATGCGCGGCTGGATTGTCTCGCTGCCCGAGGCCGAGCGCAGCCAGAAGATGATGGCGCCGAGGCTCGCGATGGCGGCCGTGACGGTGAGGACGGGAATGGCGAGGCGCCCTTCGTCTTGCAGGGGGGATTCCTGGCGCACGCGGGCGGCATCGGACCTTGTGATCATGGTGAGCACGAGCACGAGGTAAAGCGCCACGCCGGCGTCCCAGCCAATCAGCAGCCGGGAGACCAGCCGGTAGTCGTCGGGCAGGAAGATGACGAGCAGAACGCATACGACCGCCGAGAACAGAAGCCGCCAGCGCGCCTGGAGGAAGCGCGACACGCGCGTATCCCGGAAGCGATGCAACGGCTGCCGCGTCGTGGCCATGGGCGCCATTCGATCCGGATTCGCGGTTTCCCTCAAGCGCGCCGTTTGGCGACAAAGCGGGCAGCGTCGATGAGCGTCGCTGCCTTGCCGCCAAACGGCTCGAGCGCGTCTTCCGCCTGCGCCACGAGCCCCGCGAGCCGCGCTCTCGCGCCTGTGACCCCGAGCAGGGCCACAAGCGTCGCCTTGCCCCGGTCGGCGTCCTTGGCCACCGCCTTGCCGACGGCTTCGGCGTCCCCTTGGGCATCGAGCAGGTCGTCGGCGAGCTGGAACGCTTGGCCGAACGCGGCCGCATAGGCGACAAGCGCCGCCCGGCCGGGGCTGTCGGCGCGGCCGAGAACGGCGCCCGCCTCGCAGGCAAAGCGGAACAAAGCGCCGGTCTTCAGCGTCTGCATGGTGACGGTGTCCTCGGGCGAAAAATGCCGATGCGTGGCTGAGAGGTCGAGCGCCTGGCCGAGCGCCATGCCCCGCCAGCCGGCTTCTTTGGCGAGCATGAGGACAAGCTCGGCGCGGATGGCGGCGTCCGGATGGGTCGCGGGCGCGCTGAGGATCTCGAAGGCAAGCGTGAGCAGCGCATCGCCGGCTAAGATGGCGGTCGCTTCGTCGAAGGCGACGTGAAGGGTCGGGCGTCCGCGGCGCACGGCGTCGTCGTCCATGGCGGGGAGGTCGTCATGCACCAGGGAATAGCAATGGACGCATTCCAGCGCGCAAGCCGCGTCGAGAGCGTGGGCCTCGTCCACGCCGAACAGGCGCGCGGACTGGATCAGCAAAAACGGCCGCAAGCGCTTGCCGCCGCCAAGGGCCGCATAGCGCATAGCCTCGGCAAGCTCGGTGCCGCCCGGGGATGTGGGGCCGGCGGCAAGGTGCTCGCCCAGCCGGTGCTCGACGGCCGATGCTGTGCGTTCGAGTTCTGCGAGGAAGGTCATCTTGGGGCACAGGGATAACGGAGGCGGCGGCCTGCCGCAAACTCCTCGCTAAGCGTCCCTTTGAGCAAGCCCCCGAGTATGGCGTTGCTTGAGGCGGCGCCGGAGAGGTACAACCCGATTCCATGGCGGTACAGGCGGCTTCAGGGGCTCGAAAGCGCGTCAAACGGCGGGCTGGCGGACGCAAGCATCACCCATGGCTGCGGCGCGTGGCGCTCGCGCTGCTCATCCTTGCCGGCGCGGTTCTGCTTTCCATCGTGGTGTTCCGCTTCGTCAATCCGCCGATCACCACGGTCATGGTTGTGGAGAGGCTGAGCGGCGCCACCCTCAAGCGCCAATGGGTGCCGCTTGAGAAGATCTCCCGCAATCTGCGCCTGGCGGTGGTGTCGAGCGAGGACGGCAATTTCTGCGCTCATTGGGGTGTCGACTGGGGGGCGGTCAAGGATGCGGTCGAGGCGGCGCATAGTCTGAAAGGCGTGCGCGGCGCGAGCACGATCCCCATGCAGACGGCGAAGAACCTCTATCTGTGGAACCAGCGAAACTATCTGCGCAAAGCCGTCGAAGTGCCGCTCGCCTATCTCATGACGGCGATCTGGCCAAAGCGGCGCATGATGGAGGTCTATCTCAACATCGCCCAATGGGGGCCCGGCGTGTTCGGCGCCGAGGCGGCAAGCCGCTACTATTTCCGCAAACCCGCCGCCGCGCTCACAAGGCGCCAGGCGGTGCTGCTCGCTGTGGCGCTGCCAAATCCCCGGCGGCGCAACCCGGCCAAGCCAAGCCGGAGGATGCTGCTGATCGCCGACACGATCGAGCGCCGCCTGCCATTTATGGTGGAGCGGGCGGATTGCGTCCTGAAACCCTGAAAAAGGTTGGGGGTCGGCCCTGGCCAGGGGAAAAGATTGCCACTATAAGGTCGCCAAGACGGGCCCGATAAGGGCCCAAGACACGCCCTGGAAGGGTGCAGGCCCCACGAGAGTGCGTGGGGCGTTTTGAGGTTCTAAGACTATGGCTGTTCCTAAGCGAAAAACCTCCCGCATGAAGCGGGGCTTCCGGCGTAGCGCCGACGCGTTGGAGTCCCCGACTTACGTCGAGGACAAGGATTCCGGCGAGCTTCGCCGGCCGCACCACATCGACCTGAAGTCGGGCCGCTACGGTGGCCGTCAGGTGATCGCGGTCAAGGAAGAGGCTTAAGAGCCGGGCTTCGGCCCCTGCTTTTGGCCACACCCCGCCTGCTTTGCCACGCCACCTGCAGCCTTGGGGCCGCAGGGCAAGCCCGCGCGCCCGCTGGCCGGCTGGTGTTAAGCTTTTGTCAACCAAACCCCATGAAACGCGGCCAGTAAGGCACCTCCGCCGGCATTCCCGCGCCCCTAATCCCCTATAGAGGGCGGTGGGCTTTTGGCTTCCTTAAGCCTTATTGCCTAGAATTTCAGTCAATAACCGAGGCGCCCCTAAGGGCGTTCCCATGATGGGTCCATGGGATAAAGGGGGCGGTCAGTGAGTGCATCCTCTAACGGGCTTGCCGGAGGTGGCCGTATGCCGCCGCGTCAAAAAGGTCCTGCCAGCGTCGTTGACTTCGGTCAGCGCGGCGGTGAGCCGCAAGAGCCGCTCGACCTCGAGCAGATCTTGGAGAGCGTGCGCGCGACCGCCTATCTGTGGGATTTTGCCAGCGACTGTATCGAGTGGGCCGACAATGCCGCGAGCGTGCTGCGAGTGGACGATATCGCCAGGCTCCGCAAGGGGCGGGCGTTTGCCTTGTTCATCGATCCCGAGCATGCCGGCGCCCGCTATGACGGGATCACCGGCGGCCCGCATGCCGAGTCTGGCGCCGCGCTCCCCTACAGTCTTCACTACCGGTTTCTGCCCGAGGGGCGGCGCGCCGAAGCGGCCCTATGGGTCGAGGATTCAGGCGTCTGCTTCACCGACGCCGACGGGCGCCCCGTGCAGGCGCAAGGCACGCTGCGCGTCATCGACGACCGGCGCCAACAAGAGCGCGCGCACGCGTCTGGAAATCATGACGAGCTCACCGGCCAACTCAATCGGACACGGCTCACCGAGGCACTGACGGACCTGCTGTCGACGGCGTCCCGCTCGCCCATGAACGGCGCCTTTCTGCTTGCCGGCGTCAACGATCTCACATTGATCAACGAGACCTATGGCTTCGACGTCGGCGACGAGGTAATCGCCATCGTCGGGCGGCGCCTCGGCCGTGCTTTGCGCGGCAAAGATTGCATCGGCCGGTTCTCCTCCAACAAGTTCGGCATCGTGCTGCACAATTGTGACGCCGACGGTGTGGAAGCCATAGCGCGGCGCCTCATGGCCACGGTCGGCGACAGCGTCCTCGACACGAGCGTCGGCGCTGTGGCGACGTCGGTCTCGGTGGGGGCGGTGATCCTTCCCGAACATGCCAGCACGGTGCAGAACGCCATCGGCCGGGCGCTGCAAGCCTTGGACATTGGCCGTACCAACCGCAGCGACCGGTTCAACCGTTATGTCCCTTGCGAGCGGAAAGAGTCCGAGCGGCGGCGCAACGTGATCATCGCCGACGAGATCATTCGCGCGCTCAACGACCGCCGCATGATGATCGCGCTCCAGCCGATCGTCACCTCGCGCAGCCATGAACCGGAGTTCTACGAATGCTTGCTGCGGATGCGGCGGCAGGACGGCTCGGTCACGAGCGCGAGCGAGTTCATCCACGTGGCCGAGGAGTTCGGCCTCATCAAGCTCATCGACTACCGCGTGCTCGAGCTGACTGTGGACCTGTTGCGCGCTTCGCCCAAGATCAAGCTTGCCCTCAACGTGTCGGCCGCGACGACAACGGACCCGCAATGGATGGCGGGGCTCGAGGGCTTTACCGGCAAGGATCGATCGCTGTTGGAGCGGCTGACCGTCGAGATCACCGAGACCACGGCCATCTCCGACGTAAAGGCGGCGGTGAAATTTGTGAGCACGCTGAAAGGGCTGGGCTGCCGCGTGGCGCTCGACGACTTCGGCGCCGGCTACACCTCGTTCCGCTCCTTGCGCCAGCTCGGCGTCGACATGGTCAAGATCGACGGCTCGTTCATTCAGAATCTCGGGACGGACGCCGAAGACAAGATGTTCGTGCGCACGCTTATCGACCTCGCCCGGAGCTTCGGCGTCGTCACCGTCGGCGAATGGGTGGGCGACGAGCGGACGGTGCAGCTGCTGGAGAAGGCGGGCGTATCGTATATGCAAGGCTATTTCTTCGGCATGCCGGAACTCGCCAAGGACTCCGACGAGTCGAAGCCGGCCAAGCCGACCGGTTAAGTCGCGCTTGCGGCAAGGCGCGCGGCTAGCCTCGCCAGCACGGCGTCATGCACGCCCTCCTCCTCCAGATGCCGCACGGTGTTCAGCACATAGTCGACATTGGCGCCGGCTTGCCCTTTGCAGTCGCGCACGATGCGTAGCTGCTCGTCGAGGGTGAGCCGGCCGGCGTATTGGACGTGGGTCGGATTAGCGAGATAGGTCAGCGCGCGCACCGTCCGGCCCGAGCCGTCGAGCAGGCGGACCGCGCGATAGGTCTCGCGATAGACCTCGGTGACCTGCTCGCGTTCGCGCAAATAGGCGACCGTCGCCTCCTCCGCGCCTTGGCTCACGCGAAAGGCCACCCCGCGGCAGGCGCCGCCCCGGTCGAGCCCAAGCACGAGGCCAGGCTGCTCGCGAGTGCCACGGTGCATGATGGAATAGACGCACAGCGCGCGATGCGCGCCTCTCAACAGCCCCGCCGCCTGCATGTCGAAGGGAAAGCCCGGCCGCCACATGAGCGAGCCATACCCGAACACCCAAAGCTCAGTCATGTCGCGCTCCGTCCAAAACGGGTCGCCAAATCCGAACAGAGCACTCAATTCGTGACATCGTTAAGCGAGACCTTCCCATCCGCGCGCCCGCACGATCTCCCGCTCGGCGTCACTGGCATAGTGCTGGTCCCAATCCGCCAGCAACCCTCTCATGAGCCGCCGCCATAGAGGGGGCGTGAGCGCGATGAATCGCCAGCAGGCTGATCAAGGGAAGCGACAGGTACAGATTGAAAATGCAAAAGCTGCGGGCGCGGTCGTTCAAAGTGGTGCGATCGTCGCCGCTCGCCTCGTCGGCGAACGAGGCCACGATCATGGCCAGGGCGATGACCGCAAACGGCGCCAGCCCGCCGATGAACAGCGAGGCCGAGCCGAGCAGAAGAAGGACGTCGGCCGACATATAGCGCCAGGTCGTGAGCAACCCGTCGCGCTGAAACAGGGACGGGTTCGCCTCGTCTGGTTTGTGGGCAGACGAAGGCCCCTCGGGCTCCGCGCGAGCCAATCTGCTGGCGCTGTCGGTCGTCATGCAACAACTCTACCGCTCAAAGTGACGGCCGAGGGTAAAACCGGGCGGTCAAGGTGTCTGTAACAAATTGGCAACAGGCGTCTCTTCTCGACTAGCATGCACCAGTCAACACGGCGGAGCCCGGCGGCGCGGCCGGCAGGAGGATAAATGCCAACGGTCCTCATCACGGGAACATCGACAGGCATCGGGCGGGTCACGACCGAGTGCCTCGCCGCAAAAGGCTGGCGCGTGTTCGCCACCATGCGCGACTTGGCGAAGAAGGGCGCCCTTGAGCGCGCCCTGAAGAAGGCGAGGCTGGAGAGCCACGTCACGATCTTGCAGCTCGACGTCAATGATCCGGCGTCGATCCAGGCCGCGATCGCCGCCATCCTGGCCGAGACGGGCAATGCGCTCGATGCCGTCGTGCACAATGCCGGGGTGGCCGTGGCCGGGGCGCATGAGGATATGCCAGACGCCGACATCCGACGCGTGATGGAGACGAACTTCTTCGGCGTGCTGGCGCTGACGCGCGCCGTGCTGCCGACATTTCGCGCGCAGAGACGCGGCCGCGTTGTGCTGGTCTCAAGCCAGGCGGCGTTCGCCGGCCAGCCCGCCAACTCGATCTACTGCGCCTCGAAATGGGCGCTCGAGGGCTGGGCCGAGTCGATCGCTTTTGAGCTCGACGGTTTCGGCATCCACGCCATCCTCGTCGAGCCCGGCCCTTACCGGACGGAGATCTGGCGCAGCACGCCCCGCATCCTGCCGAAGGACAGCGAATACCTCCCCTGGCTGGAGCAGGTGTTCCGCGGCGCCGACCGGCACGAGGCCAAGACGGCCAGGGACCCGAAGGAGGTGGCGGATGTCATCGCCGAGGCGTTGGCGGCAAAGAGCCCCAAATTTCGCTACCCTGTCGGCTTCTTCGCCCGCCTGGATCATTTTCTGCGCGGCAAGATCCCGACCCGCTTCATCCGCCGAGGCACCACGCGCTATCTGGGCATTCCCCGGACGCGCTAGGGTTGGGAGCGAGAGGACGCTACCAGATAAGTACTTGCCCCCATCGGCCGCTTTCGTGTTGGCCCCTAAGAGCTAAGCTGACGAAAGATGGCTCGCTGACATGTCATCTGACGACCCAATCGGGACACCGTCCAATACAACGTAAACCCGCGCGCATCTCGCCTATCTATGGACAGAAGGCGTAAGTGCTGCGTCCAGAGGTCTTCGCATCATAAAGTGCGAGGTCAGCTTTCTTCATGAGGACTTCGGGATCGCAACCGTCTTTCGGTGCTAAAGCGATGACGATGCTAGCGCCCACGGTGACTTGGTGTCCCAGCACACGATGAGGTTCAGCGAGCGTACGCTGAAGACGCTCGACCAACTTTGTCGCCTGAGACTGGTCTGTAGCCCCAGCTTGGAGGATTGCAAATTCATCACCACCCAGCCGGCCCACGAGATCCGAATCTCGCAACACCTTGCGAAATCGATTGGCCACACTCTTTAACAAGGCATCCCCAGCGGGATGTCCCAAAGTGTCATTCACCTCTTTGAAGTGATCCAGATCAATCCAGTGAAGGGCAAACGCATGCCCGTCTTGCAAAGCCGCAGACCAACTTTCTAGCCGCTCACGGAATTGATACCGGTTGGCAATCTTGGTCAGCGTGTCATGACGCGCAAGCCAATCGATTTTCTTTTCCGCTTGCCGCTTCTCCGTTATGTCCTCTTGAATATCAACCCATCCGCCACCGGCTAGGGGCTGGTTGCTCACTAAAATGACGCGGCCATTCTTCAGGGATTGGGTGTGCGAGAATGACTTTCCTAAAGCCAACTCTGCGACGTGAGTCTCAGTCCACTTTCGCTGTCTTTCCAGCTCCTGCGGATCATCTCGACCTGTTTCGTTCTTGACGTGGTGGCGCACGATCGCGGCCAAAGGGGTGCCCGGCCGAGTCAACGCCTCGGGTAACGAATATATTTCGCGATACTGCTTGTTGCAGACGATTAGCCGTGCTCCGGCATCGAACATGGATAGGCCGCGTCCCATGTTGTTGAGCGCAACGTCCAAGCAGCGATTAAGCTCCACAAAGAGCTTTGTCTGCGCGTCATCTGGCCGAAGCGCCGTCAAAGCCTGAGCAATTGATGCTGATGGCTCCCCTTCTCCACCGGTAACGGCCCTCGGTTTGGGCAGATCATGGGGGCTCGGAGTCTTTGATTTTGCCTTGGCAGAGGTCTTAAGCATGTGGTGATGGCTCCATGACCGCAGGCCCTTTCGTTCGGCTGTGGCGGCTAGCGGTACATGGTTCCCTTTGCCGTCTGGTGAAGATGAAATCTCCAAGTTGATCGATCAGAGGATGAAAGCGAAATGGCACGTCTTGGGAGCGGTCGCGCCACTATTCCCTAACCGGCTCCCCACAAGCCCTGCTAGGTTTCGCCCCTGTCGCGGTTCGGGGCATGTCAATCGCCAGGATTGGGGCTGCCTGCAATCCAATCTCAACGGTGTGAAGATCGACCGATGAAGCGCTTCCTGTTACTTGCCGCAGCCTTGCTGGTTCTCGGTCATTCGTCCACGAAAGCTCAGGCGGCGGACGTGCCGCAGTTCCAGGACTATCCCGCGCAGGTCTATGCCGGACGGGTGCACGCTCCGGATCTCTCCTCCCATCCCGATGCGAAAACCTATCGGACGCAGCTCCAGAACGCGGCCAAGGGAGGCGTCAATTTCGCCGGAGACCATGTGCTGGCAACCTGGGGCTGCGGCGGTCAGTGCCTGATGGGCGCCGTCATCAACGCGAGAACGGGCTACGTGCAGTTCCTGCCGGGCACCATTTGCTGCTGGCTCGAGGCCGGCGAGGACATCAATCCGATCGAATTCGAAGTCGGCAGCGATCTGCTCGTCCTGACAGGTCTGGTCAACGAAGAGGAGCCGATGGCCAGGCACTATTACGATTTCCGCAGCCGCGAGTTCCGGCTGATTTAAACGCAGGCGCTGGCTTCGAGTGGTCCCGGTTCCAATGCGGGCGGCGGCGCACAGCCACCGGCGTTGTTGGACATTTGCTACTACGACTCGCGTGGCGCCCAGCACGATGCCGATTGGTGCACGGCCGGCGGCGACATTAGCATCGCGAAGAACGTGAATTTGAGTCCGCATTGCCGGGCCAATGCCGGGGCCGTCTGCCAACTCGGAAATTCCGGGTCCTGCCGGCCGGGCTCGAAGAAGTACAGCAAATACGTCATTTTCCCGTATCGCTCGGGCCGATGCCCGTCGACCTTCAGCGCGGCCGTCGGCGCGGGCGGCGGCCAGGTCGTCGCGCCGTCCTGTCCTGCCGGCTACGTCCTTTCGGGCGGGCAGTGCGTGCGCGATGCGGCGCCCGTGCCGAGTTGTCCGTCCGGTTTCGTCTTCACCAACGGGCAATGCGTGCGCGATGCGGTGGCGGCTCCGGCACCGCCTTCGGGCATCCGTTGTGAATCGGGGTGCGATAGCGCGTACGACCGCTGCCTGGAGCGCGTCGGAAGAACCCCCAATGCCGACGAGACGTTTTACGAGGGCTGCAGCGACGACATTGACCAGTGCAAGGCGTCATGCGCCTTCCAGAAAGGGGACTGCTTCACCTACGCGGATGGCTCGACAGTCTGTCCGTAACAGCGGGGTGCGTGGTCTTGGCGTCCGCTAATGAACGTTAGCGGACATTCAGCGGTTCGGCGTTGCAGTCCCCATTGCTGCGCGGCCAAGAAGCAACGCGCGCTCTTCATGGGACAACTCACAGTCAATCCGGTAAGCTCATCCCCTGTCGCGGATCGGGGCATCTCATGGCCCCTCGCTCAATGCCTCTCTAAAGGGAGGCGGCCCTCGCCCAGAAATTTGGTTGATGCTGAATGGTGGCGCCGCGGCCTGTCGCAAACATCCGCCGCCTGACATCGTCAAGGGAACAACCGTGGAGGCGCAGCCCTCCGCGCAATGTGTGCGCGCCATTTGTTTGATGGCATGCAAACGCTGGTTATTGAAACGGAGAAAACAATGAAAGATCAGAACCTCAAGATCGGGACGCGGCGGTTTGCCGTCGGTGTTCTTATGGCGCTGGCGGTGGTTGCCGTCACCGCGTTCGCAGCCCCAGGCGCGGTTGAGGCCGGCGGCGTGAATGCGTCGCAAACGCTGCAATTCGCAGAGGCATCCTCGCCAGCCGCGCAATGCAAGGCCAAATGCGTAAGTTCATTCAATTCGTGCGTGGCTGGTGGCTGCGTCGGCGGCAGCGGTCCGGACGGTGCATGCACATACGCCGAAGCCGTGGCGGGATGCATGGAGAAACACGGAGCAAGAAAAGCCAAATGCCTGGCCAATTGTGACCAGTAAAAACGAACGCAGACGAGCTAGGCCCGCGTTTACCGGTCCATTCAACGGTCAAATTTGGAGAGCTTGGAGCAACAGAAATGATTGGGTTCTCGGAAACGAACAACGAGCAAATGTTGATGACAAATCCAGGATCGGCACAGAAGACGCGCCGATTCGTCCCGAGCTACACATCGCCGAACTCATTCCGCTTCTTGGCGGACGTGCCTACCCGAGCCAACGCCTGACCTAGTCCCGTGGTGTGTCGGCGGTGTCGAGCCGTTACCGCACCAGTCGCATCGGCGTGAGACGCCGGTCATTGAAGTGGAGAACACAATGAAATCAACAATCGCACTTTTCGCAATTCTGGCCCTGGCGGTCTTTGTCGCCGGCCAATCGCCGGCCCAGGCCGGTCAGACGTCCGATCAGAGCGTTCGGAGCGCTCAAGGATCGATGGCGCGCATCGCCACGCTTATCCCCGCGCCGGCCTATTCAACGTTCCGAACGGCCCCCGTCTTGGTCGACTGCCAGGACGCGGGCGCGTCTTGCGAAGAAAACACCGCGTGCTGCTCAGGCGTCTGCAACCCGCCTGATCCCGGCACGCCAAGAGGCACCAAGGGGACCTGTGGGGCGGCCGAGTAGGCTTTCGCACTCAACATGACGAACTCACGCCGCAACGTAAGGAGAAGACGATGAAAGCACTGACAGTCCTGTTCGCCGTTTTAGTCCTCGGGGTCTTTGTCGCCGGGGCCTCTTTCGCTTCGCCCGAGACCGCGCCCTCGTTGGGCGGCGTTTCCCTGGATGCCTTAGGCACGCATGGGACCGCCCTGATGGGCCAGGTTGATCGTCCGAGCCAAAGCGTTCTGCCACGGACGGCCGCCAAGGAATGCGGCACGCTCAATCAGGCATGCTCGAAGGAGCCGTACCGCCCCTGTTGCGGCGCTTTCGTGTGCGTGGGCGAAGGTAGCGATGGGTTCTGCCAGATTCCCAATTAGCAGGATTCCCAAATAGCGGGCCAAACCAAGAGGTATCCAATGGTCTCGAGTCGCAAAATGCCTAAGGCTTTCGTTGTTGTGTCCGTCCTGTCGTTGTTTGCGGTCGCGCCGTCGGCACACGCTCTCGAGGGCGTGCCTGTTGCGGGCACGAGCAAGGCCAACTCGAGCACTGTTCTGGTGGGTGACCGAAATTGCCAATCTGAGCAGGGCAATTGCGAGGTTAAGTGCGTGAGTGTTGGCGGGGCGAACTCAGCCGTAACGGATTGCTTTCAGCGATGTCAGGATAAGGCAGACGCCTGCGCAGACCACTAGATTGGCATTAGTCGTCGTGCCCGTGGGGGCGGCCGAAATCGGCGTCGGGCGTATCCTGGCCGGCCTCGATGATGCCGCGGCGGATGGCGCGGGTGCGGGTGAAGTGCTCGTGCAAGGCCTCGCCATCGCCATTCCTGATGGCCTTGGTCAGCGCCGCGACGTCCTCGTTGAAGCGCCCGAGCATTTCGAGAACGGCTTCCTTGTTGGCGAGGAAGATGTCGCGCCACATGGTCGGGTCCGATGCGGCGATGCGGGTGAAGTCGCGGAAGCCGCCGGCCGAGAATTTCAGGACCTCCGAGCGGGTCACCGTCTCGAGCTCGTCGGCGGTGCCGACAATGGTGTAGGCGATCAGATGCGGCAGATGGCTGGTGACCGCGAGCACCAGGTCGTGATGATCGGGGGTCATGATCTCGACATTGGCGCCGAGCAGGCTCCAGAACGCGGCGAGCCGGTTGACCGCCTCGGGATCGGTGCCTTCGGGCGGCGTCAGAATGCACCAGCGGCCCTCGAACAGTTCGGCGAAACCGGCGTCGGGGCCTGAATGCTCGGTGCCGGCGACCGGATGGGCCGGCACGAAATGCACGTTGTCCGGCAGATGCGGGCCCATGTCCCGCACGATCGCGCCCTTCACCGAGCCGACATCGGACACCGTGGCACCTTCTTTGAGATGCGGCGCGATCTCCTTGGCTACAGCGCCGCAAATGCCGACGGGCACGCAGACAATGACGAGATCGGCGCCTTCGACCGCCTCGCCGTTGGTCTCGACCACCTTGTCGGCGATGCCGAGCTCGGCGACACGTTGGCGCGTCTGCGGCGAGCGCGCGGTGGCGACGATCGTGCGCACGGCGCCGTGCGCGCGTGCAGAGCGCGCGATCGAGGAGCCGATCAGACCAGGGCCGATAATGGCGAGTGTGTCGAACAGCGGCTTGCTCATTGCGCTCCGTCCATGAATTCGCTGAGTGCTGTTAGCACCACGTTGTTCTCATCCTCGGTGCCGATGGTCATGCGCAGAGCATCGGGAAAGCCATACTCCTCCACCCGACGCAGGATGATGCGGCGCGCGTGGAGAAATTTGTCGGCGTCGCGCGCGGACTTACCCTCCGGGAAATGCACCAAGAGGAAGTTCGCCGCGCTCGGCGTTACGCGCAAGCCCAGACCTTCAAGCGCCTCGGCCATGCGGCCGCGCCACAGCGTGTTGTGCTCGACGGCCCGCTCCATATGTGGCTGGTCGGCAAGGGCGGCGACGCCGGCTGCGATGGACGGCCCCGTGACGTTGAACGGGCCCCTGATGCGGTTCAGGGCATTGGCGATAGGCGCAGGGCAGTAGGCCCAGCCGAGGCGCAGAGCCGCGAGCCCATAGATCTTGGAGAAGGTGCGCGTCATCACCGTGTTTTGCGTCGTCGCCACCAGCTCGATGCCGGCCTCGTAGTCGTTGGCCCGCACATACTCGGCATAGGCCGCGTCGAGCACGAGGATGACATGATCGGGGAGGCCAGCATGCAGCCGCTTCACCTCATCGAACGGCAAATAAGTGCCGGTCGGATTGTTGGGATTGGCGATGAACACTAGGCGCGTGGCGTCCGTCACCCGGGCGAGGATCGCATCCACATCCGCGGTGAGGTCGGTTTCGGGCGCTGCTATGGGCGTGGCGCCGCGGGCCATGATGGCAATCCTGTAAACCAGGAAGCCGTGCTCGGTGTAGATCGCCTCGTCGCCGGGCCCGAGATAGGCGGCGGCCAGCAGGTTCAAGAGCTCGTCGGAGCCGGCGCCGGCCACGATGCGGGCGGCATCGAGCCCGTAAAGCTTGGCCAGCGCTTCGCGCAAAGGCCGCGCCGAGCCGTCGGGGTAGCGCGACAGATGCGGGGCTTGCGCCAGATAGGCCTCGACGGCGCGGGGGCTGGGGCCCAGCGGCGTCTCGTTGGAGGAGAGCTTGACCACGGTGCCGGCGCCAGGGAGCGCACTCGTGCCCGGGACGTAGGGCGCGATGTCGAGTATGCCTGGACGCGGGTTTGGCCCACGTGTGGCGGTCATCTCATCTCTCCTGGGCGGCAATCTTTGCGAAGGGCCTCTCATAGGGCCATTCCCGAGGCCAAGGCAAAGAAAAGATTGACTTTCAAAGGTGACGTCATAGCTAACGCGGCATTGTATAATCTTCAGGCATAGTGGTCCCAAGCGCGCAGGAATCGGCCTTTGCGCGCCCTGAGTAGGCAAGCGATGAACGAGACTCCCGGAGCGGAACGTTTCGCCGATCCCGCGAAACGGCTGGCGCAGAGCGCCAATCCGCAGAGCGATATCGTGCATTTCCCCGATGCCTTGCCGCTCGACAGCGGCTCGGCGCTTGCGTCGTTCTCCATCGCCTATCAGACCTACGGGACCCTTAACGCCGACAAGTCGAACCTGGTGCTCGTCTGTCATGCCCTGACCGGCGACCAGCATGCCGCGAACCTCCATCCCCTGACCGGCAAGTCCGGCTGGTGGGACACCATGGCCGGGCCGGGCAAGCCGATCGATACCGACCGCTATTTCGTGCTGTGCCCGAACGTCATCGGCGGCTGCATGGGCTCCACCGGCCCAAGCTCGATCAATCCCGCCACGGGCAAGCCTTATGGGCCCGATTTCCCGGTCATCACCGTGCGCGACATGGTGCGGGCGCAAGCGCGCCTCCTCGACCATCTCGGCATCGATCAGGTTCTCTGCGTGCTCGGCGGCTCCATGGGCGGCATGCAGGTGCTGGAATGGGCGGCGACCTACAAGGATCGCGTGTTCGCCGCGGTGCCGATCGCGTGCGCCGCGCGGCACTCCTCGCAGAATATCGCCTTCCACGAGGTCGGCCGCCAGGCGGTGATGGCCGATCCAGACTGGTGCCAAGGCCGCTATGCGGAAGAGGGTAAGAGCCCGCGCAAGGGGCTGGCCGTGGCGCGCATGGCCGCGCATATCACCTATTTGTCCGATGAGACGCTGCACGACAAGTTCGGCCGCAATCTTCAGGACCGGGAGAAGGTCACCTTCGGCTTCGACGCCGACTTCCAGGTGGAGAGCTATCTGCGCCATCAGGGCATGAGCTTCGTCGACCGGTTCGACGCCAACTCCTATCTCTACATCACGCGCGCCATGGACTATTTCGACATCGCCGCCGACCATGGCGGCGTGCTGGCCAACGCGTTCGCCGGGACCAAAACGCGCTTCTGTCTCGTGTCGTTCACCTCGGACTGGCTGTTCCCCACCGAGGAGAGCCGCGAGGTGGTGCACGCGCTGAACGCGGTCGCCGCCAATGTCAGCTTCGTCGAGATCGAGTCCAACAAGGGCCACGACGCCTTCCTGTTGCACGAGCCGGAGTTGTTCGACACGATCGGCGGGTTCCTCTCGGCTGCGGCGCGCCATCGCGGCGTGGTGTTCCCGGATGGCGCCAAGGCGTGAGCATGAATATCCCGGTCAAACCTCATAGCGTCCGGCCGACCGACACGGCGCGCGTCGATCTTCTGCTCATCGCCGAGATGGTGAAGCCGGGCTCGCGCGTGCTCGATATTGGTTGCGGCGACGGCACGCTGTTGCGCATCCTCGCCGATAAACATGGCGTCGACGGGCGTGGCATCGAGCTCAGCCAGGCGGGCGTGAACTCCTGCGTGGCGCAGGGGCTCGCCGTGATCCAGGGCGATGCGGATGACGACCTCGTCTACTATCCCGACCTTGCCTTCGACTATGTGATCCTGTCGCAGACCATCCAGGCGACCTATAGCCCGCGCCTAGTGCTGGAGCAGCTCTTGCGCATCGGCAAGCGCGCCGTGGTGTCCTTCCCCAATTTCGGCCATTGGCGCGTGCGCACGCAGCTCCTGTTCGGCGGCCACATGCCCCGCACCGATAATCTTCCGGAACGCTGGTACGAAACGCCGAACATCCATCTGTGCACCATTAAAGACTTTCTCGACCTCTGCGAGGATGTCGGCGCCAAGGTGGAGCGGGCCGTGGCGCTCAACGCTTACGGCACGAAGCTCGTCGCCATGCCGCTGTTCGCGCAAAACCTATTCGGCGAGCAGGCGGTGTTCCTGCTGTCGCGGTAGGCCCGGGCCACATGCTTCGAGACGGCGCGCGATGCGCGCCTCCTCAGCATGAGGAGCGGGATCCTCGTCCTGAGGAGGGCCGAAGGCCCGTCTCGAAGGATGAGGCCTCCTGACGCGGCGTCACGGCGCCGGCAGGCACCGGCATGATGCGGCGGCGAACCTTGCGCTCCGTCTCGCGCACCGGCATGGCCGCATAGACTTGCTTCGTCGCCTCCACCAGGATCACGCCGGAGAAGGTCGGCCACAGCACGAGGCCGAGCCGCTCCCACACGGCCGGCCAGCGCGTGAGGATGCGCCAATTGAAGGGCGGCATATAGAGCGCGTACTCCCAGCCCTCCGGCGAGAACATGGCCTCTTTGAGGAGCTTGGTGAGCTGCGAGCGGCTGAACGGGCTGCCATAGCCGAACGGCGTGGTATCGACCCGCGCCCACAGACCCCGCCGGTTGGGCACGACGATGAGCAGCCTGCCATTGGGGCTCAGCACGCGCCAGATCTCGCGGAGCAGCACGCCCGACCGCTCGGACCATTCCAGCATGTGCACGAGGAGGATGCGGTCGGCGGTCTCGTCGTCGAGGGGAAGCTCCGTCTCGTCGACAAGCGCGCTCAAAGATTGGCCGCGGTCGGGCCAGGGGAGCGCGCCGAGCCCCGCCGGCATCAGCGCCCCGAGGGCGTGGGCTTCGCCTCTGAACTCGCCGAGATAGGGCGTGGCGTAACCGAGCCCGAAGGCGCGCATGCCCTTCACGTCGCTCCACCGCGCTCTGATGCGGGCCCTGAGCAGGCGGCGCACTATCAGCCCCAGCCGGCGGGCGTAGAAATCTTTGAGGTCGAATGCGTCGAGATGCATGGCACACCATAGCCTGGGATACCGAAGCGATGCACCTTGCTCCCGCGCCCCCCTTGAGGGGGAGCACGCGCGCTACTTAGGCGCGCGGAGGGGGGTGCGGCGTTCGCCCTAAAGTCAATCTCGTGTTAACCCCCCTCCCCATCCCTCCCCCAGACGGGGGAGAGGGGAGAGCAAGCGGCGCTTCGCACCGTTCAATGAGCCGTATGCGGGTGCTAGGCTGCTGGGAGAATGAAACAAAGCGGCGGTGAAAATGGCGAAGCTCGAGATCTATCAATTTCCGACGCGCAGCGACAATTACGGCGTGCTGATTCATGACGCCGCAACCGGCGCCACGGCGGCGATCGACGCGCCCGAAGCAGAGCCGTTGCTTGCGGCGCTTGCGGAGAAGGGCTGGACCCTGACCGACATCCTCATCACCCACCACCACGCCGACCACACGGCGGGCGTCCCGGCTTTGAAGAAGAAGACCGGCTGCACGGTCACCGGCCCGGCGCGCGAGGCGGGGTCGATCCCCGGTCTCGACGTGGAGGTAAAGGACGGCGACATGGTCGAGATCGGCGGCGCCGAGGGGCGCGTGATCGAGACGCCGGGCCATACGCGCGGGCATGTCAGCTATTATTTCCCTGACGAGGCTGCGGTGTTCGTCGGCGACACGCTGTTCTCGGTCGGCTGCGGCAAGCTGCTGGAAGGCGATGCGCCGACCATGTGGTCGTCGCTGTCGAAGCTCGCCGCGCTGCCGCCGGAGACGGACGTCTATTGCGGTCACGAATACACCAACGCCAATTGCCGCTTCGCGCTGACCATCGAGCCGGAGAACGCGGCGCTGCAGGCGCGCGCGGCGGAGGTCGCCGACAATGCCGCGAAGGGTGCGCCGTCGCTGCCGACGACCATCGGCCAGGAGCTCGCCACCAACCCGTTCCTGCGCGCCTCGAGCCCTGCCATCCAAAAGCGGCTCGGCCTGGAGGGGCAACCTCTCGACGAGGTGTTCGGCGAGGTCCGCCGGCGCAAGGACAGGTTTTAGACGTGTCGGGTCCAATGACCGCCGATGAGGTGATCGCGCATCTGGAACTTGCGCCGCACCCGGAAGGCGGCTGGTTCCGCGAGACGTTCAAGGACGAGCCCGGGCATCAGGGCCGGCCGCACTCCACCGCCATCCTGTTCCTGCTCAAGGCCGGCGAGGTGTCGCGCTGGCACCGGGTCGACGTGGTGGAGGTGTGGCACTGGTATGGCGGCGCGCCGCTTATGCTCGAAGTCAGCGACGATGCCGGCACGCGTCATGAATACCGGCTGGGAACGGACCTCTTGGCGGGCGAGCACCCGCAAGGCGTGGTGCCGGCGGGCGCATGGCAGAGCGCGCAGAGCCTGGGCGCGTGGACGCTGATCGGCTGCACCGTGGCCCCGGGCTTCGACTTCGCCGGGTTCGAGCTCGCCCCCGAAGGCTTCGAGCCTTAGGCCCTTGTTGTCATGCCCGCGCAGGCGGGCATCCAGTAACCCCTGGTCTTCGCGATCATGGATGGCGGTGGTTACTGGATTGCCCGGTCAAGCCGGGCAATGACAGCTGAAATGTGGACGACGCCGTCCCTCCCCACGAGGGGGAGGGACGGAATCTGCCGCGCTGCTCTGCCCAAAATTCTAGAGCAGGAGCGCCCTAGTCCATGTGCTGGCCGCCGTTGATGGTCAGCGTCGAGCCGGTGATCCAGGCGGACTCGTCGGCGGCGAGGAACACCACGCAGCGCGCCACTTCATCGGCCTCGCCGAGACGCCCCACCGGAATTTGCCCGACGATCGACTTCATCACGTCCTCGGAGACGCCGGACAGCAGCTCGGTCGCCACATAGCCTGGGGCGATGGCGTTCGCGGTGACGCCTTTACGCGCGCCCTCAAGCGCGAGCGCCCTTGTGAAGCCGATCATGCCCGCCTTGGCGGCACAGTAATTGGTCAGGCCGAGCTGGCCCTTCTGGCCGTTGATCGAGGAGATGCTGACGATGCGGCCAAAGCCCCGCTCGCGCATGCCGTTGATGACCGGCCGCGTCATGTTGAACATGGAATCGAGATTGGTGCGCATCACCTGCTGCCACTGCTCGTGGGTCATCTTCTGGAGCATGGCGTCGCGGGAGATGCCGGCATTGTTGACCAGCACCTCGATGGGGCCGACCTCGTTCTCGACGGCGATGATGCCCTGCTCGCAGGCCTGGTAATCGCCGACGTCCCATTTGAACACCGGGATGCCGGTTTCCTTCTTGAACGCATTGGCCGCGTCGTCATTGCCGGCATAGCTGGCGGCGACGTTGTAGCCCGCCTTTTTTAGCGCTTTGCAACAGGCCTCGCCGATGCCGCGCGTTCCTCCCGTGACCAGAGCCACTCTTCCCATAGCGTCCTCCCTTGGCGCTCATTGGCGCCGGCTTCTTCGTGATAAAACCCGCGTGTGGGGCGGCAAGCGGCCACCCCACACGAAAACGCACGCCGACTTTGAGCCGAGGACTACTCGCGCTCGAGGCACATGGCGATGCCCATGCCGCCGCCGATGCAAAGCGTGGCGAGACCCTTCTTGGCGTCCGCCTTCTGCATCTCATGCAGCAGCGTGACCAGAACGCGCGCGCCGGATGCGCCGATGGGGTGGCCGATCGCGATGGCGCCGCCATTGACGTTCACCTTGCTGGTGTCCCAGCCGAGATCCTTGTTCACGGCGCAAGCCTGCGCGGCGAAGGCCTCGTTGGCCTCGATCAAATCGAGGTCCTTGGGCGTCCAGCCTGCCTTCTCCAGCGCCTTGCGGGAGGCCGGGATCGGGCCTGAGCCCATGACGGACGGATCGACGCCGGCTTGCGCCCAAGAGGCGATGCGGGCGAGCGGCTTAAGCCCACGCTTCTTGGCTTCGCCCGCGGTCATCAGCACGACGACGGCGGCGCCGTCATTGATGCCCGAGGCATTGCCGGCGGTGACCGAGCCTTCCTTGTTGAAGGCGGGCCGGAGCTTGGCGACGCTGTCGAGGGTGGCGCCGTCGCGGATATACTCGTCCTCGCTCACCACCGTCTCGCCCTTGCGGGTCTTGATGGTGACGGGGACGATCTCGTCGGTGAACTTGCCGGCCTTCTTGGCGGCCTCGGCCTTGTTCTGGGAGGCGACGGCGAACGCGTCCTGCTCATCGCGGGTGATCTGCCACTTGCTGGCGACGTTCTCGGCGGTGTTGCCCATGTGGTAGTCGTTAAAGGCATCCCACAAACCGTCTTTGACCATGGTGTCGACGAGCGCGGCATTGCCCATCTTCACGCCATTGCGCAAATGCGTCGCGTGGACAGATTGGCTCATGCTTTCCTGGCCGCCGGCGATGACGATGTTGGCGTCGCCGAGCGCGATCTGCTGGGCGCCGGCGACCACGGCACGGAGCCCCGAGCCGCACACTTGGTTCAGGCCCCAGGCCGGCGTTTCAACGGGAAGGCCGGCGCCGATCGATGCCTGGCGCGCTGGGTTCTGCCCCTGCGCCGCCGTAAGAACCTGTCCGAGGATCACCTCGCTCACGTCTTCGGGCTTCAGCTTTGCCCGCTCCATCGCCGTCTTGATCACGATCTGGCCCAGCTCGTGAGCCGGCAGGCTGGCCAGCGAACCGTTGAACGATCCGACCGGCGTCCGCGCGGCGGCGACAATGACAATATCTTCGTCCTTCATTCTGAATTCTCCTACCTCGGGGACCCAAGGTCATACCCCAGCGATTCCGGTTGGGAAAGCCCAACTTGGCTCATTAAGCGTGGTGGCAAAACTCTGGTGCCGCGCACAAAGAACGTGCTACTGATCTTCGCAGGTGCGGTATAGAGTAGCCCCGGGGCGCTGGCCCAGGGCATGGGAGCAAAGACAATTGGCTAGGGATGCGGACCAAGAGGGTCGGCCGGTCATCGTCAAGAAGTACGCCAACCGCAGACTCTACAATACCGACACAAGTACCTACGTGACGCTCGAGGACCTCGCCCAAATGGTGCGCGCCGAGAGAGACTTTGTGGTCTACGACGCGAAGACCGGCGAAGACCTCACTCATGCTGTCCTGACCCAGATCATCGTTGAGCAGGAAAGCAGAGGCACTAACCTTCTGCCTGTCGGCTTCTTGCGCCAGCTGATCCGCTTCTACGGCGACAGCATGCAGAAGCTTGTGCCGAGCTATCTTGAGTTCAGCCTCGACTCGCTGACCCGCCAGCAGGAGCAGTATCGGCTCCGGTTTGCCAATACCTTCGGCACGGTGGCGTTTGATGCGATGCAAGAACAGGTGCGGAAGAATTTCGACACCTTCGAGCGTGCGCTCGGCATGTTCACCCCGTTCGCCGGGGCCGATGCGGCCAATGGGCCGGAGGTTCAAGGCAGCCAAGGTGTGGACGGGCCGGCGCCTAAGGCCATCGCGGCCGCCAAGCCGAGCGGAGACGACATCGACACGCTCAAGGCCGAGCTCTTGGCCATGCAGCAGCGGCTCGAAAAGCTCTCCCGCAACTAAGTCACACTCTCACTTTTTGTCATTGCCCGGCTCGACCGGGCAATCCAGTAACCCAGGCGCTCGCGAATCAACTGCGAGCGGTGGCTACTGGATTCCCGCTTTCGCGGGAATGACGCTGAATGTTGGGGAAGGCCTACGCGGCCTTGGCCGTGCGCCGGCGCATATGGGCGGCGGTTAGGTCCGCCTCGACCAGGGCGCGGTCATGGGCGGTGTCGGCCAGGAGGTGGATATGCACCTCGTTGGCGCCGCACTTGGCGCCCTCATGGCGGAGATGAGCGAGGTTGAGCGACACGGCGTCGTCCTTGGTGTCGCCGAAGGCCAGCGCCTCGCGGGTGCCGTCCTCGTGACGGCGGACGAAAATGTAGTTGGCCTGGGGCAAAGCGGGGCAGCCCACCAGCGTATAGACGCTGTGGAGATAGCGGCGGCCCGAGGCGCCACGCCAATAATGGAAGGCTTGCGCGAACGCGGCCTCCGCGCAGACCAGCGCAGGCTCGTCGGCCGGCCCCCAAGGGGCAGTCTCAGCGCCTTCAGCTTGGCTCGTCCACATTTGAAATCCGTCCCGTTAACTAAGCGAACCTATCTGAAATAGGTTGACCGATGACAAATTCAAGACGTCTTCGATCACGAATCTTCTGGAACAAAGGATGAACTTAGCTTTTGGGTGCGTCAAGCTTTTAAGTGTTAACAAGAGGTTAACCGGTTTGGCTTGAGGCCTCCGCCTCGGCCAACAGGCGGTTGGTGGCGGTTTCGATGGCCTCTTGCAGGCGGGCCAGGAACTCGGCCTTAGGCAGGCCTGGGGGGAGGGGATCGAGGACTTCAACCACCACAATTCCAGGCTTTCTCAGCCAACTGCGGCGCGGCCAGAAGGCGCCTGAGTTGAGCGCCACGGGCACGCAGGGCACGCGCAGCGTCTCGTACAGGAGAACGATGCCCGTCTTGTAAGCGGGCGCGGCGCCGGGCGGGCGGCGTGTTCCTTCCGGGAACATGATGATTTCGCGCCCGGCCTCGATTCGTTCCTTGGCCGCGCGCAGCATGCGCCGCAGCGCCGCCGGTCCCTTGTCGCGGTCGACCGGAATCATCCCGAACTTGTAGGAGAACCAGCCGTGGAACGGGATCCAGAACAGCTCGCGCTTCATCAGCAGCGTGGGATCGCGAAATAGCGGGATCAGGGCGAAGGTCTCCCAGGCGGACTGGTGCTTCGCGGCGACGAGGCACGCGCCTTGCGGCAGCTTGTGACGGCCGCGCACCTCGAAGCTCAAGCCCACGATGTGCTCGAGCAACCACAGCTCGACCCGCGCATGGAGCTTCAAGGCCGCCATGGTCCAGCGCCGCGGGCCGAGCAGGAGCGGGCTGCCGAGCACCACGAACAGCGCCGTCGTGACGTAGAACAAGAGACTGAAGAGGAGCGAGCGGGCCATGGGGGCGGGGAGGGATCCTTACGGCTCCGGTCCCTCCTTGGTGGTGCTCGTATCGCCGGGCACGACGAGCCGCACCAGCTTGGTCGCGCCAAGTCGGCCGAGAGCCGGGAGATATTTCAGATACTCGGAAAGCAGAAGACGCGTGGTGCCGGGAAATGTCCACCAGTGCTCCACGTGCACGTTGTTGTCGACCACGGGGTAGGGAATGAGCGTCACGCCCGGCAAGACGCGCGCCAGCTCGGCGATCGCGCGGGGCATGTGGTAGTTGGAGGTGACGATGATGATGGAGCCGTATTTATGGAGCGCCGCCCATTGGGCGGTCTCGGTGGCGTTGTCGATGGTGTTGCGCGCCTCCTTGTCGATGTCGACGCAGCAGGCGAAGTACTGACCGCCCTGGCTCGCGAGCCGCTGCAGCTCCTGTTTGCTGGTGCCGCGATTGACGCCGGTGATGAGCACGCGCTTGGCCTTGCGCTTGGCCAACAGCTTCATGGCCTCATCGATGCGCGCGACGCCGCCGGTCAACACGGCGATGCCGTCGGCGGCATAGGCCGGCTCGCGCCGTTCCCGGTCCACACTATTGGCGAACACGATGAAACCGATGATCAGCATGACGAGCGCGAGGATCGCGGCATCGAAGAGCAGCCTGACGCCGCCCACGAAGCCGCCGAAGCGCCGGAAATGCCGCCGACCCGCGCTCTCTTGTACCTCTTGTACTTCCTCCGTCACCATTCACTCCGAACCCATCCTGGCGCGGCGCAGGATAGGCAAAATCGCGCGCGCGCGAAATCGCCTTTGCCGGGTGGTTCCCAGCGGGGTCACGCGTAGGACTTCAGGACGCGAAACACGCCGAGCCGCGAGGTGAGCATGCATAGCCCCGCGACCACCACCACCACCAGCACGCAGAGAAGATAGCCGCCAATATCGAGCTCGCCGGAGCCCAGCAGGCGGCGGGTTTCGGCCTCGGTCATAGCGCCGCCGCCCAAAAGGTGCATCGCCAGCGGCAGCAGAAGGAAGGCGATCGCCGCGGAAAAGGCGCCCACTAGCCCGGCCCGCACCCCTAACCCTAAGAAGTGGCGTTCGAACTCGCTTGAAATGAAGCGCTCATTGGCGCCGACGAAATGCAGCACCTCAATGATCGCGCGGTTGGTGGCCATGGCGCTGCGGGTGGCCGAGATGATGACGGCGATGGTCGCGGCGGCGACCAGGCCGAGCACGGCGATGCCGCCAAGCGCGGCCGAGCGCGTGATGGTGCGGATCTCGGCCTGCCAGCGGCGGTGGTCGTCGAGGGTGACGCCCTCGAAATTCTGCGTCAGCGCCGCCTTGATGAGGTCGATGTCCGGCGGGCTGGAGCGGTCAATCTCCACCGCGATGAGGCGCGGGATCGGCAGGGCGGAGAGCGCCGCGGTCTGGCCGAGCCAAGGCTCGAGCAGCTTTATCGAATCGTCGGCGGAGAGCGGCTTGACCCTGGTGATCCCCCTTTGCTTGGCAAGGAACAGCGAGACCAGCGTCATCTTCTTCTCAATGTCGGCGGTGTTCACGGGATCGAGCTCGATGGTGATCTCACTGGCGATGTCGTCGACCCAGGCCTGCGCCGACTGATTGATCATGTAGACGGCGCCCAGCGTAAGGCAGGCGAGAAACGTCATGATGGCGATGACCACGGTCAGCGCATTGCCGGCGATGGAGGCGGACGGCACGATCTGCGCACTCTTGGCCTGGAAGCGCCGGGGCAGCAGCCCGGCAAGTCGGGCCGGCAGAATGCCGGCGAGCAGGCTCGTCCAAGGATATTCGCGGATGTCGGAGATGAAGGTCATGGGGCGGTGACCTGCAAGCGGCCGGCGTCGAGCATGAGGCGCGGCGCCTCGAGTTGCTCCATGAGGGTGTAGTCGTGGGTGGCGATGATGACCGAGGTGCCGAGCCGGTTGAGCTCGACGAACAGGCGGAGGAGGCGGTTGCCCATGGCCGGATCGACATTGCCGGTAGGCTCGTCGGCGAGCAACAACTCGGGCCGGCCGATCACGGCGCGGGCGATGGCCGCGCGCTGCTTCTCGCCGCCGGACAGGATCTCGGGGTAGGCGTCGATGCGGTCGCCAAGCCCGACCCAGCGCAAAAGGTCGGTCACATCCTCGGCGTAGTCCGATTCTTTGCGGCCCATGACGCGCAAGGGTAGCGCCACATTCTCCCAGGTGGTCAGGTGGTCGAGGAGCCGAAAATCCTGAAACACGATGCCGATTCGCCTGCGAAGCGCCGCCCGGCCGCTGGACCGCAGGTCGGCTACGTTCTCGCCGAACACGAAAATCAGCCCCCGCGTGGCCTTCAGCGACATAAAAAGTAGCCGCAAAAGGGAGGTCTTTCCGGCTCCCGACGGTCCGGTCAGGAAGTGAAAGGACCCTGGAAGCACGTGAAAAGTGACATCGCGCAAGATTTCCGGGCCCGAGCCGTAGCGTAGCCCGACATTGTCAAAGCGAATCACCCGTCTTCCTCAAGCCTCTTAACATTGCCGACCACGTGCTCTTTATGCTGAACTCCCCGTCCGGTATCAATGGAATTGGGCAACGACATGGGGCGTTCGTAAAGTCCTCGCGTAACGGACGAATTTGGCTACTCAAATGGCAACACTGATTATCTGTCCGGTCTGCGAAACCCGCTACGAGATCAAGACGGCGTTTCCACCCGAAGGACGCAAGGTCCGCTGCACCAAATGCAGCCACGTGTGGCAGGCAAAGCCGGCTAGCGCGGGGGCTCAGGCAGCCGCGCCGCAGGCCGCCCCTGCGCCACAGGTCCCGCCTCAAGCCCCGGTGCCACAGGCGCCCGCGCCCCAGACTGCGCCTTTGCCCCAGGCCCCACGTGCGCCCCAGGCGCCACTGCCGCAAGCCGCCCCGCCGCCACCGCCTCCGGAAGCCGTGCCGCCGGCGCATCGGGTCGATGCCGAATATGGGTTCCATGACGATGTTGCGGCTCAGGCCGCTGAAATGAACGCGGACGCGGTCCCGCCGCCGCCGCCCGAGCCAGTACCGCAGGGCGGTCTCTTCGCCAAGATCATGGGTTCGCGCGCGCCCGAGGCGCCGTTGCCGCCCGAAGCACCCCCACCACCACCGCGGGCCGACGCGGCCTTCGGCGAGGCCGGACCCATGGATGTGTCGTTCGATGGCGGCTACCCCGAGGACGAGGCGGGCGATGCCGCGCTCGCCGACCCCGATCTGGTCGCCGCGGCGTTCGGCGAGACGCCGCGCAAGGCCAAGACCGCGCGCAAGAAGCCGCCGATCGTCGCCATCGGCTGGGGCGTGCTGGCGCTCCTGGTCGCCATCGTCGTCGGCCTGTTCGCCTTGGCCCCAAGCACCACGGTGTCCATCCTGCCGGGCGCCGCGAAGGTCTATTCGATGCTCGGCATGCCGGTCGGCGCCCAGGGCCTCGCCTTCGAAGGCGTCCGCTACGGCTGGAGCAATGACGGCAGCCAGACGGTGCTCGAGGTCCAAGGCAATGTGAAGAACACGAGCGGCGCCACCATGACCGTGCCGACCGTCGTCATCGCGCTTCGCGACGAGAAGGGCGAGGAGATCTCGGAGTGGACGACGGAAGTGGGCGAGGCGGAACTCAGCGCCGGCGAGGAGGCGCCGTTCCTGCGGCAAATCCCGTCGCCGCCAAGCAATGTGCGCAGCCTCAAGGTCCGTTTCGCCAAGGCCAACTAATGGCCGAGAGTGCCGCGGCGGAGACCATCAAGCCGCTGTTCAGCGCCGACAGCATCGCGCAGCGCGTCGAGGCCCTGGCCCACGACATCGCCGCCGCGCGGCTCACCGATCTCATCATCGTCGCGGTGCTGAAGGGGAGCTTCATCTTCGCCGCCGACCTGATCCGGGCACTGCACCGGCAGGGGGTTCACCCGGAAATCGATTTCATGTTCCTTGCAAGCTACGGCGACAGCGCCATTTCGGGCGGCGAGGTGAAGGTGCTGCGTGACGTGGAGAGTGCTCTGGAGCGCCGCGACGTGGTGATCGTCGACGATATTCTCGACTCGGGCCGCACGCTGGTGTTCGCCAAGGACCTTCTGGAGGCGCGCGGCGCGCGCTCGGTCAAGACCTGCATCCTGCTCGATAAGCAAGTGAAGCGGGCGGTCTCGGTCACGCCGGACTTCACGGGGTTTCAGTGCCCGCCTCGGTTCGTGGTCGGCTACGGCATGGACCTCGCCAACCGTTACCGGGAGCTGCCGTTCATCGGCGTACTCGAGGGCTGACCGGCTCCCCTAGGCCTCCGCGCAACCTCTAGCGGTCGAGGACCAGCCTGATCTCCACCAGGTTGGAGCGCACCCGCAACACATAGAAGCCCAGCGTCGCCAGATGGGACGGCATCAGCCAGCCGGACTCCGCGCCGTTGGAGATGATGAAGGGCCGGATGTTGAGCGAGGCGCGCAACTGCTCCTCAAGCTCATCCCACAGCTGGGTGAGCCCGCGCTGGGCGATGACGTCGTGGAAGTCGGCGCGCGCGGCTTTGAGGATGCCGTAGTAGCCGTAGAGCTGTCCGTAGGCGAACCAGAAGCGGTCGTCGGCCCGGGTGTCGAACCAGCCGCTGTCATAATTCTCGGACCGCTCGCGCAAGATCGCCGAGGTCGCGCCGATGTCGTTGGCGATGCGGTCGACGAACTGGAGCAGATTGTCGGCGCGCGCATCGAACACGGCCTCGCATTTCTCGAGCCGGGTGTTGAACTTCTTCAGGTCCTTGATGGCCGAGCGATAGAAGCTCGGCGTCGGCGTCTTGGGGCCGAACGGGCTCAGGCTGAAATACCAGGTGCTCTCGTCGAACTGCAGGCTGCCGCGGGCGCTCTGCAGGTCGGGGTCGATCTGCGAGGTGCCGCGCACACGGCCCAGCGTGTCGACGAGCTCGATGGTGGTGCGGCGGACCGCCTGGTTCACGCCGCGCTGGAACGAGGCCTTGTTGTCGAAGAAGGGCGTCTTGTCCCAGGCGAGCCCGAACAGGCCGAGCTTGTAGAAGATCATCGAGGAGAGCCACGCGTTCTGATTGACGTTGAAGTCGACCAGGTCCGCGGTGGCGTCGACAATGAGGGAGCGCCGGCAGGTCTGTGCGGCGTTGCCGGCCGCCTTGGCGTCCTCCTCGGTGCCGATGATGCCGGCGCCCGCGGCCGGGGGCCTGACCGCCGGGGCGGGCGGCCGGTCGTAGGCGCGCACATAGTCCGGATCGAAATTCGTCCAGCGCTGGGTGGTCCAGAAGAAGTAGCCGTAGAGAACGACGCCGCCGAGGACCAAGACCCCGAGCACGACTTTGAGAATGACGCCGCGTTTTGTGAACCAGCGGCCGAGCCAGACAAACGGCCGCAGCACGAACGCGATGGCAAGGCCGATGCCGCGTCCCACCGCCTGGAACGTTCGGGTGAAGAAACTCACGATCGCATTCAGCATATGGGGTCATCCTTCGGCCGCACGGAACAGGTCCACCGGAATATAGGGAGTGATGCGCGGCGTTGGGCCGGGCATCGGCGATTTTTCTCAAAGGCCGCGCGGGAAGACGTGGATGGCCGGGATCGGCCCAGCCATGACGGGGCGTGACTTTGGGAACGACCTGATCAGAAATCAGAACGAGCGGATGAGGCGCTCGAGATAATCGAGTTCCAGCGTCGGCCGCGACGGATCGCCGATCCGGCGGCGCAGCTCGTCGAGCACTTCGCGCGCCCGCTGGATGTCGATCTCGTCGGGCACCTGGACGGACAGGCCCAGATCGGGGCGGTTGGAGCGGTCGGGACGTCCGAGCGGGTCCTTGCCGTTATTGCCGGGGCCTTTGCCCGCCTGCATCTCCCCGTTCTCCATCATCTCCTGCGCCATGGACTGCGCGCCCTTGCGCATGCGGTCCAGCGCCAGGCTCTGGTTCTGGGTGGCGCGATCGAGATTGGGCTCGCCGATCGCCTCCTCGGCATCTTCCATGGCGTCCTTGGCGCCTTCGAACTGGTTCGGCGCGTCGCCGCCTTCCATGCGCATGCGGTCCATCAGCTGTTGCAGCTTGTCGGCGAGTGCCTTCTGGCGCTGGGCGAGCTGGCTGAGGGGGCCTTGCGGCTGGCTCTGTTGCTGGCCGAGCTGGGGCTGGCCGCCGCCGGGGGCGTCGCCTTGCCGGCCCGATTGACCTTGCGCCTTGGGGCCGCCCTGCCCGCTTTGCGGCATCTGGTCGAAGAACGGGCTCATGCCCATGCCAGGACCGAAATCCATGGGCTGGCCGGGCGGGCTCACCTCGAACTGATCGCCGCCGCCGCCTTCGCCCTGCTGCTGACGCTTCTCCGCGAACGTGTCATCCAGCAGCTTCTGCTGGTCGGACACCATGTCGTCGAGATCCTTCATCATGCGCTGGGCGCGCTGCTGCTTGGCGTTCTCAGGCGTCGTCCCGGTCTGCAGCCGGTCGAGAATGTCGTTCAGCTCCGACAGCATGCGCTCGGCCATCTCCTTGGAACCGGCTTCGGCCAAGTCCTCGATGCTCTTCAGGAGCTTGTCGAGGTCTTGCTGCGACACGAGCTCGTCGCCGTTCTGCTCGGCTTGCGCGGGCATGTTGCCCTTTTCCTGCTGCTGGGCGGCGAGCGCCTGGAGATAGCGCGACAGCGCGGCGCGGAGCTCCTCGACGCGGGCCTTGATCTCCTCGGCCGGGGCGTTCTCCTGAAGCGCCTTCATCAGCGCGTCCTGGGCGTTCTTGAGCTCGCGCTCGGCCTCGGGCAGGTCTCCGTCCTCGATGCGCAGCGCCGTGGACCAGAGCTGATCGACGACGCTGGCAACGCTGTCGCGCGAATCGTCGTTGAGGAGGCGCCAATAGGCATTGCGCAGGGACAGATAGACCACGCGGTCGTCGATGACCTTGCCATCGCCGAGCGTCAGCGCGTCGAGCGCGCGGGCGACCGTGGCGAGCGCCGCCGGCTGGCGCACCAGCTTCTTGCGCTGCTCGATCACCGCCTTGGCGAGCGGCTTGGTGAAGGTCCGCTCGGGCAGCACAAACGCATAAGCCTCGCTCACGCCGGTCTGCTCCGCCTGATCGCGGGCGGCCAGCGTCATGCTGACCTTGAGCCCGGCCCACGGGTGCGCGGTCAGATCCTGCGTGGCGCGGCCTTCGACTTTCTTGGCATTGGTGCGCGGCAGTTGCAGCAGCATGACCGGGGGGCTGAATAGCGGGTCGACGTCGGCCAGATCGCCGTCCTCGGCCTCCGCGTCCGCGGGCATGGGGGCGAAATTCTCGTCCTCGCCCTGGGAGAGCTCGAACCGGGCCTCGGCGCTGGCGACGCCGTAATCGTCGAGGGCGCCATAGACGAGACGGAGCGCGCCGCGGGGCGTGGTGGCGGGATCGCCCGTGAGGCTGATGGTCGGCGGCGCATCCTCGATCATGGCAAACTGCCATTGGGCGACGGTCTGGCCGCTGATCCTGACATCGGCGGTCAGCGGCTCCATCACCCCGACATTGAACTCGACGAGGCCTGAGCTGCTGCCGGGCTTGGGCTCGACCGTTTTGGGCTCGGCGTCGCCGTTCTTGCGAACCGTGAGGCTCACGCTCTCGCCGTCCGGCGCATGGGTGCGAACGATGAGCTGGCTGCGCTCCGGCACCGACAGGGCGCGGAAGGATTCTGAGCCGGCGCCGACGCTCTCGCTACCGTCGGCGAGAACGATCGGGGGCATGCCGGTATAGATCGGCGGCGTCACCCAGGCGTCCAGTCTGAGCAGCGCGGTCGCGGTGCTGGCGGCGGGCGAGAACGCCGCGCGGAGGCGGGTGCTGGTGTCGCCGCCGGCGGCGAGCACGGCGGCGATGAGTCCGAGCAGAAGTGCCGCGCGGATCGCATAAGGGTCGTGGCGGTCGGTGCGCGGCGCGGGCCAGGAGGGCTTCAGTCTGGCGACGAGGCGCGCCAGGCGCTGGCGATGAAGCGACCACAGCGCAGCGGTCTCGGCGCGCGGCGCGGTGCCGAGCTGGTCCTCATAGGACGAGGCCGGGCGGTGCTTGATGTTGGCGGAGCGCTCGAGCCGGCGCAAGGCTTGCGCGCGGGTCGGCAGCGCGAGCCGCACCAGCGGCAGGAAGGAGACGATGAGGCCGACCCCGAAAGCCCCGAGCAGGATGCGATGGGCGAGCGGCGGCATCAGGCTCCAGCCGCCGAGCAGGGTGAACACCAGGAAGGCGCAGACCACGATGAACGGCCACAGCAGACCCTCCCAGAAGCGCTCGGCGAAAAGCGCAAGCCAGCTCAAGCGCACGCGGCGCTCGAAGCGCTTTTTGAGCGCGCTAGCCTCGGCGGCTTCCGTGGCGGTCGGTGTTGCTCGGGACGGTCTTGCCATGCTCGATCCGTATTTAACACAGGGGTTGCCTGCGCCAAGGTTACATCACGGTAATTTGGGGATCGAAGCGGGCGAAATGGAGGCCCGCGCGGGCTCTCAAATCCAGTCCGGCAAGCGCTCGGCCGCGAGCATGTCGTCATAGCCGGGCCTTGGCCGCGTGACGCAATAGTCGCTCCCGGAGACCAGCACCTCGGGGACCAACAGGCGGCTGTTATATTGGGACGCCTGCACCGCGCCATAGGCGCCGGCCGTCATGACCGCAATGAGGTCGCCGGCGTTGAGCTCCGGCAGCGGCCGGCCAAGCGCCAGATAATCGCCGGTCTCGCACACGGGCCCCACCACGTCGGTGATGCGGGTGGGCGTCCCGGGCGCGGGCTCGATCACCGGGAGGATCTGATGATAGGCCTCGTAGAGGGTGGGGCGGATCAGGTCGTTCATGCCTGCGTCGACAATCGTGAAGCTCTTTGCCGGGCCCGACTTCACATAGATCACGCGGCTGACGAGGATGCCGGCATTGCCCGCGATCATGCGTCCGGGCTCGAACAGGAGCCGCACCCCGAGATCGCCCACCGCCTCGTTCACCAGCGCCGCGTAGTCGGTGGGCGGGGGCGGCGCCGGTTCGTCGCTGCGATAGGGGATGCCAAGCCCGCCGCCGAGATTGACGAACGCGATGGGGAAACCCGCGCCGCGCAGCGTGCCGACCAGCTCCTTCAGAAGTGAGAAGGCGTTCCGGAACGGCTCAAGGTCGGTGATCTGGCTGCCGATATGCATGTGCACGCCGGCGGCGGCGATCCCCGGCAGCGTGGCGGCCTGACGGTAGAGCGACAGGGCTTGGGCGAACGGCACGCCGAATTTGTTCTCCGCTCTGCCGGTGGCGATCTTGTGATGGGTCTTGGCGTCGACATCGGGGTTGACGCGGAAGGCCATGCGGGCCTCCTTCCCACGCGCCTCGGCCACCTCGCTCAGCGCGCGAAGCTCAGGCTCCGATTCGACGTTGAAGGCGAAGATGCCCGCATCGAGCGCGAACGCCATTTCCGCCTTGGTCTTACCGATGCCGGAGAAGGCGATGCGGTCGGCAGGCACGCCGACGGCGAGCGCCCGGCGAAGCTCGCCTTCGGAGACCACGTCCATGCCCGCCCCGAGCTTGGCCAGGGTGGCGAGCACACCGAGATTGGAGTTGGCCTTGATGGAGTAGCAGACGAGCGTGTCTGGGCTCGCGGCGAAGGCGTCGGCGAACACCCGGTAATGGCGCTCAAGCGTCGCGGTGGAATAGCAATAGAACGGGGTCCCCACGGCGTCGGCCAGCGCGCACAGGTCGACCTCCTCGGCGTGTAGCACGCTTGCGTGGGTCACGCCGCGCCGGTAGGCGAAATGGTGCATGGGAGGGTATTAGGTTTATTCGATCAAACGGTCGAGGATCGGCAAACGGCGGTCCGGGGCCTTGGACATTTCGGCTGACGGGTCGGCTGACGCCTGTGGACGGCTCGGCTTTGGCCGGTCCAACGAGCCGCGGCGGCCGCAGGCGCTGAGCCCGATAGCCAATACCAGCGTAAACGCAATTAGGATGCGCAATGCGCTTCCCATGGTCGTGCCCCTGTGATCAGGGCCCTTCCCCGGCCCTTTCCACTCTTTTATCGCGACAGGCCGTCCTTCTCCAAACGCTTTATCCACCGCCGGGCCTCCCGCCGCACATTGGCGGGGGCGGTGCCCCCTTGGCTTTTGCGGCTTTTGGCCGAGTTGGCGGGGTCCAGGACGGCATAAACATCCTCGGTAACGCGCGGCTCGACCGACTGAATCTCGGGCAGGGTCAGCTTTTTCAGGTCGGCGCCCTTGGCTTCGGCCAGGGCCACGATTCGCCCGGTGACGTGGTGGGCCTCCCGGAACGGGATGCCGAGATTTTGCACGAGCCAGTCGGCGAGGTCGGTGGCGGTGGCATACTCGCGACCGGCCGCCCGCCTCATGGCGCGGGTGTCGATGTCGAGGTCGCCCACCATTCCGGCCATGGCGGCGAGGCCCAGCTTCAGCGCATCGAGCGCATCGAACACGGGCTCCTTGTCCTCCTGCATGTCCTTGGCATAGGCGAGCGGCAGGCCCTTCATCACCATCAGCAGCGCCTGGAAGGCGCCGGCGATGCGACCGGTCTTGGCGCGCACCAACTCGGCGGCGTCGGGGTTCCGCTTCTGCGGCATGATCGAGGAGCCGGTCGAGAACGCGTCCGAGAGCTTGGCGAAGCCGAACTGCGGCGATGTCCACAGCACGATCTCCTCCGCCAGCCGCGACAGGTGCATGGCGGCGATGGATGCGGCCGCCAACGTCTCGAGCGCGAAGTCGCGGTCGGAGACGGCGTCGAGCGAGTTGGCCGTGGGCCTGGCAAAGCCCAGCGCCTTCGCCGTCATATCGCGGTCGATGGGGAAGCTCGTGCCAGCAAGCGCCGCGGAGCCTAACGGACATTCGGCAAGCCGCTTCGCGGCGTCGGCGAAACGGCCGCGGTCGCGGGCCAGCATTTCCACATAGGCGAGGCAATGATGGCCGAAGGTGATGGGCTGGGCCGTCTGCAAATGCGTAAAGCCCGGCATCACCGTGGCGGCGTGCTCGAGCGCCTTGGTGGCGATCGCCAGCTGAAGCGCGGCCAGCTGTGCGTCGATCACGGCGATCTCGTCCCGGACATAGAGCCTGAAGTCGGTGGCGACCTGGTCGTTGCGCGAGCGCGCGGTATGGAGCTTGCCGGCGACCGGACCGATCAGCTCGGCGAGTCTGCTCTCGACGTTGAGATGGATATCCTCCAGCGCTCGCGTAAACTTGAACGTGCCGGCTTCCATCTCCGCCAGTATGGTGTCGAGACCGCTTGAGATTTGCTCGGCCTCCTCTGGCGTGACGATGCCGGTCGCGCCGAGCATGGCGACATGGGCCTTGGAGGCTTCGATGTCGTGCCGCCACAAGCGCTTGTCGAAGTCGATGGAGGCATTTATCTCCTCCATGATCTCCGCAGGACTTGCGGCAAAGCGGCCGCCCCACATGGTGTTGGTCATGATCGTCCGGCCTAAAGCTGGCTAAGTCAGAAGAGGATGACGTGAACTCAACGAACAGACGTCAGCACGCCGCGTCGCCGGCCAAATACGCGATCGCCGCGGTCGTCGCCGCGATTGCCGGGTTCGCCACGGTATATTTGAGTCTTGCCCCTTCTGACAATGGCTCCAGGCCAGAGCAGGCGCCCGAGGCGGGCGGCGAAGCGGCCTCTGTGGATGAGGTGGGCTCAAAGGCGAGCCCGCTCAAGGGGCTCAACAAAGGGGCCATGGCGGCCTTCCTGGTGCGGCCGAAGCCGCTGGATCTGCCTGATTTCAGCTTCGCCGGCGCCGGCGGCGCCACTAAATCGCTGGCCGACCTCAAGGGTAAAGTGGTGCTCCTCAACATCTGGGCGACCTGGTGCGTGCCCTGCCGCGAGGAGATGCCACAGCTCAACGCGCTCCAGGCCGAGCTCGGGGGCGAGGATTTCGAGGTGGTGGCGATCAATATCGACAAGAGCGGGCCTGAGAAGGCGAGGAAATTCCTGGAAGAGACCGGGGCGGCGGATATTACCCTCTACACCGACCCGACCGGCAAGCTGTTCTCGCAGCTGAAAGCGGTCGGCATGCCGACCACGCTCCTCCTCGACCGCGACGGCAAGGAGATCGGCCGGCTCATCGGCCCCGCGGACTGGGCGAGCGCGGAGGCCAAGCGGCTAATCGAGGCCGCGGTCGCGGTCGCGGTCGCAAACCCCGCTCCGGCCGGCTGAGCCGTCAAGCCGAGGTATTAGGGCCCGTATCGGGGTCCATATC
>Ga0307379_10000908_pt1 | contig 48075 bp, 38 predicted proteins | sample UN2MG_FD_202237 | JGI IMG/M metagenome (GOLD analysis project Ga0307379, IMG submission 202237) | Soil microbial communities from Risofladan, Vaasa, Finland - UN-2 | ecosystem: Environmental > Terrestrial > Soil > Coastal area > Acid sulfate soil | place: Finland: Risofladan, Vaasa | collected... | reverse complement strand
CTGAAGATTGCCCTATGGGTTTGGTGGGTTTAACATCATTGGGTGATTTGGCAAATGTCCCAACCCCGGTATGCAAAGCGATAATTACTCTACTTTCAAAGGTAAGCGGGGTTGATTATTTCAGAGAAGGAAGAAATCTGGAGCGTTTGGGAATCTCTGGATTAAGCATAGACCAGCTAAAGAAGTTCCTAAATGAAGGGTGATAGGTATTTCTGTGCTGTGTGCCGAGAGCGAATAGGCGCAGTAGCCTCGCCAAGGTTCTCTATTACCGCTAGGTGTGGAGTAGGTTGTGGGCAAGCCCTAGAATTGATTTTTAGCCCCCTTCCCGGGGCTTTGGATAGTTTGGGGATATGTCTGGTTTGAAAAGAGCGAAGTCCCTTTATCAACGGTAGGAGAAGGGGGGATAAACGATTCTGAGAGATTCGTCCAAAATTGGTAAAAAGGAAGTTGACAAGCTAATATTTTTGTGAGTTAATAAAACTAAATGGAAATACCGAAATGCCCAAGGTGTGGTTCAAAGCAGGTATATTACCGGAAATCTTAAAAGAGTTTGTCTGTCGAAGGTGTGGATATACTTGGAAAACTGAGGGCGGGATACCAACGGAGGAAAGACAAGAAGCAAAGCTAAAATAGAAAAGACCTGCAGGCAACAGGTCTTTCTGGGGTATGAATAAGGTAATGGTATTACGTAGTCGCCCTAATTATAAAGCAATCATAAAGATAAGTCAAATAGAAGGGCTCAGAGACCCAAAGCATCGGTGTACTTCTGAGCCCTTTGGCATTATTGAAAGTAAGCGGGGAGACCCGGAAAGGGGGTGATACTGACAAAGATAAGGGATTGAAAAACAGAGCTACCAGGAATACAAGAATAAGGAGGTTATCAAATTGAAAAGGAAAAGGCTATTGCTAATGTTGGGTAGTGTTTGTTTAGCTCTGATGCTGGCAGTGCCGCTGGTGGCAAGCTGTGGTCCAGCGACACCAGAGGAGGCTGCCGGGGAGATTGCCACGCTGGAATCAAAGTTAGCTGCGGAAAAGGCGAAGTCTGCTGGGTTTGAGGATGATATTGCCGACCTGGAGGATGAGATTGCAGCCCTGAAAAAACCGGCTGAGGTGTTCAAATGGAAGCCATCATGTTGGGAAAGTGCAGGAGTCCACTGGCGTGACTTGTGTAATATATGCGATTACATAACCGAGGCGTCGGACGGGCGCATAGTTGCTGAGCCCACGCTACCGGGGGCGCTATGTTCTGTGCCAGAACAGATAGAATTCGTCTCTACGGGCGCAACCCCGGCGATGTTTCTCTATTTTGATTACTGGAGCGGTAAAGTTCCTATTTATGCAATAGCATCCAATGCACTACATGTCCTGTATGAACCCTGGGAGGTTATACAGTATCTTCAATATGAGGATAATGGTCGGGTGCTTGAGTTGATAAGGGAGCAAACTGATGTAAACTATCCTGATATACACCTTGTCACACCAGTAACTGCTTCGCGAGAATATTGTTGTACTGCTTCAACAGTTCCTATCTATGGTATAGAAGATATTCCAGGGACAAAGTACAGGACTGGCGCTACCGCAGATGCCGCAGCCTGGGAGTCGTTTGGGGCGGCAACAACGTGGTTCCCAGGAACGGAATGCTACACGTCATTAGCCACTGGTGTCGTTGATGCCATTTCCTACGCCTGTGCTTCAGATTACCTAGAAATGGGCTGGGATGATGTCACTGACTATTGGATTCGAGAGCCTTATACCCAAGACACGATGGCTTACTGGTTCGCCGTAAATGAAGCGGAATGGGGCAAGCTTTCTGCTGACCTTAAGGCTATAGTAAGCACAGCGGTTGAAGCGGCGAACATGTATGAACTTTACGATGCGGCTAAGGTTAATGTGGAGGCTTGGGAGATAGCAGAAGCTCGCGGAATTGAAATAATAGACTGGTCTGATGAGGATATTATCGCATATCAGAAGGCATTGCTTGATGCTTCGGAGGACTTGTGCAGTGACGCGGCCAGTCAGGAAGCACTCCAGATATTTAAAGATTTCCTAGTCGAATACGAGCCAGCTATAGCCGAGCTAGCAGGGCTAAAATAGTAGTTTAAGTTACAGGCCTAACGGATGCGTAATCATCTTTTACGTTTGTTGCACATTATTGGCATGATTAATGCGCACACTGGGAAGGTTCTTAGTGTACTCATTGTATTTATGACTTTGATACTTACCTACGAAGTTGTTTTAAGGTACGGATTTAACGCACCTACGAAGTGGGCACACGAAATAACCTGTTCTATCTTTGCCGCCTATTCAGTTCTCGGTGGTGGTTACGCGCTTTTCCTTAACCAGCATATTAGGTCAGATGTTATCTATGCGCGGTTCTCAGAAAGGGGAAAGGCAATTTGTGATTTAATAGCCTTTCCCCTTCTCTTTATGCTGCTCATCCTCATATTTATGCAAGGATTTAAGATGGCACTGAGCTCTACACTAGCCAGAGAAACTACGGTTACCATGTTCCGCTCTCTACTATATCCGGTTAAGATATGTATACCTCTAGCCGCCTTGTTAATGTTACTTCAAACTTTGGCTCTAGCTATACGAAATTTCTGGTTAGTTATTAAAAGGGAAGAGCTAAAGTGACTCCTCTTATATATCTAATTATACTCCTTGCCTGCCTCTTTGCTGGTTTGGCTATAGGCTTTCCCATGGCCTTCACTTTGGGGTCTAGCGCTATAATAGTTGGCTTTATCTACGGGGGTCCGCGTGTGCTTAGTATCGCTGCCATGCAGGTCTATTCTGGAATGGTATCGCTAGAACTGGTGGCGATGCCTCTATTTATTTTTATAGCCTGCCTCTTGGAAAAGTCTGGACTGGCAGAAGAACTATATGCAGCTATACGCCACTGGATGGCAGCGATACCTGGTGGCCTAGCCATAGCCACAGTGGCAGTTTGCACTGTAATTGCCGCCATGTCAGGAGTAGCTACTGCTGGCGTAGTTACCATGGGAGTTGTCGCCCTTCCCATAATGCTCAAGTACAAGTATGACAAAAGTATAGCACTGGCTCCTATCATGGCTGGTGGAGCATTGGGAATCCTCATCCCTCCCAGCATTACAGCCATCATCTTTGGTATGTTGACACACACATCTATAGGAAGGTTGTTTGCCGGAGGGCTTATCCCAGGAGTTATTCTATCAGCATGCTACATGACTTATATAGGCCTGAGATGTCATTTTCAACCAAGCCTTGGTCCCGTTGTGCCCCCTGAAGACAGGCTATCTTTTAGGCAGAAGCTTGCTCTGAGCCGGGGAGTAATTATACCTATCATTATTATCGTCGTCATGTTAGGTTCGATCTTTCTGGGTATAGCCTCCCCTATGGAATCTGCTGCTGTAGGAGCTGCTGCCATTTTAGTTTCCATTGCTATTCGCCGCAAACTTAGCTGGCAGGTATTTAAAGAGGCATGCTACCGAACTTTTGTAATTAACACCATCGTTATGTGGATCATTTTCGGGGCGAAAATATTTGCTACTATATTTATTGATATAGGTACAGCAGATTTACTCCGCGGAGTATTGACAGACTTAGCAGTGTCACCCATTATGCTTGTTGTATTTATGCAGTTAAGCTACATGCTTTTAGGCTGCATTGTAGAAGAAGTAACTATGATAACATTGACGATTCCCGTGTATGCCCCAATTCTTACGGCTTTTGGCTTTGACCCGGTATGGTTTGGAGTTCTTTTCATAATTAATATGCAGCTAGGCTACTTGACTCCTCCATTCGGCTATTGTCTGTTCTATATGAGGGGAGTGGCTCCACCTGAAGTAACCATAACAGATATCTACCGTTCTATTTTGCCCTTTTTAGCAATCCAAGCATCTGTGTTAGTCTTGGTTCTACTCTTCCCGCAGTTAGCCTTATGGCTTCCTGAAGCAGTTTTTGCGCTTGGGTGAGGAATAGTAGCGGTAGAAGGTAGGGATAGCAGAGGGTGCTTTACTAAGGCTAATGCGCTCTGGAATAAAAGAAATACTCAAAGGGGGATTTTCACCGGCAAGTTTTATAGTAAGCAAAAGCTGCTGCTGGGCAAGCATTACCGGGGAAACGATGACCTCAATTAAAGAGCATTGGCACCAGCATGTGGACTGAAAACCCCCAAAATCCGAAAATTTAGGAATAAGGAGAAAGACAGTGAGAAAAAAAGCGAGGGATGTTCTATCAGGGGTTAAGACACTATTCGGTATGCCTACCTGTAGCAATCTTGGTGAACTATCAGCGGATGTCGCCTTGCTAGGGCTTCCCTTTGACTATGGTTCGAGAAGATGGTGCCGGGGTGGCACTAGGTGGGGTCCGGCAGCAATTCGCCAAGCCCAGAGCGAATATTCCTATACCGACGATGGCCAGGCTGAGGCTGCTTGTGGGTGGTTCAATGTTGATACTGGTGTAGAGGAATTAAAGGGTGTTACTATGGCTGATTGCGGTGATGTAAATATTCTACCTACTGAAAACGAGGGGAATTTTGAGAGGGTAGCTAAAACGGTCAGGCAGATATTGGCTCGTGGTAGCCTTCCCGTGGTCATCGGGGGGGACCATACGATTCCCTTTCTGGTGGTAAGAGCTTTTGAGAGGTATGAACCTCTTGATATTGTGTATCTTGACGCCCACCTAGACTTTGAAGATGAGACGGAGGAGGGGGTAAAAGTCTTCAACGCCAGTGCATTTAGGCGCTGCTCTGAGCTTCCTTTCGTTCATAACATAACGCTGATTGGCCTCAGAGCTCCTTTACCACCTAGTTCTAAGAAAGCCTATGACGCAGCTTTGAAGTATGGCGAGAAGATTATTACAGCTAATAGATTCAGACAGATGGGAGTTAGTAAGGTGGTAGAGAGCATTCCCGAGGCTAAGAATATCTATGTAAGCCTTGATGTCGATGTTTTGGACCCATCGGTGGCACCGGGCACAACCTTTCAGGAGCCAGGTGGGTTGAGCTTCCCAGAGGTCCAGCAGACTCTTGTTGGGATAGCCAAAAGGGGAAGGGTGGTCGGTTTTGACGTGGCTTGTTTTTGTCCTGCTTATGACTGTAGCAATATGACTTCTCGAACAATCGCTGCGTTAATCCTCCACTTCATGGGAGCTGTCTTTCCATCAAAGAAGTAGTCCTCTGTCCAAATTAAAGGAAACGCGCGGAGAAGGCAAGGAGGCGTAGAGTGGGTCCGGTAGGGGAAATAGTGAACAAAGCACAGTACCCGAACCATGTCTGGAGCTATGACTTTGTTGAGGACAGGACTGAAAGAGGTGGTAAGCTTAGGATTCTGGCCATAATCGACGAGTACACTAGGGAATGCCTGGCCATCAGGGTTGCGCCGTCAATACCGGCTTTGGCAGTAGTGGGAGTCCTGGAGTGGCTATTTATGACGTTTGGGGTACCAAGGTTTCTTCGCAGTGACAATGGGCCTGAGTATTTGCTATGACCTGCGTTTTCCAGAGCTCTTCAGAAAGATGGTGGCGCAACATGGCGTGGAGATAATTCTGCATACCACAGCTTGGCCTATGGTAAGACTGGATAATTACCGGGAGCTGTGCCACATCCGGGCCAACGAAAACCTCTGCTACTTGGTTTCCTGTGACTCGGCTGGTTTCAAGAGCAACAGCAAGGATTGGTAAGTATGCTCTGCGTAAGCTCTTTGGTCTCCAATATGAATCTTTACCGAAGCAGAGCCTTGACCAGCATATTGAGCTTAAGGTTTCTCCGTCTGAGGCGAAGACCGGGTGTGAGAAGGGCATCACTCACAGGCGAGGCAAAAAGACAAAGAAGCTAATGGTTAAGATACCACAGGGGATTAAGTCGGGGACTAAAATCAGGCTCAAGAGCATGGGCAAAGTAGAGGACAAAAAATGTGGCGACCTCTATCTACATATCAAGGTGCAGAGCTAGCCCTGTAAGTATTGAATAATTTAGCAGATTGTTTAATACTTGGCCGCTAGGAGTAAATTGTGGAGGGATTTCTATGTTAAGTGGTAGGACATATGAGGAAATATACGATAACTTTAGGTGGGAGATTCCAGAGCACTTTAATATAGGTGTAGATGTATGCGATAAATGGGCAAATGAAAAGCATCGTTTAGCACTTATATATCTAGGTGCCGACGGAAAAGAACAGAAGTACACTTTCTGGGAATTAAAAAATCTATCAAATCAATTGGCTAATGCTTTGAAAGCAAATGATATACAAAGAGGGGATATAGTGGGAATATTGCTGCCTCAATGTCCTGAGACATTAATTTCTCATATTGCCATTTACAAATTGGGGGCAATCGCATTACCGCTTCTTGTGCTCTTTGGTTCTTTAGCTCTAGAATATCGCCTTGAAAATAGCGAGGCCAAGGGGATTATTACTGACAGTGCCAATTTACCGAAGATTTTAGAAATTAAGGACCGCCTTCCTAATTTAAAAATGATCATGGTTGTTAATCCAGAGATAGAGGAGAATGTCTTAGATTTTTGGAAGGCAGTGGAAAAAGGGAGCCGCTATTTCACCCCTGCTTTAACAAAGTCAGATGAACCAGCATTGATTATTTTTACCTCAGGAACTACAGGTCCGCCCAAAGGGGCTCTTATGGCTCACCGATTTTTACTAGCAGAAATACCCTCTGTTGAATTCTGTCAGGACCTCTTTCCCCAAGAGGGGGACTTGTTCTGGACACCTCTTGATTGGGCTTATGTTGGTGGTTCCTACAATGCACTGTTCCCTAGCTTGCATCACGGGGTTCCGATTGTGGCATTTAGACCGAGAAAATTTGATCCAGAGCAAGCATACCTAGTTATGGAGAAATATGGTGTCTCCGTTATGTTTACTGTTTGCACTGCTATGCGGTTAATGCTGGGGGCGGTGGAAAATCCGAAGGAGCACTACGATCTTGAATTACGGTCGATAACATGCGGCGGTGAGACAATGGGAAAAGAGCTTTTTGAAATGGGGAAGAAGGCTTTGGGGATTGAGATGACCGAGAATTATGGGCAGACAGAATGCGATTATACGGTTGGCAATTGCCCTAAAGTAATGAAGGTTATTCTTGGCTCAATGGGTAAAGCTATCCCGGGGCATATTGTTGAGATAATTAATGAGAACGGCGAGGTGGTAAAGCCGGGTGAATTTGGCGAAATAGCTATCAAATGTCCTGACCCCATTATGTTTTTAGGCTATTGGAGGAACCCAGAGGCTACAAAGGAGAAATACATAGGTCACTGGTTGCGCACGGGTGATTATGGAATGAAAGATGAGAAGGGATATTTTTGGTTTACTGGTAGAAAGGATGATCTTATTAAAACCGGAGGCTATAGGGTAGGACCTGGCGAGGTTGAAGATTGTTTAATAAAGCACGAGGCAGTGGCATTGGCAGCTGTCATTGGTGTTCCTGATGAGCTAAGGGGAGAAATTGTAAAGGCTTTCATTGTGCTCAAAGAAGGTATAAAGGGGGATAAAGCTCTTGAGGATAGTATCAAACAGCATGTGAAAACTAAGCTAGAGGCTCACGCATATCCTAGGGAGATAGAGTTCATCAAGGAGATACCCTTGACAGGCACGGGAAAGATTATGAAGAGAGAGCTACGAAGAATGGACATGGAGAAAAGAGCCAAGAAGAGGACAGGACAAATGTCTTAAGAGGTATTTAAATTAGGAGGTATGAAATGGAGACAGAAATGATACAGAATTATGTGGAAGGTAGTATTGGCTGGATAGTACTTAACAATACCAGGAGGAAAAATGCCCTTAATAACGATATGTACAGATGTATTCTTACTATCCTAGAAGAATATGAAAAGGATGAAAATATCAGGACAATCGTCCTTAAGGGCAATGATGGGAATTTTTCAGCTGGTTATGACCTTTCGCAAGGTTTACCGGATCCTTATCGTAATTTTGTTAAGAGCATTTGTGGCCCGGTAGTCTGGAAACTCTGGTATTGCCGTAAACCTACTATTTCTATGGTGGAAGGTTATTGTGTTGGAGACGGATTTGATTTAGCGATGGCAGCAGATCTCGTCTATGCTGCCGAGGATGCTGTTCTGGGAGAGCCAGAAATCGATTTCTTCTTTACCCCAGATTACAATATTTTACCATGCCTTATTCTTCCTAGAAAAGCCAAGGAAATGATCATGCTAGGCACTACAGTCTCGGGTAAGGAAGCGGCTGAAATTGGGTTTATCAATAAAGCTTTTCCTAGGGAACAGTTGGAAGCGGAAGTTGGCAAAGTTTGCAATAGGATTGCAAGTCTACCATCAGAGACTGTGGAAGTAGCAAAGGTCGGCTTAAACGGTGCCTTTGATGCTCAGGGCTTCAGAAACGCATTAATTTATGGTGAAGAAATCTCAATCTACAATGGACTTCTCAGTAAAACCAATCCGAAATGTGAATTATTCTATGAAACGATAAGGAAAAAGGGAGTAAAAGCAGCAGTGAATCTAATCAGAAAGTAACCCGTGGCTAAGGTAAGCTTTCGTATAAGCTGCTGTACCAGACCTCCCAAGCTCAGAAAAAAAGGTGAAGGGCTAGCCCTCCAAGGATTGAACAATGTAGCGGATTGTCAACTCCTTTGTAGTACCAACATCGTCTTTTTCTGCAAAGGGGAGCTACATATGCTCGGGTGATGTCCGTCTCCTTTTGGTGCTGGGCCAAGACAAAGGTAATTCACTCCAAGTTAAAGTGGAATTGGCTCGATAGAGAAAGGCAACAAGGCTGACGGCTTGTTGGGTTAGAGTGAAGGTGAGGAGGCGTATTTATGGGAACATAAAACACCAGCCGATGTGTCCAATCATAGGGGTGCAGGCGAAAGTGTCCTTAAACCAATAAGGCTAGAACTTATATGAGCGCAATATCTCTCTGGCAATAGTGTTCTTCATGATTTCAGAACTACCACCGGCTACCTGCAATGTCTTGATTTCCCGCCAATAACGGTCGAATGGAGACTCCCGATAGCAGGCATAACTACCGGTTAAGGAGAAAGCTCTACTTACAATCTTTTCGGCAACTTCTGCAGCCAGGAGTTTTGAGATTGATGTATCCAGTGTATGCTCAATACCGACATCCTCTGCCAAGGCAGCTCTATCTCTTATCAACCGGGCTGCTTCCAGCTCAGCGACCATCTCAGCCAGTAGCCATTGAATGCCTTGAAAGTCAACCACACGGCTATCGCCGACCCTTCTATCCCTGGCATAACTCACCGCATGTTCCAAGCAGCCACGGGCAAAACCAATAAGGGTAGAGGCGTTACCGATTCTGCTCAAATTAAAGGTCGTCAAAAAAGCCGCCAATCCTTTGCCCTCTTCGCCAAGCAAATGGTCGCCAGGAACGCGACATTCTTCCAGAAAAATATCGTATACGGGAAGGGTTCTCATTCCCAACGGGTCGCGCTTTTCAAAGCGGACGCCGGGTGTGTCTCTATCTACTAGGATGCAAGTCAGTCCGATATCAGTTCGCGTAAACACCATTAAGATATCGGCATCACCAGCCAAGTTTATGTGACTCTTCTTGCCATTTATTATGTAGAAGCCGTTATCCTTTTTGGCAGTTGTTTGGAGGTTTTTGAAACTAGAACCGACTTGCGGTTCAGAGATGGCGAAGGCGGCAACATACTCACCACTAGCTAGCTTGGGTAAGTATAGCCTTTTCTGTCTTTCTGTTCCAAAGCTGAGGAGCATCTTTTCTAACTGCACGCTAGTCTGTGGTCCAGTGATGAGTTCTTTACTCAGTTCCTCCATAATAATGCAGTACTCCAGAGCACCCTTCCCCATCCCGCCGTATGCTTTGGGTACTATGGGACCCGTCCATCCCCTCTGGCCTATCTTCTTATGGAGACCTCTGGGGAAAATACTCTTATCTTCATAATCCCTGGCTAGAGCAGCGCTTTCCTTCTTAGCGAAACTAGCCACCTCATTTATGAGCTGGAGTTGTTCTGGCGAATATTGAAAGTCCATTATTTACCCCCTTCATTTCCCCGGTTAAAGCCGGTCAGCAGACCAGGATGTGGTGCTAGAGCTTTAGTTTGTTTTATGCCGGGTACGGTGCCAAGTTAGTAATCCAGCGCCAAATTCTTAGTCCAGACCTAATAGTCGAGCGGGATTCACCTTCACCATTAGCTCTATCTCAGCTCGGGTGAGGCCGTATTTCAGCATGGTGGCAATGAACATTCTCATGCCTTCAGGGGCTGGAGGGTGGTAGATTTGTCCGAAATCTGTGCTCATAATACAATGCTCTGCCCCCACTGCTCTTATAGCCGCTACCATTTGACTGGGGTCTAACTTATCTGCGGTTGGCATGAGTGTCAGGAAGCAATGCTCAATAAACGCCCCCTCGCTGGCTAGCTGCTGTTGTGCTTCCAGCCCCAAGGACTCCTCTACGACCCCTCGCTCCAAAGCATGAGTGATAATTATCTTCCGAAGCCCTATTCGTTTAGCCGCCTCGACCAAAGCAAAGATTTCCCCTGGTGATAGATGACCACTGGCCAAGGTCATATCGTAATCCTTGATGATGTGCAGTATATCGGTTACTTCTGGGGCGAGCTTACCGCCTCGTAGTATAGTTATTCCCTCCCCGGGGAGCTTGATGCCGAGTAAGCTAGCTACCTTGCTTCTGGAATTTGCTGCCGAGAAGGTGGGCATCCATACTACCCGTGCTCCCAGCCTGGCAGAGGCTTCAACAGTGGAGGTATTTAGTCCGCCGGTCTCATAATCAAGGCAAAGGCTGCCGAAGGAAGAAACCTCGGGAACCAGCAGGCTAACCAGGTGCGCCAGGGGAGCCGTTGGGTAGTCATGGCTTTTAAGGACAATCCCTCTCATACCAAACTCCCGGGCTTGCTTGGCTGTTTGTAACGCATCCAACCGCCGTTTAAGTAATGAATCAGGAGCATGATGGAGATGCATATCAATGGAGCCACATAAGATGTCATCTATATCACCCATTAACTCGCTCCTTTCTAAAGGGTGAAGGTTACCTCATCTTCCCCCACTTTTGGACAAACTTGTCTTTGACCTGAGGGTTAACCAAGCTAAGGGGCCACTCCCCGCGCTTCATTCTAGCCACCTCTTCTATAGGGCAGCGCCACTGCTCAGCCTCAGCCTCTGGTCCGGCAAAGGCGGTATGTCCAGTAAGGATTACATTATTCAAACTCAATAGTGGGTGGTTAGGGCCAGGCGGGTCCGGGTCAATAGCGTCAAGGCCAGCGCCGGCAATGTAGCCTTCGGTCAGTGCCACATAGATGGCTTCTGTATCCACAATGCCACCGCGGGCAGTATTGATAAGAAAAGCACTGGGCTTCATCTTTTTCAATTGGTCAAGACCTATGAGGTGCCTGGTCTCCGGTGTCAAAGAGCAATGGATTGAGACAAAGTCTGATTCCCGAAGCAACTGGTCCAAGCTTACTGCTTCTATGGCTAGTTCCTCAACAAGGCTTCCAGATATATAAGGGTCATAGGTCAGGATTCGCATCCCAAATCCCCTGGCTTTGGGGGCTAAAGCGGTGGCAACCCTACCCAAACCGATAAGTCCCAGGGTTACCCCCCGCAGGCGATGCATCTTAGAGGCTAACCGGCGGAATTCTAGTGTGCGCTTGTCCCCGCTATATGCCCTACCAGCCCTAACCAGTCTATCCGATTCAATAATCCTTCTTGACCAGCCAAGAATCAAACTCATCACATGGTCTGATACCTCTTCACGGCAATAACCAGGCACATTAGCAACACAGATGGCGCACTCGGTAGCTAATTGTACAGGTATTCCGTCAAAGCCGACACTAATAGTCTGGATTAATTTGCACCTGTCTAGTTTTTCTACTACCTCTGGGCTGATAGACCGGATGTTCCCGATGGTCATAATACAATCGGCATCGCTGGCCAGAGTAAGGATGTCGTGGTCAGTATCACACTGTTGCTTAACATAGGCTATACCCATTTCCTTAAAGGCAGCCGGGTAATTTTGGTCCCGCGCCTGTGCCCAATCAAGAACCATTGCTACCTTATTGATGTCCATGCACTCCCCTATTTCCCAGCGGTCATTTAACCATTTGGAAGAGCTTGAATTTGTAATCAGCCTGAACACTTTAATTAGCCAAGCTATCTTTGTCAAGTTGCCCAATTCTGTTGAACAAAGCGCCGAAGCAATCTCCAGGAATGCCCGGGGATTGCCACGCCTTCGGCTCGCAATGACAGGGCAAGGGGATAATGACAAGTCAAGGAAACAATGTGTCACTAATCATATGAACGAGTAGGTTCCAATAAATCATGGTTGATTTACCAATTGACGAGCCTTAGCCTTTTTTTAGTCTCATACGGTATCTCCAACGACGGAAAGAATATTTCCCCTCTAACGCTAGTCCTACCACAAGACTAATAGTCCATATAGAGACTATCCACAGTATGAGGAGAACTACAACTATGGCAACAATAAGAATAATCACACTTAGTATTGTAAGAATTATTCCAAATATGGAATCTGGGGAGGGAATTACACTAGCCATCTCGCCCCAACCTCCCCAATATCCCCAATATGGTCGCATTTTTTCAAGAAAATAAAATGAAAGTGATAGAACAGCAATAGCGAATGTAAGATTAAGTAGAGTAGGGTTGAAAAGTTCCGTTGCCCTACATATTGGTATGAGTTTAGATTTAGATTTTGACATTTTATTTGCATCCTCCTACTAAATGGTTTAGTAAGAGCATACACCAAAGAGTGTTTTGGTTGCCAACCACGAGTTAACGGAACCAACGAGCACGCTGGCTTGACTTAGGTGGGGCTTTGATATACCCTTTCTCAAGGTTGGTGATAAGTTTGAAGGCGGGCGAAAAGCTCTTGGGCTACTTGCCTGCATGTTGATTAGACACTTCCAGATTATTAACTGCCAAGCTCAAGAGACGAGCGTGTGATAGGGTTGCCAAGGGCTATCTACGAGCAGTCTGTTTGAGTTATACCTTTGAGGGTTAAGATGCCTGATGGAGGCTAATAGTGGAGCCACTGGGGACAATATTGACAGACAAGGCCAGAGAGAATAAGAGTAAGCCGTACCTGTACTTTCTAGACAAAGAGGTGAGCTATGAAGAAATTAATACCTATGCCAACCAGATGGCAAATGTATTTGCTGAGCTGGGAGTAGTCAAGGGGGCACATGTAGCCTTAATATTACCTAACTGCCCCGAATACTTATATTGCTGGTTTGGCTTAGCCAAGCTTGGTGCGGTAAGTGTCACCATCAACAGTCAATTTAGAGGAGAAAGTCTAGAATACCTTATCAAAGCATCTGACAGTAAATTAGTGGTTGTTGCTTCTGATTTCCTTGGTCAATATGAAGAGATAGCGGCAAAAATAGAGGGGATAGATAGGATAATTTTTGATACCTCTGGCCAGGTAGTCAATGATAGCAAATCGTTGAATAAGCTTTTTGACCAGTCGCCGACCACTCTCCGGGCAAATATACCGTTAATTCGGGATATTGACCCGCTCATCATCACCCTGACCTCGGGTACTACTGGATTGCCGAAGCTGGTAAGAAACTCACACCGGGCGTATATTACAGCGGCACAGGATTTGGTCTCATGTGCGGAGCTGTCTACCCAGGATTGTATATACTCTGCCCTCCCCCTGTACCATGTCAACCCACAGGTCTACTGTGTGCTGAGTGCCCTTGTAGCCAATGCCAGCGTTGTTGTAGCCCCGAGGTTCAGCGCCTCAAAATTTTGGGATGATATAAGGAAATATCAAGCGACAGCCTTCAGCTATGTTGGTGCGGTATTACCCATCTTATTGGCACAACCACAGCATCCCAGTGATAGGGATGTGCCAGCCAAGAAATGTTTTGGCGGGGGGGCACCAAAGGAAGTATATGAGAAGGTGGGTCAGCGTTTTGGCGTTGAGGTGCTTGAGATGTATGGGATGAGCGAGACCGGCACCTGGAATACAATAAATAAGCCAGGCAAGGGGAAGGCTGGAACCGTTGGTCAGGCACGTGATGGATTTGAAGTCAAAATTTTTGATGACGTGGATGATGAGCTGCCTCCAGGGAAAATCGGTGAGATTGTCATCAGACCGACAAAGCCGTACATCATGTTTGACGGGTATTACAAATCGCCGGAAGAAACGTTAAAGTGTTCGGCTAACTGGTGGTTTCATACTGGAGATTTGGGGAAAGTTGATGACGACGGCTACTACTACTTCTGTGGTCGCAAGAAAGAGAGCATCAGGCGGGGTGGTGAAAACATCTCGCCCTATGAGATTGAACGGGAGGTAAACAAGCACCCAGCCGTAGCTGAAAGCGCAGCTTTCGGTATAGCTGACCCGGTCATGGAGGAGGAAATAGAAGTGGCTATCGTACTACATCCCGGGCACAAGGTTACCCCGGGGGAAATCATCGCTTGGTGTGAGACGAGGCTGCCAAAATTCATGATGCCGCGTTATATAGAATTTATGGAAAAGCTGCCGAAGTCAGCTTCAGAGAAGGTACAGAAGGTCGCCCTTAAGGAGCGGGGACTAACCGCCAACACATGGGACAGGCAAAAGCATTCTTAGAAGGAGGGTCAAGGGTTGAGACTACTACGGGTTAACATGGGACGACTGAAAGCAGTTTATGAAGAGCTGCCAAACGAGTGGCAGCTTATTGGCGGTAGGGGGCTGGTCGCCAAAATAATGAATAAGGAAGTAGCCCCGGGTGTTGACCCACTTGGTGCTGAGAATAAGTTGATTATCGCTGGCGGTCCTCTGGCTGGGACTATAGCCCCCCAGCTAGGCAGGATTTCGGTTGGTGGCAAAAGTCCGCTGACGCTGGGGATAAAAGAGGCCAACGCTGGAGGTCCGGCTGCCCAGAAGTTAGACAAGCTAGGTATAAGGGCAATTATAGTGGAGGATATTGCCCCAGAAGGGAGATTTTACTGCCTTAAAGTCTCCAAAGATGAGGCTGTTCTGGTATCGGCTGATGAATATAAAGGGATGAAGAATTACAAGCTGGTTGAGGAGCTTTATAAGAAATACGACAGGAAATCGGCGATAATTTCTATAGGGATAGGCGGTGAGCGGGGATACAAATCGGCTTCAGTTTCCCTTACCGATATTCTGGGAGACCCCTGTAGAAGTGCTGGCAGGGGTGGCCTGGGGGCGGTTATGGGCTCCAAGGGACTTAAGGCAATTATTATTGACGATTCAGGCACGCCACCGGTAGATATGGCTAATAAGCTTCTATTCAGGGAAACAGTAAAATCCTGGGTAGCCACATTAAAGAAAGACATTACCTGCGGATTGCTCTCCGAGTTTGGCACTCCCCTGGCGGTTGCCTCAAATAGTTACCAGGGGACTATGCCGGCAAATAATTACAGCTCAGGCAGGCCCGAAGGGTTTCAGAAGGTTACTGGTGAGGTAATTAAGCAAAATGTCTGGGAACGTGGTGGTAGAATGCACGGCTGCATGCCGGGTTGCGTTGTCCAGTGTTCAATAATCTATAACGATGCCAACGGAAACCGCCTGACCTCAGCCTATGAATATGAGGGGGTTGCCATGCTGGGGACTAATCTGGGCATTACCGACCTTGATGCTATAGCCAGGCTTAAATTCATGTGTGACGACCTGGGTATTGACCTGATAGAGGTCGGGAGCAGCCTGAGCGTAGCAGCCAGTGTGGGTAAGATGAAAATGGGTGATGTAGAGTCGGCGATAAGACTAGTTGAGGAAATAGAACGGGGTACTGAGTTTGGTTATGTTTTGGGGAATGGTGTGGTTTCCACAGCCAAGGCTGTCAACGTCAGCCGCATACCGGCATTCAAGGGGCAGTCAATTCCAGCTCATGACCCTCGGGCAGTCAAAGGGGTTGGTGTCACCTATGCCACCAGTCCCATGGGAGCTGACCATACTGCTGGACTTACCTACAGGATAGCCCAACAAAAAACGGGGCAGATAGCAAACTCGCTCAGGTTTCAGATACAAGCGGCAACTTGTGATACTCTGGGGTATTGTATTAACTCTATCCCCGGGGGACAGGCTTCCATCTATGTTTTCCTAGCTGAATTGCTAAATGCCCGATACGGGTCCAATTTAACAGCTGATGATGTGTTTGAAATTGGTAAGCAAACACTCAAGGATGAGCTGAAATTTAATGAGGGTGCTGAGTTCAGTAAAATCTATGAGCGCTACCCGGCTTTTGTGCGGACAGAAGCCCTGTCCCCAACGAATAGTGTATTTGATGTTGAAGATGCTGAACTGGATGGCATCTGGGAGAACCTAGAGACATTCAGGCAACCCAGAAAGATTTGGGAAGTCCGCTTTCCCACTCTGCCGTCAATTCTATTTGGAGCCGGTGTGGTTCAAAGGCTGGGTCAACAGGCCAGAGGGCTCAACATAAAGAAAGCCCTTGTGCTAGCCGACCCGGTGATGAAGAGGTTGGGGCGTGTTGATGAAATCCAGAGGATTCTGGAGAGGAGTGGTATAGCTTCGGTGGTCTTTTCCGAGGTGGAGCCTGACCCACCGATAGAGGAAATAGAGAGGGCGGGTCAGGTTTACCAAGAGCAGGGCTGCGACGGGTTAATTGGATTGGGGGGAGGTAGTACCATGGATTCGGCTAAGGCAACAGCGGTAAGAGCAACTCAGCCTGGGATTCTGGCAGAATATGATGTGGGGGTGGGGGGGACAGCAAAAATTGAGGCTCCGCTACCGCCGATAATTTGTATTCCAACTACATCAGGTACCGGTAGCGAAACCAATCACACGGCGATAATCACGGATAAGCAGAGGAGGGTTAAGTTTCCTTTAATAAGCGACTTGATTAAACCAAAGCTGGCCGTAATTGACCCCATTTTATGTAAGACGATGCCCCCGGTGGTAACCGCAGATACTGGCTTAGATGCACTAGCCCATTGTTTTGAATCGTACGTAACCAGGAATACTGCTTATCACCCCTACTATGAAGCGCTCGCCCTATATGGTGTGAAATTAATTGGTCGGAGTCTCAGAGCAGCCTATAGTAACGGAGAGGATATTGATGCCAGGACGGATATGTGTATGGCAGCTGCTTTGGGAGGGATTGCCATTGACAAGGGGCTGGGCTTAGGTCATGCCATCGGTCACGTGCTTGGTGCCCATTATCATATCCCTCATGGGAGGGGCTGCGCTATGGGTCTCCTCTGTTTTGTGAGGGTTAATAAGAAGGTCTGCCAAGAAGAGTTCTTAGATTTAGCCCGGGCACTGGACAGCTCAGACGACCTAGAGACAGCTCTGGTAAAATTGTATGCATACCTGGATGTAGCCACAAGGTTGAGGGACTGCGGAATACCAAGAGAAGACCTGGGAAAGATTGCCTTTGAGACAACAAAGGACGTGGCTAATCTTGTCGGCAATCCGGTGACGCCTAATGAGCACCAGATATTAGAGCTGCTTAAGGAATTCTACTAATACGACTGTTCCAGATTGACCGGCTGAGTTTATTGTCTTTTTGATGGTGATTTCCCACCTCTATGTTATAAAAGGGCGGCGGGTTCTTTTCTTCGGCTTGGCTAAGGTAGTCAACATGTTCGCATTGTTGTTTGTATTATATGCAGAAGCCTTTAGTGCAAAATCTGCTAAAGGTATAGCCTGAACTCTCCCTCACCCCACTTCTATTGCACGGCTGTAATCGCATTCCCCACACCTGAGATTCGTCTATCTGTGCAAAAACGTGAGCTAGTTCAGATAGATAGGTGACAGTTCAAAGTATAAGAGTATCCTCCACTTTAGGTTGGGAACAAGCCCTGGTTGTTCGTTTCATTGTGAGGAGCCCCTTCCTATTGTCATTGCGAGGCACAAAGTGCCGAAGCAATCTCCAGGAGTGCCCGGGGATTGCCACGCCTTCGGCTCGCAATGACAGGGAAAGGGGATAATGACAAGGCAAGGAAACAATGTGTCACTAATCATGTGAACGAGTACAAACTATTGACATAATTACCGACAATGACTAAACTCAAATCCCTATATGTAGAATGTACCCAATAAATTCATGGGGGGCAAGAGAGCCTAATTAAAACTTGGGCAAGTGTAACAAATCATGAGGGACTTTCGTATTAATATTAATAAGATTAAAAAGGGAAACAAGGCTCAAGCAACAACTAGAGCTGTAACCCACGACCAATCTAAAATTTTAAGGCTAGTAGAAAGAGCTGCTGATGGTGATTTTGAAACCTTTGGTGAGCTATACAGTATCTATCTTAACCAGATTTACCGATATGTTTTTTATCAGGTTAAGGACAAGATGACAGCTGAGGACATTACCGAAGAGGTGTTCGTCAAGGCTTGGAAGGCAATCGGCTCTTGCAGGGGGAGGGGTCAGACATTTTCGCCCTGGCTTTATCGTATCGCCCATAACCACGTAATTGATAATCTCCGCAGCCAACGGAAAGACCTGTCAACAGAGAGGGGAACCATAGATAAAGTTAGCGGTGCTGAACTAGAAATGGCAGGAGAGCTAGAGCGGCAAGAGCTGTTAGAATTGATAGCTCGCCTGCCGGAAAACCAACGGCAGGTCATTATCCTAAAATTTATTGAGGGTCTAGATAACTTTGAGAGTGGACAGATTATGGGCAAGAGCCAGGGAGCGATAAGAGTATTGCAAATGCGAGCCTTGGCTGCGCTTCGGCAGAAGCTAAGCAAAGAGAAATAGGGAAATGAAAGCTAAGCTATCACAGGTTTTGGACGAGTGCGTTACGCAGATAAGGAAGGGCGAGACAATTGAGACCTGTCTGGCGGAATACCCAGATGTGCGGGAACAATTAGAGCCGCTGTTATACACTACACTTTCCATTTTTGCCATCCCCAAGGTATCGCCATCGGATAAATTCAGAAGAATATCAAAGGCTCGTTTGATGAGGCGACTCCGCCAGGAGTCTATCCAAAGCAGGGGAGTGAAATCAGACCAAAGGACACCATCAATCAATGGACTAGCCGGGGGGTGGCAAAGGTTATGGCAAAATGTTGCCGGAGCAAGAAGGGTCGCCATTCCGGTAACAATTGCTTTACTCCTTGCACTGGTAGCCAGCCTTTATCACCTCGGTGCGTTCAGTTCTTTATCGCCAACTCCTGCCCTAGCCTCTCAGTGCACCCTCAGCATACTTAGTGGCAGTGTTGAGGTTCAGAATTCGGAGGTAGAGAGCTGGCAACAGGGTACTGACGGTATGACCCTATCCGCAGGCGCACGAGCCAAGACGGCTCCGGATTCCCACGCACTATTCACCTTCTTTGATGGGAGTACCATCAAACTAAATCCTGACACCGATATTGAAATTCAACAGATTGAATATGATGATGAACAAACCGCTACCATTGTTCTAAAACAATGGATGGGCGATACCTGGAGCCACGTAGTAAAAATGGCAGAGCCAGGTTCACATTACCAGATTGATACACCATCAGCCAGCGCCATAGCCTGGGGTACTCTGTTCACAACTGAGGTGGACGAAACAGGGTTCACACGGGTAGCGACAACAGAGGGATTGGTCAGTGTCGTAGCGCAAGGTGAAGAGGTGTACCTGCCAGCCAGTCAGCAAACCCTAGTGGAAGCGGGTACAGCACCGTCTCAACCAGTAACGGTGCCTAGCCCCAAGGCTGAGATTCTCATCACGATTGATATGGCGGCGGTTGGCTCGGTAAGCGACCCAACGGGGTCAAGCACAGGATACCTACCCAGCGGTTTTGCCTACAATCAAATTATGGGTTCCCAATCCTCATCACCCTCTTCTGACGGCACCCAGCTGATAACTATAGCAGAACCCATGACCGGTGAATATATTGTTACCCTACGGTATATAGCTCAGGAGGTAGTCCATTTCCGTATTCAGGGTAAATCTGAGGGTAAAGTAGCTTTTGAATACGTTGGTGCGTTAGAACCAGTAAGGGGAAGTGGATGGCTCATACACCTCAATTTAGACGTTGTAAATGGTCTGATTGTTAACAGCGAGGTTAGTGACATAGAGCCGCTCAGAAATGAGGTGCCAGAGAAGATAGTAGAAACGGAGTTAGCTACAGGGAGAGCAGCACCAATCAAGTCACCAGCACAGGGGACTGAGCAGGGGCAGGGACAAGGGCAAGGACAGGGGCAGGGGCAAGGACAGGGACAAGAGCCTGGGCAAGGACAGGGACAAGAGCCTGGGCAGGGACAGGGACAAGAGCCTGGGCAGGGACAAGGACAGGGACAGGGGCAGGGACAAGGACAGGGACAGGGACAGGGACAAGGGCAAGGGTCGTCCTGAACTTTGTGAAGGGTCAAAATAAGTATATGCTCAACAGGCAAAGGCTCACCCGAAGGGGCTACTACCAGAGGATATCTTTCCCTAGCCTAAATCATCCCTTTGCAGGATTGTTTAACCAACAGGCTAGTTGTATAATCCCAAGGGATGGACTAGCTTTTTGATATGTGCCATTTGGGACAAGGACAGGGACATGAGCATAAACAGGGATGACGATTACTAATGTATTGAACAGAATTTCCTAGAAAGTGAGGCGCACAATGGGTAGGCAACAAGGCAATGGCTTGCTTGAGGTTATAGTGGCACTTGCTATACTGGGGGTGATAGCAGTTTCGTTTCTGTCAGCTATATCCTCAGGGCTACTCGGCGCAGGCATGGTTGAGGAGCGCTTTACCGGGGAGAGCCTGGCGCGCACTCAGATAGAGGATATCAAGAGCCTGCCTTATGATGACAACGACTGCTATCCTGTGACCGTTTCCCCTCCGCTTGGGTACGCAGTGTTAATAGACGTAATAGACTTGTCCCCTCCCGATTATTCCAACACGTTGCAAAAGGTAGTGGTAACGGTGTGTCGGGAGGGACATACTATTTTGGCAGTAGATAGCTACAAGGTTAAGCGATGATGAATAGGCAGGATAAGCAAAAAGGCATGACCCTACTGGAACTACTGGTAAGCATGGCTATTACGGCCATGATTCTGAGTGGGATTGTAGCCCTTATCTTCCAGGAGTACAGCGGAACTGCCACCGCCAAAACCGCCGTTACCGCAGCCCATGAGATAGGGACTGCTGCCCGGTGGATCAGTCAGGACGGGATGATGGCTGAAAGCACCAACCTTGTAGAAGGAGCTGATCCTGTGGACCACCTAACGCTAACCTGGATAGAGTGGTATGATTTTGCCAATATACCCCATTCCAGTAGCTACACTTTATGTGGCACTCAGCTTTGCCGTGACTACGACAGCACCGTGACTACAGTAGCACAACACATTTCTAAGGTCGAGTTTTCTCAGACCGGCCATCTGGTTACAGTGTCAGTAAGCTGTACTCCCCAGTGGTGGAGAGCTTCAACAATTCAAAAGACGTACCGCATCTACCTTAGAGCAGCAGAAGGAGGCTAGGCATGACCAATAGAAGACCGGAAGTTGCAAATAGCCAACGAGGGCAGGCTTTAATCCTGATCCTAATTGCTTTAGCCCTTGGCTCATTGCTTATTACCCCCACCCTCGGGTATGTGAATACAGGACTTCTTGAAACTAGTATCTCAGAAGAGGCATTGCTAGAACAGTATGCCGCCGATGCTGCGGTTGAGTATGGCTTGTGGCAGTTGAAATACAACGTTGATAGCCTCACTGACCAGCTTAATCCTGAGAACCCCAGCGCCAATAGCTCGATAACTGTGAATGGCATTGAGGTACCCATTACTACGGAGATAACTCAGTCACCACTGGGGGACACTTGGCCATTTCCAATCCCATCATCTCAAACAGGTATTCATCTGACAACAGCCTTAGTGATAGGACCACCTTTTTTCTCTGAAGATGGGCAGATAGCCTACTTTCCGCATGTGGTGTACATATTAAACTCTGGCTCTTCCGCAGTGCACATGAAGGCAGTTTTCCAGCAATTGGACCCACGCCTTACGTATGTGCCAGGATCTTATAACGGACCTGATGCTGACTTAACGGAAACCTATGTAGATGACCACTGGGAACTACATTTCGACTTTGCGGAACCCCTCCCCAAGCTTGAGGCACAAGACGCGACGTTCATCAGCTTTGTAGCCTCGACCACTGAGGAAATAGGTGAGGATACCTATGCTGGTAGCGGCTGGGTGACCTACGCAGCATTCGGGTCTGAGGAGGAAGAGCTTTTTGAGGGGGAATATGGGGCTGGGACCATTGGTGCCTGTTACGATATCACTGTCACCGTAGGCTCGTATACGATTCGAGTTAACGCGGGCATCACTGAGGAAGGCGAAATAGTTGTGCTCTCTTGGCAAGTTCAATGAGTTGGACTAGACTGCTAAAAAGGAGAGCTAAAAATTAGAAAGGCGTGTGGTTTTCTATTGAATTGCCCCGAGTGTTTTGCCTAATATTTCTTCTGCGTGTTTACTTACTTCCTTAGCTCCTCTCTCAACAGCTATTCCCAAATACTTTTTAAAGTCAATAAACTTTCCCACACCATCTATCACCATATCTGGCACTTTTGAATCTTTGAGAAGAAAGGCGTAGCAGCTAGAGGAAGGTTAGCACGATGTTGTTGAAAACGGCAGCCATGGTTACCACCACATAGGGCACCAGCACAACCACAAAGGCAGCCCGTCCGAAGCCATTGAAGCCAAACCTGGAGTGAAGAAGTCGGATAGTAACGGCTACCAGTAACAGGGCGCTGGCAGCAGCCATATCAACCAAGAAGAGTCCGGTAAACCCACCCGTCCGCAGTGCCCAACTAGCAAGCGGGCCACCCTCGTGGACATCTGGCCTTCCACTAAGCTCCAAGACGGCGTAGGTGCTGACATAGTCCAGCATAGCCAAAAGGCCGACGAGGGCTAGAAGCAATGACTCTCGCCAGGGCCAGAGGGACCTTGACACTGCTTCCACGTAGCGCTCGCTGGAACGGTCTCTAGCGAGGCTTTTCCTAACCATGCCTCTCGCTAGCCTGAATACCTGATGCATAAGTGCCTTTCCCTTTCAGTGTTGGCTCACTCCCCTGCCGTCCTCAAACGATGGTGACGACCCTGCCACTCCCAAGTATAACACATTGTTATAGTGCTCTGGTTGTTAGCCGCGAGATTGAATATCACGTAGGTTTAGACAATACTATGGCATTTGGCTATAAAGTGCATTTGGGGAGGGCTGTTGGCATTGTGGGGCTAATTACTTAGGCAGTATTCCCTCGTCTATAAGATATTTTATTATCTGCTGGGCAAGATAATCAGCTGTGCCTTCCAAGAGGCTACTTTCTTTTCCCTTAGCTAATCCACCAGATAGCAAGTAGCTCATCCTCTGTGAAGCTGACAGGCTACCATCTGGTATGTAGATTTTCTTAGGTCTTGGCTTAGGAGGTGACAGGCTTACGACCCGAATCAGGGATGCCTGAGGGCCAACATCGGCTTGAGTCAAGCCGATGTCAGCCAGCGTAAGGCTCCTAATCCTCCGCTTCGCAGCCCGCCTCAGAGAGAACTCGGAGACATATCGGGGCTGTCCGGCAGATGAATCTACTGCATAAAGCGCAGGTAAAGGGCACTCAATGGCCTGACGCCTTCCTTTCTCCAAGCGGCGCCACAGCTTAACTCGCCCGGGGGACATAATCTCTAACTCCATCACTCCTGTTACCTGAGGAATGCCCAGGGACTCGGCGAGGAAAGCCGGAACCTGACCAGCACCAATATCCAGACTCCTGTTACCGCAGAGAATCATAGTATAATCCAGCTCCTTAATCACCCGGCTCAGAGCCAGAGCAGTAGTATAGGCATCAGCAACCTCAAATGCCTCATCTTCAAGGTGAACTACCTCATCAGCCCCAGCGGCCAGCGCCATACGTAGAACTTGCTCTGCCCTAGCCGGGCCTGCCGTAATTACTGTTATCTCTTCACCCACCAATGAAGCTTTCATTTCCAGAGCCTTGTCCAGGGCGATGCGGTCGGCTGGATTCATTATGTAAACTGGGGAGGGTTCCTTCTGCACTACTGAGCCATTAACTGCCAGAGGTACTCTTGTATCCAAAACTTGCTTAACACAGACGACTATCTTCATTAATCCACTCAAACAAGATTATGCTTATTGGGCTAGCGCCCTAACTACTAGTTCAGCTATGTCCATAACCTTAATTTTGCCGGTTGGCTCCTTTATCTGCGCCACCGCATCCAGCATTATAGTGCAATAGGGACAAGCTGTAGCAACAATCTGGGCATCCACCTCCTGAACCTGCTCAAACCTCATGTCCTCAATACGGCGTCCCTTTTCTGACTGTATCCAGATTTGACCACCCCCAGCACCACAACACATAGCCTTTGTCTTATTAAGTCTCATTTCTATCAGTGTTGCCTTGGAAATGGCTTGCAAAACCTGGCGTGGGGGGTCATATATGCCATTGTAACGCCCCAAGTAGCAGGGGTCGTGGAAGGTTAATCTAAGCTCCTGCCCCTCCTGCAGCTTAATCTTCCCCGAGTGAATTAGCTCTAGCAGAAACTGGGAATGATGCACCACTTCAAACTGGGCACCTAATTGAGGATATTCATTCTTAAGCATGTTGTAACAATGGGGGCAATGGGTGAGAATCCGGTTAAATCTATATTTTTTCAAGACGTCTATATTTGACCGTGCTAGCATTTGAAATAGACCCTCTTCCCCCATACGCCGTGCTGGGTCACCACAGCACCTTTCCTCAGTGCCTAGAAGAGCGTAATTGACGCCAGCCCTTTCCAAAAGGCTCACCACAGCTAGAGATATGTCACGTGAGCGAGGGTCATAAGCCCCGGCGCATCCGACCCAGTATAGCACATCCACCTCTTCTCGGTCCTGAATTAAATTCACCTTCCGTCCTTCAGCCCAATCCAGCCGAGCACTCTGGGGTTGCTCCCAAGGGTTACCCAGCAATCGCACACTCTCCAGAGCCTTGGCTACACTGGGGCTTACCCGGCCGTGCTCTACCAGGTTTCGCCTCATATCAATAAGTTTGACGGTATGCTCTATACCAACCGGGCAAACCTCCTGGCAAGCATAGCAGGTAGTGCAATCCCATATCACCTCTTCGGTTATCACATCTTCAATCATGGCTGTGCCAGGATTGGCAGAGGGGGTCTCTGCGCTAAGCAATTGGGGGCCTACCTCTAGTAAATGGTCTTTAAGGTTCAGAATCACTTCCCTGGGGCTGAGAGGCTTACCACTAAGTGTAGCCGGGCAATTGGTATGGCACCGGCCGCACACGGCACAGGCATAAAGGTCAAGCAATTGCTTCCAAGTGAAGTCCTGGATTTTTGCTGCCCCGATGGTCTCAGCCTTTTCCGGGTCAATAAGTTTCAGAGCTTCCTTAGGAGCCAATGATTTAAACAATACATTGAAGGGAGAGGCGAGGATGTGGAGGTGCTTTGAGCGAGGAATATAGACCAGAAAGCCCAGGATTATAGCGTAGTGGAGCCACCAAACCCCTTTGTACACTGCTACCAATGTGCTTTCGGATACATCCGTACTAATCAGGAAGTTAGCGAAGGCAGCTCCTATGGGGGGCCAAGGGGCGGAAATGTGGTAAGCAGCATAGCCAAAGCCCTCTATGCAAAAATGGAGCACCATAAGGGTAATAACCAGCAGCAAAATAATGCCAGCTTCGAAGCTTGCTTCTAATCGCTCGGGTCTTATGATATAACGCCTGATTGCCGCCCAGACTATGGCGGCACTGACAAACAAGCCGGCGATATCTAGAATTGAGAAATAGACTGTCTCAAATGTGCTACCGGCAAGCACTGAGGAAAGGCCGAATCCTCCCCCCAGACCGATAAAGATGATATAGCCAATAAGGAACAGACCAAAGCCCCAGAACAAAAGGGAATGCCCAATGCCAGCCAGGTCTTGGCGGGTAACGGTTTTCAAGTTACACCATTGTGGAAAGACCTCGACTAACATGGTTTTGATTCTGCGCCCCAGGCTCTGGAAGCGCTCTTCCCTTCGTCCTAAGCGCAGGAGGCGAAAGAGGAAGTAAACCCTCTGAGCGAACAGGCCAAAGGCAATAGCGAATAATATCCAAAAAATGGCGTATCCTGAGATGTGCCAATAAATGTCACTAACTGGTGTCATAGATATCTTATTATCACCTTTGAAAAGTTTATTTTTACAGCTACAAAATAGCTAGCCTAGCCAGCCAAGGGGCCCCCCAAGCTAAACCGTAATCTATCTTCAAGAAGAGTTATTCTCTGAATCTGTGGCAGACCGCCGAAGCTCCCCCAGCTTGGCAATTAATGCGGGTAGCACCTCAGTCAGGTCAGCTAAAATAGACAGGTTGGCTAACTTGAAAATTGCTGCCCCTCTTTCCTTGTTTATTACGATGACCCGCTCTGATTCTTTCATACCTTCGGTATGCTGGCTAGCCCCAGAGATGCCCAGTGCTACATATAATGCGGGTTTAACGGTCTTGCCTGATTGTCCTATTAACTGTTCCCGGGTTACCCAGCCATCATCCATAGCCATCCTAGAGCCGGCAATGGCACCTCCCAAAGCATCAGCCAACTCCTCGACTAAATGCCAATTACTCATAGTGGAGGCTCCATGCCCACCAGCCACAATTATGTCGGCTTCAGCCAGGTCCAGGGTACGAGGGTCAGCCTGAGTATAGCCTATGACCTTAGTTCTGATGTCCTCGGCGGTGATGTGTGGGTGCACCTCTTCCACCTGAGTTTGTCCAGATAGTTCTGCCTTACCAACCCCAATAGCACCAGGCTTTATGGTAGCTATTCGGGGGAAGGTACTGGCTTGGAATACTGCAGTGCTATAAATCTTGTCTTCGTATAGAGGACGAGTTGCCTGTAGAATGCCTGCATCATTTATGTTCAATGCTGTGCAACCTGAGAGCAAGCCAATCTGCATACGAGCTGAAATGGTTGAAGCAAGAGCGCTACCATTCGCCGTCGCCCCGAAGAGGATAATAGATGGGAGCTGCTGTTTAATAAAGCTAATCAATACTGATGCGTAGGCATCAGTGGTGTAATCAGCCAGAAGTGGGTCATCAACTAGGTAAAGTCTATCAACACCATGGCTTGACAGAAGCTGTAGAGGCGGTGGCTTTTGGTATCCAATAAGGACGACACAGGTTTGCTGGTCTAACTTTTGGGCTAGTCTGCGTCCCTCTCCTATCATCTCCAGGGTTACATCTTCAATTTTATCTGCCGAGTGCTCGGCTACTACCCATACATCTTTTGCCTTCGTCATCTGGTGCTCATTTCAATTCAGGTGCATTCAACCAAGCCTAATTTCAGCTCGGCTATTTGGGCTGGTGAGTTTATAGTCCTAAAGCTCTCTGCCTACCTTGCTACCATCATATATAGCGTTTTCAATCCGGCGAGGGGCAAAGCAGTCTCCTATGGCGTAAAGCTCCTTAACCTTACCTTTAAGCGATTTGTAAATCTGGTTATTAATAACGGCTGAGACAGCATGCACCACCGTGTCTATATCCTCAATTGTAGTTTCCTTAAAGGTATATGTATTGTAGGTAATGACTTTCTTGCCTGAAATTGACCTAATCCAGGTGAATGGCATCAGGGTAACTTCCTTGTCTAACAGGCTGCGGTATACCATGGGCTTGGTGATTAGGTCGATGTCTTCTCCTACCTGGAATCCCTTAGCCAGGAGGTAAACCTGTTTCCCTTGCTCTGCCAGAAATTCGGCAGTGGTGCAACCAGATGTGTGCCCCGTCCCATCCAGAACAACCACCCTTTGACCTACACTGGCCTTGCCTAGCAGGACACTTCGCTCATCTACCAGATTTTGCTCGGTAGCGCCGGGGATGGATAGGTGAGGGGGAGTGGAGCCAGTGGCAACAATCACGGCATCCGGGTTTTCTTTAGCTACCAGTTCCGGTGTAACCTCAGTATTGAGGTGTATGTCAACACCGAGCTTCTGAACCTGAAGGGCGAGCCAGCGAGCAATGCTGGCTAACTCCTGACGGCTGGACACTTTTGAGGCAATGAGAATTTGTCCCCCCAGTTCACCACTCTTCTCATAGAGTGAAACCTTATGACCGCGAAGAGTAGCCACCCGAGCTGCCTCTAACCCAGCAGGACCTCCACCGATAACCATGACCTTCTTCTTTACCGAAGCTGGTTTCAGCTCTGCCCACTCCTTCTCCTGGCCTATTATTGGGTTCTGGACACAACTGATAGCAACTCCTTGAAAACATCTTGAAATGCAAGCCTCAACAGCGCCCACACACTGGCGAATATCCTCAAGTTGCCCCGCCTTAGCCTTATTGGGCATGTGGGGGTCAGCAATAAGAGCCCTGGTCATACTCACCAGGTCAGCATGACCGTCAGCCAGGACTTTTTCTGCCTGGACGGGGTCGTTGATACGACCTACAGCCATGACCGGAATATTCACCACTTCTCTAATAGCTGATGCCAGGGGCACCATAGCGCCAAGTGGTACATACATAGAGGAATAGTGTATGCCCTTAGCCAGCCAGTTACCGTCATTTCCGGAGGAAACATCAATCCAGTCCACCTGACCGCTTTTATCTAGCAGGATGGAAATAGCTTTGGCATCATCAACAGATACACCGCCCTCCATAAACTCATCCCCGCTGATGCGGACGCCCAGTGCCAAATCTCGGCCTATGTTCTTGCGAATCTCATCAATGACCATAAACAGGGGGCGAAGGCGGTTCTCCAGTGGTCCTGAGAACTCGTCGGTGCGGGTGTTAAACAGGGGGGAAAGGAAGCCCATCAGGAGCTCACCGTGAGCGGCATGGATAACGATACCATCGCATCCTCCAGCCTTGACTCTCGCTGCTGCTGAGCCGAACTGTCTGGCCATTTCTTCCAGCCCTTCTCGGTCTATCTCTATTGGCACTTCCTTCTCAATATCGCATGGGATTGGTGAAGCCGCCAATGGAGGAAAAGCATCAGGATAAAGTCGGGTTGACCAGACGCCTCCCTCATGGCCAAGCTCTACCACATACTTTGCCCCATACTCATGAACAGCATCAGAAATCTTTCGGTACCACGGGATTACGCTATCATTAACATTGCAAACAAAGGTAGAGGGCATCACAGCAGCAAGTCTAGGGTCAACCACCTGGATACCGTTACACAACATGGCAGCGCCGCCCTTAGCCTTTTCTACCTGGTAGTAGATTTCGCGCTCGTCATACATATTATCCTTGGCGAAACAGTCAGTGTGGGGAGCGCTGACAATGCGGTTTCGCAGCTTCATTGGGCCAACATCTATAGGGCTAAATAAATACTTAAACTCGGTTACCATTCTTGCCTCCTTTCAAATTTTGAAGCCTGCTACATGAGTTTGAAGACTACATCAGGAAGCCACAGGGCTAGCTGAGGGTAAAACATAACCAGGAGCAGGGCAACCCACTGAAGTGGTATGAAGGGGATGATTGAGCGGTAGATGTCTCCCATAGTTACCCCTTTAGGAGCCACCCCCTTCATATAAAACAGGGTGAAGCCGAAGGGCGGGGTGAGGTAAGCCATCTGCATATTAATCATCCAAATAACCCCAAACCACAAGAGGCTGAAGCCTAACTCATTGAGTATCGGGACAAAAATAGGAACGGTAATCATCACGATGGTTATCTCATCTACGAAGCAGCCCATGACGAAGTAGATTAACATCATAAAGAGGACAACATAAATGGGGGCTACCTCTAGGCCGAGCACCAGCTCCTTTACCAGTGCTGAACCCCCGGTCTTGATAAAGACGCTGGAAAAGCAGAAGGCACCAAAGAGAATCCACATAATCATGCCGTTAACCGCCATAGTTCGGTAGCATGCCTCTTTGAGCATTTTCCAGTTAAGCTGGCGGTGGATAGCGGCACAAATTATAGCCCCACCAGCACCTATAGCGGAAGCCTCGGAGGGGGAGGCAATTCCCACGAAAATAGCACCCAAAACCGAAACAACAAGCAGGACAGGCAGGACTAAGCCTCTACTTAAGGCGATTTTCTGCCTGAAGGGAACCCTTTCCTCCTTGGGGAGGGCGGGGGCGAGCTTTGGCTGAAGGTAGCTTCTCACACCGATATAGCTCACATAAAAGAAGGAGAGGATGAGACCGGGAATCATTCCTCCAGCAAAGAGTCTGCCGATAGATACCCTGGTTAACATACCATAGACGATAAATGAGCAACTGGGGGGAATAAGAATTCCCAGTGCCCCCCCAGCCAGGATGGGACCGATGGCTATGCTCTTGTTATAGCCTCTTTCAAGCATAATGGGGAGGGCAATAAGCCCCATGGTGACAACACCGGTGGTGGTTACCCCCGACATGGCAGCAATTATAGTGCAGATGAGCACGGTGCCTATTGCCAGACCACCCCTTAGACCCCCCAGCCACTGATGCATGGCGGCGTAGAGGGCATCGGCGACACCAGACCTTTCCAAGACACAAGCCATAAAGATAAATAGGGGCATAGCAATGAGAATTAAGTTGCGCGCCATACCATAGGTATTTTGGGCAATGTACGAAAGGCATTCGGGGCCAATAAAAAGCCAGGCGGCGATTACTGAAGCACTGCCCAGGGTAAATGCCATGGGCAAGCCTAAAACCAGGCCGAATACGATACCAGCCAACAGAACTGCTAGAGGAAGCCAAACCGGAGCTGTCATGTTAATTCCCTCCCGGTAATAGCCTTATGGAGAAAGCGGATGTAGTGGGCTACCCCCTGAAGAATTATCAGACCAGCAGCCAGGGGTACGGCACACTTAAGGGGGTATATGGGAGGACCCCAAGGGGAAAAGGACATCTCTTTTATCTTCACCGCCATCGTGGCATAGTCAATCCCATACTTGAGCATCAGACCACAGAACAGGAAGAAGAGCAGGTAGGTAACCGAGTCAGCAATGGCTCTGCCTCTTGGGGAGAAGCGACTATAAACAACATCTACCCTGACATGTTGAAAGTGAAGAAGGACATAGGCACCGGCGAGCATTGAAAAGGCACCAAACATATGCTGAGAGGTCTCGTGAGCCCAGATGGTAGGGGCGTTAAACACATAGCGCGAGATTACTTCGATAAGCAGTATGACCATCATAAACAAAATTAAAAAACTAACGAGCTTGCCGCTCCAGTCACTGATGGCATCAATGCCTCTTAAGACACGCCTCATTCTTCCCCCCTTTTATGAGCAAACCAAACCAAGGGCTGTATATAAAAACGCCCCCTTGGAAACGGGGGCGTTTTTATTGAGCTAAATCACGACGGCTCCTATCACTATTACCAGTACCCCTTCTCAGCCATAAACCGTCCTGCTATCTCAAAATACTCAGCAGAAGCAGGGTCATCACCCCATTCGGCTAGGGCGAGCTCCTTTGTCCTGGAATAGAATGCTACCTGGTCTTCCTCTGACCACACAATTACTTCTATCCCATATTCTTCCTGTGCGGTTATCCATGCCTGAGCCATTTCCTTCTCCTGCGCCCACTGGCTTCTCCAGGAGCCGGCCTCCATTGCTGCTTCCACTATAGCCTTGAGGTCATCGTCAAGATTCTTCCATGCCGTCCCGTTTATAATCCAGGCATCAGCGGCTCCTGCCAAGCATACTGGCTCTTTAATCCAATACTTGGTGACCTCCTGGAAGCTCATCGCTAAGCAGTCGGGTGCGCCCGAATAGGTGGTAGCGTCAACAATACCGGTAGCCAGCGAGGTATAAATCTCACCCCCGGGGAACCAAACTGTCCCGGCTCCGAACGAGGTTAAAACCCTGGCTACCAACTCGGAAGACCTAAACGGCACCCCTTCAAGGTCGGCTATACCATATATGGGGACTTTTGAGGCTATTATGTTATTACATGTCCAGAACTCATTTCCAGCAAAATATACATCACCGTATTTGGCATATTCCTCCCGGAAGAGCTCGTTAATTCTTCCACCCTCATACTCCCCATATAGGTCGGCTAGCTCCCCCATTGTTACCGGGATAACAGCGTCACCCCCTTGAAGGGCGGTGATAGTGACCTTCCCAGGGAAATATCCTGGCCATACAGTCATCGCCTCGGTGGCACCGGTGGCTACGGCATCTAGCTGCTCTTCCACAGGGCATACTGCCCCAGGGGCAGTTGCAGTTACCACAAGGCGCCCATCGGACATACTCGTAATGAGCTCAGCCTCATAAACCAGGGTGTCCCATATTATCCCGGCAGGCAACCAAGTTGACGGCTCCCATTCCAACACCTTACCCGGTGCCTTTAGGGCAGCAATGTCAGCCTCCAGGTCGGAAATCTCCGCGTCTTTTGCAGATACGTCGCCTTCTAGTTCATCAATCTCCGCCTCCAGCGCGGCAATTTCCGCCTCGGCAGCCCCCTCTGGGGCGGCTTTAGCACAAGCGCCAGCCACCAGAGAGACCAGTAGAACCAAAGCCAAAGTAGTAAAGACTAAAAACTTAATCCTTTTACCCCTAATCATACTTCCTCCTTATTCCTAATTTTTGCTAGTCCTATTATTATTCAACCTTCTATCTCTGTCAATACCACCCCCTTTCCTTAATCTAATGCCAGAGTAATTTAGTAAGCTATAACACATTATACAGGCCTTGTCAAGACTAATATTAAAACTGGTGCTAGAGTAAGCTAGCAACATATAACAACATTATACAGGCTTTGTCAAGCGTAATCCCAGTTTAAGGCTGCTCAGCTACCCACTCAATCCCCAGTTCCTGAAGCTTCTCCCGCTGGGGGATTCCCTTCTCATCCCAGCCCATCATCTTGTAATAGGTGTCAATGGCTTTTTCAAACTTTTCTTTATCAAGTGTGAATCCTTTCAGCGGGCCAGCAGGTAAGGACTGGTAATGGAATCTATCAGGTATACGGTCATCCTGTCTAGTAAAGCCCTCACGAATATTAAAGGCACGCATCATGTTCATGCAGCGTTCGCCTACCTTCATTAGCTCCCAGACTGTGATGCTCCAACCGGTGACCGCCCTGGTGATTTCAGCTATCTGTGCTGGTTGGTATCCTTGTGAAGTGAAGATACACATGGAGAGGGAATCCACGGCAGTTAGCCAGTTGGTAACATACATATAGGCGCGAACCCTCAACGGGCTGCCGAAGTCTTCACGGGGCAGGGGTTCTAATAGTCCCAAAGGCTTAAACTGGTCTAATCCAGCCCCTGGCTTGTCCAGTATGTGAGGGAATAGTATGTTGCGCACATGGTCAGCACCACAGGGGTTCAAGGCATAGCCCAAACCGATAACTGGCTTGACATAGGGTCCGTGCATCGGGATTTCAGACCCCTTAGCCTGCATGGCATACTGTTCAGTGCCTCTGCCTATTTTGCGAGCTACCCGGAGGCTGCCCTCAGCCAGAATGTCTCCGAAACCCTCTCGCTTGCAAATCATCTCTACCGCTTTCAACATGGCTTCAGCATCGCCGAACTCCAGTTTAAGTCCGCCGGTATCTTTTTCGGTAAGCAGCCCTCTCTGAAAGCACTCCATAGCAAAGGCTATGGTTACCCCGCAAGATATAGAATCCACGGTATAGGCGCTACATAGCTCATTCGCCTTAGCGATAGCCCCGAGGTTGTCAATGCCACAGCATGACCCGAAAGCAAGATTAGTTTCATATTCAGGTCCGTGGTAGTATTCAGAGGTAACATTGTAAGGCTCGCCTACTTTCACCGTGTGCTTACAACGAACAGGGCAGGCATAGCATGTATCCCGTCCCGAGCCAAAGGTTTCCATATAGTATTTAGCTCCTAGTTTATCCACCCCGGCAAAGACACCCTCCTGAAAGTTGCGGGTGACCAGACCACCGGCTTTGTTATATGATTCCGGACCACCAAGGGTTCCGATTTCATGATACTCGCCAACGAAGGGGTGGGCTTTCATATTGTCACGAAACCACTTTGCCATAGCGCTAACTGCCTTTGGGTCAGCCATAGCCGGTGGGTTATGTCCACGAACGGCAATTCCCTTCAGATTTTTTGACCCCATTACCGCACCCATTCCATTTCGCCCGGCAAAATGGCGGAGGTCGTTTACAATACAGGCGAAACGAACTAGCTTCTCAGCGCCGGGACCTATCAAGGCAGTGCGGATTAGCGAGTCACCGAGTTCCTTCCTTATTAGCTCCTGGGTTTCAGCGGTAGGCTTGCCCCACAGGTGAGTAGCATCCTTTATCTCCACCTTGCCGTCTTGAATCCACAGGTACACAGGCTTGTTTGCTTTACCCTCAATAACAATAGCATCAAATCCAGCATGCTTTAGTTCTGTTCCCCAGTAACCACCAACCTCCGAACTAGTGAAGGCGTTAGTGAGCGGTGATTTTGCTCCAACAGCATTCCTACCACTTCCACCCACCGGGGCTCCGGTTACAACACCAGTGGCAAAGACCAGCTTATTTTCGGGAGCAAAGGGGTCTACTTTCGGCTTCTGCTCCTTCAGGAGATAATAACTGATTAGAGTTGTCCCCCCCAGGTAGCGGCGATAGAAGTCCTCATCATGCTCTTCAACCGAAGTTTCCCCCTGGCTAAGATTGACCCGCAGAATTTTACCATTGTACCCGTATGGCATTTTGTCCCCCTTTCAATGTTTTTCTAAAAAATTGAGTGGTAATGGCTGCCAATGGCACTTTGCCACCCTCGCTCAATTCTTAAACTAATTAATACCATCAAACAAAGGCATTGTCAACCCTCTCTTCGGAGACCTTTAGCAAAGTTTACGGTGGAGGGTGTATGGTTGAGCAGGGGTAAGGTATCAATAAGGAAGATTCTGACTAATATCAATCGGGCTTCTTCAGCCACCTATCTGGATATTTAACCCATAACCTTCCATAGTTCTTTTAATGTTCTGCATGTGCTCATCACTTGGTATTTTCAGACCCTTGAGGGGGTATTTTCTTCCGAGCCTGTCATATTTGCTTTCGCCAAACTTATGGTAGGGCAAAAGCTCTACTCTTTTGATGTTACCTCTTAGTGATGCCACAAATCCGATGGTGTTGCTGATATTGTCCTTAGAATCATTTAGCCCGGGTATGATGGGAACCCTTACCACAACTTCAATATCATTTCTTTGGGAAAGGCGCTTCAGGTTCTTTAATATTAACTGATTCGAACGCCCACATAACTCCTTATGTACTTGTGGCTCCATATGCTTAATGTCAAACATTACCAGGTCTATATTGTCTAGAATCTTTTCAAAACTTCTCCAAGAGGCAAAGCCACAAGTCTCTATTGCCACAGGGATATCTTCATTGTGGCATTCTGCAGAGACTGCACTAATAAAATCGGGCCAGAGAACAGGCTCCCCTCCGCCGAAAGTCACACCGCCTCCAGAGTTTCTATAGAATAAGATATCCTTTTCTATTTCTTTGATAACATAATCCACGTCTACCACCATGCCAAACATCTTTCTGGCTCCAGCATAGCAAACCTCGACGCATTTCCCACAGAGCTGGCACAGGTCTTTATTATGGACTAATCTATTTTCTTCTACCGAGATGGCATGGTTGGGGCAGACCTCCAGGCATTTATTGCAGCGGATGCACTTATCTCCCATATACGTTAATTCTGGGGTAGTGGATTGGGATTCAGGATTAGAGCACCAGATGCAAGTTAGGGGACATCCCTTCATAAAGATAAGTGTTCTGATGCCAGGTCCGTCATGAACACTAAATTTCTGAATATCAAAGACTATTGCTTCTATATTCTTCATAAATAACGCAGCAAGGCTCTTTAAACCTTGCTGCGTACATAACCTCCTCGTTTAACTATAACACTTAAGTCCACTTATTAAATACCAGTATGTTCTACTCTGCTGATAATATCATTCTGGGTTTCTCGGCAAAGGTCAGTAAAGTAAGCGCTGTAACCGGCTACTCTTACCATCAAGGTGGGGTATTTCTCCGGGTGTTCCTGTGCGTTCTTCAGGGTGGCGGCATCAACCACATTAGCCTGGATATGCCACCCACCGCGGTCAAGAAAGGTTCTTACCAGTGAAACAAAATTCCTCAACCCCCTTTCGTCAGCCAAAACGGAGGGGTTAAACTTTATATTCAGCATCCCCCCATCTAGCTGCCTGGCATGGTCAAACTTAGTAACAGATTTAATGACCTCGGTTGGAGATTTATCTGTTCCCTGCTGGGGGGAAATACCATCAGCTAAAGGCATACCCGCCATCCTTCCTGAAGGTAAGGCACCGACAACTATACCAAGGGGGGTATTTGCCGATACAGGATACATTCCTGAAATGAATCTACATCCTCTCATACTCATATACTTGGAGGCTTCCTCGGCGCAAAAATTAGCTACTTTTCTGGCTATATCGTCAACATAGTCGTCATCTTTGCCATATTTTGGTCCACGGTTAAGCAGCATTAGCCGTATATCGTCTCTCCCCTCAAAATTATTATCCAGGGCATTAATCAATTCGCCCATAGTGATTGTTTTATCATCAAAAACGAGTTTTTTAACTGCGGCGAGGGAATTGGCTACATCGGCTAAACCAGTGAATGCGGGTGCCGGGCCTACATTATACAAGCAACCGCCCTTGAGATAATCTATTCCCTTTTCCACTGGACCCTCAAACAATGATGATACGTAAGGCTCGGGACACACATTGGCATGGGCTTCTTCAATAATCATGTTGGAGATGCAGGCGTGCTTTGTCAGGTAGGATAGTTGTTTGTAAAAAGCGTCTTCTACTTGGTCATAACTGCTAAATTTGCGGGGGTCGCCAGTGGGTAATCCCCACCTTTCTTTCCTGTTGAGCATCCTTGAATATCCATCATTCAATGCCCACTCAACACAGGCACCCATGTTAAGTGCTCCGCCGTCACTGTATTTCCACATTTTGCCCTGCACCTGTGCCTCACTACACCCCCTTATGTCATAGTTATAGGCATCCTCAACGGAAGTGCCACAGGCTAACATCATTCGGATGCCTATTTCATCGTTATGGATTTGGGGCATACCCCCACCGAGCCGTATCACCTCAGCAGCTTTCATCAACAGCTTATCAGGGCTATTCTTATGAACCCTGACGGAAAGGGAAGGGCTATTTAACCTTACATCATTTGTTGCCTGCAGGCACATATATGAAAGCTCGTTAGTAGCATCTGCCCCCTCCTTGGTCAGACCGCCAATATTAGCATTGTGGAAAGGCTGGTAGCCGGCGAAATGTCTTGCCTCATATTCAGACTGTATCGGTATTACTTCAGCATTCTTAATCCACAGGCACTCAATTATCTCCTGTGCTTTTTCCTTGGTTAGTCCCCCTTCTTTTATATCTCTTTGGTAATATGGATACATATATTGGTCAAATCGACCTAAGCCATAACTGGTGCTAGCTTGCACCATTTTTACACCCATCTGAACAAACCAGCAGGTCTGTGCTGCCTCGTGGAAAGTTCGGGGAGGGTTATACGGTACCCAATCGCATATCTCGGCTATTCCAAGTAATTCCTTCTTCCTCTCTGGGTTCTCTTCAATTTGAGCTAATCTTCGGGCTTCGGCGGCATGCCTTTCCCCCAGTATTTTCATGCCCTGACAGCACATTATGACTGCCTGTAAAAAGTGAATCTTTTCATGGTCTGCCGGCTTTTCATAGGATAACCTACTAAGAGTTCCCCTTGCCGTTTCTTCTATCCCCTTAAATCCCCCAGGGAAAACCTTGTTCCCAAAGCCGGGGGCACCATGCCCCATGCCCCTCATCCATTTAGACTCCATCCCTGCCAGATTGGTTCGGTAGGTTAATTTCTTGGTTTCTGGTGGTATGTGGCCTAAGCAATAGTCGTAAAGTGATTTACCCTTCCAATAAGGAAGAATTTCCTCCCGAAGTTCTCTTTTCTGCTCCTCACTTATTAAGTATGGGTCCTGTGCCCTTGTAGAAAGGGTATCCAATTCATCCCACACCCATTGCCAGGAATAATCAGGGGCAATAGTAACATACCTTGGTCTACAACCGGGGTTACCTACAATTAATTCATCATCCTGAATTACAATTGGCTTCTCCTGGCAATATCTCTTAAACGCCTTTCCTCTTCTGATGACTGCTGGCTCAGATTCAGTTTCCTGGTAGACTTCGGTGTAAATTCTGGCGCGGTGAATACAGACTATCGGTCTATTTTCAAAGTAGCCTCGTCTGAGTCGCTCAATCCTAGGGGAACAGCCACGCTTCTTTACAATCCCAAGGTTTACCTGCCGCAATTGAGGGGCAACCGGACCCTCCACCACAAATTTCTCTCCAGGGAGGGGGTAACGCGGCTTAATTGGTGCAACTCTATCCACGACTGCTGATTTCCTTTCCATATCACTGTCCTCCTTATTAAATATTAAATATAAATCCCGTTTAGACTTCTAGAGTTGTTGGGCTAGTCTGCCTCCTTCAGCCACATCTTTTATACAAAACCAGCAAAGGGGCGCCGTACTACAGCATTATAGACCCAGTTAATCATGGTAGTAAAGTCGAAGACCGGCAGCCTAACTGCTTTCTGAATAGCCCAGGCATAGGGTGGCATATCACTGCACTCAAGGAGGAGGGCGCCAATATCCGGGTTGTCACTGACCATTCGCTTGGCCAGGTCAACAAGTCCCTGCTCAAACTTGGCATTATTGAGATGCCCCGTGCCCTGAAGAACGTTCTGCATATCAGGCAAGCCCTGGGTGCCAGCAATAACAATGGTGGACAAGTCATTAACTCCGCATGCGTTAAGGGCAGCGGGTGATAGAGCATTGGCATTAGCACAGATAACACCTACCTTCTGGGTGGGTTTGAGGGCACGGCTTATGATTGGTACCTGCATAAGGCTAGAAATGAAAACAGGAATATTCAGTGCTGCAGCGACGCCGGTTAAATAGTTGGCAAAGTAACCGCAAGCGCCTATAACCGCCCGACAACCCTGCTCTTCTAGTTCCTTCCCCGCCTTGATTATCTCCTCTAGAAAGGCAGGGTCAATCTTAGTTGATACCATTCGGTCAATAGTGCCCCCCTCCAGGCGCTTATAATATACCGGGAAATTAAAGGTAGTGGCATTGGCTACGTTACCTGGAACCAGAGGATACCAGACACGACCCAATACGATAATCCCGATGGCGCTGCCTCCTACCACTTGCCCTTTTGGTATGAAAACCTCTTCTTGGTCATAACCAGATGTATAGCTGTACATAATATACCTCCGTTACAGAATATTTATTTGCTACTAATTTACCCCCAAGCCATATAGATAATTATCCCGTCCCTACACTACTTAAAACTTTACGATTTTGTCAAGCCTCTGTACTCGTTCATATGGTTAGTGACACATTGTTTCCTTACCCTGTCATTGCGAGCTGAAGGCGTGGTAATCCCCTGGTATTCCTGGAGATTGCTTCGGCACTCTGTGCCTCGCAACGACAATAGAAAGGGGTGCCTCGCAATGACAATAGGAAGGGACTCCTCACAATGAAGCGAACAACCAGGGCTTGTTCCCAACCTAAAGTGGGGGGATACTCTTATACTTTGAACTGTCACTCATCCATCCGAACGAGAGCATCCTCATATTGCTGGCGGAGGTTAATGGTAAATGAAACGGCCTGCCCTCACGCAGCCTAGGTGAAGGTACCAAGAGAGCAAAGATTTACAAGGAGGGCAAATGTATGTAAACTATTACAGAAGTAATGAGGTTATCTACAGCTTAAACGTTAGCTTTGAGGAAATAGCACTCTCTCAGAGAATTCAAACTTGAAATAGGGGGTTGAAAAGAATTAATGAGAACATCAGCGGAATATTATGCGGATTTAGTAAAAATGAAGCCAAATCTCTACATTGGTGGTGAGAGGGTCGGCAGGAATGACCCCAGAATTAAGCCAGGTATAAATGTTATGTCAGTTACTTTTGACCTGGCGCAAGACCCAGAGTGGGAAGAGCTAATGACGGCAATATCTTCCTTAACAGGTGAGAGGATTAACCGATTTACCCACCTTCCTCAAAATCCATATGATTTAATGCAAAAACAGAAGATGGTTCGTTTAACTGCTCAAAGGGTTGGCGGTTGCATACAAAGATGCATGGGTATGGATGCTTTAATTGCTCTTTCCATTGCCACCAGAGAGATGGATGATAAATACGGGACAGAGTATAATCGTCGGTTCATGGACTACTTAAAAGGCTATCAAAGGAAGGATTTAACTGCTGCCTGTGCTCAAACAGACATGAAGGGGGATAGAATTAAAAGACCATCTGAGCAAGCGGACCCTGATGCCTATGTTCATATAGTTGAGATAAGAGATGATGGAATTGTAGTTAGAGGGGCAAAAATCTCAATAACGATGGCGGCCTATGCTGATGAGATAATTGTAATCCCGACCCGGGCTCTAAGAGAAGAAGATAAAGACTATGCGGTGGCGTTTGCTATTCCGGCTGACTGGGAAGGTGTGCATTTAATCACCCGACCAGTTTCAGTAAGAGAGAGGAAGAAAATCAAGTGTCCTTTTGCTGAAATGGGTGTTTCTGATTCTATTGTTGTTTTTGATGATGCTTTCATTCCTAAAGAAAGGGTGTTTATGTGTAAAGAATGGGAGTTTGGCAGAAGGCTTGCCTTACTTTTTGCTGATTCGCATAGGCACAGTTATACGGGGTGTAAACCTGCGGTATCCGATATATTATGTGGGGCAACGGCTCTAGTTGCTGAAGCTAACAATATTGAAAGGGTCGCCCATGTAAGGCAAAAGCTATCTGAGTTTGCCGGGGGCGCAGAATTAGCCTACGCTGCTGGTATAGCCAGTGCTCTTTACGGAGAGAGGACATCATCGGGCACCTTCTTTCCTAATGTCATCTACGCCAATGTAGGCAGGAGGCTTATGGGGGAAACTATTTATCATGAGTTCAATATCTTAAGCGAGATAGCAGGGGGTCTGGCAGTAACCTTGCCTTATGAGGATGACTTCCATAGCCAAGAAACCAAATCATGGCTAGACAAGTATATAGTGAGAAACCCCAAAATTCCCCCTGAGGTTTCTCATCGTATCTGGAGGCTGGTAGAGAACCTCAGTGCTTCAGGTATGGCTGCCTGGTATGAAATCGCCGGGGTTCACGGTGGTGGCTCCCCTATTATGGAAACAATTGCGCTGAATATTGATTATGATTATGAATTCAGGAAGAACGTAGCGAAATATCTTGCCGGAATTAATAAAGAGCTAGACCAGACGAAAATCCTGAAGGAAAAACCTACTTTTGGTAGAGAGTTATTTTGAGCAAGGGGTAAATTAAACACCGTGCCATCGCTGAGTAACCACTTCCTACCAAGAAGCAGGTTTGCGTTGTAGCCTCACCGGCTTCAAGTTTCATGACCGAGCAGGTGAGCAGCAGCGATGGCAGGTGAATAACTTAATTTGATACTATTGTAGTGATACCAACCTTCGGGCAAACATATCACTCAGAGGCTCTGGCGAGCTTCTTGGACACTTTTACCCGTAATTTATTAATTTCACCTATCTTTCTGATTCTTTCTTCAGCAAGCCTATTAGCGGCTTTATAGGTTGGGATACCTTCACGCTTGGATATCTCAATCACGTTGGCGACATTGTTGTAAACGCGGGCTACTTTTTTCCTGGCTCGCTCGGGGCAAAACCCTCCCTCAAACTGGTCAGTATCGGCGATAGTGCCTCCAGCGTTGATAATGAAGTCAGGGGCATAGAGTATCCCTTTCTGGCCTAATACCTCTCCATGCCTAGCTTCTTTAAGCTGGTTGTTGGCTGAGCCGGCGACGATTTTGCACTTCAGTTTTGGAATCGTTTCATCATTTATAGTAGCGCCAAGAGCACAGGGTGAGAATATGTCACAATCTACGCCATAGATTTCGTCAACACCAACGGCACTAACTTTAAACTCCTCTACCGCCCGCTTAACCCTATTTTCATCAACATCGGCTACCACCACATCAGCGCCATCCTCAACAAGGTATTTAACAACATCATGGCCTACGTTTCCCACTCCTTGAACGGCAACCCGCTTACCCTTCAGCGATTCATTGCCGTATATCTCTTTGCAGCAAGCCTTCATCCCGCCGATTACCCCCATGGCGGTATAGGGTGATGGGCCACCACTACCACCATTCTCCACAGGTAGTCCGACAACTAAATCGGTTTCCATATTGATATATTCCAGGTCGCCCACAGTTACGCCTACATCTTCTCCGGTAATATATCTCCCGTTCAGGTTATCAATAAACCTACCGAGAGCCCGAAATAATTGTTCCCCCTTCTGCTCAGGCGATTCGATGATAACCGTTGTCTTGCCGCCACCGAGATTGATACCAGCGGCAGCGTATTTATAGGTCATGCCCTGCGATAATCTCAGGGCATCTACAAGGGCATCCTCTTCCGACTCATAGGTCCAAACACGAGTGCCGCCTGTTGCCGGTCCCAAAGTGGTATTATGAATGGCAATGATTGCCTTCAGCCCAGCCTTTTCATCGCGGCAGAATACAAGCTGCTCATGCCCGTATTCCTCCATATACTCGAAAATCGATTTTTCCATGGTCACACCTCCTAATTATTTAATATAAGGGTTAGCTCTCTCTGTAGAGATTAAATTTGGCAATATTCTCGCCAGCGTTTCTCTGAATCTCTCTTAATACGGCTGCACCATCACCTGTAAAAATCCATTAGGCTTCTTCTATGGCTGCAATTTCTTTGATGAGGTCACATACATCATTGCACGGACTAATTCCAAGCTCAATTAATCGGTCAGAGACATCTATTGGCTCCGTGCTACCCTCTACAATCCCATCTAGCCGGCCACCCATAAACACTTTGACCTTCTGGTTTCTCTGCTTGACTAACTCCATCAGGTGTCTACCGTAGTCCAAGCACAAGCCATTGTGGGTGCTTATGACTATATAAGGGGTAGCTGCTTCAGAAGCCAGGTCCAAAATCTCCTCCGCATCTAAGTCAACGCCTCCATTTATTACCCTGGCACCCAAATGCTCAAGAACACTGCTTATAACATAAAGACCAAACTCATGGGTATCGGTGGAGCCTACGGTAATCTTTTTACCTCTAACTACGTCAGCTAATTGCTCGGAGTAAATCTTTTTAAGGGCTTCATCCTTCAAATTTATGCTCATTGTCATCAGTTCAGTAGGTATAAAAGGAGAGATACATCTCGGCAGAGATGAATCCCTCTCACCTGGGTGAAACAATTCTTCAAGTTTGGCTGCGCCCAATCTTCTGACGGATAAGAGTACCTGAACAGGGTCAGCGATGTCAACCCCCAGTTCGGGCAACCCTTTCTTAATGTTCATGAAGAATTGATTACCTTTATCAGCGAGCAATGACCGCATCTCGTTTACATATGAAAAATCAAGCATCTTTTCGTAATCTTTAGCTCTGGTCTGGGCAACTCTGGCTACTTTAAAGACCTCGGCTATTTCCTCTTTCGTTGGAACCCTGACCATTTCTTGAGCAGGAACCAGGAGTAATGAAGCACCGGTTTTGTAAATCTGCTCGGTAATGACAAAGGGAATCACCTCCGCAGTTACAATAGCATAATTGGAATTAGCGTCTTCGGTAACATCTATTGTATTTCCATAGATGAAAGAAATGACATTATGGTCTGCTCTGAGGACGTCGTATAATGCCAGCCAGTTTGCAATTTTTACTGGTATATTGCCGGTAAGCCCGCCATAACCTATGGCATAGTTTGCCCCACAAAGCTCGTCCACGATATATTTTTCAAGGCGAACATAACCAACAACGGAAGCCCAATCCATAAACTGGCTTGGCATCCCATCAGACTCATAGGAATATACTATGATATTATCTTTTCTTTTCTCAGCCATAATCCCTATAGCTTTTACCACTTCTACTACTTGGGCAACATCATCCTTCCAATAGGGGTAATCCCAAGAATACTGGGAAAGGGTGCCGATATAACCAGCGCCAGCCCGAAGGGCATTGGTTACGTTTCTTACCGAAGCTGGGGAGCCAATGTGAAAGTCCCCAAATGTGGGTTGAATAGGAGCCGCCTGAGCAATCCTGACATAGTCATCCGGGCTCTCCAACATAAAACTGGTCCCCTTTGGAGCTTTGTCCCACATCTCTTCAGGTAAGCCCATCCGCATATTGACAATCATAGTGCAGCGGTCAATTACTACCCCTGTTTTCTTACCCCATTCATACAAATACTTTAATGCCTCCACCTGCTCGTCAACAGAACTAAGTCCCATTATCATCTGCCAGGTGATATGCCCCTTCTCAGCGCACATTTGCTTGTAATCCCCTTCACAACGGACGTTCTTTTCTCGACAAAAGGCGCTTCTTCCTAATTCAATCGTTTTCCCGAGGTTTCTGCCTTCCTGTACAATCTCTTTCCCTTTAGGTATACCTTTGGGGATTAACTCCGACATCTTCGCCTCCTGTGGTACAGTATAGGGAATTCTCAGCCATCCTGGGGGAGGGGTAAGCCTTTATTTGCAATCTAGAAGGAAACCCCGTGGAGGGAGCCAGTTGGCAAATATGAATCCTATCAGGCTCCTCAACTGCCTGAGGATTCAAATCAACCATGATAAATATAGTCTATAGTTCTTTTTAACGATTTGTCAACCTATAACACATGAAGTTGCATGCACAGGCAAAGCTGGAATCTAGTTCAAATAGTACTATTTAATGGGGCAGGCTGAAGGTGAAAGGGAGCCTGCCCCGATATGCAGGGTTGATGGAGATAGTAATACTAGTCCTTTAAAATGCCAATACTACTGTGCTGAAGTTTGGCTACTTTTGCTGGCTTTTCCGGCACTGCCTTATATAGCGGACCGCGTAGGGGTCTTTCCCTTTGAGCAGGTCTGCAGCCAAGATGGTCTCCACTATCTCCTTGGCGGCTGGGTTGACGATGGGAGCGTTCACCCCACACCAAATGGCCATAGCCAGGAAGGTGTTGTTGATAAGGTATCGGTTGGGGAGGCCGAAGGACACGTTTGATGCCCCCATGGTCAGGTTCAGTCCCAGCCTCTCAGCAATGAGGGAGGTTGTGCTCAGGCTCACCAGCCCAGCCTTAGCCTCGGCGCCCACGGTGAGCACCAATGGGTCAATAAGAATGTCGGCTTCGTGGAGGCCATAGTCCTTAGCCCTACGCACTATTTTCTCAGCCACCTTAAAACGTTTTTCGGGGTCATTGGCGATTCCCTCCTCATCATGGCAGAGGGCGATAACTGCAGCCCCAAACTTCTTGGCTAGGGGGAGGATAACAGTCAGCGATTTCTCCTCGCCGGTAGTGCTGTTTATCAGGGGTCGGCCGGGGCATACCTTGAGGGCAGCCTCCAGAGCCTGGGGGTTGGGTGAATCGAGGCAAAGAGGCACACCCACCACCTCGGAGACGACCTTTACCGCCTGAGGCAGCATAGCTACTTCATCCACTCCCGCCACCCCGACATTGATGTCAATAAGTGCAGCTCCCTGCTCCACCTGACTGACAGCCTCCTGTCTTATTAAGTCCCAATCGCCTTTTTTGAGCGCCTCAGCCAAGCGAGAGCGACCGGTGGGATTGAGACGTTCTCCGATAATGACTGTGGGACGCTCGGGGGATATCTCTACCGTTTGTATCTTCCCTTGTAGTATGGTAATCATAACATCACCTTTCTTAGAATTATTGAGCTTGAATCAGGGCAATTATAAAAACTCCACGACTTAAACCATTATACAGGATTTGGCAACAGGCTACTCAGGTTACACCCAAATAGTACTTCTGTACATAGTCAGTTTGTGACAATTCTTGAGGCTCACCTTGTAAGGCAAGCTCACCAGTCTCCAGGATATAGACCCACTGAGAAAGCTCAAAGGACATAGAAATATTGTGTTCTACCATCAAGATGGTAATTTCTCTTTGGTTGAGCATGGTGATAATATTGGCAACTTCTTCAATAAGAACCGGCGATAATCCTTGAAGGGGCTCATCTAATAAAAGCAGCTTTGGCTTAGCCATTAGCCCACGGGCGAGAGCCAGCATCTCGGCTTCGCCACCGCTTAGAGTTTTTGCCCGACTGTTCCTTCTTTCTTTCAGTATGGGGAAGTGCTCATAGATTTCTTCCAGGTCCCTTTCTATTTCCTGTTTCTTGGCACTTTTTCGTGAGAAAGCACCCATCTGGAGGTTTTCAAAAACTGTCATATAGGGGAAAAGCCCTCTTCCTTCAGGGACATGAACAATGCCCTTCCTCATGATAGCATGGGTGGGCTCTCCATCTATTCTTGACCCCTGAAACCAAATTTCGCCTCCGGCTGGCTTTTTTAGACCCGATATAGCCTTCAAAATAGTGCTCTTGCCCGAGCCATTGGCACCGAGGAGGCTAACTATCTTCCCGGCTGGCACTTCGAAAGAAACGTGCTTTACCGCCTCGAGAGCTCCGTAGTGTACTGTCAGGTTTCTCAGGCTAAGGTACTTATCTTCCGTCTGAAACATCTATTGCTCCCCCAAGGTAGGCTTCAATTACCTTTGAGTTTTCTCCAATTTCTTTGGGCGTACCTTCAGCAATCTTCATCCCAGCATCCAAGACCATTATCCTATCGCAAATGGGGAAAAGCGCCTTCATGTTGTGCTCAATTACCAAGACGGTAACCCCTTTATCCCGTGCTGTGCGAATCAAATTCTGGATAGCCGTTACCCTTTCCGGGTTCAAGGCACACAGTGGTTCGTCCAGCATTAATAGCTCAGGCTCGGTTCCTATAGCCATGGTAAAATTGAGGGTCTTTTGATAACCGTGGGATAAGTTCTTGGCAAGTACATCCCTCTGAGTTTCCAGGCCGGTAAATTTTAATATCTCCATAGTTTTTGCTTCGGTAGCCTTCTCTTTCTGGTGATTACTTGGGGTATGAAATAAGGAACCCCAGAAGCCTACCTCTGTATGAAGGTGCTGGGACATAACCACACTTTGGAAGACGGAAAGGTTATCAAACAAGGCGGTCAGTTGAAAGCTTCGTCCAATCCTCCTTTTAACCAGTTGGTGTGGTTTAAAGCCAGTTATATCCTCGCCTTTATAGAAGACCTTTCCCTCTGTAGGTGGGTAAAACCCAGTGATTACGTTAAAGAGCGTTGTTTTGCCGGCACCATTGGGGCCAATCAATCCCGCTATTTCTCCCGGGTAGATATCAAAGCTCAGTCGGCTAATGGCGGTTAAACCGCCAAAGCGCTTGGTAATATTTCTGACTTCAAGAAGCGGGGTACTCATTTATCTCTCCTTAATTTTGGCTAGCCCTTTTCCAATCCATGGCAAAATCTTGCTGGGTAAACTTATTAGCCCCTCGGGCAGGAAAGCCAAGGTTGCTGCCAGGATAAGCCCGTAAACCATAGGGACGAGCTGGGGAATAGGGCGCAAAAACTCTCTCGCCAATGAAAAAACAATGGTGCCAACTATGGGTCCAATAAAGTCTCCTGTGCCGCCGACAACAGCCCAAATGCAAACATAAATTCCCAACCCCCAGTAGAACTCAAGAGGTACCAGCAGGGTTGTGTAGTGAGCATAAAGGCTACCGCCGAGGGCGGCAAAGGCTGAGGCGATGACAAAAATCACCATCTCATACCACCACACCCTGATACCTACAAATGAAGCCAGAGTTTTGGATTCCCTGACGGCAGCGGCGATGGCGCCAAGACGGGACCTCTCCAATAAATACATGATGAGCAGGCTGAAGAGCATAAACACCAGAATCAAATAGTAATAAGGTACGTGGGAAAGGAAAGTGAACTCCACTGGAGGAAGACCCGGGATATGTATGGCATCGGGGCGAGGAATGTCACGCAATCCCCCAACACCACCAAATGGAACTCTAAACCTGACCCAGCACAGCCTCATGACCTCACCGAAGGCAAAGCTAGCGAAGAAGAAGAAGGTGCCGGTTGTCCTGAGGCAGGGATAGTAGATTACAATTGAGATAAGCGCCACAATTAAAACGGCAAGGGGCAGTGCCAGCCACCATCCATCGCTGGAAAAGCAAGTATGGTGGGATGACCCTTTCTGAACTAAGGCGGCTCAAGGCCCTGGAAGAGGAGAATGCCAGGCTGAAGCGGATAGTAGCCCAGCAAGCATTGGACAATGAGTTGCTGAGGGAGATCAACGCAAAAAAATGGTAAGCCCTCTTGCCCGAAGGTCAGCAGTGAAGTATCTGGTAAAACAAAGGGGGAGTTCCCAGCGGAGAGCCTGTGCAGTGGTGAGGATACCGAGGT
>Ga0307379_10000906_pt1 | contig 48250 bp, 30 predicted proteins | sample UN2MG_FD_202237 | JGI IMG/M metagenome (GOLD analysis project Ga0307379, IMG submission 202237) | Soil microbial communities from Risofladan, Vaasa, Finland - UN-2 | ecosystem: Environmental > Terrestrial > Soil > Coastal area > Acid sulfate soil | place: Finland: Risofladan, Vaasa | collected... | reverse complement strand
TGATATCCGCCGAAATGGAAGAGTCCACTACGAACTTTTTGCCTTTCAATTCGATCGTGCCGTCTTTCTTCAGGGTTATGCTGGAGCTGCCGCATTTGATGGCGATATTGTCCTTGGCCGTGATGTTCATCACCTTTTCTGCGGTAACATTGATTTTCTCGTCCTGCTTGTCGAGGGTGATCGTGTTTTTATCGACAACGAGCTTGATCTCGTTGTCGCAGGCGATTCCTATGGTGGGTTTGTCCGAGGAGGGATTCTCCATGTTTATCGAGGCCACCATCTTGTCACTTTTGCTCACCTGGCTTTTAAGGTAGTTGTCCTCCATGGAAATGACCGTAAAGACCGTCTTCTTTTCCCGGTCTGTCCCCTTGTCGGCCCTGATTTCCACCTTTTCGCCGATCTGGCTCAGGTGCTTCATGGCGCTCAGGCTGGTGTTTTCTGAATTCATCTCGAACTTTTTACTGGTCCAGATATTGACCCCTTCGTCGCCGATTATGTCCAGCGCACCGTTTACTGCGGCAAGAAGGATGTTGGCCGACTGCTGCATCCGGATAGAAGAGAGAAGGTCCAGGCTTTCCGACCCCTCATCGGCCCCGCCCAGGCCCGCCGAGGAGTCACCGGCCCCGGCGGACTTGGGGGCTGAAGCCAGGATGGAGACGCCGTAGTTCGGGCCTATGGCCTTGGCTTTCGGTTTCTGTCCCTCGGTCTCATATTCCGTTTCCTTGACCTCTTCACCGGCCGCCTCCGGCTTGGGCGGAGGAGCCTTGTCCTCGGCCTTCTTTTTTGCCATCTCCTTGGACTCATCTTTGGATAGCGGAATCCCCTTTTCTTCCACTTTCTTTTGTACCATGTCCGCAGCTTCATCCTGCGAGACAGCGACCCCTTTCTCTTTCAGCTTCGTTTTAGCCATATCCACAGTTTCTTTTGGCGAGAGCGAGACCCCTTTTTCTTCGACCTTATTTTTGGCCAGGGCCACGGCAGCGGTCAGGGAGAGCGGAATTCCCAGCCCGGCCAGCTTAGCTTTTGCCATCTCGACAGCTTCTTCTTTAGAGAGTGGAATTCCTTTTTCCCCCAGCTTTTTCTTCACCATATCCACAGCATCTTCCCGGGATAACGGAAAGCCCATTTCCTGCAGCTTATTCTTCACCATTCCGACCGCTTCTTCCCGGGAAACAGGCAATCCCTTTTCCTGCAGTTTCTTTTTGGCCATATCCATGGCCTCATCCAGGGAAAGGGGAACGCCCTTTTCCTGCAGTTTCCTTCTTACCATTTCTTCGGCTTCTTCTCTGGAAAGGGGCACGCCCTTGCCGGCCAGCTTCGATTTCACCATGTTCGTCGCATCGTCCAGAGAAAGGGGAACACCCTTCTCTCTCAATTTGCTGGCAGCCATCGCTATCGCTTCTTCTTTGGAAAGCGGTAATCCCTTCTCGCCCAGCTTTTTTTTCGACATGTTGACAGCATCATCGAGCGAAAGAGGGACACCTTTCTCCTGTAACACCCTCTTAGCCATATTTTCAGCTTCTTCCCGGGAAAAAGGAACACCCTTCTCCGCGAGCCTTGTTTTTACCATATTCGCCGCATCGTCCAGGGAAAGCGGCAGGCCTTTCTCTTTCAGTCTGGCCTCCACCATCGCTCTGGCCTCCTGTGGCGAGACAGGAATCCCTTTCTCCCCGAGCTTCTTTTTAACCATATCCACGGCATCTTCCCGCGAGAACGGAATCCCCTTCTCTTTCAGCTTATTAGTCGCCAGATCGATAAGGTCTTTCTGGGACAGGGGAAGCCCTTTTTCCTGGAGTTTCTGTTTTACCATACTCAGAGCTTCATCCGACGAAAGAGGCAGGCCAAAATCCTGAAGCTTTCTTTGGGCCATATCCACGGCCTCTTCCTGGGAGAGCGGATATCCCTTTTCCTGAAGCTTTCTTTTGGCCATATCCAGAGCATCATCCGGCGTGAGAGGAACCCCCAGTTCTCTTAACTTGTCCGTCGCCATTCCCACGGCCTCCTCTTGGGAGAGAGGGAGGCCCTTTTCCTGCAACCTCTGTCTGGTCATTTCCAGAGCATCATTCAGCGACAGATTGACTCCCTTTTCCTGAAGCTTCCCTTTCACCATTTCCACGGCTTCCTCACGGGATAACGGAAGCCCTTTTTCCTGCATTTTGTTTTTCGCCATACTTATGGCTTCTTCCATCGAAACCGGCAAGCCCTGCTCTTGCAGCCCGGTTTTCACCATTTCCCCTGCTTCTTCGCGGGAGAGTGGAATTCCCTTCTCCCGGAGCTTTTTCTGCACGATAGCCAGGGCGTCTTCCCGGCAAAGCGGGTATCCCTTCTCCTCGAGCTTTTTCTTCACCAAATCCACGGCACTCTCCTGCGATATCGGCAGGCCTTTCTCTTCCATTTTCTTTTTCGCCAAGCCCATGGCCTCCTCGAGCGTAAGAGGCAGCCCCTTTTCCTCCAGCTTAGCTTTCACCATCTCCTCCGCTTCTTCGCGGGAAAGAGGAATGCCACTTTGCTGCAATTTATTTTTAGCCATGTTCGCTGCTTCTTCCAGTGAGACCGGCAGGCCTTTCTCCCGGAGCTTGTCGGTCACCATACCAATGGCCTCTTCTCTCGATAAGAGAAGGCCCTTCTCCTCGAGCTTTTTCTTCGCCATATTCACTGCATCGTCCAGGGATAACGGCATCCCTTTCTCTTCCATTCTTCTTCTCACCATATTCAAGGCTTCTTCCTGCGAGAGAGGAACCCCCTTCTCGGCCAGTTTCTTTTTGAACACATCTAAGGCATCTTCCCGGGTGAGGGGAACCCTCTTTTCCTGGAGTTTCTTTTTAGCCAGGTTCAGGGCATCCTCTTGGGTGAGAGGGATCCCCTTTTCCTGCAGTTTTGCTTTGGCCATGTTCAGGGCATCCTCTTGCGTAAGGGGAATTCCCCTCTCCTCAAGTTTCTTTTTAGCCATACCTATTGCCTCTTCCATGGTGAGAGGAAGGCCATTCTCCTGCATTTTCTTTTTTGTCATGTCTATTGCATCTTTCAAGGAAAGAGGAATCCCTTTCTCCTGCAGCTTATCTTTCACCAGGTTTACCGCCTCCTCCCGGGAGAGGGGGACCCCCTTCTCCTGCAATTTCCCTTTCACTATATTCACTGCTTCATTTAGTGAAAGAGGAAGCCCTTTCTCTTCCAGGTGTTTTTTCACCATACCCCGGGCTTCCTCCGGCGAGAGAGGAATACCTTTTTCCTGCAGTTTTCTTTTGGCCATATCCACGGCGTCGCTGACCGAGAAAGCAATGCCCTTCGCCTCCAGCTTTCCTTTGGTCATATTTTCAACATCACCCACCGAAATAGGAATACCCTTGCTGCCCAGTTTCTTTTCGGCCATATCCACTGCATCATCCAGTGACAGGGGCAGGCTTTCGAGGGGGAGCTTCGTCTCCGCCAGGCTCAGGGCAACCGCCGCGCCAGGCAGAGCGGGTGCGAGGGCATCTTTTGCCGGCTTGGCCCCGATGATTTTTTCTTTCCCCTTGCCCAGCACGGTCTTCAAAGTCATTCGCTTTATAGACTGGAGAAGATTTTTCAGCATGCCCTCCGGGGCCTTCACCTTGCCTTCCTCTTTTTCACACTGGTCGGCGAGCCGGGTGAGTTGGGCGAATGCCGTCTGGAAAATCCGCGGAATCATGTTCAGGACGACCTCATCAAGCTCCAGGGCATCCTGTGAGTTCTTTTTCCCTTCCAGTCGCTGGGCGGCGAAAAGGTTGCCTATTTTTTTGCTTTGCAGCTTCTGGATGAGCGAATGGAGGACCGGACTGGATATGATATCGCTATAGGTCGAGATACAATAGTTGTAGTTAGTGACCTGGGAAATGGAGTTGGGCGCGAAACTGGTTACATCGGTGGCGAAATTGATTACCTCGTCGACGGCGATGACCGGAACCGGGACATTGAGTTTTTTATCCTGCCAGGTCGGGCTGGATGATGAGCCGGTGGTGCTCACCACCGGGAAAGGAGACAGTTTCGGAACATCGGGCCATTCCGGGAAAGAGAAGCTCGAGGAAAGATCGACATTTATATCGGGCAGCCTGGCTTCGTATTCCCGGCAGACGACCGCCGCTTTCTCTCCGCCGGTGCCGATCACTATCCGTTTGTGCCCCAGTTCATCGTTCAGGGCCATCTGGTTGCCGGATGAGGAGCGGATGCCTCCCAGGGCAAGATTGTTTTCGTTGATCAGGCTGGGAGTCTCCGGGTTGGGAACCGCACCTGAGATTACGGGCCGGTCGGGATCCCCGTTAATAAAAGTGAGCAGCACTTCCGTGCCTTTATGCAGGGGGAAATGCATGCCGAAATTTCCTCCGCCGTATGGCTGCATCATGCGGACCAGGGAGGAGGCCTTACCCGCCAGGTGCTCGTCGTTCAGATCGAAGGGCAGTCGCACCTTGTAGCGCCCCTGACTGTCCAGCTCGGCGTAAGCACCGCTTCCCTCAGCGTCGATCTTGGCGTGCAGCGTGCCGGAGATCGATGGTCTTTTCGCCTTGCGCGGCGGCCGGAACTGGACATCCGAGGGTATGGCCAGGAAGGTGTTGGAGTAGCTCAGCTTCTCCTCTGCTTCCGACAGCCCGCTCCTGACCCCCGAAACCAGGTACCGGGTCTGGCTCCCCTCGTGGTTCGTCTCGACTATCAGGAAGCCCCGATTGAAACTGTCCCGGTAATGGTTCCTGAGGTTAAAAGTATAGCCGGGAGTCATGAAGGGTATGGTACTCTCCCCGTAAAATTCGGTTTTGCGGCAGAGAAACTCTCCGGCCCGGATTCCGGCCAGCCGGCTGCCTTCCTCCTCAGTAAGAAAGTGCTCCCCATAGATATAAGCCTCACCCCGCCCCTGGTCATCGACATCGGCGGTTCCGGTAATCACTAAAGAGGGCCTTTCGTAATTATAATCTTTGAGCAGCACTTTGCGGGGCAGCGTTCTCTGGCGGCAGGTGAAAAGCTGGATTATTTCCCCACGGCGCAGAGTGTCCAGGCCGGAGGGAGGAGAGTAATAGAGTTCTTTTTCCTGGGGCAGGCTGGTATGGGTGATCCTTGTATCGGTAATAATCATCTTCTCGCCGTTTGCTGTCTGCTCGAAATAATAATATATGCCTTCCCGCTCCATCCATCTGGAAATAAAATTAAAATGGCTTTCTCCGTACTGGCACACATAATCGAGCTCCGGATACTCGCTCTGTGTTCTGAATTCGAAATCGAGAGTGGTCAAGTCGCCGTCCTTCAGGACGAGGTCGATGAAATCAGGAACGGATTTGTTCAGAAGCACCTGGTTGTGGCAAGTTAGGGTGAGCCACCAGAGCCTGGAGACCAGGAGTGCCCGGTAGAAAGAGTAGCCGCCGAATTCGTGGAGCTGCTCGAAGCGGGCCAGGATACCGTTGAAAACCACATCCCCGCCTTCCTCGCGGTGAATCGTAAACCGGGCCGGCTGCCTAAGAACATTTTCCAGCTCAATTTCACGGTTTTCCGAAACCAGCATGATATCGAATTCATAAGGTTGGGAGAGAGCCACGGAACCCTTGAAGCTGACTACGGCGAAGGTTTCATCGTCCAGCCCGGGGGCCTTGGAGATGAAAGAGAACTTTTTTTCTATCAATAAGGCCATTTTTTATTTCCTCCCGGAATTAAGACCGAGGATCAGGCATTCAGTCCTAAATTTGACGATTATATTTCCTGATAATATTACTGCAGAATGGATAGAGGAATGCAATCTCTAGTCGCCCGGTCAGCTTTAATGAGACCCTTTGCGCAGGGGATCAGGATAAACCCCCTATATCCCCCGTTAACAGGGGACAGAAGGGGGTTCCCCTCTATCAAAAAGGGATTTTCATGTAAAATCACCCGGGCCCCGGAGGGGTAAGTCCGAGACCCGTCCCGACACGATATGTTCGATTCTAGAAGCGTGTCGAAAAATTTTTGCAGGGGCGCAATAAATCGCGCCCCTTCAGCAGATAATAAAATTGATTTGCAGGTAATTTTTCGACACGTCTCTGGATCTGGCTGAGTATTTCTGTAATTCTAACCCGCATCATTCATGAAAACGGAATTTGTCCGGTTTTGTGCCGGGGCGCACTATTGGGTTGCACTCAGGAATCAAAATAATTTTCCAGGAGCGGGCAGACACATGAGTCTGCCCCTACATGTGTTACGGTATTTTATGAATGATCCGGGCTAGAGGTCACCCTTTAAACTTGATCGTGAACTCACCCTTTTTATCCACGTCGAGATTCACCTCGGAGGGCATCTCTCCCTCGGTCATATGGCTCAGGATATTCTGGGCTAGCCGGGGCAGGATGTTGCTGTTCATAATATATTCAATGTTCCGCGCTCCGGTTTCCACCTCGGTGCATCTGGCCGCAATCTGGTCGATAACCATCGGGGAGTATTTCATCTTCATCCCGTTGTTCTCCAGGAGTGTTTTCTGGACTTTCTTCAGCTTCAGCTCGACTATGTTTTTCATCGCCTCCCGGTCGAGGTTGAAAAACGGGATGACAGTCATTCTGGCCAGCAGGGCGGGCTTGAAATGCTTCGACAATATGGGCCGGATGGCGGAGGTGATTGAATCCACGGCAGGCCTTTCCTCCTGGGCGGTCATTTCCTGGATAACGTCCGAGGCCAGATTGCTTGTGAGAATCACAATGGTATTCTTGAAATTGACTTCCTTGCCCTCGCTGTCGGTGAGCATTCCTTTGTCGAATACCTGGTAGAAAAGGTTCATCACATCGAGGTGAGCCTTCTCCACCTCGTCGAGAAGAACCACGGAGTAAGGTTTCTGCCGCACCGCCTCGGTCAGCAGTCCGCCTTCTCCATAACCCACGTATCCCGGGGGAGAGCCGACCAGGCGGCTCACGGAATGGCTTTCCTGGAACTCGCTCATGTTGATCGTGACTACATTCCTGTCGCTGCCGAACAGGAGGTCGGAAAGCGACAGGCCGGCTTCGGTCTTGCCTACCCCGCTGGGACCGACAAAGAGAAAGACACCGAGGGGCTGGTCGGGGTTCTTGATCCCGGCTTTGGCGGCTTTAATCACCTCGGCCACGGAATCCAGGGCGTGGTCCTGGCCTTTCACCCGGATTTTGAGCTGATCCCCGAGATTGATGATCGTCTGGGCTTCATCCTTGAGCACCTTGCCCAGCGGGATTCCGGTCCAGTCCGCCACTACCTGGGCCACCACATCGGGGTTGACTTCTATCTGCATCAGGGGATTCTCCCCCTGTATCTGCTGTAACTCCTTGTCGGCCAGGGCCAGTTGTTTCCGGAGTTCATCCCTTTTAGCCTCATCACTTCCCTCCAGGGCGTTGATCTCTTCCCGCAGGGCGATCACTTTTCCGGCGGCCTCCTTCTCCTTGAGCCAGCGCTCCTTTATCTGGTGGGCTTCGGCCGTTACGCTCCCGATGAGTTTTTCAATCTCCTTGTATCTCTCTTCGTCTATTTCGGCCCCGTTGGTTTTATCCCTGTCCATCCCTTTCTTTTCGCGTTCCAGGGCCTGGACCTTCCGCTCCCTGTCCTCGAGGCTGGCCGGCTTGGTGGCCAGGTTTATTTTGATCCTGGCGCAACTAGTATCGAGCAGGTCGATAGCCTTATCCGGCAGGAAGCGTCCGGTGATATAACGGTCGGACATTTCGGCAGCGGCAACCAGGGCATCGTCCCGGATGATCACCTTATGGGAAGCTTCATAGTTGGCCTTGACTCCTCTCAGGATCAGGGTGGTGCTCTCCACGCTGGGTTCATCGAGCTTGACCGGCTGGAACCTGCGGGCCAGGGCGGGATCTTTTTCGAAATATTTTTTGTACTCTTTCCAGGTCGTGGCGGCGACAGTGCGCAGTTCCCCCCTGGCCAGCGCCGGCTTGAGCAGGTTCGCCGCATCCCCGCCGCCCGCGGACCCGCCCGCGCCGATCAGGGTATGGGCCTCATCGATAAACATGATGATCGGTTTCTCCGAGGCCTTGATTTCATTGATCACGCCTTTCAGTCGGTTTTCAAACTCCCCCTTCACGCCGGCCCCGGCCTCGAGAAGACCCATGTCGAGTTCCAGGAGCCTTACATTTTTCAAAATATCCGGAATATCACCCTCGATTATCCGCAGGGCCAGGCCTTCTATCACCGCGGTCTTGCCGACCCCCGGCTCGCCGACACAGATGGGGTTGTTTTTTCTCCTGCGGGCCAGGATATCGATGATTTGGCGGATTTCGGGGTCGCGGCCGAAAACCGGGTCTATCTTCCCGTCAGTCGCTTTCCTGGTAAAGTCGTTACAGAAACGGCCCAGGAATGTGCCGTCGCCTTTTTCCGGTGCGGCTCCCGCCGCTGCCGCCTCTATTTTGGCAGCTTTCGCCTCCAGGGATTCCTTGGTCAGGGACCAGAACTCCTTGGCCAGCGTCTCGCGGGGGATGGATTTCAACAGGTCGACATACTGTCCCGAGGCAAAAAGGTTGGGCCGGGCCAGAAAGGCCAAAAGCAGGGCGCCGGAGCGGATTTTGCTTTCCCCCAGATTTATCGAGGCCACCAGCCAGGCTTCCTGGACCAGGTCCAGAAGGTAGGGAGAGAAGACGGGCCTGGAGGAGTTGCCGGTCCTGGATTCTTCCAGAACGGATTCCAGGGCTTTTTGCATGCGCCCGACATCCAGGTCGAAGCGCTGAAAGATAAGCGGGATATCCGAGCGGGTTTCTTCCATCAATTTGCTAAAGAAGTGTTCGACAGTGATCTCATAGTGCGTCCGGGAAACACTCAAGCCGGCGGCGGCCTGCAACTGATTGGTGCAGAAGTCGTTCAGCTTTAACAAAAGACCTTTTAAATCGACACTGATCATTTTGCCTCACCTTCCTTTTGGTTTTTGTAAAAATTCATTCAAGACAGGCTTTTGCAATCTTGATGAAATGATCGGAGCATGGAAACAAGCGTTTCAGAGTAATCAGTTTTCCGAGCAGTCCAGCCTGACCGAGTTGGTACCGGAGGGAAGCTCTTTTGTAAAAATCCAGCAATTCCAGCCCAACTGTGACCAGCGTTCTTCGCCGAGGCGGGCGGGCTCTATATCGCGGCTTTCTATCAGGATTTCCATATCCCAACATAAAGGCTGATTCAAATAAAAACGAACCAGACTGTTCAGCGATGAGAAATTGGGCCTGTCCGGCAGGAAGCGGTGGAATGTGTCACTGTCCACCGGCCCGATCCGGACGCGGAATTTTCCCTGCCGGTCGGGAATTTGCAGGCCCAAGTAGCAGTTATCTCCCAGACGGTTAGCGGATATTCCGAGGATAAGGCGCTGATCAGCAGGAATTTCCGCGACCCGGGGAACGCACTGGATGATCCTGAAACTCGGTTCATCGAGCCTGTCCGAGAGCAGCGAGCGCAGACCCTCGGCGGAGCGGGGAAATTGAGTGACCAAACCCAGGTATTTCAACAGAGCGAAAGAATTGTCAACCTGTGTCCGGAGCCTTTCTTCGCCGAGGCCCAAAAGACAATAAAGCCTTTCCAGCGATTCCTGATCCAGTTTCTCGGCGATATTGTAAAACAGACGGTACTTGCTCCAGATTTTGAAATAGAGATGATATAACGGCAGGTTCAGGACATCGAGAAATTCTCTGGTAATGGATTTGTCTAGCGACTGTTCGTCAAGCAGGTCTTCCGTGTAAAAGGTCGGCAAGGGGGAAGAGGAGCCGTAAAGTCCCAGGAAAGTGACGGTTATCGAAAAGCGCGACCGGATGTCCGATTCGTCTTTTCCCGGTATTTTTTCTATCGAGGTGATATCGCTCTCGGGAAAAGTCAGCGAAAGTTCCGGCCGGACCCTTATCCGGTTATAGAGCTCGTTGTCGTCCAGCTCACGGCCGGTTTCCCTGCCGATCACAAAGCGCAGGAGCCGCAGGGCCTGGACAAAAGAATAAAGGGGTCCTTCCTTGAGTAGTTTATCCTTTATATCAGGGCTTTTTCCCCGATTCTTACCGGCCAAAGGAATGTTTCTCCTGAGATATTGTCTATTAATTCGAACTGGGTGAATGTATTCATGGAACTATAAATTCCGAAAAACAGATCCAGCACGGAACCGAAAAGAAACAGGTCTCCGATGCCGGCGAAATGGTCCTGGCGAACGGTCAGTTGTATTTTCTGTCCCCGCATGATCAGGCCGTCCACTATGCGGTCGGCGGGCTTCACGCTGAAATCGACAATACCCTCAATCCTTTTCAGGTTGGCCTCTATTTTTGCCCGGTCCCTCCCCTCGGGGGAAATATATAATTTCAAAAGATCGATAAGATTCCGGGGATCAGCCAGGGGAAGGAAGTTCAGCGAAAGATGCGATAAGAGCTTCCAGAGCGTGTTTTTGCCTAGCGGAGGATTCAGCGGCGAAGTGGGCGGGATGATATTGTAGAAATCCAGCAATCCGGGAGAATCCGAGGACTGCACCCTTATATCGCCGAGCTGCAGAAGCTCGGGAAGCGTTCCATTGGTGCAGGTCAGACTCAGGGAAAGGGTCTCCTCTTCCGGCTCGGGTCCCCGGGCGGGAAAGGTGAAGGAAAGATAGGTTTCCGCGGAATTGTCAATCGGCGACCTGGTCCTGACTACCTGATAAACGGAGCTGTCCTCATCCTGCCGAAAAAAGCTCTCCAGCGGAGAATATTCCTTGCTGGTGACGCTGCCCTGCTTGTGACCGACTACTTTATCCACGCTGAATACCTGGAAATGTTCTTTCCTTTTTGTGGCCGGCCTGACCCGTACTTTTTCCAGCCGCGGGTCAAGCAGAATAGGATCGGACTCATAAGCGAAAAGATTAATGACCGGTGTGGCGAATGGAATGATATAGTCGGCCTTGATTTTCGGGGGAGCGAGGGGAGAGTGCTCCAATTCGAAAACAATCTCGAAACGCGAGCTTTCTCCCCTGTCCTGCCAGTTTTCCCAGCCTCTCAGCTCCAGAAAAAGGAACTTATGGGGCAGGATAAAATACTCCTGAAGGAGCCGGAAACCGGCAAAGGCATGAGCCGGGTAAGACAACAGGCTGTTTTGCAATTCAAATCCCGACTTTAGCAGGAAGTGTGGGGGCAGGATACATTGGCTTCCCTCCTGACCCGCCTTGATAATAATTCGCCGGACATATCTGGTGAGAAGCAGAAAAAGGTCGGTGGCCTGGGTGTAGCTGCCGCCTAAAAGGAAGCTGAGACACCGGGGCTGCCACTGCGTGAGGTTCGGTCCGGACAGTTCCAGAACGAGACGTATCTGGTTGGGATTTGGCGGGTTTTGAACCAGCTCGGCCAAGACCAGTTTCAACGGGTGGACTTCCAGGTCGAAACAGGTGCGGAAGATGCATTTGGTACCTTCCACGGGAATCGAGCCCAGGGAGGTTCCGGCTGGAACTTCAATGGTTTCCTGCAGGCTGGGTTTCGGGGCGAAGACGACAATCGAGGAGGAAGGAACGGGCCGGAGATAATGAGGAAAAATAACATCCGTGAGTCCATGAATTATCTCCGGGAATTCATCATCGAGTTTCTGCTGGAGGAGTCCGGTTAGAAAAGATACCCCTTCCAGCAGGCGCTCGACATCAGGGTCGGAGGAGGGCCCGCTGAGCAGCGGTGCGATTGCCGGGTGCACTTTTGAGAACTGCTGGGCCAGTTCCCTGAGATTTTGCAACTGCTGCTGGTAATATTTATTGAACACAAAAAACCGACTCCCCTGTCGAAGAATTATTCGGTCACGTCAAACTTTCCTTCCGAGCTCACTATCGTTTCTAAAACCACCGGGACGGAACGGTCAGAGATAAGCAGGCCTTCCAGCTTGAAACACATCGAAAGCACATCGCCCTTCTGGGCCAGAAAATGTACCCGGACATTGGTCAGACGGGGTTCATATTTGAGGATGACGTTCTGGATGGTGCTCTCGATCCGGCGGGTCATATCGGTGAGGCCTTCCCCGGGAGAATTCGTTATATCCGGTATTCCATAGTCGTCCGCGATAGGCACGCTCCCCTGGCGGGTATTGAGCATACGCTGCAAATGACTGATTATGGAATTAATCTGCAGGGTGACGCTTCTTTCGAACCTGGCCTCCGGCTGGCTTTCCAGGTTCTGGATACGGATCAGCAGACGTTCTTCGGACATTTTTTATCGCGTCCCGCTCCTGAAATGACACCCCAAAAGAGCGATGTCGTGCCCTCGGTTGTTCAGGGCACGACACCGCCTGGGCGTATCTCAGGCTTTAGGTTTTTGCCAATCATCCTCGGATTCGATACCATCGACCACATAGGTCCAGATGATTTTCGAATAGGTGAAACTGACCTTTTCCATATCGTGGTATGGTTTGTTTTCCGGTAAAAACACCATGGGCTTGTAGGCCTGAAGCTCCACCACGATGGCATTCATGAGCTTGACAGTGAAATAGTGCTCTTCCGTACCTTTCTCGGTGATCCGGAAAAAGTACAGCTCGACATCGCACTGCTCCCCGGAACAGAGGGCCTGATACAGAAGCGGGGAGGATTTATCGAAATGCTTGGTGACGGTCAGGGGCATATGTATGCGCTGGCCGGTCGGCAGACCGGTAAGCCTGTCCCTGGGTATCTCGATAGTGTGGGAGATATCGTAAACCAGGATCTTATCTTTTCGCTGTTCGCCTTCCTGGGTGCAGTCGCCCTTCATTTCACCTTGACTGCGGCCCGTGACCATCATATAAGATGTCATCGCCATGAGAACAACCTCCCGGGATAAAGGGGATAGGTTTGAAATATATCAAGCAACTGCCCGGCCAATCATAAGGAACTACTTTTTCTCCAGCTTTCCGACCAGGGACAGGGTAAAGGAGGCGCCCATGTATTTGAAGTGTGGTTGCACTTTAAGACTGACCCTGTACCATCCTGGCTCTCCCTCCACATCCGCAACCTCGACCGAGGCTTTTCTCAGCGGCCTGCGGCTGCGCACCCCGGCGGTGGGGTTTTCCTGATCGGACACATATTGCGAGATCCACTTGTTCAGCTCGGTTTCCAGCTCGGACCTGGTCTTCCAGGTGCCGATATTTTCCCTCTGCAGAACCTTCAGGTAGTGGGCCAGGCGGCTGATTACGAAATTATAGGGCAGCTCGGTGCCTAATTTGTAATTGAGCTGAGCCTCCTTGCCTTCCGGCGTATTGGCGAATTTCTTGGGCTTCTGGCAGGAGTTGGCGGAGAAGAAGGCGGCGTTGTCGCTGCCTTTTCTCATGGTCAGGGCGACGAAACCCTCCTCGGCCAGCTCGAACTCTTTACGCTCGGAAATCAATACCTCGGTGGGAATTTTAGTCTGCAGCTCACCCATGGCTTGGAAAAGGTAAACCGGCAGGTCTTCGACCGCTCCTCCCCCCTGAGGCCCGATGATATTGGAGCACATGCGGTATTTGGCGAAACTGTCGACCACTCTCGTGGCAAAGGCGAAAGCCGCGTTACCCCAGAGATAGGAATTACCGCCGGCGGCCGCCTCTTCCTTATAACTGAAGCTCTTGACCGGCTTGTTCTCCGGGTCGTAGGGGGCGCGCAGGAGGAAATGGGGCATTGTCAGAGCCACGTTCCGGGCGTCTTCGGATTCCCGGAAAGACTGCCATTTCATGTACTGCGGCATCTCGAGAATCGACTTGATATCCTTGAGGTTGGGCAGGCCGCTGAAATCATTCAAACCGAAGAATTTAGGATCCACGGCGGCGACAAACGGGGCGTGAGCCATTGTGGACACGCTTCCCATGTAGGAAAGCAGCTTGACATCCTGCGCCCCCGGTCCGAACTCATAGTTGCCGACCATCAGTCCGTAAGGCTGCCCTCCGAACTGGCCGTATTCCTGGGTATAGGCGAGTTTGTAAAGCCCGGAAGAGACAATCTCGGGCGCATCTTCGAAATCGTCGAACAAATTCTGCTTGGCGACATTGAGAAACTCAACCTTGACATTTTCCCGGAAATCAGTTTTATCCACCAGGAATTTCAGGGAACGCCAGGAGGATTCCAGTTTCTGGAACTCCTGATTATGCAGGACTGCATCCATCTGGGCGCTCAGCTTTTTATCCAGGTCGGCTATCATCTCATCCACCAGGCCGGCGGAAATCCGCACTTCCTCCCGACCCGGTTTCAACAATTCATCGATGAAGGCCTGGACACCCTGTTTGGTCACGGCATAACCTTCATCGCTGGGCTTCATTCGTGTGGCCTGAACGATTTCATCCAGCAGAGAAGCCCCTCCGGCAGATTCTTCCGCTGGAGCCTTTGCCGCTTCCTGCTCTTTTTTCTCTTTTTCCGCCATTTTTCCTCCTTACTTTTCAATTACTTGGCAGAGGTGGAAAATCGTCATCCTTGTTTTGTCTTGGGCATGGCCGGAGCCTTTCCGGCAGTCGAAAATCACCCGATTCCGAGTTCTTTCAGGAGACGGGCCTTGGTGCCTTCATCCTTGACCAGCTCCTGGATCTTCTTCCTGAATTCAGGAACATTGCCCAGCGGGCCCTTCATGGCCTTCAAAGCTTCGCGCAGTTCGTACATTTTGTTCAGCTCAGGGATTTTCTTAATAATTGCATCCGGCTCGAAGTCCCTCATAGTCTTGAAATCCAGGCTGATATTCATCTTGCCCTTTTCCTCGCCTTCCTTTGCTTCGGAAAGCCTGTCTTCCACGGTGCTATCCAGCCTGACATCCTGGGCTTTCAGGACATCGTTGAAATTATCCTTGTCGACATTGACCGGGCTGCGGTCTTCGATCGGTGTATCATCCGGCCGCAAGGTGAAATCACCCATTACCATCACTTTCAGGGGCAGTTCCACTTCCTGGGTCGCATCACCAGTGGCCGGACGGTATACGATGTTAACCCTTTCTTTCGGGGCGACTGAAGCTTCTTTAGCCATCTTTTTCTCCTTCGCATTTTAACATGGAGGGAACGGTTAAACGAAAGGCGAGATAAAGGGCTATTCTCCCTTTCGCCGAGAAAATAGTAATTGCTGGCCAAATGGTGAATTCAAGATGAATCTCCAGTTATAACAATATGGCCTCGCGGTATAATGTCAAGACATTTAGGGATAAAGTATTACTGCCGGTTATACCTGGCGATTAAAAAATTGAGAATAACAACCAGGATAAAAGGCTGCCAGCCACGTTAATGTAATCTAACTTCCGGGTCACAATACTAGTTATCACTAAATGAAATATAAAAAATTCCAGTTACATCAATTCCATTGCACTTGACGGACTTAAGACCGAGACGCGGTCCAGGATGCTGTTGATCAATTTTTCATCCCTTTTCTCTTCCTCCTGCAACCGCAATCCGGACAGAACCAGGGTAAGCCCTTCCAGGGCCAGGGCGGGTTCCCATCGTTCTATTTTGTAAGTATCCAGATATCCGATAAGTTCCTGACAATAGGGCAGTACGAGCCGGGGCATTTTGACCCGGAGAAGCAGGCGGCAGAGGCCGACTTCCCAGATAAAACGCTCCCGCAGCGAAGGGGCCAGGTTCAATTTTTCTCGGAAAGCCGTTAATGCCTGGGGCAATTTATTTTCCTTGATTAAATTCTGGGCTTCGGAAAGCTCCTTGTCGACAAGCTCGTAGACCTGGCCCCCGGCTGAGGAGGATCCGCCGCTTTGCCTGGCCAAAGACCTCAGCCATTCCTTGGTCTCTTCATCGGCAAAGGGAGTCCCATCGGCAAAGGCCAGTTTTTCAATACCGGACAGGCGAGTAACATAACTGAAAGTTTCGGAAGCCACAACTTCACCGATTACCGGATAGCCGAGCCCTTCCAGGGACTCGACGACATACCGGCTGAGATCAATCCAGAATAGATACTGGGCGACCCTCGATTCGGCGGCCGAGAGCAGGTCGTTCCAGTTTTTTAACTGATACATGCCTTTCAACAGTCTGCCCACCTGCTCATCCGGAGGAGGGATCAATGTTTTCGTGCCCTCAGCCAGCGGGAGACTCTCCACCGGTAGCCAGGCCGCGATCCGGTTGATTCGGAAAGGAACCACGCTGATTTTGCCTTGTTTGAAGAACAGCGAGGCTGCCTGGCCCAGGAGATTGAGCCCTTGCCTCATTAATTTGTCCGCATCCTCGGCGGATACGGCTTCCTGAGGCTGGGCCGGAGGCGGCTGGGGCGCTGCTGTTGGAGCCTTTTTTCCCACGGGCGCCGCGGTTTCCTGGGCCGGCGCCGGAGCGGGAGGCGCCTGGGCCTCCCCGGCAGGAGCCGGGGGAGGCGGGGGTGGAGGAGGCGGCGCTTCTTCTTCGATCAGGGAGGAAATGTTTTCGTTCATTGTCCTTAAGATTGGACCATCCTCCAATTTCTCCGCGAGGAAAGAATCCAGGGCCTCCAGGTCACCGAGGAAAGAGTCCCTTTTCTCTTTAGGCCACTTTTCCGTTTGTATATCCCGGATCCCGGCGCTTATTCTTTCCGCCCACCAGGCCACGGCGTTTGTCCTGCCCCTCATCCGTTTTACCGGGGGAAACATGGTCTCCCAGAAGTTTTCCAGCAAATCCCGCAGCACCCGGACACCCTTCACCAGACCGTTCAGGCTTTCTGTCTGCAGCAGGGCGCAGCACAAGTAGCTGGCCACCAGAAGGTTCTTCGATTTCTTTTCCAGTATATCTTGCGACAGTTTAATGACTTTGGCCCAGTCTATACCTGCGGTCGCCGTGGGAGAAGAAAGCTTTCCGATCTCGTTTTCCAATTCTTCGAACTCCGGCTCGAAGCGGGCATCCTCACCGGCTGGGTTAGTTTCCGAAATCGGGCTCTTACCAAGTTCCAAGAGGTCCATATTCTTTTCCTGTGAGATTCAAAATAGTGTACACCGGACTCCCCCGTCCCGGGCCTGATCGATATTTACAGGCCGATGTCGGGGACAGATCTCCTGGCCCAGCAGGAAACGATCTCGCCGGGGACTACAAGGGGGGGATGTTCCAGCAAGTCGATCACCGGTTGATTTCCCGTGATCTTGAAAGAAACTTTGACCCAGGAAACGGCGATATCCTTCAACGGGTTTTCTTCTTCGGGGAACTCCTCTCTTTTGAAAGTCCGGCTGCCGTCTCTGAAATCAGCCAGGAAATCGGCGAACCCCAGCTTGCCTTCATATGTCTTGGTCAGTCTTATTTCCGGTGATGATTGGCCGGCCGGGAACAGGACGGTCAGATTGACATCACCGAAGGTCTCCGGCGACCAGCGGAATGTCTGGCTCTGGGGGTAGTTGTAGTTTTCCAGAATAAACTTGCCCTCGGTGCTTTGCAGCCTGAGGATAGAGGCATAAGGTTCCTGCCCGGCCCCGTAATTCACCTCCAGGGGCAGGGTCTCCAGGGTGACCACATAAGACGGCTGGTACTCTATTACGCTTTCCGGGCCCTTATTGAGAAAATCAAAAAAAACGTTGTGGAAAGGGAGAAGTCCGGTAAATCCTTTCTTGGCCGTATAACCGTACTCGTCGCGGGAAAGAAAAGGTTTCGCCGGGCCGTAGACGAATTTCTTGATCACTCCCTCTGCTTTGTCAAAAAGGATCTTGGGTATCGCTTCCTCGCTGGCGCCCCTTATTTCTCCCAAAACCTCGTCTTCCCAATACTGCTGCAAAACGCAGGCGCCCTCTTTGACCGTATAGTTTAAAATGTAAAGCTGCGGCCCGGCCACGAGATCCCAGATAAAAGGAATATCCTCCCGGTCATTGAACATGTTCTTGAATTTATAGTACTTGACCTCGGCATTTGTCAAGAGGGATTGGCTCTGGGCCGTGCTGATATTGTAAGTATAATAGTCCGAGACCAGTTGGAAACAGGATTCACTCGTGTTCAGCGCCGGGGAGATCTGTTCCAGAGTGGCTAGGTATTCTCCGAGGGCTTTCGCCGCTTTGCTTCGGAAATCAAGCTCGGCGGCTTTTTTTTTATCGATTTTTTTGAATGCCTGCTCTACGTACTGTACTTTTTTACTGATAATCTCACTCACCAAGGGCTGTTTTTCTTTCTGCTTTTCGATTTCCCACTGTTGCCGGATATCGTTCAGATCCAGAGCCAGCTTGACCCAGGACGGCTCCTGGTTGATTTTCTCCACACTGGACAATTCCGCTGCCATTCGCTCGATGAAACGGAAATAGGGGTTGCGGTCCGTGGTCATCAAAATGGCAGCCTGCTGCCAGCGGGTGACATCCTTCTCATTGGTCAGGCATTGGTTGAAATTACGGGCGAACCGGCCCCAGGCATCGTAATACTGGATCTGGTACCATTCCCGGAACTCCTTTTTCCGCCTGCCGATCAGAACGGTATCTATTATAACAGCTTCCAGGCGATCGAAAAAGGCGTCGATCTGCCTTTGTCCCTGGGCAGTATACGCGCCGGGAATGACAATGTCTTCATTTGTTCCGATTCCGGCCATGTCGCCCCAGAACTCGTCGAGATGAACACTGGGTACCCCGGTCTGCCATTTATTGACAATCCAGCTCAGGTCTTCGTTTTTCCTGAGCAATCTGTTCAGGACAGCCTGATAGCTGGACCGCTGATATTCCAATTCTTTTTTATCCTTGACCCACAGGAGATAATCCAGGTACATCCCGGCGAATATCGAGGCGGTCTCGGGAGTGAGCTCTTCGTCCTCCATGGTCATCAGGCTCGTGGAAACAGTCTGGAACCTTTCTGACGATAAGGTTTTTTTGCCTTGCTGGCATTCCCACAAGAGGTTTATTCTCGCCTCTATGTATCCGATATATTCAAGAATCACATCCTTATCCGTGTTATCGCCCGAATTCTCAATTTTTTTGAGCAGTCTCGTATCGAAGGGATTTAATACCCAGTCGCGAAAGAGCAGCATGTAATAGTTTTTCAATGTTTCCTGCACGTAGCGGCTTTCATTGAACCCCCATCTTGGTAAGTACCACCGCCGGTTCGCCTTTTCCAGAGCCGCGACCCTCGATCGCATCTGATCGAGCTTGACCAGATCCTCAGCCAGGTTAAGTGTCAGGCGGGGAGGTTTGTAGGAATCTACGGTGACTACCTTCAAGGCGCTCATGTTGTTCAGATAGGCAAAGCTGGCTAGCCCGCCCAGGCAGATCCAGAGCAATATCCAGGACAGAAGACCGAGGTTCCTGGTAAGCCGATGCCAGACAACGAATTCTTTCAGGGGACTGAAAAGATACCGGTCTTCCGGAAGTATTCGCTTGAAGAAATCTTTTAAAAACAGTCCGTTGTTATGTACCTTATCCTGGATTTCCTGCTTATCGAGACCGAATAGACGGGTAGACTCCGTGCTGGGCTGGCCCTCCTGAATGGCGCTGGAGAAAAATACCCCCCTCAGCATCGGTGTTTCCTGGTACGGATTTTCATCGAAAACCGCCTGAACGAAAAATTCCAGGCCATAACGCAGGCGCTCGAATTCATTGATGAAAAGAAAAACTTCCGGTTCCGGCTGACTTTCCTGGTGCACGATGATCGAGCGCAGGTTTTTGAGGTTATCGGAAACGAAGCTGATAGACTCATCCAGAACCACTCTCCAGTCGGAATTGAGGTTTTTGTTGATAAACCCCATTGCCTGATCCATGCTTTTTTTGGGCAGGTGCCGGCAGAACTCCACCATCCCCTGCACCAGGTCCAGTTTGGTTACCAGAAGGTAAATCGGAAATTTGGCTCCCAGGGTTCTCATCAACTGGTCGAGGCGTTTTCTGACACTCTGTCCCTCATCGCTCAGCTTCGCTTCATTGAGCTCGAGCAGTTTGTCGGCCGCGATTGTGACAATAACTCCGTTTATCGGTTCCCGCCGCCGGTATCTGGCTAAGAGGGTCAGGAATTCCTGCCACTCTTCCTTGTCCGGCCCCTCATCTACCGGTATGGTGTACCTTCCCGCAGTATCCAGAATTATGGCTTCCTCGAAAAACCACCAGTCGCAGTTCCTGGTCGCCGAAATACCGGCTGTCCGGGTCACCTCGCCTATCGGTGAATTCAGGTTGGTGTTCTTTATGGCCGAGGTCTTTCCGGAGAGGGACTCCCCGATGACCATATACCAGGGCAGGACATACAGCGGGTTGCCTTTTTTCCGGAGATAGGAATTGCGGACCAGGTCGACCGATTCCTTCCATTTATTATGCAGAGCTTCCAGGTACGGCCTCTCCTGGGGCGGGGCTTTCTCGATGGCTTTCTTATCCTGCTCGACTACTCTTTGCACAAACTCCTTTTCCTTACGGCGCAATAGTATCTTTTTCAGATAAATATAGCCGATCCACAGCCCGACAAACCCCAGAACCAGGGCCAGGATCACCCACCAGGGAAACTGCTTGGCGATGACCACCCAGAGGATGAATACCGCCAAAACCACCAGGAGAGCGACTATCATGAGAAATTTCAGTATTTTCTTAAACATTTCCTTGCCAGTCCTGACAAAATCCGGATTTCGGCTAAAAACCCGTCTTGAAATAATTGGAGACTATATCAGCCAGTGTGTTGCTAAATAAGGAATAAATAATTATAAATAAAACCACCGGCAGACCCACGCCTAAAAGAGTGAACAGGTCCAGACCCCAGGTTCGCAGCATTCTTTTGGACTGTCTGAAGGAAAAGGTATAGGCTTTGGGGAAAAGAGTTTCGGGAAAGGCGAGGTTGGCGTTTTCTAATAATAGCTTCAGGTTGGCACTGGCTATCTCTTTCAGCTTTTCGGCATCCTGGGACTGGAAATAGCGCCCTTTATAACCCAAGGCCAGGCAATAATCGTATACTTCCCTGACACTTTTGTGATTCTGCCCCAGACCGGACAGCCGGATAAAAAATTCCTCACCGGCGTTCGCCGTTTTGTAGAAAACAAGCTGCAGCGGGGAATGCGCCCATTGTTCTTTTTCAGACCAGTCGGAGCACAGAATGAACTCATCTATCCAGGCACAGACCGCAAAAAAGCCCATCTCCCATTCTTTCCTGGAAAAACCGGCTTTATTAGCGGCCTCTCTGGCGCGGGGAATAAGCTCTTTGTAATGATTTCTTAAATTCTCGAAAGAAAACTGTGCGAAATTCAGACTGTCCAGAAAAAGGGAGTAATAAAAAAGTTCGATAAAGCAGTCTATTAACCTCATAAAGGGATTTCCGTCCGAATATATCGTTATGCTTCATGACTAAATCAATCCGCTTCAGCGGCTGTTCAAGCTTTCCAGATTATCTCCGCAGAACAATAATCTGGGCCTTCATATCTTTGGGAGCCTTGTCCCAATACAGACAAATGCTCTGGCTTTTCTGTATTTCGACCCACTGCTCGTGTTTCTGGTCTATTTCAAAGTAAAAGGAATTCGGCTGTGTCGGTACACCGGGCGGAGGGATCGGGCAGTGCTCGAGGCGAATCCCCGGCAGGGACCTGCCGATCAGGGTGGACATATATTCCACGCTCGAGACCTTGGCGATATGCTGCATTATTTCCAGTACTGTCTCTTTACTTTCCGCAGTGCGCAAAAACAGATAGAACACATTGCGGATATTGAACACTTCCTGGGGAATCTGGGCTTTGAAGAAACCATTCTCCTGTTCCAGATGGATGATACTCTCCGGCCCGATATTAAGCACACCAAGAAGCTCTCCGATAAGAGTCTGAGCCTCATCGAAACAGGATATCAGGTTATCATGATTGTATCCGGGCAGTAGCGCCGTACCATCCTTCAGCTGGCCCAGGGAGTCGATCCGGTCAGTGTAGGTACTCAATTCACCGATAATTTGCCGAAGGAGAGTATAAACGACCCAGGGATGGATCTCGGGAGCCTCGGTGAAATGGTAAAGCAGGGGAACATATTTATTGAGCGACCGTAGCGCCATCATGAAAAGAAGATAGCCTGGTTCCACCTCGGAGGTCTGGATTCCTCTCGGGCTTTTATAGTCCTCCAGCTTTCGGCAGCGGGAGGCTACCTGTTCGCGGATGTTATGGATGATTTGCTGTAAGATTTCCGAACTGGATATGGTGACTGTGGGAGGGATGAAATTTCGCTGGACCTTGATTTCATCTCCTTCATAAACCAATTCCGCAACGGGCAGCAGAAAGTAGTTATCCAGTTTTTCGGTTTCCTCCTCCCAAAAAATCTTCAAGAGGTAGCTCATCATTTTGACATGGGCCGCCGGACCGCCCTGATGGAGATCCCTGACCTCTTCCGGGTCGGCCTGGCAGACAAAACGGGTCTCGACTGAATCCATATTTTCCAATTTTTGCAAGACAGTGGCGTTTGCACCCTTGCCGTCCCATTGGCGCAATCCTAAGTAGACTTTAAAGGATTTTCCCGGAGAAAGTCCTTCTTTATCGAGAGTACGGGGCTGCAATACCGTATTCCCGGGCAGGGCCGCCCAGGTTCCATCCTGAAAAATGAATTCTCCCTGGGAAACCTCGAAAACTTGGTCTCTTAACCTGGTTTCCTCGATTCGCAGCCAGCAAACTCCCCAGAAATAGGGCTGCTGATAAGTTTTCAAAGGCGAGAGAAGGGATTGAAAATAAATATCGAACTGTTGGAAATGCTGGGGCTGTAAAAAAAGCCCCTGGTGCCAGAGTATTGGTCTAACAGGTTTCATCAGATTTTTCCAGTCTTTAGGATATCTTGGGGTCCAAATAATATATCGACAATTAAAGGGTTCACTTTTGCTATTTTCTTTTTCCTGATTCTGCCTTTTTGCTCGATACTGGAAGTTATTTTGTATGTACGGCTGACCTGTCCGGGAGTCAATCCATAATAACCGGCCACAACTCCGAGGTATTTGGCGTTTTCAAATCGGTCGAAAAACACCTCGTTTTTCTCTTCGGGTTTAATTATCAGCCTGTCGGCAGTGAGCACGCTGGGATCGAAGCGCTCGTCACGCAATAGCTGCCTCAGACCATTTTCGTCTTTTACCAGGTTGTTGAAGGCATCCAGGCCGGTCATTTGGTAAATGACCACCAGGAGCGTGTGGGGTGCGCCGTTATAGCTGTTCAGCATGCTGTCTGCACTGTATCGAATCTGAATCCCTTTAGGCTCGAAACTCCAGACCGGGACAGGATCCGGCTTCGGGGTGCAGGTGAAGGGAAAGACTAAAAAGTAGAAAAAAAATACGCTTTTTCCCTGAATATGGCGCAGAATCATAATTGTGACCCGTTTTCAGATAATTAACCCACCCGGGGCTGGAATGCGCCTGCTCAACCAACGCCCCAATCCTGGCCAGTCGATAACCGGGGGTTATTCATCCGGGAAAAGAGCTGATCCTCGATCCCTTATGAGAAGATCGTGAGCGGCGATTCCTAAAGAAATCCCGACAACATTTTTACTCGATTCATATATTAATTATCGGAATTTATTGGCTGAACTTTCTTTTTTGGATGGCCAGCAGCGTTTCAGAGAGCGATTTTTTCAGTTTTTCCGCCGGGACATCCTTGCGGATGTAATTAACGGCCCCGAGCCGGATACATTTATGGACAATATCTGAGTCGGAGATGGAGGTAAACATGACGACATAGGCGTCCGGACAGACGCTGATTATTTCCTCCAGCACCTGGTCGCCGTTCTTTTGCGGCATCTTGAGATCCAGCAGCAAAAGGTCGGGTTTCTCCTGGAAAAAAAAGTTTACCGCCTCCTGCCCGTTGCAGGCCTCCCCCACGACTTTGCAACCCATGGACATCAACAATCTCTTGGTCAGGGCCCTGATGAAAATCTGATCATCGGCGACAAGAACCCTTATTCCCTTGAAGTACGGTTCAACCTCGGTATCCTGGGCCTTTTCAGCGGAAGCCTGGCCATCGCCGATCTCTGCTCCGCAGTGTTCACACTCCGTCGCGGAAAAATCGATTTCTCCAGAGCAGAAAGGGCACTTTTTCTTCGGGGAAGGAAGCACAGCTCTAAGGTCCGTTCCGCAGGAAACACAAAAATTGGCCTGATCGATGTTTTCCTTGCCGCATTTCGGACAAAACATTTTCATTTCTCCGGGAAAAATGGTTTGCCCCGCCAGTTTAGACCCCTGCCGCCCGTGCAGGCCATGATGAGTATCGGAATCTCTACCCTCGGGGAACAGGGAATCGCTCTTTTTCAGGCAGACAATTATCCCCTCCGCCGCAAATTGGCTCCACAAATACTCTCATGCCTTGTCCCAGTCTTTTCGGGTCCTTTCGCCCGCTACCCATCGGAAAGGATGTAAACGATTATTCTTCATTCCGGGAGTTTCCCTGCTTAATAAAAGTTTAAAAGAAGTTGTCAAAATATACAAGAATAAAAAGTCGATAATTTTCCGCTGCAACTCGGGAGGCGGCACAATAACTGGATGAGGTCTGAGTTTTTTGTCCCCGACCATCCGGTACAGCTATTCCGCCAGTATTCCGTGGAGCAGTAATATGAGTCAATTCTTTTTTCAAAATAACAAATACTGCTTTTATATTCTTGGAAAGATGTCCGCTTTCGGTAAAAGGTTTTGCCAGGTTGCCTGGTATGTCGAGGGGCGATTTTTAAAATGGTAAGCGAGATACTGAAGGTTGATTTTTCAAATTAGGAGTCCGATTTTTTAACTCAAAAAACGGAATTACGCCTCACAAGCAGGAGTTCTTTTCTTTCAAGAAAATCCTCCAAAGGAAGCTGGAACCTATCCGAAAATGTCACAAATGGTACAGTTGAAGTGCTGTGTCTATTTGTGGCAGCATTGGTGATTATTGGTGCATACTCGTGTTGAATGGTGTCATTAACCATAATGGTGCAGATGCAGCATCCATGCACCTTTGGCCTTGAATTTAAAGGAATTACGAAACCAGAAAAATGTGGTGAAATTTGCTTGACATGCAAATGGTCACTCACTTCGACTCCAGTATCGCCCACTACTGATATTATTAAAGAATTTTGAAGGATTTCCAGGCCCTTTTCTTTTTATTTTACACCAAGCTGCATCCACGCGACCTCGTAAGGCGCAAGCTGCAACCGGAGAGGGTTTGCGTCCAACTCGGCGGCCGCACCGGTGCGGAGTACATCGAGCCGGTTGGAAGCTGGGTTAAGCTTCACGAGGTGGAACTGGACCGGCTGGTTGGTCGGAAGGCGAAGGACGACTTCGTTCGTCATCCCTGAACCGGAGAGCGGAAAATTCCAAAACACTACGTGCGTCATGTTGCCTTGCTTTGCCGCTAATGCATGGATGTCGTCAGTGCAACCGTTCACCGGAAGCCTCTCACCTCGGATTTGGCTCAGCATTTGGAAGACATAGTAAGCCGGGCGGCGGCGGCCCTGCTTGTCGAACAGCCCGCTGTTTTGCACCTGCACGTTCCACCAATCGGACATGAACTGATAACCGGCGGGTGACATCCAGGTAAAATCCTCCGGCTTCACGAAGTGGTCACGAATGTGGTAGTAGGACGAACGGCTCAGGCCCTCTTTTAGAAAGCCAAACGTGCTTTCAAGCACAAACGCCGCCTGAAAGCCTGGTGTCGGCTCATCGCCCAGAAGCTTAATGTTCCACTCATCAATGATGGTTTCCGTGGCGGCCAGCCGGGGATACCGGGCCAGCTTTTGCTTGATGTCGCGAATGCTCTGGCGCAGGCGAAACGGGTCATTGGTATACATGTGCCAGGAAAAGAAATCCAGCGGTGTGCCATCTTGGCCGCAGAAATCGATAAGTACATCGCCAATCGGGCTGAGGTAACTAGCCAGCGCCGGGCCACCGACTTTCACGCCAGGGTCTGCACGCAGAATGGCGCTGACGGTGTGTGTGTAGTAGATGGTGTAGTCTTGCGGTTGGAAGCGGTAAGGGCAGCCGCCGGACTCGCCGATGTCCACTTCGTTGCCGACCTCCCAGTACTTGATGCCGTAGTTCTTCTCCTGATTGCAGTGGCGAACCAAGGCTTCTATCAGAGCCTCCCATTCCTCGTAGTCCGTTGGATGCACGATTTCCTGGTCGATTTGCGGATACAGCAAGCGTGGTTTGAAGCAGAGACACATCAGCGGCTTCGCACCCGTGGCCAGAATGTTTTCGATGCTTCGGTCGAGTGTGGTCCAGTGATAGCGACCATGCTCCGGGTAGAGGTCGAAGTATTCCTGGACAAAAAGGCGGATGGTTTGCGGCTTGAGCTTGGCAACTTGGTCCAAATGTGCATCGAACATCGGTTCGTGCGAAAGTCCGCCCTGACCGAGCGAGTAGCGGGCAACATCAATGTCGCCCACCGGGTGTGCTGAATCGATGAACAGTTCGACAGGCGCTGCCATAGAGGCTATTGAGAGCATGAGTACTCCAGGGACCGCCGCGCCCACAGTACTAACAATGCAGCGAAAAATCTTCATATCACATCCAAAGGCTTTTGCCAAAATGTTTGCCGAATCTATGATAAGCTCAATCCGCTTTACACTTACTTTGCTTCCGACAGTTGTTGATGGTGAATGTAGCTAAAGCAGGGAAAGCAAGCAATAAATTTGCGATAATGGTTGCCAGTTGTGATAACTCATTGCGCCACATAATCCGGGTTAGCAAACAGTTTCTACCCTGTGAGTTACCGGTATTTGTCAATGGCCTTAATCAGCGCATTGACATTCTCAAACGGCGCATCATTTTCAATTTCAACATAAAACATGGCACCACCACCGAGCTTGTGATAGTGTTCCGCATACTTGGCAATTGTCCGTTCTATTTCTTCAGGCCGTCCCCGGGGTATCAGATGCTGACGGTCAGGATGTATAAAACTAAGAATCCCCCGGTCTTTGCAATCCGCGGCGAAAGATTCCAAATCCAGCAGGGCAATCTGAGGCCAGATTCCATGAATCCCAAGATCGAGAATCTTATCAAATATTTCATTTCTGCACCCGCAAACGTGAAAAAATATTTTTTTACCGGATTTGCGGATAGGTTCCATCAGGCGATGGTAGCGATGTTCAAAATGACGGCTGTAAATGTCAGTAGGCATCAACTGGGAAGTCTGGGTGCACCAGTCATCTGCAAACATGATTACATCCACATCGGCTTTAAGGTATGAATCGATGACCTGTTCCCAGTAGTCAGTCAACCTGTCCAGAAAAGCCATCAGGTCCGAGTCTTCTGAGAACAGATCAACAAGGACCTTCTCCATATGCTCGAGCTCATACAGCTTTTGAAAAAGTGATACCCATCCCTCAATAATGAGCTTTTCCTCCCTGTGCTCCTTTACCTTCCGCTGAAGGTTTTCAAACGCGACTGTCCCGGACATCGGCGCAGGGGGAAATGTGTAATTTCGGCTTTCATTCCAGGTGCTAAAAGGGGCTTTGCAGATATATCCCTGCAGTCCGAATACCCTGTATTCAACCGTAGCGCCCCATTCATCCTTATAACATTCGTAATACTCTCCGTCTTTATCCACAGCGTCTTCTGGTGGATGCGGGATGCTGTTAAACTCGATTACATTGTCCGGAGGGTATTCATTGAACAGGTCCAGCAGTTTCCGCCCATGCAGATGAAGTCCCGCTTTGGATGGATGATAATAGAGTGGAATTTTGTCAGGGTTACGGTACTCCATAGCCGCCAGCAGACGTTCTCGGCTGGTCAAGTCGATCTCCCGCTGATAATGAATGACAACGGTCTTATGCGGCCAAAAGCCTGATATCTGAAGATGAGGAGCCCTTATTTAATTTTCCGGTGTTAGTTCCAGCAGCAGGCTTTCCTTGAACGAGACCGAAAGTTTCGGATCATCACCGGCAACAGTACCCTTGTCAATGTCGTTGGCATAGTCAAGAACGTGGTAAATCTTTCCTCTTTCCAATCCGCGCAGTTCGAGCTTATCCCTGCTGTACCAGTAGTCGGCAAAGAAACCATAGTATATCTTGCCGTTTTCCCGCACCACATGGCACTCTGGTTTGTCAAAGGCAATGTCGTAAAGGTTGAGGTACTCACCATTCGCAGTGCCCATGTCCAGTTTGTCGTAAATTCCGATCCAGCGCTTGTATCGTTTCTCCTGAGCGGGTGTGAGTTCCCTGAAAAAGGTAGTCACTTGGGCTCCGATCCCCAGCGCATTTTCGAAAGACTCGGGTCTGTGCCCTTTGTACCAGTCCTGCAGGGGTAACTGGTAGGCGTCACCAACGCAAAAGGACGGTCCATGCAGAGCTTTTTCCACTTTGACCCTGAGTCTGGTCTGTTTGAGATTTACCGGGTCGGAAGCGCTTGCAACATTGTAGAAGGGCATTTTAAAGGGGTCGTGAGGCAGGGCGCAGATACACATTTCCACCGGGCATCCGGGTTTGATATCCTGGGCGGTGTCGTAGATCGCCTTGTAGAACTGATACTGTTTCCGGAAGCTGTCGAGTGGTGAGGCATGCCCGTGTTCCGGTGCGAAACAAGGTGGAGTGGCAATTATGTCTCCAAAATCGATGTACAGGCCATCGAAATCCCATTCCTGCATGATTTTCCTGGTTTTGACCGTGATATACTCGATTGCCTCAGAGAACACTGGACAGAGGTAATAATCGCCGCACTCGCTCAAGGGGAACGTTCCATCCTCGTTGCGCACCAGCAGCCCGGGCTGTTCCCTGGCCACGCGGCTATCGGGGTGCGCTCCCTGGGGGTACCACCAGAGGCTGCTTTTGAACCCGGCTTTATGAATACGCCGGATAAAGGCAACCATATCGGCCTCACCGGCGGGAAATTTGCCTGGGGCCGGATTGGGCTCCCAGTCACCGTGGTAAGTGAACCAGCCATCATCCAAGTTTGCCCAGCCAATACCTATCCGTTTCAACTGCGGCAAGGCGTTATAAATTTTATCCAGTGTAAAATTCGTTTTGAAAGCCCAGGTTTTCCAGTAGGGCTCGTAGCACTGCCTGGGAGAGCTGACCGGTATCGCGACTCCCTGATCACGCAGTATTCCGGCCAAAGTATGCAAGGGGTCGTAATAATCTAAGCGGTGCAGGATAAAAGCCGTGCGAATAGTGGAGCACGACTCTCCGGGAGCCAGGCTTGTCTTCTGCCCCAGGCTTGATTCGGGTTCTTCGATCAATGAAATCTCCACCAGGCCGTCACCAGCGGTCCTTACAGGCATCGAAAACCATTCAGGCTGCGGCTCCACACTGGCCAGGGCCAGGCCGCACTGCGGGGTCCAGAGGTCGATCAAGGGTGTGCCCCAACCCATCAGTTCGTTATTTGGCCGGGCGTCCATGCCCATAAAATTTTTCCGCTCAAAATCACCCGTGATCCAGATCAGTGAGTAATCCTGGCTCCAACTGTAAGCCGCTCCCTGGTAGGAGGCGAACCTCCAGGAGCGCTCATCCGGTTCCAGCAGCCTGCGGTCAAGCCTGAAAAAAAAGCTTACAAGCTTGTCCAGTTCCAGGTTGAATTTGGATAGGTTCGTAAATTTTGCTTGGGCGATAACCGCAGTCGGGTATTTTTCATAAAACGAAAAGCTCACCTCCACAGCCAGTCTGACATCTCTGAAAACTCTGCTATAAAGCGGATCGGAAACAGCCCTGACCACTATTTGTCGGCCCTTTCCCAAACGGTCATCGAGTTCGTTTTCTTGTAGAGTTTCCCAGTCAACTCTGAAGTTTGCTATATCCCTGCCGCCCACTGTCAATCCGAAAGTCGGTTTCGCTCCAGTTTCACTGGGAACGAAACTCAACAGAGAGCCGCCAGCTTTCAAGGCTGGTTTTACTACCAGTCTGTTGGAAATCTTTAAAAGGATATGGCTGTTTTGCACTGTCAGGCCGTCGCTCGAAAGGACGATATCGAGCTTTCCCGGAGAGGTTGCGGCATGCCCCCTCGCGGAAAGGCAGCTTAAGACGAAAAAGGTTATGACTGCAGCTCGATTGCTGAATTTTTCCAGCTTATTCCACTGTTTCAAATGGGCTCGATACATATGACTTGATCCCTGAAAATAATTAAAGATTCCACGCAGCATGCGGAGACGAATTTCCGATAGTAAGTGTAAACGGTTGTTCCTATTCGCTTACTAATCCCGTGCCAACCTTCAATGTCTGTCTAAAGGATTAAACCACATTCAGGTAAATGGCCGCAGAAAGCCGGGCTACGGTGGGTTCAATTGCTACCCGCGATTGGAGAGGCCAGCAGCCGCTCCATAAAAAGCTCTCGCAGGATGGGGCCCTTTTCAGCCGGAAGCGGGTTTGCAACCAGGGCCCTGCCGTGAGGATCTTTCTCAAGTCTGATCTGTCCGACTTGACCATCCGGCGGAACCAGCATCGCGACATTATACCTCTCAGCGGTCAGCCAGCCTCCCATCACCCAGGCAAAAGCGCTCAAATCAGCTATGTGCGGGTAAGGCGCATGATCCGGTTTGTTTTTCAACCATAGTTCGATCGAGCGTACCAGCAACTCGGTTGTAGGTAAACCGGCCTGGCGAAGCCGCTCGACCTGCTCCCATGGCAGTCCTCCTGTTGAGTTTACGGTTTGCGAGGGCGTAATTACCCAGGGCACGGTTGAACGCATGATAGCTGCCGACGCCAAAGGATCGTAACGGAAATTCCAGTCCATGGGTACGAGGATTCCCGAAAATCCCTCGGGAGTCATGAATCCTCCACTGCTGACGATTGCCTTTAGCTTTGACGCGCTGTGGGGGTACCGGACCAGCAACTGGCCAACATTGGTCTTGGAGCCAAGGGTGAGCAGGTAAACTTCTCCCGGGAACTTATCGGCCAGCCGAGCTATTAATTCATCAGCCAGCCCGGAGTAGGCAGGAGGCAGGCCTGTCTCGTCAGGCGCCAAGTCCCCCTGGGTCAAGCCGCCCTTGGCAATGTCATGATTGTCCGGCCAGGGCATATTCCAGACATAGCCCGCCGCGACCGGTATTTCCGGTCTGCCGTATGCCTGCGTCAGGCGCCGGGTTATCCGCGAACGGGCCTGCACGGGGCCGTCCACCGTAGTGACGGCAAGCACGTCCAAATCCCTACTGTTAAGGGCAAAAGCTACAATCAGAGCATCATCCACATCTTCACCGATATCGGTATCGATGATGATCTTAATTTTATTCGGGAGTGGGCCTTCCCCTGAAATTGCCATGGCGGGGAACAGCAGAAACGAATAAAGGATAGCAATATAGATATTTTGTACGGTTTTTTTTGCCATGATAATTATCCTTGTTATGGAAATACCAGAATGGCTTTGCCCAGGTAGAGACTGAGGCTATCTCGTTAGTACATGTAGAGCAATTGTCCGTTGGTGAGGCCATTTTTCATTACCAGACTAAAACCGCTCCATTTCCAGTTATAATTTGTTGTGTTGGCAACAACAACTCTAATAGTATTTACACCAGCTCTCAATTTCGCATTAAAAGAGAATTGTTTAAATGGATCGGGTTCGTTGGTGCCATTGCTTTCACCAATTGGCTCGCCTTCCAAATAGACGCGAATGCGATCATCACAACCGATCAGGAACTCGGTATCTGCATCATTTGCAACCCAAATTTTAGTGTCGGCAACAAAACAGCAATCGTGTTCCAGGTCGCCGGATGAAGGCGGAATTGTATTTGCGTACTGACGGTAAGCGTGACATAGGTCTACGAATCTGTTTTGAGCAAGATGTTGCCAGCTTTTGCGGAGAAAAGTTTTGTTGGTTTTTCGGAAATAAACGGAATCCGGCATGATATTGCCTGGCGCCAATTGATCGAACTGTTCCAGTTTGAACGGACCTGTAATCGTGTAAGTAAGTTCATTCCACACCGGAGTCGAAAGTTCTTTTTGATACCAGATTGCTACTGCTTTGGGCATCACCCCGGCGAAACAGCCCCAGTTGAACACAAATGATTCCTTAAACGGTATCGGCATTTCTAGATGATGCCTGCAGCGTGCGCTGTGAGTGGGGCAATGCACGAAGGGGGCGCTGACGCCGATGCGCATATAGGCGTGATGGAAATAGTCTTCAGCGCAAATTCCATGGAGTTGTCCGGCAGAGTTGGTCCCGGCGTCAAAGAAGATATTGTCTCCGCCTCCGTGATCGTGGCTGGTGTCAAATAAGTGAACACCTACAAAATGGCCCTCTCCACGCACGTTTAATACTTCGAAGTCCCGATATCCTTTCGCGACTTCCGTACTTGCCTTAGCATGGAAATAAAACATCCGGTCGAGGTCCGGCGGAGATTCTTCATAGTCAATTGTTATTGTGGCTGGGTACTCAGAATGGAACTCCTTCTCGTCCATAATATACTGCAATTGAATCAGGGCCTCTTTTTTTACGGGCATCGGGAAATAAATGGAGGCTGTCGTGCCGTGCAGCTCGATTCCGGCTGTGTAAAAACTGGAGATTAGATATTTTAGCGGAGCATCCACCTGGAATGCAACATGATCGACTCTGCCGGCAGGGTTGTCGTAACCGCCCTCGGCGTCAAAAGCCATTCTCAGCACAAAGTTGTTCAAATAATTACTGTTGATGTGGAGAGCGCGAATTACCGCCGGTCCCTGAAGCAAAATATCAACCGGCCAGGTGCCAACTTTTACTTCCTGCTCGAGAGACTTGCAAACTATCATCTTTGCTATCTGTTCGGTCCTGTTTTCTCCGCTCGGGACAATTTCTATTCCCCCGGGGCCGTTCTTTTGTTTCCAGGCAAATGGCTCCGGGGTAATACCTTTTTTATAGTCTACCTGCCAATAGGGGCCATCCAATAAATCCTGATTGTATTCTGCGTCGATGCGGACGCGCTTTTCAAATGGAATCGGCAGATATAGACTGACACTCTTACCGTCAAGAAAACCTCCCCACGGTATTGCAGGACAACTCAATTTCTGTGCGGCAGCGGCCAGTGCACGAGCGGGGCCGGATAGTACGGGGTCTTTGTTACCATCAACATAAATATAGAGTTTCACTAGATCGTTCTCGTGCATTTGCGTCGTCCAGATACGGGTAATGGCGCCCGGTCCTTCCAACTCAACCACCGTTTTCTGTCCCCCCATTTCAGGGTTCCCGTAGGCGGTATACTTACCAGTTTTATATTCCTTCGGAAAGGCCAGGTCATCCAGATAAAGACGCCGCGCCAGTTCCATTATCTCATTTTTGGAGCAAGGTTGTTGAGCAAAGCCCTTTTGAATAACACTTGGAATGGATGATGCAATCATCAGAAGAATCAATGCAAGGATTCGTAAATCTCTCTTATCAGACATTTATCATCACTCCTTGAAATTGCTAATACCAATTCTTTTGTAATAGATCTGTAATATAAGCAATGTTATACAGTATTTTGTCCCGGCAACAATAACACTTAATCAAATGATGGTCAACCTTCCACCGCCTGAATTAGAGTAACCAATTCCTCTGACATTTCCTGCACAAAATAGTATAGTTGGCTCCGCCATAATAGCAAGGGTTTCTCGTTTGACCGACACAAAATACCGGCGGTCAAACTGTGTCAGTTTGTGTCAGAATTGGTGTGAAAGGTTGGCATTGGTGTGGATTGACGACACTTGCCCAAAGGAGAGCAGATGCAGCATCCATGCGCTATTGGGTTGAATTATAGAGAGTTACAAGCTTAAGAAAAATCTCTCAAAATCTGCCTTACAAGCAGGAGGTCACTGGCTCGAATCCGGTAGCGCCCACCATTTTTAAATCCAGTAGTGGAGAGGGTTTGCGAGATTTCGCGGGTTCGCTCTTTTTTTCAAGTTTGTCGCCCATTCTCAATCTGTGACCTAATTTGTCGACGGTTTGTGACTACTTTTTATACGGATCCTAGCTCCCCGACCGCCTTATTCTCAAACTCACCAATCTGGGCCACGTATTTTAAGGAGTTACGTGTTTAAGAAATCTGACTCCTTGAGAGCCCCTGCATATCAAGCATAAAGTCCACAAGGCTGGATCCTGTATCTTCTATCCTGAATTAAAGCCACCGGCCTTAAAAACCGGTGGCCTTCAACATTCTTTCCTTTAGAAAAAATGAAATCATGAGATAAATTTTCCCTTTTCGGCGGCTCCGCCACAACACTCCGGGCGGGCAGCAGGCAGCCAGAGGTTATCCCGATGAATTCTCTCCGGTTCATAGCCTGGCACTCCCTTACAGATATATACTATCACACAAAGGGCGTGCAAAAAGGTCACTGTTGATATTGCAATAAAAAAACAATTGGCATCAAATGCACAAGGATTCTATCGTTTGCAAAATCACAGCGTACTTTTCGCTGCCGACTCACTGAATTTATCTGCATACCGCATGTATTAAAATATTAAGCGACTCTCCAATTAACTATCAGCCGATTTCATCTGCACGACCACTTCGTGGCTGTCTCCAGCTTCGTCTATCGGCAACATGCAACCTTCCACCGGCTGGCCATCGAGCGTGATCGAGTCGACACCTGTCTCCCTGCCATCCGGGTTGTGAATCGTAACACGATATCGTGCCCCTCTGAACGATCTTTGCAGTTCGACATGTTGCCAGTGCGAGGGCAGGCAGGGATCAATCAACAAACCATTGTAATCGGCCCTAACGCCGATCATATGCGAGGTAAGAGCTTTGAACAACCAGTCCGAAGTGCCGGTGATCCATGAATACAGGATTTGCCCGGCTCGCGGGTGTTCAGGGCCGTAATACATGTTGGTCACCTGGTAGGGAGGGCAGCCAGAATGTGTGCAAGGGTTTTTGGGATTGTCGGGCAGAACTTTCATCATTGATTCATAAGCCCGGTCGCCGCGGCCGATGTAAGTATCCGCCATGATCTTGAACGATGTCCCATGGCAGTATGGCGCCGCGTTTTCCCACATTCCTGCCTGGAAGAATGTAATTCTACCTATATTGGTGTTGGGCTTGGTATAACCGGGCGTAAGTCCCAGGGAGCCGTAATCGCACTCGAGAACCTCGTCGATTGTCTTGATAACTTTCTCTCTGCGCTCATCCCCGGCGATACCGGATAGGATTGCGAAGGCCTGGGGAGACAGATAGGCTTTTCCTTCTTCTTCGGTATGGCTACCCACAGGCTCACCCGAATCGTTGATCGCCTCCAGATACCAGTTCCCATCCCACCCGTTTTCCTGGATGGCTTTCTCCAGTTTTACTTTTCGCTCAATCAACTCTTCGATAAGTTCTTTGTCTTTAAACACGTTGCTCACGATTTCCAGGGCACAGTTAATGCAAAAGACCATGGCGATGCTTGTCCATACGCTCTCGCCCTTTCCGCCGGTGCCGATCATGTTTAACGAGTCGTTCCAGTCGCCGTAATGCATGCGCACGAGTCCATGCTCGCCAAGGTCATCCGTGGCATGCCTGATTGCAGTAAGAGTGTGTCCCCAGACACTGGCCTCTCCTTGATCGAAATAAGGCACGACCGTATCAAGGAAAGCATAGTCACCGGTTTCCTTGAGATAACTGTCAAGGGCAGGTGCTATCCAGACAGGACCATCGGAATAGTGATGATAATCAGGCGGGTCCCAGCCGCGCAGAGTCTGGCCGTCCGCAAACTGTGCCTTGAGCGAAGTGATGATTTTTTCTCTGGCGCCTTCAGGGTCATAACTGCTTACCGCCCAGGCGGCCTGCATTACATCCCTGAAGCCTTTTCCCGTATCCGTCCCGACCTCTGTATGAAGCTGAATCGCCCTCTTGATCCAGCCGTTGAACAGGTAATTCAGTCGTTCGTCCGGGGTTTTTACCAAAACCGCACTGTATTTCCGGGCAAGGTTCGCCTGCATAGCTTCGAAAAGCCTGTCCGGCGCACCATCGGCAAGCGCTTTTGAAACGATATCCGCCGTGGTTTCCGAGCAGTCGCTGCTGCCAATAGCCACGTTAAAGGATACTGTTTCCCCCGGCGCGATAGTGAATGTGTTTTCAAGTGCTCCGATCATTTTTTCGCAGCAAACCTTACTGTTGCTCATCTTACCCAATACAATTGCCTGCGGCACAGCAACTGTACCCATGTTACCCAGAAAAGCTCTTCTGCTGGTGTCAAAACCAGTGGGCTTTGTGTCACTGGCCACAAATGCGCCGAACCTGTCGTGAGGACACTCGGGAGCCCTGTTTATGCATGTGACGGCGAATTTGCTCTCGTCATAGCTTCCCCAAAGGGCACTATGATAGTCGCAGTATTCCTCATATCCTGTGAGCAGGAGGTCTATGAAACTGTAAAATTTAATCTTTCTTGGCTTGTCACTTTCGTTGGTCAGGCTGATTGACCATATCTCAGTTGCCAGCACTTCCGGCACAAACACACGCATCCGGGTCCTGATGCCGTTGACACTTGAATCCAAAGTGCTGTATCCCAGCCCATGCCTGGCCTCGAAGCTGTCAGGCTCCCGGCGGCAGACCGGATAGAACACCGGGCTCCAGAACTCACCGGTCTCATCGTCTCTAAGGTAAAAATGACGGTCCTCGTTGCGCACTATGTTGCATCGGCACTCAGGATGCATGTACTGCATGGGACGCTCGGTGAAAGCTCCCAGCCCGGTCATCTGCTGGTTGGCCGCACTGATGAAGTTCTCGTTCCAGTAGTAGTTGATCAGTGGCAGGGGAGTGTCGTACTCAGTAATTACGAATTCGGTGCCGTCTTTGTCGAAATATCCGAAACTGGCTTTAAGCATTTTCCAAACCCTCCAGGAATTTTTAGGTATTCAGTATTCTATCACGTTTACATAAATGAATCCAGCCGAATGATCGCAAATGGATCTTTCCACTTCCAGTACATCGTGGCCGGGCTTAGAGAAATTTGTGGAAGTACTGATACACAGAACTGAGGGTTTGCGAATGGTCACCTTCCAGGTAGTAACCCCGTCCGCCGAAAACCTTGGGGATGCGAGTCGCCACGCTTTTCTGATCCCTCAGATAATAGTAGTACTGGGACTCGTCGCGGGCATTATCGTCAAAAACAAAGGGGCGGCAGTCAAAATCGGCCGCAACTATCCCATGGGGCGCCTTGCCCACGTTGGCCGCCATCGAAACAGCTTTGAGCAGAACCTCCGGGCCGGTTACCGCCGAGCCCACGTTTAGTATCACGCCGCCCCGGGTGAGTCTGGTGATCATTTCAGTGAATATCAGGAAATCGCGTCCGCTGGCTCCTCCCTTTGCCTCGCCATTGAAGTTGGCATGCTGGTCGGTGATGTCGGTACCCACGCCGACGTGAACGGTAAATGGCACGTTCTCCCGATAAGCATTGGCCACCACGCTGAAATCAACGTGGCTGAAACCGTCGTAGGGCCTGAGCACTTCGCCGGCTGGAGGGTCGATTGAGGAAAGCACCTGATCCAGTACTGTCTTCCTGAATTGCTGATCGCAATAGAGCATTCCAAGGCTTTCGCCATAACCAAGCTTCCGCCGGTTTCCTTCGATCAAAGTCTGGTTGATATAGGCACAGGTTTCGTATGCCATACCGAATTCACCAAGAGCCAATACTCCCCGCACATCTTCGCTGGACTCACCCATGGCCGCGAACTCGAAATCGTGTATCGTGCCTGCTCCGTTGGTTGCGATCAGCGAAACTACTCCACGGCGCATCCAGTCGATGTAGATCGGGGAAAGGCCGTTCTTGATCGGGTGCGCGCCTGTCAGCACGATTACTGGCAGCCCCTCATTGTATGCCTCGGCTATGGCCCGTCCGACCTCCTCGGCCTCCCGGCTCGGTGAGATAACATCAGAGGCGGCCAGCCGATCGCAGTCAATAAAATCCTCGACTTTGCACTTGTTTTTCCGGCTGGTTACCGAATAAGTATTGATCCCACTGTTGTCGAAAACCGTGTACTTGCCATTGTACTTCACTGTTTCCTCCGGAGACTGGTACTACTTTTATTTCAACCGGGAAGCCACCCGGCAGTTAAAGAATTTCTCTCATTTCGCGAAGAAAAGACGATAAAGTTCAGGGGCCGTATAATCGGGCACAATGTAGTTTGTACCGAGTCCAATATGGATTTCCCTGTCCCGGCGGGCATCCATAGGTATCCTGCTCAGGGTTACCGCCCCGATCTCGACTCCGGCGCTGATTTCCGCCCGGCCATCACCGACTATCAGGATATTCTCTCCTTTGATCCCCAGTTCCCCGGACAGGCCTTTGACTACATCACGCTTCGGAACCTTTCTGTCCCAGGTGGATCCGTAAAGTTTTTCAACTTCCCGTCCCGGGCCGATATCAAATCCAACCGCAAGCACTTCCTCATACATACCCTGCATCAACGGCCTGCCTTCGCTGTCCAGGTCAATCACCGCGCCGGTAACGAAGTGGTTTTTCACCCCGTTATGGTAGAGATGGTTCATGAACCTGTGTGATCCAGATACCAGCCATTCGTCCTGGTTCATGCGGGCCCGGGCAAGGTTTTTATCTCGGCAGACTTTATTGAGAACCTGCTCGTAGAGACGGAACAGCCTGGGTGTATGTTCGGCGATAAATGCTTTTATCTGCTTTCTTTCACCAAGTTGATCGAACACTTCTTCACCCTGCCAGATACGTCTGACGATCTCCGAATTTATCTCCCGGTCTCTTGTCGTGAGTCTACAGTGAGGAATAGGAATCGTACCCATCTCGATACCTCGCCTGATAGCCCATTCCATTTGCGTCAGGGCGGACAGCCCGGCGCTCTCCACACAAAAGGAGTCGGTCTCCGGCAGGGGCTCGCTGTCCGTTTTTTCGCTTACCTCTTGCACCATCTCAGGCAAATCATAGCCCGGTTTCAGCCCTCCGCTCATCGCGTGCCACAACGACCGGCTCATGACCGGCCGCCAATGCCGGATCAGGCTGTAGGTTCCGTCTATATCGTGGATCGCGTGAGTGATTTGGCGGGTGCCCACCCTGTTAACCAGTTCAATTCCGCTGAGGTTGTCCGGAAAATTACGATCGTCTATAAAAATCACTTTCAAAACCCCCAATCGGATCTGTTGCGCAGATCTAATATTCGGTTTTCAGCATCAGATCAAGCAACCTGATTCATGGCAACAAGTCGACAACTCGATCATTTAATTGATCACCGGCTTAGAATTTCTCAGGTGATGAAAATTGGTTATGATGCTGCATAATTTTCATTTCGAGCGATGCGGCTTGTCGGCTTCTGCTGGAGCAAGTGGTTGGCATTCCTGATCCTTCACTGACAATGTCTTGCTAGTGATCAGACCAATGCCGCGGCCTTTGTTGCCACTGGCGCAGTAGAAAAGAAAAAACGTGTCGGTATTCGGATTGTATACAAGCGAAGTCTTGTGTGCGTATTCAGTGTCCAAACCGCTGGGATTGCCGCCAGCTTTGTAGAGCGGTTCCGGATGCGCTGTCCAATGCACCAGATCTCGCGAGAAAGCTGCCATAATGTGCGCCCCTCCGTGCCCGACACCAAAATAGAACATCACCCAGTGGTCCGTATCGCGAAAAACTTTCGGGTCGGAGGCGAACTGTTCGTCATAACCGCCCTGGCGATTCCGAATGACTGGATTGGCGGGATACCGCATCCAGTTAAACAGGTCGGTGGAAAAGGCCAGGCCGCTCTGCTCGAATTGGCCATTGGCCGCATTGTAGTAGTTGAAAAAATGACCCCGATGCTCGAGCAACCACGGCTGATAGATGCAATCCTTCTCCCAGGCTTCGCAGTCCGGATCCTGGACGGTGAGAATCGGAACGTCTTTTGCCTGGCTCCATGTCAATCCGTCATCGCTGCTGGCCAAACCCTGGCTGCCGGGACGTAATTCGTAGCCTCCCTGACGCGGGTAGCTGCCATAAAGCGTCCAGTATTTCCCTCGGTGCTTCTTGAGCAGCCGCGGGGCTTTGATATCGTAAGACTCATAAAGAAAAGCGCCGACAACGCAACCCCCGAAATCGTATTCGCCTTCCCTTCCGAACCCCATGGCAAGGCGCATGCTCCCCCAATGGAGCAGGTCGTTGCTTTCAGCAACGAAACTGTTATAGCCTTTGCCGTCAAAAGCGATGAAGGTCATATACCACTTGTCAGTTTCCCCGGGGAGTTGATAGACGCAGGGAACATCCGTATTCCTGAACTCCCCGTATCCAGGAATGTCTGGCGCGCTCGGAATAACATGTTTCGACCAGTAGAACCATCCTCGATATGGGGCGGACCAACGATCCAACGTCTTCCGATCTATGATGCAAGCGTTGTCAACTACGACGTTCTCTTCCGTTGAGACGTCCATGCCGAGCGTGACGGATTGAATCGCAAAGAATGCGCAAATGTGTACAAGGATGCTGATTCTCATAAACAATTTCATTGGGAAAATATTTATTATGGAGTCCATGGAAAGGCGCAGTTTATCATCAAGCGACGCTTGAACCGATATTCGCCATATCAAAAATGAAAACAGTCAAAAATGGCCTTCATTTTCTAATCCGAGTCAAAATTTACTTCTTCTTGGGCTTGAAGCGATATATTCCGATTGTTTCTACAGTAAATTATCTCTTCTCACCGTCAGTGTAAAGCCTGTTATCCCGGATGGCACGCGACAAATCGCTGATAATGCCAACCTGCTTCTCCGTTTCCCGAAGTAGCATAACTCCAGCGTCCGAGGTCATCTGATCACCAGTAAAATCGGACCTGACTTCTTTAATCGAAAGACTAGAAAAATGAAGACAATTCTGAGAACTTATATCCACGGCAGCGATCTCCTAAAGGATGTCTTGTGTTTGTGCAAACACAAGATATCACAAACCTTTAAAGAGCTCACTGTATCGTTTCAGAACAAGTTGGACACTTTTTACACAATGATTAAGAGATGGTTTTTTTGGTGGTTACAAGTTCCTGAAAAAACCGTCTATTTGATTATCATTCTCTGTTTGTGACTGCTTTTTCGACGGTTTGCGACCATTTTTTCGATGAATATTTTTAATATCTTGTATGTTTTGAATATTATGTTTGTTTTAAATATTGCTTTGACAGGTGGTTATACGGACCTGGTTGATTTATATGAAGTTAAATAAATATGAAAATACGCCTTACGTGCAAGAGGTCACTGGTTCGACTCCAGTATCGCCCACCATCGTTAACTCCAAGAGCAGAGAGGATTTACGAGATTTCGCGGGTCCTCTCTTTTTTTCAAGTTTGTCGCATATTATCAATCTGTGACCATTTTTTCGACGATTTGTGACTACTTACCCCCTGGAAACCACCTTCCGGCTGAAGCATTCTCAAACTCACTCCAATCCAGTAGGCCATTTTGTATGTGATGGTACTCTGCGAAAAAATGTGAATTTATCTCTTGAATAACCAAGTCTTAAAGATTGAGTAGCGTGACGATCAACGCATGATGAGGATATTTACCCAGACTGGAGGGATAGTCAATGCTAAAAGATTAATTTCTATAGAGCCAATAAAAACCAATAACTCATTATCTGGAGATAAAATGAAAGCGTTCAAAAACTTGATAAGCATCATTCTAATTAGCTTCTTTTTTCTGGTTGGAAGCGGGGTCATCAGTGGGTATTCTGCCCAGGCAGACACCGGGAAAGGGCGAACTAATCACACGGGAGGCAAGTTATGAAACAGGCAAACATCCTATCGTTCATCTTGTTGATGACCATGATAATGGCAACCGGACTGACCGGCGCGCCAACACGCGGCAAAGCTCTGGAAGCTCGAGTGGACAGCTTGGTGCTGATCAGTAAAGAGGTGCCGACCGACGGTCCCGGTTGCGCCGTGGCCGTCATCTTGGACGGCAAAGTAATATTTAAAAAAGGCTATGGGCTGGCCGACCTGGAGAAAAAAACACCTATCACCCCGGCCACCGCTTTTAACATCGGCTCCATGACCAAACAGTTCACCGCAGCCTGCATCCTGATCCTGACCCAGGACGGCAAACTTTCGCTGGACGACGAAATTGACCAGTACCTCCCGGAGTTGCCCGACTACGGCCAGCCAGTGACCATCCGCCATTTGATCCACCATACCAGCGGCATCTGGTCGAACGATGTGCTACTGGGGCTTTCCGGCCGGAAGTTCACCGATCCACTGAGCACAAAAGACGACCTGAAAATGATCTTCCGCTGCCATACGCTCAATTTCACCCCGGGCGCGGAACACCTCTACTGCAATTCCGGTTACGTCCTGCTGGGCGAGATAGTTGCGCGGGTAAGCGGAAAATCCCTGGGCGCTTTCGCCCGGGATCGGATTTTCAAGCCTCTGGGGATGAGCGGAACCGTTTTCAACGACAGCCCGGAAAAGGCCATCAGGAACGAAGCCCTCAGCTACACCAGGCCTGGCGACAACACCTGGACACCGACCGGTGAACGCAGCAACTCCTCTGTTGGAGCGAATAACCTCTATACCACCGTGGAAGACCTGGCCCGCTGGGAGCGAAACTTCCACGACCAGAAGGTCGGCGGGCCGCACTTCACCGAGTTGATGCAGACCCGTGGAATGTTGAACAACGGGGATACCCTCAGCTATGCTTTCGGCCTGGTGGTGGGAGAAAACGGCGGGCAGCTCACTGTCAGCCACGGTGGGGCTACACCTGGCTTCCGCTGCGACATGATGCGTCTGCCGGAACTCGGTTTAAGCGTAGTCTGCCTGTGCAACAGCGACCAAGGAGCGCCGGGGAGCACCGTCCGGAAAATCACGGACTTCGTCCTGGGAGATTCCTTTGCCACCGCAAACAACGCCGAACCGGCGGCAAATGACAGCACAGCCAAGGTAACCCTGGAACCGCGCTCATTGAGCTCATATACCGGAAAATACCAGATGGATAACGGCTTCGCGATAACCATAACGCAGGAAGACAGTGTCCTTAAAGGGCAGGGGACCGGTCAAAGCCAATTCGGCCTGGTTCCGGAAACGGACAGCCTGTTCCATATCGCCGAGGCGCCAGGGATCAAAATGTCGTTCCATGGGACAGACCGCGGCCCGGCCACTCATATCACCCTTTACCAAAACGGCGAGCACCGCCTCAAACGCATCGAGGATCAGGACAAGCTGACCACCGCGCAGTTGGCCGCATTCGCCGGCGAATACTACAGCGATGAGCTGGATGCCACCTACCGGGTGGAGCTGGTCACAGACACTCTGTTCATCCATACTCCTATAGTCGATCCGTTATTCCGTAAAGTATCAGGCATCACCGGTAATGACCCGCTGGTCCACTCTGGGGCGGCGGATACGTTCTCTCTTTCGTCTATACCGGTTGTTTTCAAACGAAACGCCCAGGGACAGGTGGCCGGCTTTACTATAGATGCCGGCAGGGTGCGGAACCTGCTGTTCGTCAGAAAATAACCGCCAAGTGCTTTGGGGGAAGGGAAATACATTATTTGAGATATTTCCCTTCCCTCTTTTAAATAGAAGTTCGCGGAGGTTCAGTACTTATGCGATTGAGTATTTCTAATCTCAGCAAACAATATAGAGGGAATCTGCGCGCGCTTCGGAGCCTTAGCCTCGAAGTGGGGTCCGGGATATTAGGATTACTGGGGCCAAACGGAGCAGGCAAGTCCACGCTAATGCGCATCCTGGCGACTGTTACCAAGGCAACGGAGGGGACGGTGACATGGAATGGCACCGATATCAGTAAGTCTCCTGATACGGTGCGTTCAGTGCTGGGCTATCTGCCTCAGGATTTCGGTGTATATCCGAATCTGAACGCGGTCGAGTTTCTCCAGTATATGGCCGCGGCTAAAGGATTGAATGGCAGGCAGGTCCGAAGGCGCATAGAAGATCTGCTGCAGGTGGTCAATCTGAACGATTCTCGTAAACGTCCCCTGGGCCAGTTCTCCGGGGGCATGAAACAGCGCATCGGCATTGCCCAGGCTTTGTTGAACGATCCGCAACTGCTTATTGTCGATGAGCCCACCGCAGGCCTCGATCCTGAAGAGCGTATTCGCTTTCGCCATTTACTCTCTGAGTTGTCCGGAGAGCGCATAATAATTCTTTCCACTCACATTGTATCTGATGTAGAATCCACGGCCAACAAAATTGCCATCATCGATAAAGGCAGACTGCTGGCATATGAGTATTATGAGGCGTTGCTGCAAGCCGTCGAAAGTAAGGTGTGGAAGTGTACCGTCTCCAGCGCCCAACTACCTGAGGCAAGACAGCGCCTTATTATCAGCAACTCCGTGAGGCGCGGTGATCTTATTAATATCAGAGTAGTTGCCGACACGTCTCCGGCTCCCGATGCAATGCAAGTGCCTGCCACGCTCGAAGACGCTTACATCTACCATATCTCGAACGGCAGGCAGGAGTTCGGCGCATGAACTCCATTCGAACAATTTGCCATATTGCTCGTGCCGATTTTTTGGAACGGGTGCGGCGCTCCAGTTTTTTATTTACCCTCGGAGCGGCGGTATATTTGGGATATGCGGTAAATGCAAATATCTTTATGGTAAGATTGGATCAATATCGGGGGTTATTGAATTCTGCCTGGGTTGGATCCGTGACTACGTTATGGATCACAAGTTTTTTAACTCTCTTCGGTTTTTACCTGGTCATGAATACTCTCGAGCGAGACCGGCAAACCGGAGTGGGACAGATCATTGCCGCAACTCCTCTGAAGAATATCCAGTACATTCTGGGAAAAACATTGAGTAATGTCATCGTTTTTGCGGTTATGCTTGCCATCCTCGGGATAGCTGCTTGCATTATGCAACTGTTGGGAGGGGAGTCCCCTGTAATTGAATTTTCAATACTTTTGGCTCCTTTTGTTTTCTGTGCTCTTCCGGCGTTGATCCTGGTATCTGCTTTAGCCGTGTTTTTCGAGACCGTTCCATGGCTGAGAGGAAGTGTCGGTAGCGTAGTCTACCTGATTCTATTGCTTTACTTTCAGTCCAGTCACCCGGCGAACTCAGGTAAAATTTCAGATTTGATGGGTAATGAGCTGATCAAAAATAGTATGATAAACGACCTCAGTAAAATAAGTCCTGATTACGCTGGCGGATTTCTGATTACAATAGTATCTCCAAAAAACGCTTTGAAGACCTTTGATTGGCAAGGTGTAGACTGGAATAGTGGATTCATTCTGGGGCGCATGTTTTTGGTTGGTATAGCGTTTGGAATATGTTTCCTTTCCTTGATATTTTTTTGCCGTTTCGATCCGGCGCGGGAAAAGAAGATTCGTCTTGTCACCTCGAAACGAAGCTTAATTAAGAAGATGACCGAAAGATTAACTTTACCATCGGCTAAGCCTGAGGCTCAGGGGTTTTCTTTTCAGCAGAGATTGGCTCCCGCAGAAATGAAATTCAGCCTGGTAAGGATGATTTTAGAAGAAATGAGATTAATGCTTAAAGGCTTGCCCTGGTGGTGGTACGCGATTGCTTTCGGATTACTCATGGCCGGTTTTTTCAGTCCTCTTCCTGTAGCCCGGAAGATAATACTCCCAATCGTGTGGATCTGGCCGTTACCCCTGTGGTCGTCCATGGGGAATCGCGAGGCGAGATTTCATACCGATCAGCTCCTGTTCTCCTCTCCCGGTGCGCTTAATCGACAGCTTCCTGCAATCTGGTCAGCAGGTGCATTAGTAGCACTCTTGACGGGTGCCGGGATATGTCTCAGTTTTATGATGAATGGCAACTGGGCTGCTACAGCAGCCTGGACTGCAGGAGCGCTGTTCATCCCGTCACTGGCCTTGGCCTTTGGAGTATTGAGCCGTGGAAGCAGACTTTTCGAGGTGGTTTATATAGTCCTATGGTATTTGGGACCGCTGCATGCAGAACAGGTTCCCATCCTGGATTTTATGGGTATCACAGACATATCCATCACAGCAGGAATGCCTTTGATATATTTTTTCCTCACCATTTTGTTGCTTGTGGCTGCAGTTATCGGCAGGCAACGACAACTTCAGGTTTAAGGATAGGATAATTTATTGTTGGGGGCATGTATTCATTTGTGTCAACTGCAACGGTTGTTTATCATTCTCATTCTGTAAATACAGAGCACAGCGAACCTTTTTGATCAGAACGATCTCTTTGATAGATGTATTGTTGTTAGCTATATCTCTTCAGAACGAGCTGGACAAATAGATAGTTGATAACCTACTATCGTTGACTTGCCCTCGAATTTGTGGACGCCTTCAGGAAATTCTGCCTGACCCAGAAAGTACCGGATTGTCGGATTCTGGATATGGAGTTGGGAGTTAGGCAAATGGCAAAGGATTCGCTTTCGACAGGAGCAAAATGTTCAGTGAAAAGTTCGCACCCAGAAATTAAAAAAATAATTGGTCCGAATTAAAAACATTTTGAAACTCTCCAAACAGAACGGGCGTCATAATGTTGGACGCCTCACTCCGCGGACGACTCTGGCGGCTGCAGCGATTACTGTCATAACCCGAAACAGGAAAGCAAAATGAATAAAAATGGACCTTAAGTAGTACTCCGACCTTTCGTGGCCGGTCAAAATACCGCTCTCGTGTATATCTAATTTACTGGATCATCTGAATTTTTCCACCGATAATTTGAATGGAACACTGAAATGAATCGCAGAAGTCTCCTTTTGTGCATCATAGTTTCTTTGGCTATGTTTGTTGTACCGGCCCTGACATTCCCAGGTGAATCGGAATCTGTAACAAGCTTGAAAAAAACGGATGGTCTGTACTATCCTCCCGTTATCCAGAAAGGGCCATCTGGTCATAAAGTCATACATGACCGCATGACCTTTATCGAGCAGTACAAATATGACAACTGGTCCCCCGAACAGGCTGCAAAAGGCTGGGACAAGGACGAGGAATTGTGGAAGAAGTTCTCCTGGGAGTGGGGCAAAGGCACTGTGCCGATCCAGCGCCGGCCGATGCAGGTATTGGATGGTCTGTTTGTCTTGGGCCCCGAGGATTACCAGCAGAACACATACCTTTTCGACACCGGGGATGGTTTGCTTCTCGTGGATTGCGGATATGAAAAATTCAGGCCGTGTATCGAGATCCAGATAAGACAGTTGGGTTATAACCTGGGACAGATAAAATGGGTTCTGTTGACACATGGGCACTCAGACCACGCCGAAAGTATTATGGCTTATATCGGCAGTGGGGCGGATGCCTACCTTCAGGCGGATGAGCCCGGTATCAAGGAGTTCCTGGCTGCCGTACCGCCGGAGATTGCTAGGAAGCTTGTTCTTATGCACGACGGTGACCGGCTGTCCTTCGGGCCGTTGCCTGTAGAGGCGATCCACACTCCTGGGCATACGGCCGGTTCCACCTGTTTCAGCCTGAACTGGCAGGGGACCGCTGTTCTGATCACCGGCGATGTCGTGCTGCATTTTGGCCGTCACGGCTCCATGGATGAAGGCAGCGACTGGAATCATTATCTGGCAAGTCTCTGGAAGCTATACAATCATCCCCGGTCTGGTGAATGGCAGGTTATACTTCCCGGCCACAGCACCATCGACCTGGAGAACGGGCGGGAGAGCATTTACAGAGTCCTGCAAGTGACAAGCGAAATAATCCGTCGCCGCCGGGCCGGCGAGAGCCTGGATTGGCTTAATTCGTACCAGTTGTTCTATGAGCTTCGTCTCAAGGGCGAGCTGGAGATCGAACCCCTTAAGAACTGATGGAGGTGATGTCTTTATTGCACAGCAATATAGCCAAACGTGACAGTTTTTGCTTTTATCATCCCATAATTCTGAGAAGGCCGCCAACTGCGTTCTGGCGGCCTTTCGCTTTATGACTCACGAATAACTCTTAAATAATCTCCGACCTGGTATTATAGCATTTTTACTGTTTTCTATATCCCTTCAGAACAAGTTGGACAACTTTAGCACATTAGCTACTAAGAGAGTTCTGATCTGGGAGTCTTAGCATAAACAATATCGCATACTTGTTTCACATGACCTGCTGGAATCTTATACTTGATTATCATTCTCAGTATGTGACTACTTTTTCGATGGTTTGTGACCATTTTTTCGATGGATATCTTTAATATTATACATATTTTGAATATCTTGAATATTTTAAATATCGGTTTGGCAGGTGGTTGTACGTACATGGTTGTAAATTAAAGAGATGCATAAATCTCGAGAATACGCCTTACAAGCAGGAGGTCACAGGGTTCATTTTATTTGGATTTTCGATGGGGTAGGGAGGATATTAATGTTTTGATACGAATGACACAGATGCCACGCTTGAATGGGTGTGTCTATTTGTGGCAGCATTGGTGATTATTGGTGCATAATTGTGTTGAATGGTGTCATTGACCATAATGGTGCAGATGCAGCATCCATGTACCTTTAGCCTTGAATTTAAAGGAATTACGAAACCAGAAAAATGTGGTGAAATCTGCTTGACATGCAAGAGGTCACTCACTTCGACTCCAGTATCGCCCACCATGTTTTTCAAGGGGTTTGGAAGAGATTCCAGGCCCTTTTTATTTGGCAAGAGCAAATCTCCACACTTTAATTTACATTACTTTCCTTATCAAAGCGAGCTATCCAGTTGACTACTCCGGCTCCGTGATTTAGTATATTGGAGCGTGAAAGATTAGTGCTCTGGCAACTTTGAAATGCAGGGTAATTTGCACAGTTGAAATGAGCGAGAATGTGCAAGCCTGCTAACATCAGGCTGGAGGCTAGAGGCTGGAGGTCCACCCTGTCC
>Ga0307379_10000905_pt1 | contig 48265 bp, 38 predicted proteins | sample UN2MG_FD_202237 | JGI IMG/M metagenome (GOLD analysis project Ga0307379, IMG submission 202237) | Soil microbial communities from Risofladan, Vaasa, Finland - UN-2 | ecosystem: Environmental > Terrestrial > Soil > Coastal area > Acid sulfate soil | place: Finland: Risofladan, Vaasa | collected... | reverse complement strand
CGGCGTAGTGGTGCCACGGAATCGACCCGACCGGCCAGGCGAAAGCCCACGGCAGGTCGCTCGGCGCCCCGTAGCAGCACCCGTTCAGGAAACAGCCCACCCGCCCGAAGGCCAGCCCCAGAGCCAGGCTCGGCGCGATGATGTCGATCCAGTACAGGACAGGCGCCCGGGCGAAGCGCAGGTAAGCGATGACGGCGACCGCGCCGAGCACCAGGCCGCCGTAGTAGGTCAGGCCGCCTTCCCATATCTTGACGATGTCCCACCAGTGCCAGTCCTGGCCGCCGTACTGAACGACGTAAAAGAGACGACCCCCGAACACGCCGCCGAAGAAGGCCGCCAGCGCCGCGTTGTAGATGATTTCGGGCGGCTGCTTCAGGCCCCGCGCCCGCCGCGCCGCCACCAGAATCGCCGCCAGGAACCCCAGGCACATCATCGCCCCGTACCCATACAGCGTGAGCACGTGCTCTGTGCCGGGCAGGGGAAGCCGCAGCAGGATCTGGCGCATCACAGGCCCCTATGCGAACCGCAGGCCGGCGTGCGGCCGGTTACGGACCGCGGACGATTGAGTTGTTCTCGTCGAGGACTATGATCCTCGGCGAGCGTGAGGCGATTTCCTCGGGGTCCATATACGCAAACGCCATGATGATGACGCGGTCGCCGACGTTGACGAGCCGGGCCGCCGCGCCGTTAGAACACACCGTGCCGCTTCCGCGCGCGCCGGGAATGACATACGTGATGTGACGCGTGCCGTTCTCCAAATCCGCCACGAGGACGGCCTCGCCGGCCACCAGACCCGCCGCGTCCATCAGGTCCTCGTCGATGGTGACGCTGCCCTCGTAATCGAGGCGACACTCGGTCACACGGGCAAGGTGAATCTTTGAACGCAGTACCTTAATCAGCATGTTTTCTTCCGTCCTTTACCGCCGCGGTCCCGCAGGCCGCGCAAAAGCACGTTGTCAATCAGCCGCGCCGAGCCGACCCGCGCGGCCACGGCCACAAGCACCTGGTTCCCAATCTCGGTCAAGTCCTCGAGGCTGTCCGGATCGACGACCGCAACGTACTCGAGGTTCACGCCGCCTGTATCCGCGATTTGGCGGCGGACCTCATCGGCGATCCGCTTGGCGTCGCGCTCGCCGTCGGAGATGCGCTGCCGCGCCCCGGCCAGGGCACGATGGAGCACCAGCGCCCGCTGCCGCTCGTCGGCCGAGAGATAGGCGTTGCGGCTGCTGGTGGCCAGGCCGTCGGCATCCCGGACCAGCGAACACCCTCTTATCTCAACCGGGACGTTCAAGTCCCGTACCATCCGCCGCACGACCGCCAGTTGCTGGGCGTCCTTCTCGCCGAAGTACGCGGCGTCCGGCTCGACGATGCCAAAAAGTTTCGCGACGACCGTCGAGACGCCGTCAAAGTGTCCCGGCCGCGCCGCCCCGCACATCTTTTCGGTCATGCCGGTCATGTGGACCGTTGTGGCAAACCCCGACGGATACATCTCCGAAGCGTCCGGCGCGAACGCCAGGTCCACGCCCTCCGCCCGACAGACCTCGAGGTCCTCCTCAAGCGGCCGCGGATACGTCTCATAATCTTCGCCGGGACCGAACTGCGCCGGGTTGACGAAGATGCTGACCACGACGAAGCCGGTCTCGTTCCGGGCGGCGCGGATCAGGCTGACGTGGCCGGCGTGGAGTGTGCCCATCGTGGGCACGAGACCGACGCGGTGGCCGGCGGCGCGGGCCTTACGCACCGCCGCCCGAACCTCCTCGATAGTCCCCGCAACCGCCGTCATGGGGTCTGATTCCTCATCCGCTCTGCTGCGGCCGTCTGTCGGCAACGGCGTCCGCCCACCCGGCAGGGGACATTATAACGGTGCACCCCTCCGCCCACAAGGGCGGCGGAGGGGCTTGACACCGTTTGCGAAGGGCGCCATAATTAAGACGATGGTCGAAGTCCTTCAACGCGAGACCGACCCGCGATTACGCACCTACTTGGTTGAACGGCTAGCGCTGCACACCGGATGGCGGGACATCGGCGACGACTCGGCCGGATGGGCACGCTGGTTGGCCGACCAACGGACGAAACGCAGTGGAAAGGAACACCCCAATGACCTGTAAGGCACAGCGGCGATGCGGCGGACTTCGTGCCTTTAGCCTGGTGGAGTTGTTAATCGTAATTGGCGTCATCAGCGTCCTGATGGCGCTTCTCATCCCGGCCGTTCAGGAGGCACTCAGGGTCGCCCACGCCATCCAGTGCAAGTCGAATATCCGCCAACTGACGCTGGCGTTTCTGAAGTATGCGAAGGATCACGACGGGGAGTTGCCCGGCAATTACCTTGATGGGCTGGGCATGGACGGTGACTGGCTTGGCAGCTTCAGCACGACGGAGGGCCCCGACGGCCCGTGGCGCGCCCCCCAGAACGGCACCCTCTGGTCCTATATGGGCGAGCAGGAGGAGGTTTACGTCTGCCCATCCGACGCAGCGGGCAACGGCCGGTTCAGTTATTCGGCGGTCCTGGCCCTCACGGGCGTGCCGGTTTCCACTCTTTATCGCGGCGCGATACTGACCGTGCTCGACGAGCACGACGAGGAGAAGGAAGTTCACACCGCGATGCCCCTCCTGGTCGAGGAACACCCTCTGCACAACATTGGCCAGGATGATCACCGCGAGGGAGGGTTCTCTGGCAGAGATACGCTGGCCACCCGCCACGGGGGCGGCGCCCACGTCGGATTTGCCGACGGCCACGTCGAGCGAATTCGGGTCCCCGCCGAGTGGTACGCCGAAAACCTCATCCTGATCACCCCCTCCGGCAAAAGGCTGGACTTGGAGAAGGGCGAGTATCGTTACGGTGAACTGCTCGACGAAATGTGACGAACAAGTGCATCATCCTCGACTCGAGTGTCCTCCCCTGGCAGGCTGTCAGCCCTCGATGCCGCCTCCGGACGGGCCCCGGTGGGCGCGGCGGGCGAGGATCTCGAACGGCAGGCCGCGCACCAGTGCCGCATCGCGACAGACCGTCTGGGAAAAACCTTTCGTCTTAATCGAGCGGACCTCCGGCGAAAAGAGGCTCGTCGCGCTCTTGCGGCTCAGAATGTCGATGTTGCCCTTGTAAAGCCCGACGCGATACGTGCCGCTGACAAACCGCTGGGAGGCCGCCACGAACGCGTCCAGTTCCCGCTTCAGCGGGTGATACCACATCCCGTGGTACACTAGATACGCCCACTTGCGGTCCACGAGGGCCTTGAACTCCAGTTCGTCCTTCGTCAGGCAGAACTGTTCCAGGTCGCGGTGAAGTTTCAGGATGACGTGGGCGGCCGGGGCCTCGTAGATTTCGCGGCTCTTCAGGTCCATGATGCCGTCTTCGAACATGTCGATCTTGCCGATGCCGTTCCGCCCCGCGCGCCGGTTCAGTTCGGGCACGAGTTCACCGAGCGGCGTCTCCGCGCCGTCCAGATGCGTCGGCACGCCGTCGGTAAACTGGATGGTGATTTCTTCCGCTTTGTCGGGCGCCTTTTCGGGCGGGACGAGCCACGTCCAGATATCCTCGGGCAGTTCCTGGTCCAGGCCGATGGCGCCCGAGGCCAGAGAGCGGCACCACATGGTCTTATCGTCGCCGCCCTCCATCTGCTCGTCCACCGGGACGCCCCACGCCTCGCACAGCGCCTTCTCCTCGCTCCGCGTCAAATCAAAGTCCCGCACCGGCACGAGAATCTTCAGGTCCGGCGCGAACATCTTGAAGACGTTGTGCATGCGATACTGGTCGTTGCCCTTGCCCGTCGAGCCTTCCATGACGGCGTCGCAGCCGAGTTCCTTTGCCTTCAGAGCGACTTCCCGGGCCACCAGTTGCCGCGTCATCGCTGTGGAAACCGGGTAGCCCTCGTAATCGGAGTTCGCGCGGATCGCCTTCACCAGCCAGTTCTCGGTGAACTCGTCCTTCAGGTCGAGCAGGATGGGTTCGACACCGAGTTTCTTCGCCTTGGCCTTGCCGGCGGCGATCTCTTCTTCGCCCTGCCCCACGTCGCAGGTGATGGCGACGATTTCCTCAGCCTTGTAGATGCGCCGCAGGAGTTCAATCGCCAGGCTCGAATCCAGCCCGCCCGAGTACGCCAGCGCCACCTTTCTGACCTGCGGCACGGGCGTGGCCGCGATTCTCGCTTCGATTTCCTCAACCTTCATCGAACAGTGTCCTTTCGGTTTTCACGTCCGCTCGGGGTTTCAAGGCGGCATGTTGTAGCGTCCGCCGCGGCGGCTGTCAATCACATTGTGGTGCGCCGCTTCGCCAAACAGAGAACGGGCGCGAAGCCGAAGGCAGGGGAGTCAGTCGGAAACCTTCTCGTGGACTTCAATTTGCACGCTGGGTTCTTTTACATTGACGAGGCTGATCCCGAACGTGCCAGGGTTGATTCGAAAGTATTTCGTCCCGGCGTACCCGCTTAACGTGCCCCCGCGAACGGGAACCGCGTTCATGGGCTCCACTTGTATCTTCCGCCAGACCATCAGAAATGATTGCCCTAGCATCGCGGGCTCCAGGCGCCAGGACACGCGCCACACAGACGATTTGATGGTGAAGGTTTCGACCCTGGACGTCGTTCTGCTCATTCGGGTTACCGTGACGGGGACTTTGCGCCAGACGATCTGCTTCTTGGGCTCCTGTTGTTTCGGCGGGCTGCGTTCGACTTTGGCCGGTTCCGAGGTTTCCTCCGGCTGCTCATCCGGGTCGGCGCAATACGTGGCGAGGCCGACATCGAGCAGCGTATCCGACAGCCAGTTCCCTTCGGAGGTCCAGATGCGGGCGGGCAGGGGGGCGTCCGGTGGCGTCCGCCGCCGGCTCGAAGGGAAAACCCAGACCGGCTCGGTGCCGAGCGTCTGCTCAATAGTTGTCTTCAGTCGTTCGCCCGCTTCGCACGTGACGTCGGAAAACCGGACGTTGCGAGATCCGCCCTCGGACGCTACGGTCAGGGTTCCATCGTCGGAGACGTCTTCGACGGTGGCTCGAAAGGCAGGGGGCGGCGGAGGACCGGCCTTCTCGGCCTCAATCAGCGGTTCCTCCGGCCTCGCGACCAATGAAGCGCCGCCGCCCGTCCGCCGCTTCGCCAAGTGTGCGTTAATCAGCACTTCCGACAGCCATCCCTTCCGCGTCCACACCCGGACCCGCAACAGGCCGTCGGGTTCGTCCTTCGGTCGGCCCGCCGGAAAGATCCAGACCGGTTCGGTTCCGAGAAGTTCAGACGTCAGCCACTGGGCCTTCTCGCGGGTCTTTTCGTCGAGGCCCTCGCACTCGGCGTCGCGCAACCGGACCCTGATGACTTCAAGGCCGCCGACGCAAACGTCGAATGCGGCCCCTTCAACCTTCTGAATTCGGCTGACGAATTCCGTGAAGAAAGCGGGCGGTGCGGGCATCGGCGGCGGAGAGCCGCTCTCTGCGAGCGCCCCTTTCGCCACGGGTTGGCTGGCTGTCACGACAACCAGGACGCCCAACGCCACCACCGCCCCCCAGGCAATACCCGTCGAACGGCAGAAGCGCCTGCCAAGCACCGAACCTTCTCTGGCTCGGAACCACTCTCCGCACGCCTCAAGACCTGCTTTGCTCATGTCCACGATACCCCCGTTCGGTCAGCGTGGTCCTCCGGGACCTATTATACCACCGCCGCTCCCCTTGTGTATACGAGTAAAGATGGGCTAGCGAGCAGCGACTTTCAGGAAAGTTCGCTGGTTTTCGGCGCGCCTGTGCCCGGCGCACGGTTATAACACGCCCGGCTCGGGAAAATAAACCGCCACGAGACAAAGGCCCTGCGGCGGGGCCGTCGGACCGGCCGCCTGCCGCTCCTTCGCCGCCAGCACTTCGTCGGCCCACTCGGGCGGCCGGTGTCCGCGGCCGACCTCGATCAGCGTCCCCACCAGATTTCGCACCATCCGGTAAAGAAAGCCGTCGCCTTCGACGTCGAAATGGATTTCCGCCCCCGCCTCCGCCACGTCCAGGCGCGTGATTTCACGGACCGTGTTCTCGCGGCCGCTGCCGCGCGCCTCGAAACTTCGGAAATCGTGGCGGCCCACCAGACGCCGCGCCGCCTCACACATCGGCTCGACCTCCATCGGACGATACCAGCGCCACACGTACCGCGCCTCAAAGACCGGCTTGACCGCGCCGCGGTAGAGGCGGTAACGGTAATGCTTGCCGACGGCGTCCCGCGATGGGGAGAACGCAGGCGGCGCCTCGCGCACGTCCACGACGGCGATGTCGGGCGGCAGGCGGCTGTTGAGCGCCGCCGCCAGCCGCTCGACTTCGATCGCGTGCTCCGTCCGAAATGCCGCCACCTGGCCCAGCGCATGGACGCCCGCGTCGGTGCGGCTCGTTCCCTCGAGGATGGGCCGCTCCCCGAGAATTGTCGCAAGGCGCTCGGTGAGCGTCCCCTGGATGGTCGCCAGGCCCGGCTGCTCCTGCCAACCGTGATAATCCGTCCCGTCATACCGGACCGTCATCCGAATCCGCCGCATGGCGGCAAGCCTACCCTTCGGGCCGCCGCCGTGCAACCCCGCCGCTTCAGATGTCAACAAGGCTGGTCGGACTGGACGAGAAAACAACAAGGCGACGCATCGAGCGCCGCCTTACGAAGGCTGTCCGCGTCCCTATAATGTAGCAAGGCTGGCCTGCCGGCCGAAGCCTTACGAAGGCTGGTCGGGGCGACTGGGCCGCCGGAGGCGGCTCAAATTGAACTTTACCCGCCGGTTGTTGGGCAGGTTTACCCGCCCCCGGCGGGCAGCGACCGAAACAAGAAGGGCGGCACGCTCAGGCGCCGCCCTTCGTCATTCTGGTCGGGGCGACTGGATTTGAACCAGCGACCTCTTGACCCCCAGTCAAGCGCGCTACCAGACTGCGCTACGCCCCGATTGTGGGGGCGACCGAAGCCGCCCCCTTGGACCCATCCCAAGCGCCCCGAAGCGCCCACAACAGCGCCGTCGGGCCGCTCCCAACGCACCCGGACGTGCGGTCCAGGCAAGCACATTATCCGGCAAGGCGCGCGGCATGTCAAGCCGCCACCTTCCCGACGCCCGAGCCCACCTTTTCGTCCCCACGCATGAAACGCAGCACGGCCCCCTGGCGGGGGCGGCGGGGAAAACGTTGACACCGGCAGGGGTCGGCCTAGAGAATACCAGCGCAGAGCGTTCGGCGGCCGCAAGTCCGGGCGGACACGCGCCGACCGGCACGTTCCAGGCCAGCGGAAAGGAGTCCCTCATGATTCGCCAGGCCAGATGGGTGGCAGCCGCGATCGTCCTCGGATTCTGCCTTGCTTCGGCCGCCGTGGCTCAAAATTACGAGATCCGGCTGCACCGGCCGGTCAAAGTCGGCCAGAAATACCGCATGGCGGCAAGTGGCCGTGCGATGCAAGAGATGACCCGGACGGCGGGCGGCCGGGTGGTTATGAATAGGACCGACGCATATTCGGTCGAATTCGAAGCGCTCGCCACGGTGCTCGAAACCGACAAGAATGGAAGACCTGCAAAACTCTCCCTGACCGTCGCGAAATGCGACAAGGTTCAAGGCGACGCCACCAAGTCGCTCGTCCCAAAGGAAGCGGTCATCGTCGCGTCCGTCCCCGAGAATGGCGGGCAGGTCTTCGAAATCGACGGCGTTCCCGTCGGTCAGAAAGTTCACGAGGCGCTTTCCCTGGTGATCACCCTCAGCAGCGGCGGTGCGACCGATGACGAAGTTCTCGGCACGGAGGAACGCAAGAAGGTGGGCGACCGCTGGAATGTGAACGCCGCGCGCCTCATCGAGGATCTGAAGAAAGACGGCATCGTGAGCCGCCAAGAGGATATCAAGGGAACGGTGACTCTTGAACAGGTGATAAAAGTCGGGGAAACCGAGTGCCTGAAAATTGGCGGCGAGATGACCATCAACAATTTCAAGCCTCCCGGCATCAAGGCAGACGAGGCCACGCTCGAGATGAGGTTCTCGGGCGCGTTCCCTCTTGACACGTCCCTGGGGCGTCTGGAGGAGTCGACGAAACAGACGCTCACGCTCCTCCACAAGCAAACGGGGGACCCGAACGATCCCGAAGTGGTGGTCAAGGCGACGATGACACGACGTGCGGTGATCAAGATAACCTTCCTCGACTGAGTCTTTACGGCCGAGCCGGAAAAGGGGCCGCTTCAGGTACCTCTCGTCGCCGGCCTCCGCCGGCCGCCAGCTGGACCCCTCGTCCCACCCGCTGTGGCTCTGGATGCCGTGCAGGTACACCAGGGCCGCGCTCGGCCTTGACACGGCGTCCGCACGCGGGTATCCACAGAGTATAGGCATTTCCAAGGGCTGGCCCGCTGGGACATGTCACGGGCAGGGGGGTACTGCACAAGGAGGGATCCGATGAACCCCATCAAACTCATCCGCAAATTGGGCAAGGCGCTTCGCGGCGGGTCGAAGTTCCGCGAGATCTTTCTCGCCGTCCTCCTCGGCTTTGCCGTCGGGATGATTCCCGGCGTCAACCTGACCCTGCTTCTCTGCATCATCCTGCTACTCCTCTTGAACACGAACGGAGGGCTCGCGGTGCTGGCCTTCGCCATCGGCAAGATCTGTTGTCTGGCGCTGGCGGCGGCGACGTTCCAGATCGGGTATTTTCTCATGCACACGGTCGGGCTGATCGGTCTGGTCCGGGCGCTGGCCGACACGCCCGTTCTCGCCCTGCTGGATCTGCACGTTTACTCGCTGCTCGGAGCCCTGCCGATTATCGTGCTGGTCGGCGGGGGGATGGCCTGGGCGGTGGGTGCGCTGATCGCGAAAGCCCAGGCCGGCATCGTCTCGGCCGGCGAGCAGAGCGAGAAGTTCCGCAAGGTCGCCGAAAACAAGTTCGTCCGGTTCCTCCTGTGGCTCGCCTTCGGCCGCCGCAAAGGAACCCTGGCGGAGGTCATGGCCCAGCCGTCGCCTCTCTTTGCCAGGAACCGGCTTATCGCCGGGGCCGTCGTCGTCGTCATCATCCTGATTTTCCAGGTCCTGTTCGTGGACGTGCTGGCGCGAAAGGGCATTCAAAGCGCGATCAGCCTGGCCAGCGGCGCCGAGGTCAACGTCGCCGACGTCGACCTATCGCTTCTCGCTGGCCGCCTCGTCGTCGAAGGCCTCGAGGTGACCGACCCGGCCCGGCCGACCCACAACCAGGTCCAGGCGGACCGCATCGTCACGGACCTCTCCGTCGGCGACCTCCTGGCCCGCCGTTTCGTCGTCGACATGCTCGAGAGCGACTCGATGCGCATGGATGTCGAGAGGCGGACGCCCGGCAAGGTCTACCGCGAGCCCGAGGAGGAAGAAGCGCCCCCGCCGCCCGTCGACCTGGGCAAACTCGGCCAGTACAAGGCCTACCTGGATCACGCCAAGCGGCTTCATGAGAAGGTTCAGAAACTAAGGGAATACTTGAAGAGCAACGAGCCCGACACCGAGGCCGAACAGCCCGACAAGGAGCGCTTGGCCGAGGAGGCCCGCCGGCGCGGATACCTTCGCCTGTCGGCCAAGGATTACCTGGCCCGGCACCCGACCTGGGTCATCCGGGACCTCGTGATTCGCAACGTCAAGGTCACCGACGAACTGCCCGGCCTCACGATAGAAGGGAAGAACCTTTCGAGCCACCCGTCGCTCCTGCCCGAGAAGGCGGAACTGAAGGCCAAGGTGGACGAGGACGCGCTGGAGAGTCTGAAGAAGGGCCTCCTGGAGAAGGTGCTGGGCGGCAAAGAGAAACCGAGCCTGAAGGGCCTGTTCGGCAAGTGAGGGAGTAGCGCAGCCCTGGTCCTTTTAGCGCGCGCCGGTAGGGCCGGCCTCGCGGCCCGCGCGCAAAAGAGAACCCCCGCCGAAGGCGGGGGCATAAGCGTCTCTTGAGCGTGGTGCGGTTACGTCGTGTGGCGGCGGAGCAGGGCCAGCGCGCCGGTCGCCATCAGCGCCAGCGTCGCCCGGCGCCTATTGTGAGCCTATGCTCATAATCGGCAGCCGAAACGAGGCGCGAACGCATCGTTACATCGGCATGCGTAGGGGGCAAAAAGAGGGTCAAAAGGGGCCAATTCGGGCCCAATTCCGACCAAAAACTCAAAAAAAGTCGAAAAAAGCGCCCGATTCGGCCTTGCCCATCTTAACATTTCGGGCCTCAAAGCGGCCTGGCGCTAGCACCAGGCCCGATTCGCCCTCCAAAACGGCCCAAAATCCCCCAAAACCCACCCAAAATCGCCCGCCAACATATCGGGCATGCGCAATATGTCCGACTGCCCGCGAGCGCCCTTGCCCGCCGGAGCCTCGGCGGAGGTGGGAGCGAGCAGCCCGCCGCCGGGGCGCTGCGGTTTTTGGTTGGTGTCCGCACGCCGGTTTGGTAGAAGAGATACGCAAGGGAGAAAAACCATGGTGCGCGGCAAAGTGCATCTGTTCGGCGGCGACGTCAACACGGACGAGATCATCCCGGCGCGGTATCTGACCACGTCGGACCCGTCGGCCTTGGCGGCCCACTGCATGGAGGGCGCCGAGCCGAAATTCGTGAACAAGGTCGAGCCGGGCGACGTGGTGGTGGCGGGTGAGAATTTCGGCTGCGGCTCCAGCCGCGAGCATGCCCCGATTGCCATCAAGGCGGCGGGCATCTCGTGCGTGGTGGCGGCCAGTTTCGCCCGCATCTTTTTCCGAAACGCCATCAACATCGGCCTGCCCATCGTTACCTGCCCCGAAGCCGCCCAGGACGCCAACGACGGCGATGAAATCCAAATCGATCCGGCGAAGGGGCGCCTCGAGAATCTCACGACCGGCGGCCGGTTCACCTTTGAGCCGTTCTCCGAAGAGATTCAGGCCATCATCGCAGCAGGCGGCCTGATGGCATTCGTCAAAAATCAGATGTCGGGCCGGTAGAAACCGGAAGGAACGCCCATGAGTTTCCCAAAATGCGTGGGCCTGATTGCGGCTGCATGGGTGTGGGGCGTCTGTGCTTTCTGCCCGGCCGCCGATGCCTCCGCGGACCTCGCCGTTCAGGCCGAGGCGCAGGCCAATCCGTGGACGCACCTCGCGCTGAACAACGAGCCGGACCGTTTCCAGTTCGCCATCGTCGCGGACCGCACGGGCGGCCGTCGGCCCGCCGTGTTCGCCCAGGCCATCGAGAGGCTCAACCTCCTTCAGCCCGAGTTCGTGATGAGCATCGGCGACCTGATCGACGGCTACACCAAAGATGAGGCCGCCATTGACGCGCAGTGGGATGAGTTCGAGAAAATCGTCGAACGGCTCGAGATGCCTTTCTTCTATGTGCCGGGCAATCACGACATTACGAACGCGGTGATGGCCGCGAAGTGGCGGGAACGGTTCGGCCGGTCCTATTACCATTTCGTATATCGCGGCGTGTTGTTTGTTTGCCTGAACACCGAGGATCCGCCCGCCACCCACATCAGCGACGCCCAGGTCGCGTATGTGGCCAGGGCATTGGCCGAGGCGGGCGATGTCCGGTGGACCCTGGTTTTCATGCACAAGCCGCTCTGGGTAATCGAGGAGTCGGCAAAAGCAAAGGGTGAGGAGGCCAAGACCGGGTGGCTCAAGGTCGAGGCGCTGCTCAAGGACCGGCCCTACACAGTCTTCGCGGGTCACTTTCACACCTACACCATGCACGAGCGTCTGGGCCGCCGCTATTTCGTCCTGGCGACGACGGGTGGCGGCAGCACCCTCCAGGGCCCCAGGTTCGGCCAGTTCGACCACGTCGTCTGGGTCACGATGACGGATAAGGGACCGCGCCTCGCTAACCTCACCCTTGAAGGCGTCCTGGACGAGGCCGTCGTCACGAAGGAGTCGCTCGAACAGGTCCGCGCGCTTTCCAGCGCCGTGGCCATCGAAACCGGACCCCTGCTCGTAGAGGGGGACACGTTCGACGGGGCCGAGACGAAAGTGACGGTGCACAACGAGGCCGACATTCCGCTGCGGTTCCAGGCTGTCTTTGGCCTTCACGCCCATCTCCTCGTGAACCCCCGCGCTTTCAGTTTCGTCGTGCCGCCGAAAGGCAGCAGATCGGCGGCCATAAGCATCCGGGTTGAAGAGCCGTCGAAGGTCGCGGACCTTGCGCCGCTCGCGCTGGAGTGGTCGTATGCCTACGAGCCGGCCGGTCGGCCGCCCATCGAGGCGGACGGAGTGAGGCGGCTGGTGGTGGACCGGGCGCTTGACTGCCCGCGCCGCAGGGACCCTGTCGTCGTGGACGGGCGGCTCGATGAATGGAAAGACCTCCCGTTCGAGTGCCGCACGCCCGCCCTGCTGCTGCACGACCCGGCGGCATGGGACGGCCCGGAGGACTGCGGTTTCCGATTCGCTACAGCGCACGATGACGGGTTTGTTTACCTCGCCATCGAAACGACCGACGATCGGTTCATCCGGAAGCCGGGAAAACCCGTGTGGGTCCAGGACGGGGTGGAGATTCGCCTCGACGCCCGGCCGGAAGCCCAACGGGCCCGTCTGGATTGGTCTGGGATCCTGACTATCCTCGTCGGCCCGGGCGAGACGCCCGAGAACACACTCCGCCGGGACGCAGGAAAGTGGCCCAAGGGAACGAAGGCCGTCTGCGTCAAGACCGGGACCGGACACGTGACGGAGGTCGCCATCCCGGCCTCTTACCTGAACGGGAAGCAAGGCGGCGCCTGGAACGGCTTCCGCCTCAGCATTGCCGTCGATGATGTGGACGAGCCCGGCGAGCAGGGTGCGCAAGTCTGGTGGCGACCGGCCTGGTGGCACAAGGAGGACTACGCCGGTTCCGGCCTGTTCCGCCGGCGATAGTCCCGTCGGATCGGCGCGGGGAATAGACCTTGCGCTTAGGAATCGTCCGGAGCGGTGGCGGATTTCCGTTGAAGCGTAAAGCCCCGCCCTGATACCATCACAAGGGGAAGAAAGCGAAGAGGGGAGCGTGCAATGCGACGTTACGCAAGCATTTTGTGCTGCACTCTCGTTCTGGGCCTGCTCGCCATCTGGGCGCCCGGGTGCCGGGACGTGAGCGAAGAGCGCTACGGCGAGAAGAGCGAGAACGATTCGGGGAAACTGGAGCGTCCGCGGCGACTCTTTCCGGACGTGACCCCATCGCCGCCGCCCAGCCCCACTGCCGGCGTCGAACCAGAGGCCGAAGCGCCAGAGGCCGAAGCGCCAGAGGCCGAAGCGCCAGAGGCCGAAGCGCCAGAGGCCGAAGCGCCAGAGCCCGAAGCGCCAGAGGCCGAAGCGCCAGAGGCCGAGACGCCAGAGGCCGAGACGCCTTCGGAACCGGCGGAAGAGTAGGGACACGGCATGCCGTGTCCCTACAAGTGCGACGGCTGGATAGCGGCTTTGGCGCCCGCCTTGCGGGCCATAGCCTACGGCGGAGGCCCGTCAGGCGCCCGCGCGGCTTCAGGTCCGTGCAATTGCAAATCACAAATCTAAAATTTAAAACGCCGGCCCGGAAAGGAAACATGACCGCGCGAAAGGTCCTAATCGGCGCAGCGTTGGCGGTCCTGGCTTTGTGTGCCGAAGGGCTGGCCGAACTCCGCCCCTCCGCGGGCGGAAAGATCCCAGGAAAACCAAGGGGGCGAGGGATGCGGTCTGTGCGCATCTGCTCCAAACGCCCGGCCAAAGGTCGTTTCGGGCGGAATCACGGCCCGGTGACAGGCAGATGGCGCGTTACGAGAACTGAAAGCAGCCCTGCCAGAGCCTGAAAATAAGATGGAATTATCCGAAAGGCCCGCGATGGTGGTGGGCAAGAGTTCATCTGGGAAATGTCGGCCAGTAAGCGAGATCGGGGAGGACTGAAATGAAACGGCAATGTTGGATCGTCGCCGTAGTTGCACTTACGCTCATAGCGGAGTTCCCCCGAGGGGTGTGCGGGCATACACCGAGACCGGCGCCACCAGCTCGGGTTACTTTTCAGACGGGTAGGCCAGCTGGTCCGTACTTGAAAGACGGGCCGCGACTCGCTCTCGAAGCTATGGGCGAGAACGAGCCCCTCCTGGCACACAGTGAGGGCGCTGGGTACAGGTTCATGATGGCATTTGGTCGGGAGAAGGGGGAGAACTTGCTTCTGCCGGTCTTCGGCGGCGCAGAATTTGTGATACTGACTCCACTAGATTTTTCTACAGGGTTCGGTTCGGCGCTTAAGGACAAGGACATCGTATACATCGGTATTGTGTTTAGTTCTCACGGCTCAATACCAATAGGAGGCGCGGGTGACCTGCATGTTGAGAGCAGTGACACTTATCCTTTGACCATCAAGCTCCTCGAAGACGGACGCTGTGCCTATGTCTGTGGGCGCGGCACGGTAAAAACGAAGAGTGGGGAAACCCATCGCTTAGGTTACGACGACACCATTGAAACATGGCTGCCACGCCTAAGATCTACCAATCAGCTGGATCGCGAAGGAGCTGCCCAGGCCTTGGGATGGCTGGCAAAAGAGGCGGCAGAAAGGGACAAGGCGATACATGCCTTGCTGCAGGCACTAGACGACAGGGCTATGGCGGTTCGGCGAAATGCCTGCGAGTCGTTGGGGAGAATCGGCGACGTCCGGGCGGTAGACGCCTTGAGTAAGCTGGCAGACGCGGAAAGGGAAAAAGAGGAGTGGGTCCGTGATGCAGCGGAGGAATCATTGGGTCTCATACAGGTTAAGAGCACACAGGTCAGGTTGGCGAAAGGTGACGCCGGTGCCCTCAGGGAGATGAGCCGAGCGTTGAAGCACAAATGGACACTGGTTCGTCGAATCGCCACTCAAGCGCTGGCGAATGCCGGCCCCGCGGCTGTGGGGGCGCTGATAACAGCGCTGGGAAACGAAGACTCAGAAGTGAGAATACAAGCCTCGAGAGCCCTCGCCCAAATCGGCGATAAGCGTGCAACGCCCTCCCTGAAAGAAGCCATGGCGAAAGAGAAGGAGTCGAAAGTCAAAGCGGCTATGGACGAAGCCGTCAAGAAGCTGGAGGGTTTGTGAAAACAGCCCGCAGGTGCGCTGAAATTGAACAACCAAGTTTCTTCCCGCACAAAGGTTAGAACAATGGGAAGGAGGCGCCGGAGCGGAGGCTGAGCGAGCCTGTCGAGAGCCTCTAGGTCGAACGAAAGGCCGAGGCCAAGGCGGCGCCGCCCGTACGGGCGGAGGCGTGGCTGAACGGCCACGTCGAGGATGTTTTGGACCGACAACCCCGAACGGGGGCTACCCGAAAGGGACGCTGGCCTCGGACTTCGCAGCCAGCCGCAGTAGAGACCGGTTATTTGGATAGGCTCTAAGGGGGACAGGACATGAAAATGGCGGACGTTCGCGCTCGGGCCAAAACGATGGGCATCACGACCGCCCGCAAGGGCAAAGAGGACCTGATCCGCGAAATCCAGCGGGGCGAAGGCAATCGCGATTGTTACAACCGTGGCGAAAGCCAGACCTGCGGCCAGGTTGCCTGCACCTGGCGCGACGGTTGCAAGTAGCGACCCTAAGCCGCACACTCCTCACGCGGACCCGCCGACGGGCCTATGGCCCGCAGGCGGGCGCCAAAGCCGCTGTCCGGCCGCCGAACCTTGTAGGGACACGGCATGCCGTGTCCCTACGACAGGCGGAGGTGGCTGGCGACGGCGCGAGGAGAAGGCGGAGCGTATGAGCAGCAAGGTCATCGGTGTCCACAGCGTCCAGGAAGAATACTTCTATCTGATGGTCCACCGGTGCGCGTGCGGCGGGGCGTGGTTTTCCGACGAGCAGAAGTTCGAGGATGCGGACGGTCGCTTTCGCCACGACGTCAAGGCGCGTTGCGCGGCGTGCGGCAAGGAGCGGACGTTCCACTTCGAGTTGCCGGACAGGAGCAAGCGCGACCGTTCCGCGCCGGTTCGCCAGATTAACCCCACCGCCGAACCTTCCAGGGCCGTGGACCTGGCCGAGTGGATGGACCTGGCTCGCTTTTACTTAGCGCGCATCGAGCGGCTGAAGGCCCCGGTCGAGCGGGCACAGTCGCTCCTGGACGCGCGCCAATGCCTGGAAGAGGCGCTCAAGTTCTACGGCCCGGAGGATGACGCCCCGCCGCCGGAGGCGCTCTGGTCCGACGAAAGCCAGAGGAAGGTGGCGGCGGACCCGGACGCCTACCGGCGTGCGGCGCTCGAGGCGATGCTCGAGAAGATGCCGAGCAGGAATCGGCTGCGACAGGCGGACGCCCCCGATCAGCGCGAGTTCGAAAAGGCCCTGAAAGCAGAGGCCCGCCGCCGCGTCGGCCGGCGCTGGTGGCAGTTCTGGAAACGCCGCAACGTGTGAGATTGCGACTCGCAAGGGGCAGTCTTCCCTCGCCCCTACGAGGTCCCTTCTTCGAAGACGGCGCGTGCGGGGTCGCGGCCGAGCGATTCGAGGTGACCCACCAGAAGGTGCACATAGTCCTTGCTGATTGTCTCGGCTTCATCAAGGCCCAGGTCCGCCAGGCGGGCCCGCACGGCCTTCTCGCTCGGCCCTTCGACCTCGACGAACCATCCGAGGTGCGGCACCTCGTCGAGCGCCACTTCGCACTCGGCGACGTGCCATACGGTCCGCCGCTTCTCGTATCGGAACGTCTCCGACAGGCCGACGGCCTCGAGGATGGCGACCGCCGCGTCGGGCGAATCAACCCGCGTCTCGATCTCCGGCCGGCGCTTGAGCGGGCTTTCCGCAAGCGGGCCCTTGTAGGTGAGCATCGCGCGAATCGTCCTGCCATCGGCGGCCGATCGCTCCTCGCGCAGCCGAACGGCGGCACCGCGCCGCCGGAGGCTCTCTTCTGCGTCGTCAAACAGGCGGTTCACCTCGAAGACGGTCCGCGTTCCCGGCGCGCCGGGACCGGACGCCTCCATGCGCCGGCGAAAAGCCTCCGCTCCCGGCGCGCCGGGAATGCGGACCTTGGCTTCAATTTCTTCAGGCATCCGTAAAACCTCGCTGCCGCACGACGCCGGGTCACTCGATGCGCGCTTCCCTGCCGCGCTGAATGAGGATGTGCTTCTGCCAATTGGCGTCGTCGCGCTCGGGATGGTCCTGCCGGTAATGGACGCCGCGCGTCTCCGTCCGCAGATGGGCCGCGCGGGCCATCAGCCGCCCAAGTGTCAGCATGTTCTGAAGTGCCCACCCTGCCGGGTCTTCAAACACCTTATCCAGGATGTAACTCTGCCAGAACTCGATGAGGGTGTCGGCTTCGGCCAGGTCGTCGGCGTTTCGGGCGATGCCGACGTTTCGCCACATCAGGGCCCGGAGGCTGTTTTGGACGTCCGCCAGATTCAGTCCGCCCTTGGTCGAGCGGCTGACGTCGCTTCGGATGCGCTCGGGCGCCTCCTGCTGCGCGGTTTCGCCGGCGATCTCCTCGCAGATGCGCCGACCGGCCAACCTGCCGAAGACGAGCCCTTCGAGGAGGCTGTTCGATCCGAGCCGGTTCGCGCCGTGAAGCCCGGTGCAGGCCGCCTCGCCGCATGCATACAGGTTCCCGAGGTCCGTGCGGCCGTCGGCGTCCACCCGAATGCCGCCAATCATGTAGTGGGCGCTGGGGCGGACGGGGATGCGGTCGCGCGCGATGTCGATGTCGAACTTGGCGCAGGCCTGGGCGATGTTGGGGAACCGGCGGCGGACGCCCGGCCCCAGGTCCGTCAGGTCCAGAAAGACGTGCGTCGTGCCGGTGTTGCGCATGTGGTCGAGGATGGCGCGGCTGACGACGTCGCGCGGCGCGAGGTCGCCGCCGGGATGGTAATCGGTCATGAACGACCGGCCGGCCTTGTCCACCAGTCGCCCGCCTTCCCCGCGGACCGTTTCGGAGATGAGATGGCGGCTGGCGCCGGCGATATAAAGCGTCGTGGGATGAAACTGGAGGAACTCCATGTCCGCCAGGGTGGCGCCGGCCCGGTAGGCGGCGGCCAGGCCGTCGCCGGTTGCTCCCTCGGGATTGGTTGTTTCCCGGCAGATTCGGCCCAGCCCACCGGTGGCCAGAACGGTGCGCTTTGCGCGGACGGCGACCATTCCGCGTTGCGGATGCCAGGCGACGACGCCGACGACCGTCCGGTTGCTCGACAGAAGGTCAATGACGAACGTCTCTTCGCGAAGATCAATCGCCTCGTCCTGGGCCGCGCGGCGAAGGAGGGCCGACGTGATTTCCTTGCCGGTCGCGTCGCCGCGCGCGTGAAGGATGCGAGCCGTCGAGTGGCCCCCCTCGCGCGACACGCTGAAGGTGCCCTCGGATTCGTCGAACTCGGCGCCCCATTCCACCAGTTCGCGGACGCACTCCGGCGCCCCGGCCGCCACCATCCGCACGACGTCAGGGTCCGCCAGGCCGCAGCCCGTCGCCAGCGTGTCGGCGACGTGGCTTTCAATCGAATCGGCAGGCATGATGGCGGCGGCGATGCCGCCTTGGGCCTCATAACTGTTCGAATCGGTCGTCCGCCCCTTCGTCAGGACCGTGACCGCCAGCGTCGGAGCCATTTCAATCGCGGCGCGCAGCGCCGCCACGCCGCTGCCGATGACCACGACGTCGGTAAACACTTGCGGCAACCGGGCGGTGTCGAACGGCGCCAGGAACCGTCGAACCAGTGCGCCTCGTCGCATCTGTGTCTCCCAAAGGGCAAGGCATCATACGCATCGCCCACTGCATCAACAAGGCCTTTTGCAAGGCCAAGCCGCGTGTTCACGGGAAGCGGTCACCCTGGTGTGCGCTTGCCCGGGCCCCCGGCGTCTAGTCCCGGCCCCCGCAGCACTTGCGTGGCTCACGCGAGGGGTTCCCAAGCACTCCTTTTTCTCCTCGTTTTCTCATCCTCCTATCCCTAAAGTGGCTGCGGGAATGCACGGGGGTGTTCTCCCGTGCGCCGCGGCCTGAAGCGCGTAGGCAGGTCGGGCAAGGGTGATGGCACGAGGATGAAGGAGGCGAACCATGACAAAGACTAAGTGGATGTACATGGGGTCCTTGGCTGTCGGGGTGCTGTTAATGGCGGCGGCGGGGGGCTACGGCGACGGCGAGAAAGGCGAGAAGGCTGCCCTGTCGGCCGCTGCGGCTGAGGCGGTCAAAAAGGCCTTCCCCGAGGCCGCCATCCGGAAGGTGGAACTCGAAGACGAAGACGGGGTGAAGGTGTATGAGGTCGAACTCGAGGAGGGCGACAGGAAAATCGAGGTCGAGGTGGCCGCCGATGGCATCCTCATTGAGGTGGAGACCGAGTTGGGCGCCGAGGAACTTCCCCGGGCCGTCGCGAAGGTGGTCGCCCAGGCAGCCGAGGGCGCCGAGATAAAGGAGGTCGAGAAGGAGGAAATCCACGCGGTCCTCCAGTTCGTCAAACTGAAAACGCCGCAGGTCGTCTACGGGGTCGAACTGGTCCGGGACGGCCGGAAGGGCGAGATCAAAGTCGCCGCCGACGGCACCGTCGTCGAAAAACTCAAGTGGAAGGGAGCCAAGGCCAAGAGGTGCAAAGAGAGCGAGAAGGACATCACCATCGATCAGGTGCCTGCCCCTGCGAAGGCAACCATCCTTAAAGAGGCGGGCGACAACAAGATTGAGGAGATCGAAAAGGTCAGCAGAAACGGCAAGGTGCTCTACTACGAAGCCGAGTGGAACACCAACGGGAAGGAAGTCGAAATCAAAGTCGCCGCCGACGGCAGACTCCTCGAGAAGGAGGTCGAGGAGGAGGACGACGATGACGACAACGGCGATGATGACGACTAGAGACGAGGACGCTGCGGGAAGCCCGCTTTGCCGCCGATGCCACCGGCAACGGGCAGCGGCTGCGACGCGATGGGCCTTGTGCTCCCTGATGCGGCCTAGTCTCGCTCGCGCACCGTCCTAGAGCACCGATACGGGTCCGGCGCCTCTGTCGCGTTCGGCCTCGACCGGGTTCGAGAGCACGCCGATGTTCTCGACCTCCACCTCGACCACGTCGCCCACTTTCAGCGGCCCCACGCCGGACGGCGTCCCTGTGGCGATTACGTCGCCCGGCTCGAGGGTCATGATGCGGCTGCACCACGACAGAAGCGCCCGGCAATTGAACGCGAGTTGGTCGGTCGAGGACTTCTGGCGGACCTCGCCGCCCACGCGACAGGTGACGGCCAGCCGGTTCGGGTCGCCGGGCTCGGTCTCGATCCACGGGCCGACGGCACCGAACGTGTCGAAACTCTTGGCCCGCGTCCATTGGCCGTCCTTCGACTGGAGGTCCCGCGCCGTCACGTCGTTGAAACAGGTGTAGCCGAGGATGTATTCGTCGGCGTCCTCTTCGGCGACGCTACGGCACCGGCGGCCGACGACGACGGCCAGTTCGGCCTCGTAGTCCACCCGCGCGGCCATTTTGGGATACACGATCGGCTGCTCCGGCCCGAGAAGCGCCGTCGAAGGTTTCATAAAGAGGATCGGCTCGTCCGGCAGGTTCCGGCCCATCTCCTCGGCATGGTCGCGGTAGTTCAGGCCCACGCAGAGCATCTTCGACGGCCGCGTCGGCGCCAGCAGATGCACGTCCGCCAGGGCGTGCGTCGTCCGCATCGGCGTCACCCCCTCCAAGAACGGCCTCAGGAGTTCCCGCACCCGGTCGCCTTCAACGACGCCATATCGCACGCAGTCATCCGCGAGGAACCGCACGAGTTTCATCGAGCCTCCTTCGGGCTGCCAAGATTTTTCGATTCCCCGCCAAAAACGGTTGGTCGCAGGGGAAGATACCCGCCCGCTCTCGCGGGCGGCTCGAACGGCCCCTACCCGATCACGGTTCTTCGGGCCCCGCTCTGGGTCCGACCAGAGCCCAGCGCGTCTGGCAGGGGAGCGAGGCCCCTCCCGTCGGGAGGAAACTCGCCGGGTTGGCCAGATAGTCGGGCACACCGGCGGTCCGCGCCCATTCGAGCGGCGCGTTCCGGCCGTCGCCGATCCGAAAACCGAACCGGAACACGCGGCCCCGCTCCCCCCGAAGCGGCTCAATCGCCGCCATCGGAATCGCCGCCTCGTAAATTGTCACTCCGGCGTCGTGGTCGCGGCCAACCAGGACCTTGGCGCCCTCGACGGGGCCGTACCAGGAATCCATGTTCCCCGGGACGTGCGTTCGCAGCGCGCAGCGCGGCGCGCGGAGGCGAATCACCCGGGGACCCTCCGGGCCGAACGTGAGGGCGAACAGGTGGTCCGTGTCGCGGAACGCACCCGCCGGGAGCCCCTTTCCGCGGCCCCGGCTGCCGAAATCGTCGTCCGCCCGTTCCGAGAGGCCGAACCCCAACTGAATCGCGTCGCCGGAGAAAGCGTGCGGCCCGCCTAGAAACGTTTCGCGCTCCCGGTGAACCACCGCCGAAAAGTAGAAGAACTCCCTGTCCCAGGCGGTCCGCACCTCGGCGCTTGTGCCGGTGGCGTCATCCGCCAGGCGGACGGGCCGGATGCCTTCCCAGTCGGCCAGCCCCCCGCCGACCGTGATGGAACGCTGCGGCGCCTGGGCAACCTGCACCTGGAACGTGCGGCGGACCCACGCTTCGTCCAGTGTGGCAGCGGCTTCGATGCGATAGGGGGCCGGCGCCGCCTCCTCCGCGACGTCGCACTCGAACGTAAACTCCCGCGCTTCGCCCGCCTCCAGGCTGAAGCGATGCTTCGCCTGCCTCGCGCGCCAACCCTCCGGCACCACCAGACCCACGCGCCCTTCGGCCCGATGAGGTAAATGGCTCTGGACCCAGACGTTCACGCGGACCCGGCCCGGTGCCTCGCCTCGGACCACACCGCGAATCCAGAGCGTGGCCGGGTCGAGGCCCACCACCCGGGCACGGCGGAATAGCTCGCGCATCTCGTCGGCCCTCAGGCTGGGGCTGGTCACGTAAACGGGCGCCTCGCCGAGCGGCACGACAAGCCGCGGCCCTTTCCATATACCGACGGGTCGCCCCACCACGTCGTAGGCCTCCAGCCCGCCTCCTTTTTCGAAGACCAGCGCGCCTCGGTCCGGCTCGGCGGCGTCCTGCCCGATCCACGACCAGACGACCACGACGCGCTGCCCGACGCCGGAGAACAGATGCGCCTCGAGCAGGGGAACGTCCGCCCAAAGGTCGCCCTTATAACTCACCGGGGCCAGCAGGTGTGTCATCCAGGCATAGGCGGCTGCTTCCGGGAGCGGCGAACGCCAGCCAGGGGTCTCATCCATGAGGCACTCCGGCCGCACGAATACGCGCTCAGCCCCGGCAGCGAGGGTCAGGACGTGGCGCGTCACCAGTTTCCACGCCCGCTGCTGCGGCGACCCGATTCCCGGCCCGTCGCCGACTCCCGCGACCACAGCCCGTTTGACGCCCAACCGCCGGGCCACCCGGATACCGTAATCGAGCGAGCGGCGGAAGGCGCCGCTTCGCAGGTTCGGCTCCCGGGCCGATTCAGGGTGCGGGGTGTCCCCACCCCGCGCCGATGCCTCCACATAAAGACTCACGCCGTCCGCCCCGGCCAGGACCGGCCCTTCTGTCAGAACATCCGCCAGAAACCCCGGCGTCGCCGCCACCCAAATTGAAACCGGTGCCTCCGCGCGGCGAAGGCCCTCGATTAAACTGCAGACCATCTCGCGATACCGGCCAGGCGACTCGACCGGGCCGAAAAGGCCACTCGGCCAATCGAGCCGGCTGCCGATCTGCCAGTCGGGGATCGTCTCGGCGTAACGTTGGACAACCGCCGTATTCATAAGGGCAAAAGGCCCGGGATCGTCGGCCGGCGTCAAAGGGATAATCCCCGTCAACGCCAGGCCGCGATTGTGGGCAAGGTCGATCCTTTCCCGGACCTCAGCCGACGAGCCTTCCGGGTGCGCCTCATAGGGCCAGTCGAACACCAGGCGCTGCGCCCCCAATCGAGCGGCAACTTCCGCCGACTCGGCATCGTAATTCCAGCCCGCAAACCCGAACGGGTTCTTCGTCCGCGGCTCGTTGTCAACCGGCGGCACAATCACCACGCCGCATGCCCCCGACGCCGTCCGCCCGCCGGACTCCCCCGTCACCAGAACGTGGTAGTAACCGGCCCGCGTGATATCCTCGAGGACAAGACTGAGGGCGGCCATCCCATGCTCGTCCGGCACGGCCGGGCCAAGGGCTCCCTCGGCCACCTTCTGGCCGTAGAAGTTCACCACGCGATAGGCGAGGCCCACCGGTTCCAAAGAGCCAACCGAGCGTATCGCCACGCGCAGCAGCGGCAGGTCCCCTTCGGGCCCCATCCGGTAAAGCCCGCCCGGCGCTGTGGGGTCAACCCGAACGCCCAAATCCGCATCCGCCGACGGAGGCGCGGGCGCCTCGAACGTATGCTGCTCGAAGACCCGGTGGAGCACTTCGCGCTGGAGGTTCGTCAGGTCCAGGGGGTTCGCACCCTGTCCCCATACGGGCGGCGCTGCGGCGGCCCACGCGAGGCAAAATCCGACCAGCAAAACGCCTCTCTCTCGAACACCCATTCTCTCGTTTCCTCAAGACCGGGACGGACCGGGATTATAGCGCCCACAAGGAACCGGCTCCAACGAAAATTGAAAGTAGGCTGGACGTGACCGCAGATTTGGGTGTCGAGCGGGGTGGCTCGGCCGGCCAGGCCGCATCGCCTGCCTCGGCCGTTACCAGACCGCCAACTCGCCGACGATTTCCTCGACCAGGTCCTTGATGGTGACGATGCCGACGGCCCGGCCGCGATCGTCCTCGACGACGGCCATCCCGGCGCGCCGACGCCGCATCCGAAGCATCGCCTGCCCGACGGCGGTGGCCGCCGGCAGCCGAACGACCTTCTGAATCATGACACGCCTCAGGTCGAGCGGTTCCTCTTCGGCGCCGAGGACGTCGTGGATGTGCACGATGCCGATAATCCGGTCCTGCCGCCCTTCCCACACGGGGAGGCGGCTGTATGAGTGGCGGCGGAGTTGCTCGATGAACGCGGGCCGGTCGATCCCGGCGTGGACGGCGGTCACCCGGCCCAGCGGAATCATCACGTCGCCCACTTTCCGCTCGTGGAGCGCGAGCACCTTCTCCACAAGTTCGTCCTGGTAGCCGGTGATGACGCCTTCGGCGGCGCCTTCGCGGAGAAAGGCGCGCAGCCGCTGGCGCGCATAAAACGGATCGGCCCCGGCCGCGCGCCGGCCGCGGGCCAGGCGCAACACGAGCGTGCTGAAACCCTTGAGCGCGGGCACCAGGCCGATGCCGCACAACAGTCTGTATGCCCCGCGCACCAGCCTCGCCAGGCCGAACATCCAGCGGTCCGCCTCGAACGTAAAGACATTCTTGGGGGTGACGTCGGCGAAGACGAAAAAGATGGGCGTCAGGATGAGGGTCGTCAAGACCTCGATGCCCACGGGTCCCTCGCCCCATCCGGCGTCCGCAACCAGCATGGTCGCCACCGCCGTGGCCAGGTACACGCCGGCGTTATAGACGACCAGACAAACGATAATCAGGCCGCGGACGTCCCCCAGGAGCCCGAGGAGTATCTTCGCCCGGCGGTCGCCTGCTGCGGCCCGCAGCCGCAGCCGAATCCGGTTCAGCCGATAGATGCCGGTTTCGGTTCCATTGGCGAGGGCGGCAACGAAGAGCCCCGCCAGCACCGCGACGTATGGGCCGAACCGGACCACGATTTTTTGAAATGTATCCATCATGCGTCTCGGTTGTTCTCGGCGGCAGAGTCCGAAGCGGCTGCCGCATCCTCCGCCTCGCCCAGCAGCCGCAGCCGCACCCGCGTCACTCGCCGCCGCCGGACCTCTTCGACGGCGAACTCAAGGTTTCGCCAGCGCACGGTGTCGCCTTCCTGCGGCACGCGGCCGAGGAGGGAGGTGACGAAGCCGGCCACCGTCGAGAACCGCCCGCTGTCCTCGGGCCGGTCCAGGTCGAACAGGTCCGCCCAACTGCGCATCGACAGGTTTCCCGCCAACAGGTATTCCGAGGCCCCGAGGCGCCGGACCGGCTCGACGGCGGGCTGGTCCGTCTCGTCCTCAATCTCGCCGACGATTTCCTCCAGGCAGTCCTCGACCGTCACGAGCCCCGCCACGCCCCCGTATTCATCCACCACCAGGGCAAACTGGATTCGGCGCGAGAGAAACTCGCGCAGCAGGCTCTCGACGGTTTTCGTCTCCGGCACATAGTGCACCGGACGCGCAAGTTCCTCGAGCGCGCGGTCGGGATTCAGGAAAGCCGTCTTCGCATACACGACGCCGCGGACGTTGTCGATTCGGCCGTCGAACACGACGATTTTCGAATGGCGTGTGCGGCGAAAGAGGTCGAGCGCCTCGCGCGTCGGCGTTTTGACGTCGCAGCCGACCATCTCGACGCGCGGCGTCATAACCTCGCGGACCTGCAAGTCGGCCAGTTCCAGCACCTCGGTCAGCATCTCGCGCTCGTCCCGCGAGACGGCGCCCTCCTGCTCCGACACCTCGACGAGGGACTGAAGTTCCTCCGTGGTGACGAGGGTGCGCCGGCGCGCGCGGCGGCCCGTGATGAGACGCTCCAGCGGGCCCACGATGACATGGCCCAAAACCACCCGCAGCGGCAAGATGGCCCATTCCAGAAGCGTCAGCGGAAGACTGGCCAGCGGCGCCAGGTGAGCCGGGCTCGTCGCCGCCAGACTTTTCGGCGTCACCTCGCCGAACACAATCACCGCCAGCGGCGCTGCGATCGTGATCAGGACGCGCCACCCTGCGGCGTGTTCCGGGAATTGGCGGCCGATTTGCACGCTCAGCATCACGCTCATCGCAAAAAACGCCACGTTGACCGCCATGTTGCCGAACAAGACCGTCATCAGGAGGCGGCGCGGCTTGTCCATGAGGCGCGCGGCCAGTCGGCGGAAGGGGCTTCGGGACCGGCGGAATCGACGCAGTTGGTCGCGTGAGAGGCTGAACAGCGCGGTCTCGGAGCCTGAGAAAAAGGCCGAAGCGCCCAGCAGACAGGCCATGCCCACCAAGTGCAGGGGAAACTCGGCCAGGACACTCAGCATGGCCGCCTCCCCCGGCCGTCGCCGCCGAATGGAAGTGGGCGGTCGTCCGAACCCGGCCGACCTAATCCGTCGTCTTCGTCGCTCTCCATCTCTCCATCAATTCTACCACGCCGCGGCCGCCACGCAAGGCGCTAAAGCGGCCCGGCCCCGCCGTGGCAGACGAACAGGTTATCGTGGCCCGGCACGATGACGTCGGCCACCTCGACGAGGTCCCGCAGCGATTCTTTGGCTTTCGCGAGGTCCCACGGCGGCTCGCCGAGGTCGCCGCGCTCGAAATGCTCGCGCGTCAAGACCGCGTCGCCCGCGACGACCGTGCCTTGAATAGCGGAATAGACGAGCAGAGACGCATGGCCCGGCGTGTGACCGAAGGTCGGATAAAGGTCCACGCCCGCGGCCGGTTTCTCGGGCGCGGCCTTGAGGCGCTCCAGGACCTCGCGGTCCGGCGCGTCAGGAGGCAACTCGGCCTGGGCGTAGCGGATCTCCTCCTCATACATCCACCACGTGGCCTTCTTGAACAGGCCGATGCCGCGCCGGTGGGCCCGGTCGAAATGCGTGAGAAACACATGCGTCACGGCTTCCGGCTCGAGGCCCGCGCGATAGTAGAGCGCCGATCGGATGACCTCCGCCGGCCAGCCGGGGTCCACCATCAGGGCCATCTCGTCGGACCGGACGAGAGTTGCCGTCGCGTATTCCTCGCGGACAGCGGCCTTCTCGTTCCAGTACTTGTTTCTGGCCAGGCTCCCGATGCAAATGACATCCAGCCGCACGTCCGCCATTTCGGTTCTCCTTGGGTTTCCACGTGGCACGCGAGGGGCATGCCTTACGATGGCGGTTTCGTCCCTCCCATGCGCGACGACGCGCACGCCTGCCTGCCAGCCGGTAGGCCCGCCACGTTTACCCGCCTGCCCAACCGACGGCGGGCAAGGCTACTCGGCGTCAACGAGCCGAATACACATCTTGTCCTGGGCGAGGCGGGCGCGCCAGACGTGGCCCCACGGCACGTCGTTTACCAGAACGGAGAAGGCAAGCCACCGGCCGCTCCGGGTGCGCACGTAGCCCGACAGGGCGCTCACGCCCGCCACGTTGCCGGTCTTTCCGAAGACGCGCCCTTCGGCCGCCGTGTTGCGCATGCGGCTGCGCAGGCTGCCGTCCCGGCCCGCGACCGCAAGCGTCCGCGCGAACGCCTCGCCGTGCCGCTCGTACATGACGCGCAAAAGTTCTGTTACGCACATGGCCGTCAGGCGATTTTCTTTCGAGAGGCCGGACCCATCGTCGATAACGCAGCCGTCGGCGGGAATGCCGCGCTCGGCGAGCCAGCGGCGCGCTTCGGCGCGGCCCGTTTCCCACGAGGCGAGGCGCGGTCGGTCCGCGGGCGCTTTCGCGCCGTACTCGGCGCGCGGGTTCGCGCCGTAAGCACCGAGGAGTTTCAGCAGGCACTCGGCATACAGGCCCTGGCTGCGCTTGTTGGCCACGCGAACCGTGGTGTCCAGGCGGGACGTGTGAATCAGGTCGCAGACAAATCCGGGACGCAAACCGTCCTCGCCCACCAGGCGCGCACGCACGACCGGTCCGGCTACCGCGACGCCGGAGGCGCGGAGCGTCTCGGCGAGCACCGTGCCGAAATACATCGTCGGGTCCACGACGGCCACGTTCTCGACCGCCGGGCTTGCCTTGACCCAGTAGCCGCCCGAGAGACGGAGGCGCATCCCCGGCCTGCCGTCAAGGGGCCGGCGGACGATGCCGAAGCGATGCTTTTTTTTCGAGCCGACGGTTTCGAGGCGGTTCTCGAGTTCAACGTAGGCGGTCGAAGGTTCGGTCCACACCTTCGCGGCCTTTCCGACCTCTCCCGGGGCCATATGCAGGTCCACACAGTTGTCGTTCAGGTTCAGCGCGGCGACGGGGGCCTCGTACCACTTGTGCCGCTGATTAGGCGGCCAGTTGGGGTGGACGGTTTGTTCCTCGAAGAGCCCATCGTCGAGGAGGACGCGGCCGACGGCGGAGAGGCCGCTTTTCTTCAAGACCTCGGCCCACTGTCGAAAGGCGCCGACCGTGTCGCCGTGGTAGAAGCGGCCGGAAAGGTTCGGGTCGCCACCGCCGATCACCGCCAGGTCGGGCGCCTCGCCCTTCCTGGCGGCGCGGATGTGGCCGACGTAGGTCCGGATTTGCCAGTCGGGCCCCAGGCGGTCCCAGCACGCGGCGGTGGTCACCAGTTTCATGTTGCTCGCCGGGATGAGTCCGTCTGAGGCGGACGAAGCCCTGACGCTGTAAAGGACGCGAGCGCCCTCGCCCTTCTTTTCAGGGAGGCTGAGGACCCGGGCCGCGATGACGGCGTTTGAGAGACCGGACTCGGCGAAGATGCGGTCCAGGTCGGCCCGAAGGGTGTTGGCGTCGGCCTCCCCGGTGCTCTTTTTCGTCGCCGCCAGCGAGGGCGCGCCGCCTGGAGGCCGGACAAGGAGCAGACAAACGCCCCCAATCGCGACGAGAATCCACTTGCGCATCGTTGCGTCGCCCTCTATGATAGCGTTCCCCGGCGCGCCGGCGTCGGGACTGGACAGGGGCCCGGCGCGGAGATTATAATCCTCGCCGGCGGAAGGGGCAAGCCTGCCACGGGCGGGTAAACGGTGGGGGACCGGCGCCCGTGGCTACCCAAGTAGATTGAAGATTGAAGAATGAACCTGCCCATCGGCCACATCGTTGCCGGCGATGCCATTGAAGTCCTGGGGGGCTGGCCTGCGGAGTGCGTGGACCTGGTCTTTGCCGACCCGCCTTTCAACATCGGCTACGACTACGATACCTATCGCGACGACCTGCCCCCGAAGGAATACCTCGATTGGACTGAAGCGTGGATCGACGCATCCTTGCGCGTCCTGAAGCCGACGGGGACGTTCTGGATCGCCATCGGCGACGAGTATGCCGCCGAGGTCCGCGTGAGGATGCGCCGACGGGCAACACTGCGCAACTGGGTCATCTGGCATTACACCTTCGGGCAGAACTGTAAGAAGAAGTTCAATCGCAGCCACGCGCACCTTTTCTATTTCGTCAAGGACCCGGAGGCGTTCACCTTCAACGAGGACGATCCGAGCGTCCGGATCCCCTCGGACCGGCAACTCAAATACAACGACAAGCGCGCCAACCCGAAAGGGAAACTTCCCGGCGACGTGTGGAACGAATTTCCGCGCGTGTGCGGCACGTTCAAGGAGCGGGTCGGCTGGCATCCCTGCCAGATGCCGCTGGCGCTGCTCGAGCGCATCGTCCTGGCCTGCTCGAATCCGGGCGACGTGGTTCTCGATCCGTTCGCGGGAAGCGGCACAACGCTGGTGGCGGCGGCGCGGAATGGGCGCCGGTGGGTCGGCGTGGAGTTGTCGGAAGATTACGCAAAGCGCGCCGCCAGGCGCATCGTCGCCCGCGGGGGCCGCCCCGAAAACGCGGGCCAAACGCCGGAGGCCGCATTTCCGCGATCTCAGTCAAAGGTCTTGCAAACAGGCCGTCGCTGCACGCCTTGAGAAAGGGGAGGTCCCAATGCACCCGAGTGCTTTCGTTCTACTGGCGGCAGAAGCGGCGGCCGAAAAGGAAATGAGCGGCGTGCTGAAGTTCCTCCTGGAGAATCCGTTTGCCCTGGCGTTGCTGTTCGTTTTTTCGGCGGCCATCGTCGGGGCGTTCGTGGCGGCCCGCAAGCGCGACCGGTGCCTGAAGAGGTTCCGCGATTTCCCCGTCATGGTCGAGGAGCAGACCGGCCGCGTCGTCTGGGGCCGCCTGCGCGTCTTCTCGAAGGGGCTCGAACTCCTGTTCGAGACCCCCTATGACCGTCCCGCCAAGAACTCATTTTTGGTTTACGAGGCGGAGGTCGGGCGCATCCTCGCTCTGTATCGCTTCGCGGATCGGCTCGGCGAGAAAGACTCGCGTCGGTGTGCGCGGCAGGCGCACCGGCTGGCGGCGCCGCCGCTCACGAGCCGCATCTGGCGCACCCTGCGCAACATCGTCAACACCTTCCGCGACGCCATCGTCCAGGCCCTGGGCATGAGCGTCCAGCAGGCGGCGAAGGCCAGGCCGAGCCCGGTCCTGGCCACGGGCGGCGGCCAAATCGCCGGCATCGGGGCGACGCTCGTCGGCGAAACCGCCAACGCTTACGAGCCGATGCTCGAACAATACATCGGCGACCCTGTCATCCTGGAACTGACGAACCCGGCGGACCCGGAAAAGCGGAGCGTCGAATACTACGGTCATCTGGGAGAGTATAGTGCGCAGTTTATCCTCCTGGTGGGGGTTCAGAAGCGGTGTCAAGCGAAGGCCCCCCTTGCGGGCGGCGAGAGCCGGTTTCTGGAGGACGCGGTGCGCGCCCGGGCCGAGGGGGAGCGGCTGATCGTCGAGAACCGCTCGAAGGTGGACGTCCAAGTCGAAGGGTTCCACGCCGGCGACGCCTGCCGCGACATCGACCAGACCGTGCCGGCGGGCGAGACGGTCGAGATCGCGGTGCCGGAAGAGTGCCGGGTGGAAGGCGCGGCCGCGGCCATCTCCTACGAGCGGCGCTTTGACATGATTGTGCCCCGCGCCTGCGGCACGGTGCGCCACGGGAGCCAGGCGCCGGAACCGGCGCGCACCTGATGCCGCCGCAAGTCCACAATCGGTCCGATGGACGGAACTACAGATAGCGGTCGAGGTGCTGCTGTTTCAACTTGGCGACCAGTTCCTTGACGCGTTGGGCCTGGTCGCGGGTGGTGACGAGCGTCGCGTCCGGCGTGGTGATGATGATAAGGTCCCGCACGCCCAGAACCGCCACGAGTGTGTCCTCCGTCGCGTAGAGGATGTTGTCGCCGGCATCGACGCAGACAGCGTTGCCCTCGGCCACGTTGCCGTTCTCGTCGGCCGGCAGATGACTCGCCAGGACCCGCCAGGTTCCGACGTCGTCCCAGGAGAAATGGCCCTCAATAGCGCGGACCTGATCGGCCTTTTCAAGAATGCCGTAATCGACACTGATGCGGGGGAGGCGAGGATAGACGCGAGCGAGTGCGGCCGCCATGCGGTCGGTGTCCAGGTCGGGCGCCAGCGCCTCCAGGCCCTCGTGCAGTTCGGGCAAATCGCGCTCGATAGCGGTCAGGATCGCATCGGTCCGCCAGAAGAAGATGCCGCTGTTCCAGAAGTAGTCGCCGGAGTCGAAATAGGCCTCGGCGACGGCCATGGCGGGCTTTTCATGGAAACTCAGGACCTCGTAAACAGGCTCGCCGTCCACCTCGCGGATCACCTCGCCGCGCAGGATATAACCGTACCCCGTCGCAGGATACGTCGGCCGGATGCCGATCGTGCATAAGGCGGCGGGGTCTTTCTGCACACAGGCGTCGGCGTGGCGGAGACATTCCCTCAGCGACTCGGCCGGATGGATGATATGGTCGGACGGGAAACAGACCATCGTTTGGTCGCCGTCGCGGCGCCGGATGATTTCCGCCGCAAGGCCCACGCAAGGCGCGGTGTCGCGGATGCGCGGCTCGAGAATGAGGTTCTCCTCCGGCAGGTCCGCCAACAGCCGCCGGGCCACTTCCTGGTGCTTTCGGTTGACCAGCACCAGAATCTGTTCCTTGGGGATGAACCCCTGGAGCCGTGCCATTGTCCGGACAATGAGCGGCTCGGCGCCGAGGATACTCAAGAACGGTTTGGGGCGGTTCTGCCGACTGACCGGCCAGAACCGGGCACCCTCGCCTCCCGCCATGATGACCGCATACATGGGAACCACTCCGCCTGGTCCGCTGCTTCCACTGGCCGCAAACAGGTGGTATAGGCTGCCGGCCTCCCCCGGTCAACCCTTTTCCTTCAGTTGCCAGCGGAAGGCGTATGGCGTAAAATGGGTGTGAGAGGGCAGAGGAGGCGAGCACAATGGCGCCGATGCGATGTCCCGGTGGAGACATGCGGTTCTGGAAATTCGACGATGTGGCGGAGCATCCGTGTCCCCACTGCGGGCAACGGGTCGAGTTCTGGAAAGACGACCTCCGGCGCTTGTGTCCTCATTGCAAGAAACCCGTCCGCAACCCCGATGTGCGCCTCGGCTGCGCCGAGTGGTGCCGGTACGCCGGCGAGTGCGAGGCGTTCCACGGTTCAGCGCCCGAGCCCCAACCTTCCCGCTCGGACGAGCCGGACGCCTGAGTTCACCCCATCGGCGCGGCGGGTTGAAAACCGCAGCCGCACCCGGTAGACTACTCACCAGCCATTTGGCCGACATTCGGGAAAGGGGTCCACGCTTGACACAGCCGTCGGTCCTTATCATTGACGACGATGTAACTATCCGCGAGATGCTCGTGCCGCACCTCGAGCAGCACGGGTGCCATGTCGAGGCCGCCGCCGACGCGGCCGAGGGCCTGGAGCGCTTGGCGGCAGGGGGCACAGACCTCGTCCTGCTGGATTATCGTCTCCCCGACGCCGACGGCCTGGAACTTCTGGAGCAGATCCGCGACCAGCGGCCCGATGTCTCGACCATCATGATGACCGGCTTCACGGATGTCGCCGTCGCCATCGAGGCAATGCGGCTGAAGGCCTTCGATTATATTTCCAAACCGTTCACGCCCGAGGAAATGATCGCCGTCGTTGACAAGGCGCTGGAGGCAAAGCGGCTTCGGTCGGACGTCCGGCGTCTCCAGGCCACCCAACTCCAGCAATTCGGTTTTGACCGCATCATCGCGCACAGCGGTCAAATGCTTCAGATTATTCATCTTCTGCAGCACCTGGCCGAATCCGAAACCCGGACCATCCTCCTCCAGGGCGAAAGCGGAACGGGGAAAGACCTGGCCGCCAAAGCCATCCACTTCAATAGCGCCCGGGCCGAACGCCCCTTTATGAATATCACCTGCACCGCGTTGCCGGAATCGCTGCTCGAGAGCGAACTGTTTGGCCACGAGAGGGGAGCGTTCACCGACGCCTATCAGAGGAAGCAGGGCCTGTTCGAACTGGCCGACGGCGGGACGATCTACCTGGACGAGATCGGTGACATGCCCCCTGCCCTCCAGGCGAAACTCCTGCGATTCATCGAGGAGAAGGTCTTCCGGCGTGTGGGCGGCACGGAGGATATCCGCGTGGATGTCCGCATCATCGCCGCCACTCACCGCGACCTGCGCGCCCTGGTCGAACAGGGACACTTCCGCCAGGACCTCTTCTATCGGCTCAACATCTTTCCGGTGACCCTGCCGCCGCTGCGCGACCGGCCCGAGGACATCCCTCCTCTGGCCGAGCACTTCATCCGGCAATACAACCGCGAGTTCCACAAGAATGTGACCGGCGTCGAGTCGGCCGCGATGGCCGTCATGCAGGCTTACCACTGGCCGGGCAACGTTCGGGAACTCCGGAACCTTATCGAACGCGCGGTGCTTTTGGCGCGCGGCGGGCGGTTAACCCTGGCCGACCTGCCGATGGAGCCCAAACGACCTGCCGCGCCCGCCGCTTCCGACGAAGCCTCCTCGACCGTCCGACTCGGCCCTGAGGGCCTCGACATCAACGAAGTCGAACGAACGCTCATCCGGCAGGCGCTCGAAAAGACCGGAGGCAACAAGACCCGCGCCGCCAAACTGCTCCGCATGACGCGCGACCAACTTCGCTACCGTATGCAGAAGCACGGACTCGAAAGTTCGGGAAAGTGAATGGGCGAGCCTCGCCCCCTGGAACCCCCTTTGGGAGCCCCTGCGTGAATCTTTTCCAGTCCGTCAAGACCAAGGTTCAAGACGCCGGATACCGTATCCTTCTCGCCGAGACGCACGACAACCGCGTCCTCGCCGCTGCCGCGCAAATCCAGAAGGAGGGCTTCTGCCGGGTCGTCCTTCTGGGCCGGGCCGAGTGCCTCGCCGATGGCTTACGAGAGGCCGGCGCTGAGCTGGACCGATGTGAGTTCCTCGATCCCGCCGACCCCGAACGCCTCGATGCCTTTGCTGAAACCTACTATCGCGTGCGCAAGCACAAGGGCATCACGCCGGACGAGGCGCGCCGGACGGTCGAGGACCCTGTTTTCCACGGGGCCCTGTGTCTGCGCGATGGCCTCGTGGACGGGATGGTGGCCGGCAGCGCGTCCCCCACGCCGCACGTCGTCCGGGCGGCCTTGCACTGCATCGGCACGCGCGCGGGAATCAAGACCCTCTCCTCCTGCTTCCTCACAACCTTTCCCCGCACGGAGTTCGGAATGGAAGGGGTCCTTTTGTTTGCCGATTGCGGCGTCGTGCCGGAACCGACGACGGACCAACTTGTGGACATTACCCGAAGCGCCGCTGCATCCTGGCGCCTGTTCACCGGGACCGAGCCGGTCGTGGCCCTTCTCTCGTTCAGCACGAAAGGGTCGGCCAGGCAACCGGGGCCGAAGCGGATGGTCGAAGTGGCGGCGCGGCTCCACGAACTGGAGCCCGACCTGATGGTGGACGGAGAACTTCAAGCCGACGCCGCCCTCGTGCCGGATGTGGCCCGGCGCAAGTGCCCCGACAGCCCCGTCGGTGGACAAGCCAACGTACTCATCTTCCCCAATCTCGAAGCGGGCAACATCGCCTACAAACTGGCCGAACGCCTTGGAGGCGGCCAAGCCGTCGGACCCCTTTTTCAGGGCCTCGCCAAGCCGTTGAACGACCTGTCGCGCGGCTGCAACGTGCAGTCCATCGTGGACGCCGCCGCCGCCACCTGCGCCCAGGCACTGCCGACTTGAGCGGCCTCACGCAAAAAGGTTGCGCGGCCCGTGCTGCCGCGGGCGGCCGAGCCGCGTAGCGCAAACCTTATTCGCCGGTCGAGGGTGCTTTCTCGCCCCTCCGCACTTCCAGTTGACCTCGGGAATCACCCGCGGAGGGCGACCTGTGTTGGTGTCCCGATTCATCGGGATTGGCGCCACAGGGTGGGCGTAGCAGAAATGCAGTGGACTTTAACGGGCTGAAAACCTTAAAATCCACGCGGAGAGGTGCCGGAGCGGACGAACGGACCGGTTTCGAAAACCGGCGTGCCCTTTTTGGGTACCGGGGGTTCGAATCCCCCCCTCTCCGCCACTGTTACCCTCAAAAGGGCGGTTTTCCCGCTGTTCATCGGGCTTTTCGTTGCTGGCTGGCGTGTCCGCCGACGAACCGGGAAACAGGAGTATCCATGACCCATCGCACTTCGAAAGTCCCTTCGTGCCTTCTTATGGAAAAGGTTCGACCCATCGTCGCCTTCCTGGTTCTGGGCTGGGTGGTCGCGGGGGCCGCGTCGGGGTCCATGCCCCTGCTCGACGGCGTGCTGGTGTCCGTCCAATCGCAGGCCCCTGCCGGCAAGGAGTCCGCGAAGACGGCCCCCGGCGAGCGGCTGATGCGATATGACGTTGCGACCGGTGCCACCACGGGCCAGAAAGTGATCTACCAGGCCGAGGGCATGATCGTCGATGCCTGCCTGAGCCCCTTCGGCACGCAGGTCGCCTTCATCAAGCCCGGCGGCGAGTTGGCGGTCATCGACATTGACGGCGGGAACCTGCGCGACCTGGCCAAGAACGCGGCGGCGGTCCAGTGGTCCGAGGGCCAGGGCGGCCGATGGGGAAGCTCTCCGACATCGGCCGGCAGGCGGTGGATTGGGACCGGGGCTCGATCAGCGAGGTGGCTTTTGTGGTCTCGGAGGAGACGCCCATGTACCAGGCGGCCTCGAACGGGGAGTTCCTCCGCTTCGAGCTGGAGAGCAACCACGCGCTTCTGATCGACGGCTGCAGCCGCCAGTGGGGGCTCGCCGGCGTGCCGTATGACATCTATGAGTTGCACGACCTCGCGCACCCGGACTTCCCCGGCGAACAATACAAGCTGATCGTCTTCGTCAACTGCGCCAAGATATCCGACCGGGCAGCGGAGGGCGTCCGCCGATGGCAGAACGCCGGCCGAGTGATGTGCTGGACGTTCGCCGCCGGCGTCGTGGACGACCGGGTGCTGGAGCCCGCCCTGGGCGCGGAGCTGATCGGCATGAGACTGGGTTGGCGCAGACAGCGACAGAACATCCACATCCTGATCCAAGATACCGGGCATCCGCTCACGGCGGGCGGCGGCGCGCTGAACTTCGGCACCGAAGGCTCGGTCGGGCCCGTCTTCTTCGCGGATGACCCCGATGCGACCGTGCTGGGCAGGCTCCGTGACGGCGGCGAGCCGGGCTTTGCCGTCAGGCAGCACGACGGATGGACCAGCGCGTACCTGGCCATGCTCAACTTCGGCCCACAGATGTTCCGTAACCTGACGCGCTTCGCCGGGGGGCACGTCTGGTGCGACAGCGACGACGTGATCTATGCCAACCGTTCGCTTCTGTGCCTCCACACGGCGACACGCGGGGCCAAGATGGTCTCCCTGCCGGGCCAGGCCGTGGTGACAGACCTGTGGACGGGTGAGACCTCGAGGGGGTCGGTTGCCGAGATCTCCGTCGAGATGCCGGCTTATCGGACCGCCCAGTGGCGGACGCAGTATGTGTGAGGGCCGACCAGCCCGCACAGCACGAAGACAGTCAGGTTCCCTGTCGCGGTCTTCCGGATGCCGGGCAGGGACTTAATCTAGCAGTCGGAAACGTGCCGTAACAGCCCGAAGAGGAGAAGTGCTCATGGACGCCGGCAGAAAGTTCCAGTGTATTGCTCTACTGATGGCCGCAGGCGTGTTGCTGCCGGCGGGCCGTAGTCTGGCCGTTGACGGCTACGCCATTGGCATCCACTACGAGCTGGAGAAAGGCAAGCTGGGCAACATCCACGACGCCAGCGCTCCGGGGAGGCTGATGCGCTACGACATCCGGAACGGTCGGCCCGTCGGCAGGGAAGTTCTGTACGACAAGAACGGCGGCGCCACGAACGCCTGCATCGGCCCCTTCGGCAGGCGGATAGCCTTCTGCAAGCCCAACGGGATGATCTCGGTCATCAGCGCCAAGGGCGGCGAGGGGGCCGACCTGGTCAGCTTCGTCGGGGACGAGAAGGTCGTCGGGCCGGTCTCGACAGGCCTCCAGTGGCCGGCCAGCCAGGGGGGGCGATGGATCTACTACTTGGACGGCCGCAACGGCAACAACGTGCTCCGGCGTGTTCACGTGGCGACGAAGAAGGACGAACTCGTTGTCCGCTTCAACCGCAGCGCCCGCGGCAGCTTCGGCCTGACGCCGGACGCCACGCCGACCACGGGCAAGTTCGTGAAGCGGACGGACAACTATGTGATCGCCATCTACGACATGTCAAGGGGCGACGGGGACCTCTACAACTGTCTCCAGGGGGGCGGCTGCGGCGAGAGTGTTTCGCCGGACGGCGCGCTGTGGACTGCCAACGACGGCCGGCACACCGGCGTGACGCTGGTCGACATGACCGGGCGCAAGCAGAACGGCTTCAGGCTCAGCCAGTGGGACGGCGACCCGACGGCCGGCATTCAGGACCGCGAGAAGATCGAGTGGGCCTGGCAGTACTGCCGCTGGTCCGTCAACTCCATGAGGTGGATCATCACCACCCAGGGCAAACTGCGGCAGGGCAGCACCCACGAGATCTATTTCGCCGACGCCATGCTCTACGACTGGGTCAACCACAAGCAGATCAACGTGACCAAGAACGAGCCCGGCCGGTTCGACCGAGCCGGCGGATTCTGGGAAACCGGGGTCGGGGAGACGTTCCTGGGCTATTTCCGCGGCGAGGCGCCGCTGACGGTCGAGCTGAAGGATGCCCGCATCGAGGGGGACTGCACCTGGGACTTCGGCGACGGCTCACCGGCACAGAAGGGCCCGGACGCCCGGCACACCTTCGAGAAGGGAGGCGTCTTCACCGTCACGGCAAAGAGGGGCGGCAAGACCTTCCATGCCCAGGTGAACGTGCAACCGCGCCGACCGCCCGTGGCAATCTGCCACTACGTCAATGCCCGCTGCCTGACAGTGGACTTCAGCGAGCCGGTGCGGGCCGACGAGGTTCGCATCCGGCTGGACGGTGGGGCCAAGGTCGCCAAGTGGGAACTCAACGCTGCCGGCCTTCGCATGACCATTCACCTGGCCGATCCTCTCAAGGGCGACGACAAGCTCCACCTAAAGGGAATCCACGATCTGGCCCAGGTGCCCAACGCGCTGGCCGACAAGCCGCTCGATGTGACCGTGCCCGCCTGGCCGACCGACCGGACGGGCTTGGTCTTTCTATGGGAAGACGCCAGAACGCTCAACGCCGCCTTTAGCGAGAGGCACAAGACCGTCAGTCAGTTCCACGTCTCGCCGGATCGTGGCATGGCCGGCCTCGACCGCTACGGCAGGATGCGCCTGCGCGGCGGGAGGCTCAACACCGGCTTCTTCTCCCAAGGCGGAGCCCAGATGGACTTCGGCCCGCTCGTCGAGGCCGATGCCTTCACCCTCGAGGCAACCATCCAGCCGACCGACCTGACCCAGAGCAAGCCCGAGTTCCCGGCCCGCATCGTCAACTGCAGCGCCTGGTACAACTGGGATTGGGAGTTCATGCTCGGCCAGCAGAAGGACCGCCTGCTCTTCTCCATTCGCACCACTGACAACTTCCTGAACGAGGAGGGCCAGCGTGTCGAGGGCGGCCTGCATGGGCGGGCGCCCAGCGTGGAGATCGCCCGCCTGACGGACACGAAGCCGCGCCACGTGGTCATCAGCTACGTGCCGGGCCGGCTGACAGCTTACATCGACGGCAAGCGAGTCCTGGAGACCGACCAGGTGACCGGGTCGCTGCTGTGGGGCTATGGCGAGTTGTGCTTCGGCAACAACCACAACGGCGGACGCTACGGTTGGCTGGGCTCTCTGGAAGGCGTCGCCATCTACAAGCGGTTCTTCGAAGCCGATGAGGCCAGGCGAAACTACGAGGCGTACATGCCGAAGGTCCGCTCGCGCAAGGTGCTGTCACAGATCGAAGTGGAGGCAAGCCTCCTCGCCATGTCGGAGATCCCGGACCCTGCGAAGATCGCGCCATACCGCGAGGCCCTGGTCGTCAACGAGTACGAGGTGCGCAAGGTCCTTCGGACCGCCGGGGAATGGAAGTTCGAGACGGACATCAAGCCCGGCGTGACGTTTCGCGCGGCCGAGTGGGGCCTCATCAACAAGCGCAAAACGGACCTGACCCGCGCGAAGGTCGGCGACGTTCGCCGCCTCGTCCTGGAAGTGTACGATAATCACCCCGACAGGCTCGACCAGGTCGTCACCTCCAACTCGCTGGAGATGGGCCTGGAAGTGCCCCTGCTGTATGCGCCGGAGCCGTAGGACGTCGGCAGAAATCGGGAAGTTTGAGTAAGAATCGGGGTAGGCGCAAGCGGGGGCAGTATAATGGTGCTGAATCGCCCGGTGGCGGAGCCGGGCACAGGCACCTCCTGACCCAGCACCGTGAGAAAAGGCGAGGCGATGGCCCAGTCCAGCCCGCACAGCACGAGGACAGTCAGATATCCCTGTCGCGGTCTTCCGGATACCGGGCAGGGACCCGATCGAACAGTCGCAAGCGTGCCGCAACAGCCCGAAGAGGAAGAGTGCTCATGGGCGCCGGCGGAAAGTTCCGGTGTATTGCTCTACTGATGGCCGCAGGCGTGTTGCTGCCGGCGGGCCGTGGTCTGGCCGTTGACGGCAAGAAGGTGGCGGCCGACATCCGCGAGCTGACCGGTGCGCGGACCAGGATCGTCTGGCTGCGCGGCGTCAACGGCATCGGCGGGTTCAACCCGTTCTGGGACACGTACAAGTACAAGGTAATGGTCTTCGATACCGACGAGGCCGTCGAGCGAGCGGTGACCACGCCCGCCAAGATTGCCTGGCCGCGACTCACACCCGATGGCAAGCAGGTGCTCTACAACGTCTCCAAGAGCGAGCTGAAGGATGATTCGACCGTTCGCATCGTGGACTGGGACGGCAGAAACAATCGCGTCTTCACGCCAGGCTATGTCTATGATACGTGGCGCGACCCGGCGACTGGCCATCAGTGGGCGTACATCGGCGAAAAGTTCGTGGCCAGCTCGTTCGCGCGGTACCGCATCGACGACCCGTCGATCAAGGAAGTCATCTTCACGCCCGAGAAGGGCTTGAAGGTCCAGGAGTGCATGGTCAGCGGCGACGGCAAGTACGCGATCGGCCTCTGGCCGCACCCGCTGGTTGCGCTGATGGACCTGGCCACGGCCGAGCTGGGCCGGAAGCTGGCCGACGGGTGCAACATGGGCATCGCCCCCGACGACAGCCACCGCTACTGGTACATGGACGGCCGGCACCGCTTCGTGCACATCTGTAAGGATGGCAAGCAGCTCTCCGAGGTGGCCATGCACACGGGCGGCGAGGGCCTGGACGGCCGCGAGGTGTGGAACCCCGGCTGGACCAACGACGTCCGCTTCTTCACCATTAACGGGCCTTACGAAAGACTGCACCTGGCCGGCTCGAACATCTACATCGGCCGCTTCGACGAGGCCCTCACCAAGGTCGAGAAGTTTGTGCGGGTGACTAACAGCGTCGAGGCCGAGAACAACCAGCACGCCTGGATCGCGCCGAAAGTCAAGAGCCGCGCCGAAGCCGTCAAGGCTGCGCTCCTCGAGGCCGCCGGGAAGCAGATGGCCGACGCCGAAGCGCTTCTCGAGGAGAAGAAGTATTGGGAGGCGAGCGTTCGCCTGGAAGCGGTCATCGCAGTTGCCCCCAGGTCGGAGCCGGCAGGGAAGGCCCGGGAACAACTCAAGGCCCTGAGGTCGGACAAACTGGTCTGGGCGGCCGTCGAGAAGGGCCGCCTCGAACACAAGGCCGCCCAGGCGCTGGCCGAGTACGAAAAGGGCGAGAAGAAAAGAGCGCTTGCCGAGCGCCTCACCGCGCTGGAGGCGCTGGCGAAGAACTTCCCCGGCACGGAGGCCGGCCGGACCGCCGCCGAACGCGCCGCCGCAATGCGGGCCGACCCCGAGGTGATGCGGCAAATCCGAATGGAGGCCGCCGAAAGCGACTGCAAAAGTTGGCTCTCAATGGCGCGAAACTACATCCAGGCCGACATGCCCGAGAAGGCGAAGCCCTATCTCGACAAGGTTCTCCAGCAATATCCCGACACGCTGTACGCCGAGGAGGCGAAGAAACTTCTGGCCAAGATTCCAGGTCGGTAGGGCGCCCGGGGGTGCGAGAGAGAAAAGGACGGCGGCGGTGCTTCGCAAGAACAGCCAGTCGAACCGGGGCGAGAAGGGCGCGGAAACGCAGGCGGTGCTGATGAGCGCCTACCGGACGCTGAAGCCTCGCGGCCACGCGATTCCCATGGACGCCAGCGCCAGCGCCTTGCGAACCTACCTGACGACCGGCACGCTACCTTCCTTACCCGATCCCGCCACGGCAAACGGGTGAACTGTTTCTGGATGGGAACCACGGTTCATGTGCAATAGAGCGTCGCTCAACCGCATGAATAAAGGCCTTTCTTGGTGTCGGGGACGGGGTACTGGGCCTGACGGAGAGGGCGGAAGCCCGTCCGGAAAATTATTCTGGACATGGATAGTCCGGCCAGCGAGACTTGCGGCCATTAGGAAGGCTCGGCCTACGATGGATACTTCGGATGCGAGTGTTGCCATCCGGCGCCCGTGTTCAACCGGTTTGGCGATGTCGAGCGGGCTCTGCTCCGCAACGGTAGCGTGCGCAGCGCAGGCCATCGGTTATCCGCCCTGGAACCTGTCGTCGTTCATTACCGCAGTGCGGACATTCGGCGCCTCTTCCGGGGCGGCGTTCCCCTCGCTGGTCCGGAGCCCTATCGGTCCCTGGAAGCACAAAGGTCTCTGCAAACCATCGGCCTGCCAGTTAACAACGCGCGCCCCGGGCACTTGGCGGCGAGACGGGCACACGGACGCCAGCGCCACCTGAGGAAAGGTCCGGAGCGACTTGGTATTCAGCTCTCACTTGTTTCTGTTCTACTTCCTGCCGCTGGCGCTGGGGGTGTACTACGTCGCCGGCCGTCGCGGCCGGCACCTTGTCCTGACGCTGCTGAGCTACGTCTTCTACGGGTGGGCCAACCCGCTGTTCGCTGTGCTGATGTTCTCGTCGACGTTGATCGACTACGTATGCGGCTTGGCTATGTCGGGGCAATTCCGCCCGTCCGCCTGGCGTGAGCCGATCCCGTTGCTTGAGCGGGGCGGGGCGCGCCGCCGGGCGCAGAAGATCGCGCTGGTCATCTCGATCTGCTCGAACCTCTCCCTGCTGGGGTTCTTCAAATACTTCAACTTCGCCACGGAGAATTACGACGCCCTGATGGCCGCACTGGGCGCGCCGGGGCTCAAGCTCGACCTGTGGTACCGCATCACGCTGCCGCTGGGGATCAGCTTCTACACCTTCCAGTCGATGAGTTACAGCATCGACGTCTACCGCGGCCACGCCAAGGCCATTCGCAACTTCGTCGACTTCGCCTGCTACGTGTCGATGTTCCCGCAACTGGTGGCCGGGCCGATCGTCCGCTTCAATGAGGTGGCCAATCAGCTCCTCGTACGCACGCACACTATGGAGAAGTTCGCCCGGGGCGTGACCTTCATCTGTATGGGCCTGGCCAAAAAAATCCTGCTGGCCAACCCTTGCGGGAAGGTCGCCGACCTGGTCTTCGACTCCGGTTCGGTCGGCTTTCTGGACTCGTGGTACGGCGCCGCCGCCTACTCCTTCCAGATCTACTTCGACTTCAGCGGCTATTCGGACATGGCGATCGGTCTCGGGCTCATGCTCGGGTTCACCTTCCCGAAGAACTTCGACTCCCCGTATCACTCGCAGTCCTTCACGGAACTCTGGGGGCGGTGGCACATCAGCCTGTCGACATGGCTTCGCGACTACCTCTACATCCCCCTCGGCGGTAACCGAAAGGGCCGGGCCCGCACCTACATGAACGTGATGGCCGTGATGCTGCTGGGCGGCCTGTGGCACGGGGCATCGTGGAACTTCCTCATCTGGGGCGGCATCCACGGCGCGATGCTCGCCCTCGAGCGAGTCTATGGCAGGAAGAGCTTCTACCGGTTCCTTCCGAAGGCCGGGCGCGTCACCGTCACCTTCGTCATCCTGCTCTTCACGTGGGTGTTCTTCCGGGCCGGCGACCTGCCCAGCGCTCTCGCCTACTGCAAGAGCATGCTGGGCCTGACTGCGCCCCACGCCGGCGCCGGGCTGATCGGCGGCATCATCTACCAGCCGTACTACGTGCTGACCCTCGTCATGGCCGGGCTCGTCGTCTGGACCATGCCGCAGACGTGGGACTTCACGCGCAAGATCACCTGGCCGAAGGTGGCCCTGATCCTCCTCCTGCTGGCAATGGGGGTCGTTGCGCTAACGACGCAGTCGTTCAATCCGTTCATCTATTTCATTTTCTGAATGGAACTGGCGGTGGTGAGCAAAACCAACGAAAAACTGGGACGCCGAGAACGGGCCGCGATCGAGATCGGGCACACGCAGATCACACGCGCGCAGAAGTGGGTGTTGATCCTCACGTTCCTTGGCATGGTCTTCGCCGTCCCGACCATCCAGAACATCCACGAGATCCGCCTCTGGCGTGCCGGCCGGCGCGATACGCCCTGGCCACGGTGTCTCGATATCTTCGCCAGCCTCCCGGCGGCCGGCGGGATCCTGACCGGACAGCCCCCCGCCCCGGTCCGGACCGCCTCCGGACAGGCCGACGACTTCCTCGGCCGCATCTATCAGGCCAACGCCGTCCTGCTGCACAACATCCATCAGTACGAGGACGCCCTGGCCGAGCATTCGTTCCTGACGCAGCGGCTCGTCCCGCCGGTCCAGGAGCTCCTGGCCGGCCTGCTGGGGGCGGGCAATGAGCAAGCCTACCTCGGTCGCGAGGACTGGCTGTTCTACCGGCCGGGTGTCGACTACCTCACGGGCCCGGGCTTCCTCGATTCCAAGCAGTTGACCGCCCGTGCCCGCAGCGGCAGCGAGTGGCTTCCGGCCCCGCAGCCGGACCCTCTTCTCGCGATCTTCCAGTTCCACGGGCGTCTCGCCGAGCGGAACATCCAGCTGGTCCTCGTGCCCGCGCCGGTGAAGCCGGTGGTGCAGATGGAGATGCTCTCAGCCCGCTACCGAGGCCACTCATCCGCGGTGGAGAATCTCTCCTACAGACGGTTCTTGCACAATCTGGAGCATCCGGAGGCATTCTTCCGGCGTTACGAAACGTTCCTGGCCCCCTACCGCGACGTGCCTGAGGACAAGGCCCGAAAGTCCTGGTACTGGCCCCTCATGAAGGCCTTCGACGACCTGAAGCCCGACAGGGACGTGATCCTTGCCAGTCGGGTCCTGGTGTTTGACCCCACGCCGGCCCTGGTCGAGCGCAGGGTTCGGACGGGCCGGCCGCAGTATCTGGAGACCGACACGCACTGGAGGCCGGAGACCGTGGAGCATGTGGCCGAGCGGCTCAAGGCGTTCCTCGAAGAACACGTCAGGCTCCCCGCGGTGCCGTCGCCGGGGTACCGGCGCCTACCGCAGACGGTGACCAATCTGGGCGACATCACGGTGATGATGAAGCTGCCGGCCGGCCAGACGCTCTTCCCCACGCAGCAGGTCACCATCCACCAAGTCGTCCGCGGCAACAACCTCTGGCGACCGGACCCGAACGCCGACGTGCTGCTGCTGGGCGACAGCTTCAGCAACGTGTACTCGCTCGGCGAGATGGGCTGGGGCGAGGGGGCCGGCCTGGCCGAGCAGCTCAGCTTCGTCATGCAGCGGCCCCTCGACGTGATCGTCCGCAATGACTCCGGCGCCCGCAGCACGCGCGAGATGCTCAGCCGCGAGTTGGCCCGAGGCTACGACCGCCTTGCCGGAAAAAGGGTCGTCATCTGGCAGTTCGCCAACCGTGAACTAGCGGTTGGCGACTGGCGCGTCGACAGCGCGCCCATGAGGCTCGGGTCGCGATGGCAGGGCCGGTTCCTGGAACTCGCCCCCGGCCAGAACCGCGTGGTGGCCGGCGTTGTCCGGGAGATCTCCGCCGCGCCGCGCCCCGGGACGGTGCCGTACTCGGAGCACGTGATCTACATGCACCTGGCCAACCTGAAGGACGCCGCCGGCACGCGGCTGCAGACCAGCGACGCCCTGGTAGCCATGTACAGCATGCGCAACAACGTCTGGACGCGAGCGGCCCGCTACCGCCCCGGGCAGGAGGTCACCGTCCGGCTGCGCAACTACGACGACGTCAACCGGGCCTTGAAGGTCGAAAGCATCAACAGCACCGAACTCCAGGGAGATGCCTCGCTGGAGACGCCTTGCTGGGGCGAGGAACTGGACGCTCCGACAACGGCGGCCGACGCGGGTCGCCCCGATGACGTTGCCCTAAGGCTCTCGGCCGCCGAGGCCCTCGGCCTGTTGGTCGTCCTGATGGCTGTGGCGGCCGTGATCCGATTCGCAGAAACACGGGAACCCAACCAGCGATAGCGGTGTTAAACACTCTGGTACGGAAACAGTCGGACGTGCACCGTGCCCAGAGAAAGGCAGACAACATGAGATTAAGGATACTTCTCTTCCTGCTGGCCTGCGGCGCTGCGGCGGTCCCGGCAGGACCGGGAGAGGCTGGCAAAAAGAACGCCCCTGACACGAAGACCGCGAAGGCCTTTCGCGAGGACTGTGCCGCCAAGGCCGCCGCTGCGAACACCATGACCGTCGCGGGGCGGGACGGCTGGCTGTTCCTGGCCAACGAGCTTCGGCACGTCGGAGCGGGCAAGTTCTGGGGCCAAGATGCCCAGAAGGCCTCCCGCGCTACCCGCGCCGAGACGAGGGATCCCCTGCCGGCTATCCTCGACTATAAGCAGCGGCTCGAGAGGCTCGGCATCGAGCTGATCCTGGTTCCCGTGCCGCCCAAGGCATTCATCTACCCCGACAAGGTCTCCGCCGCGGTCAAGGTTGGGAAGGCGGACCAGCCGCCGAGACTGGATGTCTATCACCAGCGGTTCTACCGGCTCCTGCGCGACAAGGGCGTGAAGGTGATCGACCTGGCCGACGATCTACTGGCCCATCGCCTGGATAACGACGGCGCGATGTACTGCCGGACCGACACGCACTGGTCGGGCTTGGCGTGCGTGCGCGTGGCCCGGCGGCTCGCCAAGGAGCTCAAGGGCCGGCCGTGGATGAGAGACGTTCCCAGACGGGGCTTCACCTCGAGGGAGGAGACGGTCTCGGTCGAGGGAGACCTGCTCCGGGCGATGAAACAGGACGCCAGGCCTGCTCCTGAGGTGCTGAGGCTTCGAGTTGTCGAGGTAAAGACCGACTCCGGCCCGCGGCCGGTCGAGCCCGACAGGGCCAGCCCGGTCCTTCTCCTGTCCGACAGCCACGGGCTGGTCTTCCATACCGGCGGGGACATGTACACCACGGGCGCGGGTCTGGCCGATCAGCTCGCGATGGAGCTCGGCTTTCCCGTGGATCTCCTCGGCGTGCGGGGCTCGGGCGCCACACCGGCCCGTGTCGCCCTGTACCGCCGCGGACGGGCCGATCCCGACTACATCGCCCGCAAGAAGGTCATCATCTGGTGCTTCGCCGCCCGCGAGTTCACCGAGACAACCGGCTGGTCCGAGGTGCCCGTCGTCAAGGCCACGCAGTAGATGAAGACGGAGAAGCAATGAAGCGCCGGCCCGACGCCGGCATCTGCCGGCGGGGGAGGATTGTGGATAAGTTTGGCGGGAATTCGAAAGGAGCGAAATTCGCGGTTTTCCAGGGGGCAAACCCCGTTTTCGATGGCGCCGTGGCGGTTCGTTGGACAGAATGTTAAGATGGGTAAGGCGCAATCGGGCGCCGTTTTCGAGTTTTTTGTCGGGACTTGTCGGTAATTTCCCTTTTTTGGTCATTTCTGAGCGCGCATTTGCGGGCGTGAAAATTGTGGAAAACTTTTTCCGCCTGTGGAAAACGAGGGGAGGGAGAACACGGAATGCGGAGTGCGGAGTGCGGAATGAATGGCGGGAGGAAACACATTTTCGATTTGCGATTTTCGATTGCCGATTGGGACGGCAAAACGGCGGGTGAAATTGCGGCCCGCCTTCGTCAAGACTTCGGTGGGTAAACCCTCCCAAGAGGCCAGCGGGTAAAATTGGAGAGTGCGGCGAGCCCTCGCCGCTTTCACTGTCGTTTTTGGACCGCGATCTCGATGAATCGGGATTCTGTTAGGGTTTAAAACACGCTCTGCTCCTACACCATGCAGGAACGAAAAGACGCGACGAGTGTCAATGACCCGGAAGTGCCTGTCGGAGCCCAGCGCAGATCCGCCGGGGCGGGCAAGACGATGCTCGCCCGCCGCCTCCCGGTCGGTTTTGTAAGTCGGCTTTGGGAACCTTCACGCCGTCGGAGGGGCTGCTGAGCGCAGTTCTATCGGCCTGACTTCCGCCCGCCTTGCCAGGCACGCCGGGTGGGGGAGACCCGCCAGGGCTGGCCGGGGCCATGCGGATGCAGCAGCTCGGGCCGCTGGCGCGGCTCCTGGCCGTCGGTGTGGCCTTCGACTGCCGGAGCAAGGCGAAAGGGTGCGCTACCGAAAGGGGGGACACATCGGCGGCGACTTTCGGACGTGGATCACTCCGCCCTAGAGCCTTTCGGTGCGTCTTGTCCGGTTTCGGGCGCGGCTTTCTGGGGCAGGGGCGCTTCCGGAGGTCCCCCCTGCTGCTCCGAAGAGGTCCCTTCGGCGGGGCCGGCCCCGGCTGGCGCACCGACGCCCTTATTGGCCCGCACGGCGGCCAGGACGAGACAACAGATGGCCAGGAGGTCGCTGCCGACCACGCCGATGCCATTCGCCCATAGATAACCCGTGTGGCCGGCTTTGCGCGCTTCCCGGCCCGCTTCGCCAAGGAGGTTCGTGGCGCACCAAATCGCGATAGCCAGGAGGACAATCGCGAAGACGATCAGCATCCCGAGACCGTGTGGCTTTTTTCTGGGCCGCTGCGTAGCGCTACGGGATTCCGGTTCGCCTACCATAACAGGCTCCTTTCGGACGGGATTTTCCGGATGACCTCTCGCTGACGACCACCGCCAGCAGTTTCCATGATTTTACCTCGCTTTGGCGTTTTGACAAGCAACTTGCTGGCATCCCCAGCTTTTGCGGAACCATCTGAACAGCGTCGAAGCCCGCAATTATAGGCCTGCAAAGTCGCGTTCTCCCGGTTCGGGACAGACCGCTTCCGCTGTCCCCTTCTTTCGGCTGAGATTCCGGCAGAGCACCCCATCATCTGAACACGATGGATGGGGGCGGACGCGACTGGCTGGCCGAGACGAACTTGCTGGTCCTGTTTGAGGAACTCGGCGGCGACCCTCGCGGCATCACGCTCTCGGAGTGGCGCTCGTAGTCTGTAACAGTTGATTCTGTGTGTTCGCGCGGTGGGTCCCCTTTGCGCCAAAGGCTTGACAACCTTTCGCGCACTTCGGATACATAGGCTTGGCGTGGCGTCTATCTACAGCCTACCCGCCGCATCCCGGAGCCCGGGGTTCTGGAGAGCGAAAATGAAGGCGAAATACGGCGACTTCTCGGAGGACGGGGCGGAGTTCATCATCACGCGACCCGACACCCCGCGGCCGTGGATCAACTACCTGACGAACGGCGACTACTGCGCCCTCTGCTCGCACACCG
>Ga0307379_10000904_pt1 | contig 48307 bp, 46 predicted proteins | sample UN2MG_FD_202237 | JGI IMG/M metagenome (GOLD analysis project Ga0307379, IMG submission 202237) | Soil microbial communities from Risofladan, Vaasa, Finland - UN-2 | ecosystem: Environmental > Terrestrial > Soil > Coastal area > Acid sulfate soil | place: Finland: Risofladan, Vaasa | collected... | reverse complement strand
ACCCTATTCTATCACAGCGCCGGACATATGCACTCCTACTAACCCTGAGCCACTTGGAAATTGTGTACGGGTAGGGTAGGGAAGGTGCCAAGCAGATAGGTACTGACCACCATCTGCCGGAGTAACTACGGGCGGGCAGAAGATAGGGGTCCCTTAGCAGCCCCGTCTTCTCTCAATCGTTCCGATGCGAGAGATGCATCATGTCATGCAGCGCACAAAGGTTCTCTTCAGATAGCCTCTTCTTAGTGCCGTCAGGCGCCCACCAGATGTTGCAGGTTAGGCACCCCTTCAGGTGCTCGCCGTAATGGTCTATGGCCATCAGAGGGCGCTTACACTCGTGGCAGTACGGGCTACTAGACGTGTCTTCTTCCGTCATGAGCCGAGACCTCATTGCCTATGCTCGTCGAGACACACATGTTACCTGACAGTTACCTGACAGCTCGCGGTCCGCTTTGTACCGCATGCGTATCAGGCACTTAGCTACAAGCATGCACTGACTACAAGACAGCGAACATTCCTCTAGGGCATGTAAATTACGACCAGGCTCGGCTAGGTCGGCGTTTCGGCAATCCCTGGGGGCATTGATCCTACTAATTCCAGAGGGTCGAGGGACACACGCTTTCTGCCTTAACATCAAGGATTAAACCTAGCTGACTGGTCGCTCGCTTCGAGCCCCGTCAGATGACATTTGAAGCTCAATCGGGACGAGTGCCAATCAGGTCTGCTTTTGGGGGTAAAGCGGACCTCCACGACGATAAGAGGGCGCATCAAAACGTTAGCCGGGTTCAACTCAGCAGAGCGAAAAGGTCTCCATGTTTCAAGCTGCAGTGCGGACGCCGCTCCTTATGTAAGACGATAAGGGACCTTAAACTATGATTCCCCGTGGACACCTCGCGGCTTGTTACCCTGTACGTAAGTCTACTTGGACCGCCTTTACGCATGTTGGCTTTGAGCAGCAAAGCAGTCATCACAAATTTGCTTGGAGTTATATATTCTCAGACTACCGGAGTTCTGATGCCGAATAGTGGAATGCACGAGCCGTGAGCCAAGAGGGGATGTCGTATGAGCGCTGAAAAGGCGAGCGGCGACGCAGATGTGATCCTCGTCGGCGGAGGGCTATCCGGCTGCCTGATTGTGTTGTTGCTTGCCGAGTACCAACCGGGCAAGCGGGTCGTTATCGTTGAGGCCGGAGACCGCATTTGCGGCAACCACACTTGGTCCTTCCACCAAACCGACGTTTCGAAGCAAGACTTTCGGCACGTCGAGCCGTTAATCGGTCATGTCTGGCCAGGTCAGAGAGTGATTTTTCCGTCTTTTGAGCGGACGCTGTCCACCCGCTACGCCTCGATTGCATCCAAAACGCTGCGTGAGGCCGTCTATGCGCTTCAAGGCCTCGATATCCGCGAGAAGACGCCGGTTGCTAGCCTGCACCCCTCCAAGGTCGTTCTGACGAACGGCAAAACGCTTTGGGCTCCATGCGTGATTGATGCCCGTGGTTTCGAGCCGCACGCTGCCATAAAGCTCGGTTATCAGAAGTTCCTTGGTCAGGAAGTCGAACTCGCCCAAGCGCATAGCGAGACGTTGCCGACGATCATGGATGCGCGCGTCGCGCAACGCGATGGCTACCGGTTTGTCTACGTGCTCCCCCTGTCGCCCTCACACTTGCTGATTGAGGACACGCGCTACAGCGATGGAGGCGACTTGGACGACTCTGAGTTTCGGGATGCGATACAAGCCTATGCTGCGAAGCAGGGTTGGGTGGTTCGCAAAGTCCTCCGCGAGGAGCATGGCGTACTACCGGTGACACTTGCCGTAGACGTAGACCTCTTCTGGCAAGAGCGCATAACCGGTGCGGCACCTGTCGGGCTACGGGCAGGGCTTTTTCAACCCACAACCGGCTACAGCCTGCCCGAAGCAGTGCGGGTTGCGAACATAATTGCAAATGACTGCCATCCGCTAACGACTCAGACTGTCTTGAGCGCTGTATACGCCCATGCCAGGAAACGCGCCCGGACTCAGGGTTTTTACCGCTTGTTGAACCGCATGCTATTTCAGGCCACAGAACCGGAAGAGCGCTATCTGGTCTTGCAGCGGTTCTATCGCCTGCCGCAGGGCCTAATCGAGCGGTTTTATGCGGGCAACCTGACGACGGGAGACAAGCTGCGCATTCTCGTGGGCAAGCCGCCGGTACCGATCCGAAAGGCACTGGCGTGCGTATCTGAAGCGCGAGCAATTGAGGAAAGTTAGCCCAACATGCAGACATCCTCAATTGAATCCACAACGAAAGAAGCTGTCGTCATTGGAGCCGGGTTTGGCGGCCTTGCGCTTGCCATCCGCCTGCAAAGCGCCGGTATCCAATGCACACTTCTTGAGAAGCGCGACAAGCCTGGCGGACGCGCCTACGTCTATGAGGAAGACGGCTTTATTTTCGATGCCGGGCCGACGGTCATTACGGATCCTGCCTCGCTGCGTGAGTTGTGGGTGCTTTCAGGGCGTGACATGGACGACTACGTCACGTTGCTGCCGATCACGCCGTTTTATCAACTTTGCTGGGAGGACGGATACCGCTTCAATTACGTGAACGATCAGGAGGCACTCGACCGACAGATTCGGGACAAGTCGCCGGAGGATGTCGAGGGCTACAGACGTTTTTTGGAGTACTCCAAGGACCTGTATCGCGAAGGCTACGAGAAATTGGGAGCGGTGCCGTTCCAAACTATATGGAGTATGGTCAAGGCCGCTCCGAAACTCGCACGTTTGCAAAGCCAGCGCAGTGTGTACTCCAAGGTTGCCAGTTACATCACGGACGAGCACTTGCGGCAGGCTTTCTCGTTCCATTCCTTGTTGGTGGGCGGGAACCCGTTTCAGGCGTCATCCATCTACGCGCTAATCCATGCCCTAGAACGCAAGGGCGGCGTGTGGTTCGCAAAGGGTGGCACGGGCGCACTCGTGCGCGGCATGGCGACGTTGTTCGAGGACCTTGGTGGTACTCTCAGAACAGAAGCGCCGGTAGATCAGATCACAACCGAGGCCGGCAGAGTCACAGGCGTTGTAAGCCGAGGCAAGCGCATACACGCTGATATGGTGGCTAGCAACGCCGATGTCGTGCACACGTATGGTGACCTGCTGCGCGACGATCCGCGTGGGAAGCATGTCGAAGCGCTCCGGAAGAAGCGGTTTTCGATGTCTCTGTTTGTCATTTATTTCGGCCTCAAGGGGCTGCGGCCCGATCTGAAGCACCACATGGTGCTATTCGGCCCGCGCTACCGCGAGCTGATCAACGAGATATTCAGTGCCAATGCGTTGGCCGAGGACTTCTCGCTTTATCTGCACTGTCCTTCGGTCACCGATGAGACTCTCGCACCGCCGGGCCATAGCGCGTATTATGTTCTTTCGCCTGTGCCACATCTTGGCACCGCCGATATCGACTGGGCCGAGGAAGGGCCGCGATACCGTGATCGGATTCTCGATTATCTCGATGCGCGTTACATCCCGGGGCTGAAGAAGGATCTCGTCTGCAGCCGCATTTTCACGCCCTTCGATTTTCGCGATGAGCTCAACGCCCATTTGGGGTCCGCGTTTTCGGTCGAACCGATCCTTACTCAGAGTGCCTGGTTCAGACCGCACAATCGTGACGACAAGATTCCGAATCTCTACATCGTCGGTGCTGGCACGCATCCCGGAGCCGGCGTTCCTGGCGTCGTCAGCTCGGCCAAGGCAACCGCGCGGCTGATGCTCGGAGACGCCGGACAAGTTGAGGCCGCGAGATCATGACGGCTGCCGCTCAGCATGAGGCCCGGAGAGATTTGGTGCAGTTGAGCGAAGAGTCAATTGTACGGGGATCAAAGAGTTTCGCTGCCGCGGCCCGCCTGTTCGCACCCGACACACGCAAGGACGCGGTGATGCTCTATGTCTGGTGCCGCCATGCCGACGATCTGATCGATGGGCAGACCTTGGGCCACGACCAGCAGGTGGATTATCGCGACGGTCAGCGCGATCGCCTGCGGGCGTTGCGTGAGGCGACCGAGGCCACGCTCGATGGAGCCTATGCGAAGGACAAGGTTTTCGAGGCGCTGTATCGAGTAGTGGAGAAGCACCAAATACCTCGCCGCCATCCACTTGAACTTGTGCGGGGGTTCGAGATGGATGCCGAGGGTCGCGTTTACGACACGCTCGATGACACGCTCGACTACTGCTACCACGTAGCTGGCGTCGTGGGCGTCATGATGTCCATGATCATGGATGCCCGGGACGAGACTGTGCTGGATCGGGCAAGTGATCTTGGCATTGCTTTCCAGCTCACCAACATTGCGCGCGACATTATCGACGACGCGCGTGTCGGCCGAATTTATCTGCCGGCCCAATGGCTGAACGAGGCGGGTCTGTCCAGCATTAATCCTGACCAGCAAGACCATCAGGTCGTTTTACACGGTCTCGCTATGCGGCTTCTGGATCACGCCGAGCCGTACTACTTCTCTGCTTACAAGGGCATCGCAGCGCTTCCCTGGCGTTCAGCCTGGGCGATCGTCGCGGCACGGCGCGTCTATCGGGATATCGGCGAAAAACTGCGCAATGACGGTCCATCGGCGTGGGAAGGCCGTGTGGCGACGACAAAGGCGCGCAAGATATGGCTGTTGGTCCTGTCCCTAAAAGACGTTGCCATGACGAGATTTACCCGTGCCGATGATGCAGCGGGCCGGATTGGCTTGTATCAGCGACCGCTCTAGCGCGGAGCGCGTAGAGCTTCGTCCTCACTTTCATACATTGCGAGGTTCATATCCTGCCGATTGCGGGAGAGTTCAGCCTTCAGGCTGTCCACAGGGCGTGCCCATATGAAGCCGAAGGAGACGCAGCCGTCTTTACCTTTCACCGCATGATGCAGCCGGTGCGCCTGATAGAGACGTTTCAGGTACCCTCTCTTTGGCACATAGCGGAACGGCCAGCGCTGGTGCACCAGCCCGTCATGAGCGAGAAAATAGAGCATGCCGTAGATGGTGGTGCCGAGGGCAATCCAGAACAGTGGCATCCAGTGATAGGTGCCGATCCAGAACATCAGGATCGAGATGCCGGCAAACACGGCGACATAAAGATCGTTCTTCTCAAGCTTGTCGTGATGGGGCTCGTGATGGGACTTGTGCCAAACCCATCCCCACCCATGCATGATGTATTTGTGCGCCCACCAGGCGAAGAACTCCATGAACGCCACGGTCGCTACGATAATGAGGATGGGCACGAGCCAAGCACTCATTGCAGGCCTCCATTAGGGCCGCGTTCAAGCGTGTTCATCGCGTGGTCGTCCACAGTTGATATCGCGATAAATATAACATTATCCCAGTTTCAGCCGATGACGCGATAAGGCAAGTGCTGCCAAAAGCCCAACAATGCCGACCAGCGCTAATGGCCACATGGAAGGTAGCAGGGCCTGCAAATCGGCGTCACGCCAGAGTAGTCCCTGATAAGCCTCAATTGCCCAAGCGTTTGGTGTGTACCAGCCTATGTCCTGAAGCCAGGGCGGCATCATGAAGCGGGGCACCATCGAACCACCCACCGCGGAGATGATGAGGACCAGAAAACCCGAGATTGTGTTCGCCTGCTGTTTCGTTGCACAGGCTGCCGCCACGGAGAGCCCTAGGCCCGACGCAGCAGCCGCAGCGAGGACTGTGGTCAACAGCCAAAGACCGAAATGTCCCGGGAAACTCACGCTGTAGATGAGCCACGCTAGTAGGAAGATCAGTCCGACCTGAAACATGCCTTGAAGCGTCAAAAACAGAAACTTGGCGATCACCACCACGTCGACGCCAGCGGAGCCGACAGCGAGCCGGTCCACGATACCGGAGTTGCGCTCCTCTATGAGCGTGGCCGCGCCTTGCATGGCCGAGAGCAGCAAAAACAGGATGGCAATAGCGCCAGCATAGTAGCTCACCGCGGAATTGCCGCCCCGTATGTCAAGTGTATCAATGGCAACGAGCGGGCCCTCGCTCGATTCTTCCTCGGCAGCCGCATTCTCCTTGCCTTGGTTCATGGCTTGAATGCTGGCGTCGAGGCGGACGCGCTGCGCACCCGTGAGTCCGCCACTGAGCGTCTCAATCGTTGGCACGAGGCGATGAAGCGTGACCCCAGGCATCTTACGGGCGATAAGCCGCTGGACATGGCCAGACAGGATGGGGCCTGCCATGGCGCGGCCAGCATCGGCGACAATCAAAATCGGGGCGGTGCCGGTATCCGATGTCAGGCTGCTCCGGATATAAAGTCCCACATCGACTTCGCCGAGCGCGACCGCCCGGCGCAGGCTATCCTCATCATTGAGTCGTCCGCCGTAGACCCTGAGCGAGGGCTCTTCCCGCAATGCGGTCACGAGCTGCACGGACTCGTCTGTCTGAGCCTTATCAACGATTGCGATCTTGAGGCGCATTTCGTCGCCGCTGACACCAGAGAAGATGGCGGCAAAGATCATGAAGATCAGTGGCGGCAAAAGGAACGTCATCGCCAGAGCGCCCCGATCACGTACCAGGCCCAAAATCATAACTTTGAGCAGCGCGGCGATCATGTCGGGTGCTGCTCGTTCTTGATCTTTAGGAACAGCAAGTCCAGGCCGGGCTTGCGAAACCGTATTTCCCTAATTCGCAGTGGGCTCGCCTCAAGCATCTTCGTCAGTCGCGTCTGCTGCGCAGCAGTGATTTTGAGAAGCTGGCGTCGTTCGAGCTTGTTCCTGTCGTTCGAGAAGCCAAGGTCGGACAACATCTTGCAGACTTCCGGCGAGGCCGGCTCGCGTAGCCGGACCAAAACTTCCTGACGCTCGCCGTAAGCAGTGTGCAGCAATTGGGCCGGATTACCCACAGGAGCGAGCGCTCCGTCATGCAGGAACCCGACCGAACCGCAGAGAGTCTCAGCCTGATCCATGTCGTGTGTTGCGAGCAGCACGGCGAGCCTATCTGCGCTCAGATCCTTGATGACTCCGTTCAAGGCATTGCGTGCATCGATGTCAACGCCAACAGTCGGTTCGTCGAGAATGAGCAAGGTTGGGCGGTGCAGGATGGCAGCGGCAAGGTTGGCGCGCCGCTTCCAGCCTCCTGAGAGCGTATGGACATAGTCATCAACCTGATATGTGAGCTTGCAGGCCTCAATGGCGTAGTCGAGGGCATCCAGCGCCTGCGCATGGGACAGGCCCGCGAGACGGGCGAACACCATTAGGTTCTCACGCGCCGTCATATGCGGATAAAGCGCGATCTCCTGCGGCACCAGGCCGATTTGACGGAGGGCCTGACGCTGCGAGTGCTCTTTGCCTCCAATCAAGATCTTGCCAGAAGCGGGCTTAATGCGGGCGCAGATCGTGCGGATCAGCGTCGTTTTTCCCGCACCATTCGGCCCAAGCAGTCCGAAAATTTCTCCGGGGTCGATCGTGAGATCGAGGTTCTTGAGCACCGGACGCCCGCGGTAGTTCACATTAAGCTGATCGACACTCAGCACAGGGTGAGACTCGCCGACAGATGCATCCATTCTGATCAAGCCTCGCTAGCCCTGAGTCCTATGCGCGAGAATACTGTCAACAAAACTTTTCAACAGGGCGCCGTCCAGATTGCTTTCGGCTAGGGCAGCACGGGCCTCCTCCAAGCGTTGGCGACAAGAGTACCTCGCAGCATCTTTGCCCATAAGTGAGACTAGGGTTGGCTTATAATCATCCTGCCTCACATCTTTGCCCGCCGATTGGAGTTCACCCTCTTGATCGATCAGGTCGTCGGCGGTTTGGAACGCCACTCCGACGTGCCTGGAGAACCGCTTTACGGCACGGATGGCATCCGGTTCCAGTTCTGCTGCGATAGCGCCAATTTCAGCTGCCGCCGAAAACAAGACGCCTGTTTTGAGCCAGTTGAGCCCTTCAACGCGGCTAGCATCGGTGAAAGCGGAACGTTCGTTGAGATCTATTTCCTGACCCGCCACAAGTCCGTCCGTGCCGACGGCTGTCGCGAGCACCCTGATGGCTGCGGTCCGAATTGCATCGTCCGTGCTAGAGTGTTCGGCGATCACCTCATACGCGCGATTGAGCAATCCGATTGATGCTAGGATGGCAGTGGCGTCGCCGAATTTCTTATAAGTAGCGGGGCGGCCGCGCCGTGTCGTGGCAGCATCCATGCAGGGAAGGTCATCGAGAATGAGCGAGGCAGCGTGTACCAATTCGATCGCGCAGCCCGCATCGAGCGCGAAGGCACGCCCCCTGCCGCCAGCTGCCTCGCTCACCAGAATACAGAGGATGGGGCGGACTCGCTTGCCCGACCCCAGTAGACTGTAGCGCATCGCGCTACAGAGTCCGGTCTGCTGCGCGGGCAAAAACTGCAGGATCAAGTCGAGACGCGCATTCACCTCATCCCGCAGCAGCGCCACATGCTGATCCAAATCGATGTCTTCATGCGTTTCAGACAAGTGTAAATTCATGGCGGAGTGCTGGTTTGATGGTTTCAAAGCGACTGCCTCTCATCGGGTGCGTTCGTAAGCCGAGAGGTACGCCGACCCGATCTGCTCTGGATTTGTCATTACTTGTTTCTGTTATTATTAGGGTTAGGGATATACATGGGTGAACAATCAGGCTCCGGCAGAGTTCTTTCAGACAGAAAGAATGAACATCTGTCCGTCGTACTGGGGCGTCGATACGAAAGACCCAGAGAAACAACTGGCTTCGACAAAATAAACTTCGTTCATTGCGCGCTCCCCGAACTTGATCTGGATCTTATCGATCTTAGTACGTGGTTTCTCGGAAAAAAGATCAGCGCACCCCTGCTTGTCAGTTCCATGACCGGCGGCCCGGCTCGATCGGCGGCGATCAATGAAACCATCGCGGCGGCTTGTGAGGAGCTGAAACTGCCTTTCGCGATTGGTTCGCAGCGGGTCGCGCTTGAGGAAGGCGGTGCGGGTGGACTGGGACAAAAGCTGCGCGCCATCGCGCCATCTGTGCCGATTATCGGCAATCTGGGAGCTGCGCAGTTAAATCTCGGCTTCGGGGCGGAGGAGGCCAAACGCGCGGTCGAAATGATCGAAGCGGACGCCCTCTATATCCACCTTAATCCTCTGCAGGAGGCCGTGCAGCCTGAAGGCAACCGGAATTGGGCGGGCCTTTTCGACAAAATCGTAGCGGTTGCGCAGGCGCTTCCAGTGCCACTCGCCGTTAAGGAGGTGGGGGGAGGTCTATCCGCCGGCCTCGCCCGGCGCTTCACCGAGGCGGGGATAGACATCATCGACGTAGCGGGTGCAGGCGGCACCAGCTGGGCGGCGGTCGAAGCCGCTCGCATCGAAGACCCCGGACGGGCCTCGCTCGCCAACGCGTTCGTCGATTGGGGGATCCCCACTGCCGAGGCCGTCATGGAGGTCCGCAGCGCCTGCCCGAACGCGACAATCATCGCGTCTGGCGGCATGAAATCTGGCATTGACGTTGCCAAAGCGGTGCGCCTCGGGGCGGACATCGCCGGTATGGCCGCGGGCGTATTAGAGGCGGCAAACCATTCACCGGCTGCCCTAACAAAGCGGTTTCGGTTGATCATCGAGGAGTTGCGCATATCTTGCTTTTGCACAGGGTCCGCGGATCTTGCCGCACTCAGGGCGGCCAAACTGCGCGACCCGGTTGGTCTGCAGAAAAAGGACTGAAGCGAGGCGCGATACGGCTAACGCGAACGCGCGAGGTCTGGAATTGGCACTTAGCCGACATTCGTGGTCTTGAATGCGATGTCTGCTTTGCTGGCTAAAGCGGACGAGTGATCCTTATCCCTCCCCGCGCTCGACCTTGACGATGTGGCGGACCAATTGAGGATCAATGTCGCTGGTCGAAGGTGTCTCGACTCCGAAGCTTTTGACCACGAAATAAGGGTCTACACCCTCTTTATACAGCACTGTTTTCTTTGACCGTTTTCGCCCGTCTCCGCCACTACTCATTGATTTTACTATGATTTTTTGAATGTTTGTAGATTGACCCCCAATCTGACGCCGTAATTACCTCAAAAGTGTTTGCCTTTCCTAGCGCCGAAGAGACCGGCATTTATCGCTTGCCCAACGAGTGCAAGGCAAAACCGGGAAACGCCCGTTACCTCGCGTCTATGTCGGCCTGATGCGCCCATTAAGCTGAAACCATCGACCTCGGTCGCGGAGGTGGCCTAGATAAGATCCATGTGTGGACGTTACGATAATCTCATTGCGCAGGATGCGTATCGCGGCCTCTTCAAGGCCCAGCGGGGGCGAGGACCCAATGCCAAACGTTCTCATTACGGGCACTTCGACAGGAATCGGCCGGGTCACGGCCGAGGCCCTTGCGGCCAAAGGCTGGCGCGTATTCGCCACGATGCGAAATCTGGAGAAAAAGGGACCGCTGGAGCGCGCGTTGGAAGAGGCGGGGGTGGCGCAGCAGGTCACGATCGAGGCACTCGATGTCAACGACCCGGCCTCGATCGAGCGCGCGGCCGCCTCCATCCTTGCGCAGGCGGAGAACAGGCTCGACGCCGTCGTCCACAACGCCGGTGTGGCCATTGCCGGGGCCCATGAGGATTTGCCGGACGCTGAAATCAGGCGCGTAATGGAGACGAACTTCTTCGGCGTGCTGGCGTTGACGCGGGCGCTGCTGCCGACGTTTCGCGCCCAACGACACGGCCGCATCGTTCTGGTTTCGAGCCAGTCGGCGTTTGCCGGCCAACCGGCAAATTCCATCTACTGCGCCTCGAAATGGGCCCTGGAGGGATGGGCCGAGTCGGTCGCCTATGAGCTCGAATGCTTCGGTATCGACATGATTCTGATCGAGCCCGGCCCTTACCGGACAGAGATCTGGACCACCACGGAGCGTGTGGCCCCTGCCGGGGGTGCCTACACGCCCTGGGTGCGTGGCGTGTTCCGGGGCGCCGACCAGCACGCGGACAAGACCGCGCGCGATCCAAGAGAGGTGGCCAAGGTCATCGCCGGGGCGCTCGAAGCACGCCGTCCGCGGTTCCGCTACCCGGTCGGGTTTTTTGCCCGGCTGGACCACCTCATGCGCGGGAAGGTGCCGAGCCGCGTCATTCGCAGAGGAACGACGCGCTATTTGGGGATCCCGCGGACGCGCTGATTAGGCGGGCCGGGTCTGCTTCTGTTGCTTCTGTTGCTTCTGCTGCGTCTGCCGTCTCCACCGAGAGGCCCAATAGCGCTCCATCGTCGACATCACGGCGGGGAGGAACAGCAACGTCCCCAGTACGGCGGACATGAGCACGATCACGACGATCGTTCCGTAAAGCTGCACCGTGGGCAAAGCACTCAACATCGTCGTGCCGATGCCACTGGCGATCAGCACGGTGCTCATGATCACCACGGGGCCGACTGTCATGATGGTTCTCTGGAGAGCGGCGTTCGCCCCTGCCTCGTCCGTCCGCTCCAGGCGATAGCGGGTCAAGAAGTGGATCGTGCTGTCGACGGCAATGCCGAACCCGACGGAGAAGGCGACGAGGCTGGTGAATTCCAGCCCGCCTTCGACGAGCTGAAGATAGGCGCCGCCCATCGCAATCGGAAACAGATTGGGAAGAACGCTGGCAAGGCCGGCCCGGACCGATCGCATGCCGACGCCTATGAGGATGAGGATCGTGCCGATGGCGAGGATCAAGCTCCTGTTGAGCTGCCGGATCATCTCATGGCTGGCCCGCGATGAAACGGGAACGATGCCCGTCACCGAAATATTCAGCCCCGGGTTTGCCGCCTCGACGCGCCTCATGCGGCGTTTCACGCGATCGAGAATGGGCTCGAGCTCGTCGGACGTCAGGTCGTGGAACTGCGCTGAGACGCGGATGGACTTCTCCTTGAGCGCGACGAAATTCTTGGCAAAGGACTCGGCTGTTTTGGACTCCAGAAAGCCAAGAAGCCGATCTTCGCCCTCCACGCCGCCGCCCAACCACTCCTCGACCGTATGCAGCGAGGTCACCGCACCGAATGCGGGTTCGTTGGCCAGGATCTCGTGCACCTGGCGAATGACTTCCAGGGTCTTGAACGATTTCAGCGCGTGCTTTTCCGGCCAATCGAGCATCACTTCCAGCGTGTTGGCCCCGGCGAGTTTTTTATCGAGGTCCTGGATGGCTTTGAGAGCCTCGCTACTCGGCGGCAAATTGCTCATGTAGCTGTATTGCGGCTGGTTCAACAGGTGCAGCCAGAACCCCGCCACGACGAGCAACACCCCGACGAGAGCAATCGCGCGGGGCGCGGCGGCCACGGCGTTCGCGGCTTTGCGGCAGGTCGCGTCGATCCCTTTGCGGACGGCGTCCGTTTCCTTCTTGCCTTGGTTCTGCTTGGCGAAGCCGCGCAGCAAAATCGCGGAGAGCGCAGGAACCAGCAAGAGCGTGACGAACAGGGCACCCGCGGCGCCGGCTGCCGTGGTGATCCCAAAGTGCGCGATGAAGGTGTGAGGCATCCAAATAAGAGAGGCCATGGCCAAGGCCGTGGTGAGGGATGTCAGCACGCAGGCCGGCCCGACCTCTCTTACGGCCTTTTCGATGGCGGGTTCGAGAGCGTCGCCCGAGCGTATCGCGTCGCGGATTGCGGAAAGCAGATGCAGGCAGTCCGAAAGCACGATGACGAGGATGATCGTCGGTGCGATGCCCGTCAGAAGATTGATGTCCTGGCCGAACAGCCACATGCCGCCGCGAAGCCACATCACGGCAACAACGGCGGGAATCGCGGCCACGATGATGAGTGACACTCTGCGGAGGAAGACCCAGCATAGGAACAGGCCCAGGCCGACCGCGACGAGCCCGAAGGTACGCTGGTCTCGGGCGAGGCCCGAGAGGATCTCGTCCCGTATGACCGCGACCCCGGTCAAGCGGGCCGTCAGATCGGTGCCGGCCAAGGTCTCGTCGACCGCCTTTCCGACCGCGGTCACGAGCGCGCGCTCGCCGTCCTGTCCCTCCTGGCGCAGCGACAGGGCGAAGAGCGCAATGCGCCAATCCTTGCTCAGGAGCTTGCCGGCGATCAGGGGATGGTCGGTCACCTGGCTGCGAAGCTCTGGCGAGTTCTCTATTTGTGAAAGGTCTTCGGGAAACAGAGGCTTGGGGTCGCCTTCCTCGGGCGCGGTGACGGCTGAGAACATCGACAGCACGCCTGTGACGCCGTCGACGGTCTTGAGCTTGTCATCAAGCGTCCGCAGAGCCTCCAAATCCTTCAGGTTGAAGGACGTGTCTGATTCGACGACGACTTGCAGATCCGGCTGACTATCCGGAAAAAGTTTGTTGAGGGCATCAAGCTGGACAAAGGCGGGGTCGTCCGAACGAAAGATCTCGCGTATGTCGCTTGAATATTGGAGCTGGCTGGCCCCGTAGATCATTATTGGCGTTAGGAGGGCAACAAAGATCAGGCAGATCCACGGGTGGCGCAGAGAAATCAGCCCAATCTTCTCCAGTCCGAAACCAGCCGTCATCAACGCCTTCCCTCGAAAATTGCGGCGCTCTCAGCCCCCGCTCGGCAGCGCAAGAAATTGGGTATGGGCGGGACCTGTATCCTTTATTGGCGTGCTTGAACAGGTGCGCCGCGCGTCTCTCTAAAGGGGCCCAAAACAAGCCAATTTGCGTCGTTGCACCCGCCAATCCTCGGGCGTGAGAGGCCCGGGACGCTGGCCTTGAAGCGCCTGTGGAGAAGGGCGCCTGGGAAGAGGGGAGAGCGGCCTACGGGGGACCCGTCATCTCGCGGGTGAAGTCGGCCCAGACCTCGCGGGCCTCGGAGGTCACTGTGCCGAGCTTTTCGCCGACCACGTCCCAATTGACCATACTCTTTTGCTCCTCGCCGCCCGTCCCCTGATCGAGGAAGAAGACGGCGACGATCGTGAGCACTATGCCGACCAAGACACCGAGAAGAAAACGCATGGAACCCCACCGAAAACCTCCCCAATCATAGGGCGCTCGGGCCTTGAGAGGAAGCCGGATTGCGTTCACCGGGGACGATCTTCGTCAGGTTGTTACCGCTCCGGTCCTCGCCCTGGGGGCGAGATCCGGGCCCAGTTCGGGCGCTGTGTCGCAGGGTCTCCAAGCCGGAGTTTGATCTTTGTCAAGGTTGGCCGCCCTGGCCTGGCGCAAATCTCGGCTAGAGAGGGGACTGGCGATGGCAGCATTGCTCGAGCGTGACGAGTGGAAAGCGTTTTCTGACTTTTTGGCGCTCGGCGGTGCTGGTTTTTGCGTCATCATAGGCCTCATCCTGGCGCTCGCCGGTGAGGACAGGGTCATTGCCTTCCACGGCTGCGTGCTGCTTGGGGCGGCGGCGCTGGCCTTCCTCTTTGTCCTTACCCAGGTCATCGAGAAGAAGGAAACGCACGACGCGACGATCTACGCCGACGGCGTCGTGCGCGCGGGCGTCATCGCCACGGTGTTTTGGGGACTGGCAGGCTTCCTTATCGGGGATGTCATCGCCTGGCAGTTGGCCTACCCGGTCTTCAATTTCGATCTACCCTGGACCAATTTCGGCCGGCTCCGCCCGGTCCATACCTCAGCTGTCATCTTCGCCTTCGGCGGCAATGCGCTTATTGCGACGTCCTTCTATGTCGTGCAGCGGACCTGCCGCGCGCGTCTCGCGGGCAAATGGTCGCCATGGTTTGTGTTCTGGGGCTACCAGCTCTTCCTCGTGCTGGCCGCGACCGGCTACATCCTGGGCGTCACGCAATCCAAGGAGTATGCCGAGCCGGAGTGGTACGTCGATCTGTGGCTCACGGTGGTCTGGGTCGTCTACCTCCTTGTCTTTATCGCCACCATCGCCAAGCGGCGTGAACCGCATATCTACGTCGCCAACTGGTTCTATCTCGCCTTCATCGTCACCGTCGCCATGTTGCATATCGTCAACAACCTGGCGGTGCCGGTCTCATTGGTCGGCTCGAAAAGCTACATCATCTATTCGGGCGTCCAAGACGCCATGACCCAGTGGTGGTACGGCCACAACGCGGTGGGCTTCTTCCTCACCGCGGGCTTCCTCGGCATGATGTATTACTTCGTGCCGAAGCGCGCCGAGCGGCCGATTTATTCCTACCGGCTCTCGGTGGTGCATTTCTGGTCGCTGATCTTCATTTATATCTGGGCCGGTCCGCACCATCTGCATTACACGGCGCTGCCCGACTGGGCCCAGACGCTCGGCATGACGTTCTCCATCATTCTGTGGATGCCGTCTTGGGGTGGCATGATCAACGGTCTGATGACGCTGTCCGGCGCGTGGGACAAGCTCAGGACCGATCCGGTCATCCGTATGCTGATCGTGTCCGTCGCGTTCTACGGCATGTCGACCTTCGAAGGGCCGCTGATGAGCATCAAGTCGGTGAACGCCTTATCGCATTACACCGACTGGACGATCGGCCATGTGCACTCCGGTGCGCTCGGTTGGGTCGCCTATATCACCTTCGGCGCGCTCTATTGCCTGGTGCCGTGGCTATGGCATCGCAAGGCGCTCTATTCCCAGAGGCTGGTCGAGTGGCACTTCTGGATCTCGACGCTCGGCATCGTGCTCTACATCACGTCCATGTGGGTGTCGGGCATCCTTCAAGGACTGATGTGGCGGGCCTACGACTCTCTCGGCTTCCTGGAGTACTCGTTCGTCGAGACGGTCGAGGCGATGCATCCCTTCTATGTGATCCGCGCCACGGGAGGTCTGCTGTTCCTTATCGGGGCCTTGCTGATGACCTACAATTTGTGGCGCACGGCGCGCGGCGATGAATCGCTCGACGAGGTCGAACAGCCGGTCGTTGCCGCGGCTCCAGAATTCCGGCCGGGCGAGTACACCGCGCCGGCGCCGGCGGAGTAGGGGGATCCGATGAGCTGGGCAAAGCACGAAATCTTCGAAAAGAGCTCGATCGTCCTTTTGATCGGCATTCTGGTCGTGGTGGCCATTGGCGGCCTGATCGAGATTGCGCCGCTGTTCTGGCTGAGCTCGACCATCGAGAAGGTACAAGGGATGCGGCCCTACACGCCGCTGGAGCTCGCCGGGCGTGACATCTATGTGCGCGAAGGCTGTTACCTTTGCCACAGCCAGATGGTCCGCTCGCTCAAGGACGAGGTCGAGCGTTACGGCCATTACAGCCTCGCGGCCGAGAGCATGTACGACCATCCCTTCCAATGGGGTTCGAAACGCACGGGTCCCGATCTTGCCCGGCTTGGCGGCAAGTATTCCGACGAGTGGCATCGCGCCCATATGATCGACCCGCGGGCCGTGGTGCCGGAGTCGGTCATGCCGGGCTATCCGTTCTTGGCCGAGCGGGAGCTGGACTATGGTGACATCGCCGAGAAGTTGAAAGTCAATGCCATTGTCGGTGTGCCCTACACCGAAGAGATGATCGAGGCGGCCAAGGCTGACGTCGAGTTGCAGGCGGGTGCCGATGCCGAGGGGCTCGAAACGTTCCTGGCGCGTTATCCCAAGGCTCAGGTGCGTTCGTTCGATGGGGACCCGGGCTATGTCTCCGAGCTCGATGCGCTGATCGCTTATTTGCAGATGCTGGGCACGCTTGTGGATTTCGCAACGTTCGACGCCGCTGGGCCTAATCTACGATGAGGAGCACGCGATGACCTACGAACAAGTGGCATCCATCAGCCAGGTAGCGGCGCTGCTGTTTTTCATCGCGTTGTTCGCCGGCGTCGTGATCTACGCATTCTGGCCCGGCAACAAGAAACGCTTCGACGAGGCTGCCAAGCTGCCTCTCGAGGACGATCCCGAGCCAAAGACCAAGAAAGACGACTGAGCCATGGCCAAGAAAGACACGACAGACGATGTCGGGACGACCGGTCATGAGTGGGACGGCATCGAGGAGCTGAACAAGCCGCTGCCCAAATGGTGGCTCTACACGTTCTATGCCTGCATCATCTGGGCCGTCGGCTATTGGATCGTCTACCCCACCTGGCCGCTCGTCTCGAGCTATACCAAGGGCTATTTCGGCTATAGCCAGCGGGAGAAGGTTGCCGAGGATCTGGCTCAGGCCCAGACGGCGAAGGCCGATTTCCGGGATCGGATCGCTGAAAGCGATCTCGCTACGATTCAGGCCGATCCGGAGCTCTTGAATTTCGCGCTTGCCGGCGGCGCGGCGGCGTTCGGCGACAACTGCGCGCCCTGTCATGGCCGCGGCGCGCAAGGCTTTCCCGGCTATCCGAATTTGCGCGACGACGCATGGCTGTGGGGTGGTTCACTGGATGATATTCATCAGACCATCCAGCACGGTATTCGCGCCGACGATTCCGGGACGCGGAATAGCCAGATGCCGGCTTTCGGCAAGCTTGGTATGCTGAAGCCGGATCAGGTCAGCGACACGGCTGAGTATGTTCTTTCGCTGTCCGGCAATGCCGGGGATCAAGCGGCCGCGGATCGCGGTGCCAAGATCTTCGCCGCCAATTGCGCCGCCTGCCACGGCCCGGACGGGAAAGGGAACCAGGCGCTCGGTGCGCCGAACCTCTCCGACGAGCTTTGGCTTTATGGTGGAGACAAGTCGACCGTCGTTGAAACGATTACCAATAGCCGCAGCGGCATGATGCCGGCTTGGAGCGAGCGCCTCGATCCTGCGACGGTCAAGGAGCTTGCCATCTATGTCCACTCGCTCGGCGGTGGCGAGTAAGTAGCCCTTAGGCTCTAGACGTGAACATGATCGACCTACACGCACCAACCAGCGCGTCCGTTGGACGCTCCGATGAGGAGTCGCGTCCCGTCGAGGCCGCGCCTGGCGTGCTGCGCAGCGACGCGCCCACCGTCACCGGCGAGAGGGAGTCCCTCTATGCGGGCCGGGTCAAAGTCTACCCGAAAGAGGCGCATGGCACGTTCCGGACGGTCAAGTGGATCGTCATGGCGGTCACGCTCGGTATCTATTACATCCTGCCGTGGATCCGCTGGGACCGCGGGCCTTATCTGCCCGACCAAGCCGTGCTCATGGATTTGCCAGCGCGGCGCTTCTACTTCTTCTTCCTCGAAATCTGGCCACAGGAATTCTACTTCGTCACCGGCCTGTTGGTGCTGGCGGCGCTCGCGCTGTTCCTCGTGACTTCGATCGCGGGCCGCGTGTGGTGCGGCTATACCTGCCCCCAGACGGTGTGGACCGATCTGATGATCGCCGTCGAGCGCTTCTGGCAGGGCGATCGCAATGCGCGCCTCAAGCTCGACAAGCACCCCTATGCGTTTGAGACCCTGTCGAAGAAGACCGCAACGCATCTAAGCTGGCTTGCCATTGCCGTGGCGACAGGCGGCGCCTGGGTTTTCTACTTCGCCGACGCGCCGACCTTGGCCAAAGAGTTAGTGACCTTCGATGCGCCGGTGACGGCCTATCTGTTCATCGGCATCTTTACGGCGACGACCTATGTGCTGGGCGGCATCGCCCGCGAGCAGGTCTGCATCTATATGTGTCCGTGGCCGCGCATCCAGGGCGCCATGTTCGACCGGGATTCGCTTTTGATCTCGTACCGCGCGTGGCGCGGCGAGCCGAATGGTCCGCACAAAACAGGAGAGTCGTGGGAGGGGCGTGGCGATTGCATCGACTGCCGGCAATGCGTTGCCGTGTGTCCGGTGGGTATCGATATTCGCGACGGACCTCAGATGGAATGCATCCAGTGCGCGCTGTGCATCGATGCCTGCAACGAAATCATGGACAAGGTTGGACGTCCCCGTGATCTGATCGCCTATGACACCGTCCGCAATCTCAATGCGGGCGCGGACAACGCGGAGCCCATCCATCTCATCCGTCCGCGGGTCATCCTCTACGGTGTAGCGATCGCCGTGGTGGGCCTCATCATGCTGATCGCGCTGGTGACGCGGCCCGAGCTCGAGGTGAACGTGCTGCATGATCGCAACCCGCTCTATGTCCGGCTGTCGGACGGCGGCGTGCGCAACGGCTACACCATCAAGCTGCTCAACAAACTATATCTACCGCGGGCCTTCAGCATTGGCGTGGAGGGACTGCCGGACGCGAAGATCGATCTCATCGGTCACGAGGGCGGGGCGGTGGTACCTGTTCCGCCGGACAACATGCAGTCGGTCCGGCTCTATGTGACTTTGGACAAGGCGAGCGTGACCGCGCTGCCCGGTGCGGCAACGCCGTTCAATTTCGTGATCACCGATATCGCCAACAACGCGCGGACGGAGCACGCGGTGACATTCCAGGGCCCTTCCCAAGGGCCGTCGAAAGGGGCTTCGCGATGAGGAGCCAGGGACGGTCGGGACAAGGCTGGTTCGCCAACGGCATCGAAGGGCGCCATGTTCTCATCGGGCTTATCGTGTTTTTCGGTGTGATGCTCGCCGCCAACTCCGCGCTCGTCTACTACGCGCTCGATACGTTCAGCGGTGGCGAGAGGCCCGATCCTTACCGCAGCGGTCTCAATTACAATGAGACGATTGCGGCTGCGGAACACCAGGCCACTCTCGGCTGGCAGGCCGAGTCGGCCTACGATGCGGAAGCTGACAGACTGACCTTGCGCTTCGTCGATCGCGCGCAGACTCCGGTGACAGGTTTGAGGCTTGCCGCCACGCTGACCCGTCCGGCAACGAACCGTGAGGACCACACCCTCGACGTCACGGAAATCGCGCAAGGCGTCTATGCTGCCGATGTGACGCTCGACCCGGGGAACTGGGTTTTGACCGTCGAGTCCCTGGAGCATGAAGGCGGCGATCCGACCTACCGCATGAAGCGGCGCCTGATCGTCCCACACCGGCCATGACCGCCCATCCGACCGAACTTGCGAAGCAGGTGCCGGTCGCCACGCCTGCCACCCTCGTGCTCGCCGTGGATGAGATGCATTGTGGTGCCTGCCTGCGCTCGGTGGAGCGGGCGGCGCTGCGCGTTTCCGGCGTCGACAGTGCCCGGGCCTCTCTCGCCGCCAGGCGGCTGTCCGTCACCTACGACGCCAACCGTACAGGCGAGGTCGACGTGATCGCCGCGCTCGACCGCATCGGCTTCGCGGCGGCGCCCATCGAGACGGCGAAACAGGATCGCGGCGATGCACGGCAGAAATATCTGCTGCGGCGCGTGGCCGTGGCGGGCTTCGCCGCCATGAATATCATGCTCATCTCGATCGCCGTGTGGTCCGGGGAGGGGGGCGACATGGACCCGGCCTTGGTCTCCCTGTTCCGCTGGCTGTCGGCGCTGATCGCGTTGCCGACCGTGGTCTATGCTGGCCAGCCTTTCTTTATCTCAGGCCTCGCGGCCCTCAAGGGGCGGCGGCTCAACATGGACGTGCCCATCTCGCTCGCAATCGTCCTGGCGACGGGCATGAGCCTGTATCAGACCATGCTCAACAATGAGCAGGTCTATTTCGATGCCGCCGTCACGCTGTTGTTCTTTCTTTTAGTCGGGCGCTATCTCGACGAGTCCTTGCGGGTGCGCGCGCGGGGCGAGGCGCAGAATCTATTAAGCCTGCAGAGCGGCATCGCCACCGTGTTCGACAAGGACGGCACGCAACGGAGGGTCGCCGCGCACGCGCTTCAGCCGGGCGACCGTCTGCTGGTCGCGGCGGGCGAGCGTATTGCCGCCGATGGCGTCGTGCACACCGGGAAGGGGCAGATCGATCAAAGCCTCATCACCGGCGAGACGGCACCGGCGACCGTAAGGACCGGCGATCAGGTTTATGCGGGCACGCTCAATCTGACCCGCGCGCTCGAGATCGAGGTGACGGCTGCCGACAGCGCGACACTTCTCGCTGAGATCGGCCGGCTAATGATAGCGGCCGAGCAGGGCAAGGCCCGCTATCGGCGGCTCGCCGACCGGGCGGCGCAGATCTATGCGCCGGCGGTGCACGGCTTGGGCGCCGCGACGTTTATCGGCTGGCTCGCATTCGGCGCCTCGTGGCAGACGGCGCTCACCTATGCCATTGCGGTGCTAATCATCACCTGCCCATGCGCGCTGGCGCTCGCGGTGCCTGCGGTGCAGATCGCCGCCGCCAGCCGTCTATTCAAGCGGGGCATCATGGTCAAAGCGCCGGACGGGCTCGAGCGCATTGCTGAGATTGACATGGTGGTGTTCGACAAGACCGGCACGCTCACCCTCGGGAAGCCACAACTCATTGAAGATGAAGAGCTTTCAGACGATGTGTTGGGGTCGGCCGCGTCTCTCGCCGCGGCCAGCCGTCACCCTTACGCCAGGGCGCTCGTCGCCGCGGCCGAGCAGCGCTTGGGCAGTGTGGCCCCGGCCACGGAGGTCGTGGAAACGCCTGGCGAAGGCTTGGCGCAATCATTGCGTGACGGCATGGAGGAGCGGGTCGGCTCGGCATCCTGGTGTGGCGTCGACAGCGGCGATAGCGAGGGCGCAGAAGTGTGGTACCGGCGCGACAGCGAAATGCCGGTGTGTTTCCGCTTCGCGGATGCCATGCGGCCGGACGCGCCCGAGACGGTGCGCGCACTGAAGCGGCAGGGGTTCGATGTGGCGCTCCTTTCCGGCGACCGGCGCGGGGTCGTGGAGCGGATCGCGGAGGCGGCGGGTATCGACACGTGGCATGCGGACATGAAGCCGGCCGACAAGATTGCTTGGTTGGAGAACCGACAAAGGCAAGAGGGCAAAGGGCCAGGCCGCAAAGTGCTGATGGCGGGCGATGGGCTCAACGACGCGCCGGCGCTGGCCGCGGCTTATGCGTCGATCTCGCCGGCGAGTGCCGCCGATATCAGCCAGCGGGCGGCCGACTTCGTTTTCCAAGGCATCAAGCTTGCGCCCATCGTCGAGGCGATCGATGTGGGCCGCCGGGCGCACCGCATGGCCTTCCAGAATTTCGGCGTGGCGGCGCTCTACAACGCGATTTGCGTGCCGCTCGCCATGCTCGGCTTCGTGACGCCGTTGATCGCCGCCATCGTCATGTCGACGTCCTCGATCCTGGTAACGCTGAACGCGTCGCGTCTCGCGGCGGGAGGGCGGCCATGACGGCGCTGGCCTGGTTGATCCCTGTGGCGCTGTTCCTCGGCGCCCTCGGTCTCGTTGCTTTCCTATGGGCGCTGCGGTCGGGCCAGTTCGAAGACATGGAAGGCGCCGCCTACCGCGCACTCGAAGACGAACCCCCGGACGAAGAGGTGGACCCGCGCTAGGCGCTGCGGCGGTGGTCGGCGACGGGCTCAACGACGCCCCCGCGCTTGTGGCGGCGCATGCGTCGATCTCGTCGGCAACTGCTGCCGATCTCAGTCTGCGTGCTGCGGATCGACCACTACCGGTCAGGCAACGAGTATGGCCGCGCCGCCATCACCCATGTAATGGCCTGAACTCCCGTTTCCCGGGTTTGCTATTACGCGACTCGGCAAAATGTGCGGACAGCCGCTCAGTCATCCAAGCTGTCCCAAAAGTCACCAAATCTTGGGCCGCGATCAGTTCGCTCTCGGCGTTGCCGACACGACCCCGTGTTCCGCGGCCGCTAGCGAGATACGCCTCCAGAATAATTGCGAAATAGTCCTCGCCCTCCCAGGAGACAATCCCGTCACTGTCGTTTAGGCATTCCACCGCGCGAATGATTGGTCCATCGTTGCCCAGGCACCGGTAGTGTCGACGCACGCGACGCTTTTTCGGGGCACCTCGGCAAGATATTCCGCGTAGTGCAGCACGGTCGTGGTGTCGGGGTCAGCTCCGATACGCAGGATTTTTCCGCCGAGCTTGCAGAGATGCTCAAGCGGCGAGTTTGGCCCGTAATAATCGTTCCAGGGCGCATTCGCGAGAAGCGCTTCCGCGCGTTCTCCTCGCGCCCCGAAGCGGCCACTCGGGTTGTCTGTCACGTGCGTCCCCGGAGCACGGCGGAAGACTTCAGCAAGGTAGCCGACCTCGTGGAAGGCCGGCGCGGTTTGGTATCGAAGGGCGGCGCGTCGGCCAGTAGGGTTGCGCGCTCGGATTCGGGCCGTTCGTTGACCCAATCCTCGGCGATCTCCGCCCCCAGGATCATGAGAAGCGTTCCGTCGGGACCGACCGCACGGTCGAGTGCCTCGAGAACGCCTTCGGCGCCTCCATCCACGGGTCCGGCCGCACGGAGCGAGGCGTGAACCATGACGGTGTCACCTGGGATCACGCCGAGTTCCCGGATGTCAGCTTTAATGCGCGCCCGTGAAAGCACGTTGGCGTCAGGCCGAGCGGCGGTGGTCGTCGGGGAGGTCGGGAACCGCCGCTTTGTCGGCTTGGCTTGCAGGCTCCAGCGCCGCGGCGATGGCGTCGTCGACGTTTGACATCCACACGAACTTGACTTCCTCGCGCGCGGACTCCGGCACGTCCTCATAGTCCTTCTTGTTGCGCGCGGGCAGCATCACCGTGGTGATGCCGGCGCGGACCGCGGCCAGTACCTTGTTCTTCACGCCGCCGATGGGCAGCACGAGGCCGCGCAGCGAGATCTCGCCGGTCATGGCCACGTCGTTGCGCACGGTGCGCCCGGTGAGCAACGAGACCAGCGCGATGAACATGGCCACGCCTGCCGATGGGCCGTCTTTGGGGATGGCACCGGCCGGTACGTGCAGATGGATATCCGATTTCTCGAACAGGCTCTGATCGATGCCCAGCATCTCGGCGCGTGCCTTCACTAGGCTGAGCGCGGCTTGCGCGCTCTCCTTCATCACGTCGCCGAGCTGGCCGGTCAGGATCAGCTTGCCTGAGCCGGGCACGCGCGCGCATTCGATAAACAGGATGTCGCCGCCGGTTGGCGTCCAGGCGAGACCCGTTGCCACACCTGGCAGGGATGTCCGCATGGCGACCTCGTTCTCGAATTTGCGTGCGCCGAGGATGTCGTGGAGGTCCTTGGCGTCGATGCGCATGGTTGTGTCGGGGTCCTCGGCGATGCGCATGGCCACGTGATGGCAGATGGCGCCGATCTCGCGCTCGAGATTGCGCACGCCGGCCTCACGCGTGTAGCCGTCGATGACGGCGCGGATCGCCTCCTCGGTGATGGCGCACTGCTCAGGGCTGAGTCCTGCGTCCTCGAGCTGGCGCTTCACCAAATAGCGCTTCGCGATCTCGACCTTCTCCTCCTCCGTGTAGCCGGGGATCTCGATGACCTCCATGCGGTCGCGCAAGGGGCCCGGGATCTGGTCGAGCACGTTTGCTGTGCCGATGAACATCACCTTCGAAAGGTCGAAGGGAACCGCGAGATAGTTGTCGCGGAAGGTGCCGTTTTGCGCCGGGTCGAGCACTTCGAGCAGGGCCGCGCTCGGGTCGCCATGAAAACTGGCGCTGAGCTTGTCCATTTCGTCGAGCATGAACACGGGGTTCCGCGTCTCCGCCTTGCGCAGGGCTTGCACGATATTGCCCGGCAGCGCGCCGATATAGGTGCGCCGGTGCCCGCGGATTTCGGCCTCGTCATGCACGCCACCTAGGCTGATGCGGCCGAACTTCCGCCCCATGGCGCGCGCGATGGACTGGCCGAGCGAGGTCTTGCCCACGCCGGGCGGACCGACGAAGCACAGGATCGGGCTCTTGCCGTCCGGGTTCAGCTTGCGCACGGCGAGATATTCGAGGATGCGCTGCTTGACCTTGGGCAGGCCGTAATGGTCCTCGTCGAGGATGCGGCGCGCCTCGGCGATGTCGATCTGCTCGTCGGAGAGCTTCACCCACGGCAGTTCGATCAGCCAGTCGAGATAGCTGCGGATCATGCCGTGCTCGGCGGAAACCTCGGGCATGCGCTCCAGCCGCTTCAGCTCCTTCTTCGCCTGCTTCTCGGCCTCTTCCGACATACCGGCCTTGTCGATCGCCTCGCGCAGCTCCACGATCTCGGCGGCGCCGTCCTCGCCATCGCCGAGCTCTTTTTGAATCTGGCGCAGCTGCTCGCGCAGGATGTGCTCGCGCTGACGGCCCGACAACGTCTCTTGGGTTTGCTCTCCGATCTGTTTCGACAGGCGCAACACCTCGATCTGCTGGGCCAGCTCGCGCAGGAGCTTGTCGATGCGCTCCGAGACATCGAAGGTCTCGAGCAGGGCCTGCTTCTCGGGCGGGGTGATGTCGACCACATTGGCGATGAAATCGGCCAACTGCGCGGGCGACTGCAGCTGCTCGATGGCGCCGGCGATCTCGGCCGGCACGTTGGGTAGCAGGTTGACGGCCTCGCGCGCCCGCTCGCGCAGCTGATGGACGCGCGCGGCAAGCTCGGTGGAATAGACCTCCGCCTCGCCGATCTCCTCGATGCGCGCGGCGAGGTACGGATAGCTGTCCAGGAATTCGACGACCTTGAAGCGCCTTGTGCCGCGCACCACCACGTGATGGCTGCCGTCGGGCGCCGTCACATAGCGCATGATGTCGGCGATGGTGCCGACGCGATTGAGTTGATCGGGCCCCGGCGCATCGACGCCCGGATCGCTCTGCAACAAAATGCCGATCGGTTTGTCGTTCTGCGCGCCGGTCTGGGCGGCGGCGATGGACTGCGGTCGGCCGAGCGTAAGCGGCGCCACGATGCCCGGAAAGAGCACGGCGTTGCGGGTCGGCAGCAGGATCAGCGCGTCGTCCGGAAGCTCCGGATGTGAGGCCGGGGCGCCCGATGGCGCACTCACCGGCTCGTCGGCCGGCTCCGCCTGCTCTGTTTTCAGACTTTGTTCTCTGTCGTTCATGGTCTGGACTTCGGTCTTAAGGTTAGCCGGTCTTCGTAAAGGTCAATACGAGGCAACCATTAGTGAGTTCGCGGCCCGCCAACTCGAGCCGGCTGGACAGCGCGATGTGCCGCTCGAAGCGGCCATACGGAATCTCGAGCCGCACGATCCTCCCGGTGGGCAGGGCCCGCGTGCCGGTGATGATCAGCACGTCGTTCTCGACCTCGGCGCGCACGGCCTCGGGGGCGACGCCGGGCAGCGCGGCGATAATCAGGATTTCGCCTTCGGTCTCCAGCACGTCGACCGGCGGCTCCCAGCGGGCGGCGCGGGCCCCTTGAGAGGGCTCGAAGAATTGGCGGTGGAGCTGTTCGGCCTGCTTGAGCATGGCGCAGGCCTCCGCGAACATCTGGTTTTTCGGATCACGCATCGTGCCTCGCTATTGGTCGTCAGTCCGCTTTGCCTGATCGATGTTAACGTCCAGCAAAGGCCCCGTGGCGTGAGGCACATCAAACCAATTGGCGCACAGTGCCGCAGGAAGGCCCCTATATCTGGGTTTTCCAGGCGTATCCTGCAAGGGGAGCATGCTGCGGGAGAACATCCTGCAAGGGCGTGAGGACTAGAGGCTTGTAAGGGTTAGTCCGCGATGCCGCCGCGTCATCTTGATTAGAGATCAGCGGCTTCGTGGGCCGGTGCTGGCATGATGTCGCTCCGCGCCTTCAAAATCGGCGGCGTGGAGCTTCCGTTCTTACGCAGAATTCATTTGCCGTTCACCGGCACGCCGGAGCCCGCGAAGATGCCGGCCCCCGAATAGCCGTTGCTTCGTACATTCCAGTTCCCGATTACCCCCTGGGCTGGACTGGCCGGCCCCCTCACGAAGGAACCATTGGCCTTTCCCGTTAAGTTGGAGCCAGTGAGAGTGCCACCGAATTGGTTGGCTCCCGTAGGGACGCGCGAGCATCTGCTGCAGCAAGGCTTCGCGCCGCTGCTCGCTCGCTTCCGCCGCGAAGCCAGAGCTGTGCCCGCCCACCATCAGAGCGGCCACCGCCAAGGCGATCGCCAACTTTGCCCGCAACCTCATGACCAGACCGCTCGGCCTTTCCGAGAGGCGATTCTGCAAGGAAATCCCACAAGCCCGCCCATCCGCAGAAAAGTTAGCCAGTTAACCTTTCCCCGACAAGTGGCGGTGCGCGTTTCTTGAGTGTTTTCAATGAGCCTGTGTCTTTGGGGGCACGGGATTGTCATTCTATGGTTAACATCTGGCGGGGAGGCCCGATTGCGGCAGGCTAAGTTATTGGATTACATGATGTGTCCGGAAACGTACGATCCGGCGCCTGCAATTGTTGAGCGCATCGAGACGCACGCCTCGTATGTCTTCCTAGCGGGAAATTTCGCGTACAAGGTGAAGCGGGCGGTCAAGTACCCGTTTTTGGACTTCTCCACGCTCGACAGGCGCCATGCCGCGTGCCTGAACGAGCTACGACTCAACCGGCGGACGGCGCCTCAGCTCTATCTCGCCGTTATGCCCATCACCGAGGATCCGGGCGGGGGTCTGCACCTGGGCGGTGATAATATGCCCATAGAATGGGTGCTCAAGATGCGCCGATTCGCGCAAGAGGCGCTCCTCGACCGCATGGCCGAGGATAGGCGATTATCGTTGAAGATCATGGGTCCGCTGGCAACGGCCATTGCCGATCTGCATGCGGGGGCGGACCGTATTCTCATTGGAAATCAAGCGGTTGCGGCGCTTCGCGGGATCATTGCCGAGCATGAAGAGGTGCTCGCCCAGAATTCCGGGATCTTTCCGCCCGAGGCCGCGAAGCTTTTTGTCTGCAGGACGCGCGAAGCCGTTGAAAATATTTCGGAATTGTTGCGAGCCCGGGCCCATGGAGGCTATGCGCGGCACTGCCATGGTGACCTCCATCTGCGCAACATCGTGGAGATCGACGGCAAGCCCGTGCTGTTCGACGCGTTGGAGTTCGACGACGACCTCGCCACCATCGATGTCTTGTACGACCTCGCGTTTCTCTTGATGGATCTCGGCAAGCGGGGGCTCGGCGCGCACGCCAATGCCGTGCTCAACGCCTATCTCGACGAGGCCGACACTGGGAATCTTCTCGGGCTCGCGGCGCTGCCGCTGTTCTTGTCGCTGCGCGCGATGATCCGCGCCAAGGTGGCGTTGTTGCGCGCGCAAACCGCGTCGCCCGGCGAGGGCGAACGCGATCTCGATGACGTGCGCGTTTATTTCGATTTGGCTTGCGGTTACCTCGCGCCGCCGCCGCCGCATCTCATCGCCATCGGCGGTCTGTCGGGGAGCGGCAAGTCGGTGATCGCCCGGGCGATTGCGCCCGATATCGGCGCATTCCCGGGAGCGGTGATCGTGCGCAGCGACGTGGAGCGCAAGCGTCTGTTCGCCGTGGCGCCGGATTCGCCTCTGCCGGAAGACGCCTACACGCAGAGCATCTCGGATCAGGTCTATGCCACATGCCGCAAACGCGCTGCGCTCGCGCTCGAAGCCGGGCGAGTGACGATCATCGATGCAGTTCATGCGAAGCCGGCGGAGCGCGAAGCCGTGGAGGCGCTCGCCGCGGCACACGGCGCCGCGTTCACCGGCTTGTGGCTCGATGTGCCGCCGGAGGTGATGCGCGTACGCGTCGCGCAACGAAGCGGCGATGTCTCCGATGCAACGCCACAAGTTGTGGACGCGCAACTCGCCTACGATCTTGGGGCGATGGATTTCGATATCATCGATGCAAGCGGCTCTGTCGAGGACGTGGCCGCGCGGTGCCTCGATCGGATGGAGCGTTGAGGATTGGTTTGGGGATTCATTCTTTGCTAACGCACTTCAGCCGACAGTGGTGTCGCGCTGGAGGGACCCGCTTGGGTTTTGCGTTCGAGGTCTCTCCGGCGCATTTTTCGTTGGCCCTTTCGGGGGATGGGACGTTGCGTGGGGTGGGTCAGTCCTGCTTTGCACTCGGTGCGGGCGGACTTCAGAGGCTTTTTGACAGTCGTGATCCCGCACGCGCCGTGCTGGGCGCGCTTCTCCTTGCTAGTTTGACTTTGGCTATCTCTGCCTGCGGCCGCGATGAGAGCCCGGGGCTCGGCGAGCGTGTCATTCCAATCGGTCAGCCGGTGCCCAAAGGCGGCGGCCGCTATCAGGTGGGCCAGCCATACGAAATCGCGGGCGTTCAGTATACGCCGCACGAGGATACCAGCTACGACCGGACGGGTCAGGCGTCATGGTACGGAGAGCTGTTCCATGGCCGCTATACGGCCAATGGAGAAATCTACGATATGGACCGATTGTCGGCAGCGCATCCGACCCTGCCGTTGCCGATTTATGTGCAGGTGACAAATCTCCAGAACGGCCGGTCGCTCGTCGTCCGCGTCAACGACCGTGGCCCGTTCAAAAACGATCGCATCATCGATCTGTCGCGACGCTCCGCGGAGGTGCTCGGGTTCCGCAAGAGCGGCACCGCGCAAGTGCGCGTGAAATACTTGCGCCGCGCCCCGCTGGACGGCGACGACAGCTACGAGCGGAAATATCTCGTGAGCCGCGGCTATCATCGCTACGCGGCGATGCCGCAAGCCGTTCCGCCGGAGCTGGACCCGATCGCGCTGGCCGGCCTGCCGATAGAGCCGGCGTTGCCACCATTGCCCGACCGGCCCGACCGCTCGGTGGCCGTTGCTGCCTTGCCCGCACCGACGCCTGAGCCGAATCCTGCACCGCAACCCGAGACGGTCGCCGTGGCGACCTGGCGCCCGGAATTGCGCGGCGCTCCGGACGAGACGGGTTCGATTGCGCCGCTCGAACAACCGGCCCCACACCCCGTAGCACCGCCCGATGGTCCGGCCATCCAGGCCGGGTCTTTCAGAATGAGAGATAATGCTGAGCGCGCCAGGTCCGCCCTTTCGTTTATCGGCCCGGTGGATGTGGCCGAGGTGGATGTCGGCGGCGAGATCTTCTATCGGGTTCGTGTGGGCCCATTCGCCGATGCCATCGAGGCGGTCGCGGCGTTGCCCCGGATAACGGAAGCGGGCTATCTCGGCGCGAAAATTATCAAGCAGAACTGAGCGTTGCCGGGCTGCCGGTTGATTTTTCAGCGCTGGCGTTCGATAGTGAATAGAGGCTGCCGCAGCTGATGAGCGGCATTCCAACACATCGATAAGCTCCAACACTGGTGTGCGCTCTGCGTAGATTGATGAAATCCGTCTTGGCCTGCGCCTTTGTGACGGTCGTCGTGGCGGCAGCGGCTGGCCTTGCGGCTGCCGCTTCGAAGAGCGGCGACGCTTTCGACGCCAAGGCTCCATATGCCATTCTCTTGGATTCGGGCGCGGACACTGTTCTCTATGAGAAGGATGCCGACGCGCAGATGGTGCCTGCGAGCATGAGCAAGCTCATGACGCTGGCTGTCGTGTTCCGGGAGATGAAGGCTGGGCGTCTCACGCTCGACGATACGTTCGTCGTCAGTGAGCATGCCTGGCGCACGGGGGGCGCGCCCTCGGGTACCGCAGCGATGTTCGCGCCGCTTGGCGATCCGATCACCATCAGCGATCTCATCCAAGGCGTCACGGTGCAGTCGGGCAACGACGCCACCATCATCCTGGCCGAAGGAATTGCCGGCACCGAAGAAGCCTTCGTCAAGATGATGAACGATTACGCCAAGGAGATTGGCATGACCCAGTCGGCCTTCGTGAATACGAATGGTCTACCGGCCGAGGGTCACCTAACGACGGCGCGGGATCTTGCGATTCTGGCCAAGCACCTGATCGATACCTATCCGGAGTACTACCACTACTTTGGGCAGAAGGAATTCAGGTACCGGGACAAGTTCACGTTCCGGAACCGCAATCCACTCGTCTGGGCGGATATCGGTGTTGACGGTCTGAAGACCGGCCACCTCAAAGAATCGGGATATGGGCTCGTCTCCAGTGCAAAGCGCGGCGACCAGCGCTTGATCCTCGTGGTCAATGGTTTGGAATCGCCAAACGATCGAGAATCGGAGTCCCGCCGGATGCTGGAATGGGGTTTCAAGAGCTTCAGGCCATTCCGACTGTTCGACGAGGGCGAGAAAGTGAGCGAGGCGCTCGTTTGGGGCGGCACCCAACATTACGTGCCGCTGGTCGGCGATGGCGCTGTCGACCTCTTGCTGCCCGCGACCGCGACGGGCGCCGTGTCGGCGGAAATTATCTACGAAGGCCCGATCAAGGCGCCGATCAAGAAGGGCGACCAGATCGCGACGTTGCGCGTCAACGCCGCGGAATCGACCGCGACCAACGAGATCCCGCTCTATGCGGGCGAGGACATCGGCAGCAGCAGCTTTGCCATGCGCGGCATCGACTCCCTGCTGGTGCTCGCGTTTGGTTGGCTGCTATAGCCAGCGACATGCAACGCGGCATCGAAATCGGCAGGTTCATCACCTTCGAGGGCGGCGAGGGCTCGGGCAAGTCGACCCAAGCGGGCATTCTTGCCAACCGCCTGGCGCGGGCCGGACGGCCTGTTTTTGCGACAAGAGAGCCAGGAGGATCGCCGGATGCCGAAGCGATCCGCGAGGTGCTGCTCTCCGGCCAAGTTGCGCAATACGGGCCCCTGGCGGAAGCTGTCCTGTTCTCCGTGGCGCGCGCGGATCACGTCGACACGGTGATCAAGGACTCCCTCCAGGAGGGCAAATGGGTGGTGTGCGACCGGTTCTTCGATTCCACCCGGGCCTATCAGGGAACAACCGCCGGGGTGCCGCGTGGGCTGATTGGCGCGCTGGAGCGGCTGACCGTCGGCGCGCTGTCGCCGGACATTACCTTCATCCTCGATATTCCGGCCGAGGAAGGGCTGGCGCGGGCGCGCGAGCGGGCGGAGGGTGCCGAACCCGACCGCTTCGAAGGGCAGGAACTCATGATGCATGAGCGGGTGCGACGGGCCTTTCTCGACATCGCCGAGGAGGAGCCGGCCCGCTGCATCGTGGTCGACGCAAGTCAGCCCGAAGCCATGGTGGCCGAGGATGTTTGGGAAGCGGTTCTCCAGCGACTGAACCCATGAGTCTGGATCCATGAGCCTTGATCCATGAGCCTCGCCGCCGAGCGTTCGCGGAGCGCCGCCGTGGAACCCGACCGCCTCGATCCATTTTCCGCGCCGCGAGAAGTCGATCGAGTCTTCGGTCAGGACGCGACCGTTGCAGAGTTCGAGAACGCGCTGCAAAGCGGGCGTTTGCACCATGCGTGGCTCTTGGTCGGTCCCGAAGGAGTCGGCAAGGCAACGTTGGCCTATCGTTTTGCTCGCACGGTCCTTGCTCAAGGCAAGACCGATGAGGCGGTGCAAGATGTCCCGGCGGACCATCCCGTGTTCCGCAAGGTGGCCGGTCTGGCACACCCGAACCTGCTGCTGATCCGGCGATCGTGGATCGAGAAGTCGAAGCGCTACTCGCAATGGATCGGTGTCGACGAGGTGCGGCGCTTGAGAGCATTTCTCGGCAATACCGCGGGCGAGGCGGCTTGGCGCGTGGTGATCGTCGATCGCGCCGACGAACTCAATCAGAACGCGGCAAACGCCTTGCTCAAGGCGTTGGAGGAGCCGCCGCCGCGCACATTATTCCTCCTGATCTCGAGCGCCGAGGGGCGCCTCCCGGTCACCATACGCTCACGCGCACGGGTGCTGCGCGCATCGGCGCTGAACGAGACGTCCTTAGAGAAGGCCGTCCGCGCGGCGCTCGAGCGTGACGGCGTCGAGGCCAAAGCCGAGACCCTTCAACTTGCCTTGGAGCTGAGCCAGGGAAGCGTGCGCCGCGCGCTCGAGCTTGTCTCGGGCGATGGCATCGAGCTTTATGACGGGATCCTCGAACATATGGCCGCACTCCCTCAGCTCGACGGCGGCGCGTTACACAAGCAAGTGGAACGGCTTTCAGGCGCGAGCGAGGGGGAACGTCTGGAACTCTATCTGGCGCTGCTGCTCGGCGTGATCGAACGGTTCGTCCGTCTGGGCGCCACTGGAGAGGGGGGCGCCGACAGGGAAGAGGAGCTCGCCAAGCGCTTTGTTTCGAAGGAAAATTTGGCCCAGTGGGCGGATGCGTGGGAGGCGATTTCGGAGGCCAAGACGGAAGCCTTCGCTCTCAATCTGGACCGCAGCCTCCTGGTGCTCGATGCCTGGTTCCGCCTCCAGAGGCTTGTCCGTGAGCATCCTGTTTAGAGCGTCGGTTGACCGCGCTTGCCGGGGGCCACGCCCAAGGTTATGTCTCCGCCATGGCTGAGAAACGGCCCTATTACATCACCACGGCGATCTCCTATCCGAACGACGCCCCCCATATCGGGCATGCCTATGAGGCGGTCGCGACGGATGCGCTCGCGCGTTTTCGGCGCCTGCAGGGGATGGACGTGTTCTTCCTGACCGGCACCGACGAGCACGGCATCAAGATGCTCCAGACAGCGCGGGCGCAAGGCATCACCGCGGCGGAGCTCGCCGACCGTAACACGCCAAAATTCCGCGACATGGTACGGGAGCTCAACTGCTCCAACGATGATTTCATCACGACGCGCGAAGAGCGCCATGAGCGCGCCGCGCAGGACTTGTGGCGCCGCATGCAGGAGGCCGGGGATATCTATCTCGGCAAATATGCCGGCTGGTATTCTGTGCGCGACGAAGCCTATTACGACGAGAGTGAGCTGAAGGAAGGGCCCGACGGCCAGAAGCTGTCGCCCCAAGGCACGCCCGTCGAGTGGGTCGAGGAGGAGAGCTATTTCTTCCGCCTGTCGACGTTCCAGGAGCGGCTGCTCGCCCACTACGAGGCAAACCCAGCCTTCATCGGCCCGGAGACGCGTGCCAACGAGGTCAAGAGCTTCGTGCGCGGCGGGCTACAAGATCTCTCCGTATCGCGCACCACGTTTGACTGGGGCGTACCGGTGCCCGGCGAACCAAAGCACATCATGTATGTCTGGGTGGACGCGCTGACGAATTACATCACCGGGGTGGGCTTTCCCGATGAAGCCTCGGAGACGTTCAAGAAATACTGGCCGGCGGATGTCCATATCATCGGCAAGGACATCATCCGGTTCCATGCCGTCTATTGGCCTGCATTCTTGATGTCGGCCGGCGTGGCGCTGCCGAAGCAGGTGTACGGTCACGGCTTCCTCTATAACCGCGGAGAGAAGATGTCGAAGTCGGTCGGCAACGTCGTCGATCCCTTCGTGCTGGCCGCCGATTTCGGGGTGGACCAGATTCGGTACTTCCTGCTGCGCGAGGTGCCGTTCGGCCAGGATGGCAATTACAGCCGCGATGGCATTACGCAGCGGATCAATGCCGATCTCGCCAACGATCTCGGGAACCTGGCGCAACGCTCGCTGTCGATGATCGCCAAGAATTGCGGAGGCAAGGTGCCGAATCCAGGCCAACTCACGAGCGCCGACGAGGCGATCCTGGCGACAGCCGATGGTGTGCTGCCGCGGGTCGAGGAGGCGATGGATGCCTACGCCATTCATCGCGCGCTGGAGATCATCTGGGTTCTGATCGCGGACTCGAACCGATATTTCGCCGGCGAAGAGCCATGGGCCCACAAGAAGACCGATCCCGAGCGCATGGGTACGATCCTCTATGTGACGGCGGAGGTGACCCGCCAGATCGCTATACTCGTGCAGGCGGTCATGCCTACGAGCGGAGCAAAGCTGCTCGACCAGCTCGGTGTACCCGAGAACGCCCGCGACTTTGCCGCGCTCGGGCCGACCGGTCGGCTCACGCCAGGGGCCGAGTTGCCGGCCCCAACCCCGGTGTTCCCACGCTACGTGGAGGAGGAGACGGCGGCGTGATGGTGATCGATAGCCACTGTCATCTGGATTTTCCCGAGCTCAACAGTGAGCTGGGCGCGGTTCTTGCGCGCGCCGGTGACGCCGGTGTCGGCCTGATGGTGACGATCTCGACAAGAGTCGCGAAGTTCAACGATCTGAAGGAGATCGTTGAAGCGCATGACAATGTGTTCTGTTCGATCGGTACGCACCCGCACAATGCCGCCGAAGAGCCGGACATCACCGTCGAGGAACTCGTTGAGATTTCGCGGCACCCCAAAGTTGTCGCTATCGGCGAGGCCGGTCTCGATTATCACTACGATTACAGTCCGCGCGATGTGCAGAAGAAGTGCTTCCGCACCCATATCGCCGCGGCGCGCGAGACGGGTCTGCCGCTTGTCATTCATGCCCGTGAAGCCGACGCGGATGTTGCGCGCATCCTCGAGGAGGAAAGCGAGGCGGGCGCGTTTCCGTTCGTGCTGCATTGCTTCACGAGTGGCCCCGACCTCGCTCATCGCGGACTGGCTCTCGGCGGCTATATCTCGTTCTCCGGCGTAGTGACCTTCAAGAAATCGGAGGCCCTGCGCGATATTGCGCTTGCGATGCCTTACGACAGAATTCTGGTGGAGACCGACGCGCCGTATCTCGCGCCGGAACCCTATCGCGGCAAGACCAACGAGCCGTCCTATGTGGTCAAGACCGCGGCGCGGCTTGCGGATTTGCGCGGGGCCTCGGAGGACGAGATTGCGCGGACGACGACCGAGAATTTCTTCCGTCTCTTTAACAAGGTACCGCCTGCGGCGCTGAGAGCGCAGTCCAGCGCCGCATGACCTTGAACGTCACCATCCTCGGCTGCGGCACCTCCGGTGGCGTTCCCCGCATCGGCAATGAGTGGGGGGCTTGCGATCCAGCAAATCCGAAGAACCAGCGGCGGCGCTGCGCCATTCTTGTCGAGCGGCATGGCGCCGAAGGGGTGACGCGGGTCCTGGTGGACACGCCGCCCGATCTGCGCGAGCAGCTGATCGATGTGGGCGTCGGATTGCTCGACGGCGTGCTTTTCACGCACGACCATGCGGATCACTGTCACGGCATCGATGACTTGCGGATGGTCGCCTATAACGGACGGCGTCGTGTCGATGTGTATCACGACAAGACGGCGGGCCAGGTCTTGCGCGAGCGGTTTGCCTATTGCTTCGAAACACCGGAAGGCAGCGAGTACCCGGCCGTGTTGAGTGCGCACGACATCTCTCCTGGCGAAATGGTCAGCATCGAGGGCCCCGGCGGCGTCATCGAGGCAATTCCCTTCCTTCAAAAGCACGGGCAGACCGACACGCTTGGATTCCGCTTCGATGGGATCGCCTATTCGCCCGATGTCAGCGATTTTCCGGACGAGTCCTTGCCGCATCTGGAAGGACTTGATCTGTGGATTCTCGACACCCTCCGCTACACGGGCCATCCAAGCCATTTATCGGTGGAGCAGGCGCTGGCCTGGATCGAGCGGCTCAAACCGGCGCGATCCGTGCTGACCCACATGCATGTGGATCTCGATTACGAGACTCTGGCGGGTCAGTTGCCGGAGGGGGTCGAGCCCGCCTTTGACGGCATGGTGCTGACGACCCCGTAAGGGCTATACCCCGACGATTTCCCCGGTCTTTTCGTAGCTTGGCAGAACAAGGCGCAGAATGACCTCCGCCACGTCTTCAGGGCGCTGCAAATTGGCTTGATCCTCGCCGGGATAGGCTTCTGCGCGCATCGCGGTCGCCGTGGCGCCGGGATCGACGATGTTCACCCTTACAGTGCTGTCCGCAGTCTCGTTGGCGTAGGTCCTGGCCAGCGTCTCGAGCGCCGCCTTGGAGACGGAGTAGGGCGCCCAATAGGCGCGGCCCTGTTGGGCAACGCGCGAGGAGGTCGCGAAGACCACGCGGCCGGCATCGGACTGCCGCAGCAAGGGATCGAGCGTGCGGATGAGGCGCCAATTGGCCGTGAGGTTGACCGACAGCACGCGCTCCCAAGTCTCCGCGGAAATGTGCGTGAGTGGGCGCAAGCCCCCAAGCAGTCCCGCATTGCCGACGAAAATGTCGAGCCGGCCGAAGCGCTCATAAAGCGAAGGGCCGAGCGCATCGATGGTCTTGCCGTCCTCCAGATTGAGCGGAACGAGCGAGGCCTTGCCGCCGTCCTTCTTGATCGCGTCGTCGACGGCTTCGAGTGATTTTTGCGTGCGCGCCAGTAGAAGGACATGGGCACCTTCCCGGGCGAAGAGCAGCGCCGTGGCGCGGCCGATGCCCCGCGAGGCTCCGGTAATCAGCGCGATACGATCCTTGAGACGTTTGTCGCTCAACCGACCTCGGCGAGGAAGGAGAGCTGCTTCTGCTGGGGCGGTCCCTCTTGATCGCGAAGCCTGGTCGGGTATTCGCCGGTGAAGCAGTGGTCGGTGAATTGGGGATGGTCATCGTCGCGGCCTTCATAGCCCATGGCCCGGTAGATGCCGTCGACGGAGATGAAGGCCAGCGAGTCGGCGCCGATAAATTCGCGCATCTCCTCGATCGTACGATTGGCGGCGAGCAGCTTGTCCTGTTCCGGCGTGTCGATGCCGTAGAAGTCCGGATGGGTGATCGGCGGGCTCGAGATGCGCATATGCACCTCTTTGGCGCCGGCTTCGCGCATCATCTGTACGATCTTCACAGAGGTGGTGCCGCGCACCACGCTGTCGTCGATCAGGACGATGCTTTTGCCTTTCACCTGAAGCTCGTTGGCACTGTGCTTCAGCTTGACGCCAAGCTGGCGGATGCGTTGCTCGGGCTCGATGAAGGTGCGGCCCACATAGTGGTTCCGGATAATGCCGAACTCGAAGGGGAGGCCGGACGCTTGGGCATACCCGACCGCGGCCGGCACGCCGCTATCGGGAATCGGCACAACCATGTCCGCATCGGCCGGCGACTCTTCGGCCAATTGCCGGCCCATCGCTTTGCGCACATCGTAGACCGAGCGGCCGCCGATGATGGAATCGGGGCGCGCGAAATAGATGTATTCGAAGATGCACAGCCGCGGCGGATGCTTGGGCACGAATCGGTGGCTCTCGATCCCCTCGCGCGTGCAGACGACGACCTCGCCGTTCTCCACCTCGCGCACGAACTCCGCGCCGATAATATCGAGGGCACAGGTCTCCGAGGCCATGACCCAGGACTCGCCGAGCCGGCCGAGGACGAGCGGGCGGATGCCGAAGGGGTCGCGGGCACCGATGAGCTTCTTGTTGGTCATGCCGACGAAAGCGTAGGCGCCTTCGACTTGAAGCAGCGCCTCGATGAAGCGTTCGACGAATTGGCGTTTCTCACTGCGGGCCACCAAATGGAGGATCACCTCGGTGTCGGTGGTCGACTGGCAGATGGCGCCTTTTTGGATGAGGGATTCGCGCAAGGTCAGCGCGTTGGTGAGGTTGCCGTTGTGACAAAGGGAGAAGCCGCCGGATTCGAGATCGACGAAGAGCGGTTGGACATTACGCAACACCGCGTCGCCGCAGGTGGAGTAGCGGACGTGGCCCACGGCCATGTCACCCTTCAGGCGATCGATCACGGGGCGAGAGGTGAAATGGTCGCCGACGAGGCCAAGCCGGCGTTCGGTGTGGAAGTGCTCGCCGTCGAAACTGACGATACCGGCGGCCTCTTGGCCGCGATGCTGGAGGGCGTGCAGACCGAGCGCCGTCAGCGCCGCGGCGTCGGGATGATTGAATATCCCGAAGACGCCGCACTCCTCGTGCAGCCGGTCTTCCTCAAGCCAGCTCAAGTCGGGGTCGGTCTCAGTCTGTCTGGTCACGGGCACGGCCTCCTCTTTATAAATAGGCGCCCTGGTGAGGGCTTCAATGCCACGCAACTCTTTACCTTACGCTCTACGGCTGCTCAGGGTCAGCCGGCACGCCTTCGGTTCCAGGCTGAGCGTCCGGCTGGTCCGGCTCGCCGCTAGGTAGGTACTCCTCGGGCTGCATCGGGAGCAGGGATTCGATGGCGACCTGCGTCCGCTGGAGAATTGGATAGGAGCGCGCATTGCGGACCCAGTCTGGCTGGTCCCTGGCAAGCGCGGTGAACAGGATAAAGACGATGGCGACGAGCAGGAAGCCGCGTGCCAGTCCGAAGACGAAGCCCAAGGTCCGATCGAGGGCGCCCACGCGGCTGTCCAGCACCTTGTCGGAGATCCGGAAGGTGATCAGGCTCACGATGATCAGGGTAATGATGAAAACGCCGGCGGCAAAGGCGATCTGCGCGATGCTGGGGTTGTCGATATAGGGCAGCAAAACTTCGTAATAGCGGGGCGTTAAGTACAGCGCCGCCACGGCGGCCATGGCCCAAGAGAAAATCGACAGGACCTCGCGGGTGAATCCGCGCACCATCGCCAGGAAGGCCGAGATGAGCATGATGACGATCAAAATGATATCGAGCCAGGAGATTGGCATGCCGCGAGGCTCCCTCGGGTAGAAGACGTCAGACTATCACGATTCCCCGGGATGAAGCACAAATGGCCCCGGCGAGCAATGATTCTGCTGCAACACTTGCCGCATTGTCGCAGGACAACCTACTCCGCCGGCAGCGCGAACCAGGCCACGAGCTCTTCCAACTGCGTTACCGGGCTCAGGGAAATGCCCTCAAGCTCCCGGTCGTTGTTTAAGGACGCGGCCGGCACGATCGCGCGGGCAAAGCCGAGCTTGGCCGCCTCCTTCAGCCGCGGTTCCTTATGCCCCACGGCGCGGATTGCTCCGGTGAGGCTCACTTCGCCGAAATAGACCGTATCCTCCGGCGCCGCGCGTCCGGTGAAGGAGGAGAGCAGCGCTGCGGCGGCGGCGAGATCGGCGGCGGGCTCGGCTAGGCGCAAGCCCCCGGCAACGTTCAGATAGACATCGTGGCTGCCGAGTCGCACGCCACAGCGGGCCTCCAAGACCGCAAGCAGCATGGACAGGCGATTGGGATCCCAGCCGACCACGGCGCGTCGCGGGGTGCCGAGCGCGCTCGGCGCAACCAGGGCCTGGATTTCGACAAGGATCGGCCTTGTGCCTTCCATGCCGGCGAGGACGGCGGTGCCCGGCGTACCGCGGTCGGCGTCGTTGAGAAACAGGGCGGACGGGTTGTCGACTTGCTTGAGGCCCTCGAATCGCATTTCGAAGACGCCGATCTCGTCGGTGGGCCCGAAGCGGTTCTTGACCGCCCGCAAGATGCGGAACTGATGGCCGCTCAGGCTCTCGAAATAGAGAACCGTGTCCACCATGTGCTCGATCACCTTGGGGCCTGCGATTTGGCCGTCCTTGGTGACGTGGCCGACAAGCACGAGCGTGGCGCCGCTGGTCTTGGCGTAGCTGATGAGGGCCGCGGCGCAACCGCGCAGCTGCGAAATGGTGCCGGGTGCAGACTCGATTCCCTCGGACCACAGCGTCTGCACCGAATCGATGACGACGAGGGCAGGGGTCGAGCCGCTGCCGAGGGTGGCGATGATATTAGCGATATTGGTTTCGGTGCCGAGCGCTACGGGCGCTTCCGCCAGCCCGAGACGCCCCGCACGCATCCGCACTTGGGCGGGAGCTTCTTCGCCGGACAGGTAGACGACGCGCATGCCGTCTTGGGCGAGCTCGGCGGCCGCCTGCAACAGAAGTGTCGACTTGCCGATCCCCGGATCGCCGCCCACGAGCACGGCCGCACCGGGCACCATCCCACCGCCCAGCACCCGATCGAGCTCGGCGATGCCCGTCTTGAGCCGCGGCGCATCCGGTGTCTCGGCATTCAGCGTCTCGAATTTGGCGAGGCGCCCCTTGCCGCCCTTGATGGCCACGAGGGCAGGCGAACTCGTCGTGGTGGTGGTCGCCTCCTCGATGATCGAGTTCCACTCGCCACAGGACGGGCACTTTCCCGTCCACCGGGCAGTGACCGCGCCGCAAGATTGGCAGACATAGGCTTTGGATGCTTTGGCCATCGTTCGAGACGCTACCCGCCGATATAACGCCGCGCGGCGCGCTGGCCGAGGCTGGTGAGCACTTCGTAGTCGATGGTGCCTGCGTGCGCGGCAAGGGCGTGCGCGCTGACATTGGGACCGAGTAACTCCACCCATGCGCCACGCCGGGACAGCGTCTCTGGGACATCGGTCACATCGATGGTGATGAGGTCCATGGAGATGCGGCCGAGGATGGGCGCGGCATGGGGTCCGAGATAGACGGCCAACCCGTTCTCGCCGTCCTTGGTGGATAGCGCGCGAAAGAGGCCGTCCGCATAGCCTGCGGAGACCACAGCGACACGCGAGGGGCGGGTCAGCGTGCGCGTCGCACCATAGCCGACCGTCTCGCCGGCGGCCACGTCGCGAACTTGAAGAATGCGCCCTTTGAGATGCACCACCGGGCGGAACGGGTTCTCGCCGCGCCGCTGGGGGTGGCCGCCATAAAGCGCGATGCCCGGCCGCACGAGGTCGTAAGCGAAATCGGGACCGAGCAAAATGCCCGCCGAATTTGCCAAGCTCGTCATTGCCTCGGGAAGCCGCGCACGCAGCGTATCGAACAGGTCGCGCTGGGCCACGTTCTTGGCGTGCGCTGCATCGTCGGCGCAAGCGAGGTGGCTCATTACCAATGTGAGCGACATCGCCGACCAGAGTTCAAGCGCCTGAGCCGTGACGTCGACCTCAGAAGGCGACAAGCCGAGACGGTTCATGCCGCTGTCGAGATGGACCGCGCAGGGCAGTCTCTCGCCCACCCCTGCGCAATAGCCCGCCCATTCCTTGATCTCATCGGCGCTGTTGAGGACGGGGCGAAGCGCGTATGTGTGGAACCTGTCCGCTGTCCCCGGCAGAAGCCCGTTGAACACGTAGATGACCGCCTCGGGCAGGAGCGCGCGCAAGTCTTCCGCCTCGGTGAGCGTCGCCACGAAGAAGGTTTTGCAGCCAGAGCGCCACAGGGCTGGCGCGGCGTGTCCCATGCCAAGCCCGTAGGCGTCGGCCTTGACCACCGCGGCGCATTCGGCCGGCGCGGCCAGGTCACGCAGCTCACGGTAGTTGGCGGCAAGAGCATCAAGATCGATGGTGAGGATGGCGGTCTCGGCCGCTTTGGCCTCGGGCTCGTCCTGGGTGATCGCGCGCGGGCGCGCGTGGTTCACTCCATGCGCTCCGGCAGACGCTCCGACGCGGCGAGGTTGGAGAACCTCGTGAACTCCGGCGTGAACTGCAGCGTCACCGTTCCGGTCGGCCCGTGGCGCTGCTTGCCTATGATCACGTCGGCCTTGCCGGTGACCGCTTCCATGTCCTGTTGCCACTGCCGGTGCTCGTCGGTGTTCTCGCGGGGTTGGTTGCGCTCGAGATAGTATTCCTCGCGGAACACGAACATTACCACATCCGCATCCTGTTCGATGGAGCCCGATTCACGCAAATCGGCCAATTGCGGCCGCTTGTCCTCCCGCTGCTCCACCTGGCGGGAGAGCTGGGAGAGGGCCAGAACGGGCACGTGAAGCTCCTTGGCAAGGGCTTTCAGCCCCGTGGTGATCTCGGAGACCTCCTGAACGCGGCCTTCCTGGGCCCGCCTGGAGGAGCCGGACAGGAGCTGTAGGTAGTCCACCACGACGAAGCCGAGCCCCCTCTGGCGCTTTAGCCGCCGCGCGCGTGCGGCGAGCTGGGCCACGGTGATGCCGCCGGTCTGGTCGATAAAGAGCGGCAGGTTCTGGAGTTCTTGAGAGACCTCGACGATGCGGTCGAACTCGTCGGAATCGATGCGCCCACGGCGGATGCGCTCCGAGGGGATCTGGGACTGCTCGGCGATAATGCGGGTGGCGAGTTGCTCGGCCGACATTTCGAGTGAAAAGAAGCCGACGACCGCGCCGTCCAGCGGCGTTTCGCCATCGGCATTGGCTGTGTAAGCCTTGGCCACGTGATAGGCGATGTTGGTGGCGAGCGCCGTCTTTCCCATGGAAGGCCGGCCGGCGATGATGACGAGATCGGAAGCCTGCAACCCGCCCATGCGCTGATCGAGGTCGGCGAAGCCGGTGGCGATACCCGACAAGCCGCCGTCGCGCCGGTAGGCGTTCGCGGCCATGTCGATGGCGTCGGTGAGCGCCGCGGAAAAGGGCTCGAAGCCTGTGCCGTATTTGCCGGTCTCGGCCAGTTCGTAGAGTTGTTGCTCGGCGCCTTCGATCTGGGTGGCGGGCGGCGCATCGATCGGCGAATCGTAGGCGGTGTTGACCATCTCCTCGCCGATGTCGATGAGCTGACGGCGCACGGCGAGGTCGTAGACGGTGCGGCCATAGTCCTCGGCGTTGATGATGGTAGTGGCGTTGGCCGCGAGCCGCCCGAGATATTGCGGGACGCTGAGGTCGCCCACGGGCTCATCATTCTGGAAGAACGTCTTCAGCGTGATCGGTGTGGCGCGCTTCCCGCCCATGATGAGTTTGGAGGCGGCCTCGAAAATGCGTCCGTGGAGCGGGTCGAAGAAATGGACCAGCTTCAAGAAACCCGAGACCCGGTCCACGGCCTCGTTGTTGACGAGGATGGCACCCAGCAGCGCTTGCTCCGCCTCGAGATTGTGCGGGGCTTCGCGGAAGACGGGTGTCTCCGGAACGGGGCGGATGAGTGGGTTAGCCATGTGCGGAGAGTGGGTGATCCTGCGTTTCTGTTGTGGACACTAGGCGACGATTCGGAAGCTCAGCGGAACCGCGCAGCTTGTGGATATTATTTTCATCAACGCTGTACACAGCCGCAACGCAGCAAACGAGCGCCAGGAAGAGAAGACAGGTTCCCGGCGGTTTGGCGTTGGCGCGAGGCGCCCAGTAGGCCGTCGTGGGCACGAAGCTCTCGTTCAGCGTCGAGCAGGTGGTCGCGGGCCGCCCAGCAGTTAAATCGCTCGCCAAGTCATGGCTTCAGGCTCCATCGATTCGCCGAAGGTGAGCCTGAAGCATTCTAGGAACAGGAAGTAGGCAAGACAATAACCTCGCTTCCCGTTCCTTGAGAGTGTCTCTCCTAAGAAGCGTTGTCTTCCTCCGGCTCCGCTTTTGCCTCTGCGGCGGCCTTGCCTTCGCCCTCGATCGCCTCGTCGGGGGTTGCGCCTTCCTCGAAAAGCTCTTCGGCGGCAATGCGGGCGGCCTCGGCGTCCTCTTCCTCTTCGGTCAAGGTCCGCGTGACGTCCTCGCCGCGGGCCTGACGCGCCGCTTCATCTTCCGAACGGGCGACATTGATGACAACGTGCGGCTCCACCTCGCCATGGAGATGGATCCGAACCTCGTGGAGGCCGAGCGCCTTGATCGGCCGGTCCAGCATCACCTGCCGCCGGTCGATGGTGAAGCCGCCTTCGCTGATCGCCGTGGCGATATCGCGGGTCGAGACCGAGCCGTAGAGCTGACCGTTTTCGCCAGCCTGGCGGATGACGATGAAGTTTTCGCCGTTGAGCTTGCCGGCGACCCCCTCGGCGTCCGACTTGCGCTCGAGGTCGTGGGCCTCGAGTTGCGCGCGCTCGCTCTCGAAGCGTTTGCGGTTGGCGTCAGTGGCGCGAAGTGCCTTGCCGCGCGGGAGGAGAAAGTTGCGGGCGTAGCCGTCCTTGACCGTGACGACGTCACCCATTTGGCCAATGCGGCCAATGCGCTCCAGCAGAATGACTTCCATGATCCATACTCCTATTCGTTGTCAGTTTGTGTCGTCGTTTCCAGGGGGTGGGGGCCCGGCCGCCTTGCTGCGTGCGCGCAAGCCGAACAGCGGCTCTCCCAGGCCGACAATGGCGACCAGGATTGCGACCCAACCCAAAAACAGAATTCCGAGATAGACCACCGCCAGCAGAAGCGGGCGGAACGTCACGCCGAGGCTATAGACGTGAATCACGGCCAAGCCTTGCAGCACATAGGCGAACAGCAACGCGCCGGAGAAGCCCGTAGCGAGCAAGCCGATCATGCCGGGCAGGAACGTCAGAACCATTGCGACGGCGAAGACGGCGACGAAGATGTTTGGGACTTCGAGGTCATGCAGATCGGGCCAAGGGCGCAGCGCCCGCCCCGATGCCGCGACGATGATTCCGGCAAGCCACAGATTGAAGAGCACGATGGTGAGCCAGACGATGGCGAAGGCCGCGGGCAAGGCTTTGGCCAGCAAGACCTTCAGGCTCTCGATGGTCTCCGGCGTGAAGACCGAGCCGTCTGGATCGAGCGCCTCAAGGGTTTCCGGCTTGAGGAGCCCGCCGATCGACTGCTGATAGGTCTCGTAATCGGGACCAAGCGCCAGCATGAGCACGCCTGCGAGGACTCCAGCCATCACCGCCGCCCAGCCCACGAGCCTGCCGGCGGGATACCATTCGACCGCTTCGGTGGCCTCGCCTTCAGGCGTCGTCAAGGGCCGGGCCATGAGCAAAAGGTGGATCAGTGTGGCGATCGGCAGAGCGAAGGTCAGCCCAAAACCTAGGGCCAAGACTGGGCCAAGGGCCACGGCGATAACGACCGTCCCCGATAGGACCGCGACCAAGACCGCGGACCGGCCCCAGCCGAGCCCGGCGAGGCATAGCGGCAACGGTGAAAGATAAAAGGGAATGCCTGCGAGCACGCCCGCGGTCGCAGCCGACGCAAACAGCGCTGCTGAAACCAGGCCTGCGCCTGCGCCAATGAGGAGATGTGTGGGCATCGGTTTCGCTGTCCCGCTCCTTCAAAGCGGTTAGGGGAGGGCCTGGGCCCACCCCAACTTCTGCTTAAAGAGTCACGCGAGCTTTCTAGCTCAGTCTCTCCGACTACTGGATGAGATAAGGTAACAGCCCGAGGAATCTTGCGCGCTTGATCGCGCGCGCGAGCTCGCGCTGCTTCTTGGCGGAGACGGCCGTTATCCGGCTCGGCACCATCTTGCCGCGCTCGGACACGTAACGCTGCAACAGCTTCACATCCTTGTAGTCGATCTTCGGCGCCTTATCGCCGGAGAACGGACAGGTCTTGCGCCGGCGATAGAACGGGCGGCGGGCTTGCATGGTGCTCGAACTCATTCGCCGGTCTCCTCGCTGGTCTTGCTCTTAGCCTCGTCGCGATTTTCACGCGGGCTGCTGTCGCGATCCTCGCGCGGTCCACTGTCGCGGTCGCGGCGGGGCCCACGGCGTCCGTCCCGGTCACCACGGTCTCCGCGATCGCCGCGGTCGTCGCGATCGGAGCGGCGCATCATCGCCGACGGTCCGGCTTCGTGCTCGTCGACCTTGATGGTCAGAAAACGAATGACATCGGTGGACAGACCCATCTGCCGTTCCATCTCCGCCACCGCCTCATGCGGGGCATCGATGTCCATCAGCGTGTAATGGGCCTTGCGGTTTTTCTTGATCCGATAGGTGAGGGATTTGAGCCCCCAATACTCGGTCTTGCCGACCGTTCCGCCGTTCTCCTCGACGAGGGAGCGGAAGGTCTGCTGCAGGCCTTCGACCTGCTGCGTGGAAATGTCCTGGCGCGCCAGGAACACATGCTCATAGAGAGGCATGAATGCCTTTCCTTCTTCTTTGCTCCGGCGCGAAGCCTCACATGGGCGCTTTAGAAGGAAAGGCCCAAGATATGCTCTTGAGAGCGAAAGCCCTTGAGAGCGGAGACACGGGAGGGCGGCTTTTCGCCTGCCGGCCTTGCGGGCGGTCCTCCGTTCAGCCTCCGACCGGAGCGGTTGCTGGTGGGCGCTTTATAGTGTGTCGCGAGCGGTTTGCAAGGCCGCCGTGTCGGATGGCGTGTTCCTAGGGAATGTCCTGGGAGCCGGGATTCATGGTGCATTCCGCCTCGGTCTTGTCCTTGAGATTGAAGGCCTTGCAGTTCTCCTTTGCATAAACCTCGACGATTCCTACCGAGGCGAGCGGTGCATCCGTGTACTCCACATTGATGGCCACAGGGGTGAGGACCTGGCTGGACATTTCCTGTGGCCTGCGGCCCCTGACGTCGAAGGCGAATATCAGATCCCTCGGGTCGCCCATGCGTGGCGTCAGTTTTACCTCAGTAAAACCGGGGCCTGGCGCCTGTGCCTCAACCATGATGTTCAAAGTCGGTGTTTTCTTTAGCCCTGTAATGGCCACCTTGAGTGTCTCGACCTTGGAGAGCAACGCGAGCGCCGGGTCGACGGGGGCCTTGTCCATCCACGGCCAGGACCGCGTCTCGGCTGCAAGAAGGGAAACACTGGTGAACACGGTGACACAGCCAATTACAACGCCGATGGCGACAGGGCTTTTCATGCAAGAACTCCGCTGGGGTTTCTGGGGTGGTCGTCAGCCAAACGTGCTTTTAGCACTTGGGGTTGTAACGCGGGGGTTTGTTATTGGTTCGCTGGCCTCTTTGTTCATCCGCCGGCGGCGCCTCACGCACGACTGCCTTGGCTTGACAGGCAAGATTGAAACAGTGTCTTTGGCCCCCTTCGATCAACCCAAACTTTTCCAGCATCATGAGCATTGCTTTCATCTTCCCGGGTCAAGGGAGCCAGGCAGTCGGCATGGGCGCCGAGCTGGCCAAGGCTTACCCCGCCGCCCAAGCCGTCTTCTCCGAGGTCGATGAGGCTCTCGGGCAGAAGCTCTCCACCTTGATGTGGGAGGGGCCGGAGGCCGATCTGACGCTGACCGAGAATGCCCAGCCCGCTCTGATGGCGGTGTCGCTGGCGGCCATGCGGGTGCTTGCCGAGACGAAGGGCTTGCCGTTAGAAGGCCGCGTCGCTTTTGTCGCCGGCCACTCGCTTGGCGAATATTCCGCTCTCGCAGCCGCTGGCGCTCTCAGCCTCGCCGATACGGCGCGGCTGTTGAAGACCCGTGGCCACGCCATGCAGCAGGCGGTGCCTGTGGGCGAGGGGGCCATGGCGGCGCTGCTGGGCGCGGATCTCGCGCAAGCCCAGGACTTGGCCAAGGCGGCGAGCGAAGGCGAAGTCTGCGAGGCAGCGAACGACAATGCCCCGGGCCAGGTGGTGATCTCTGGTGCGCGCAGCGCAATCGAACGGGCCGTGAAACTGGCCCCGGATTACGGCGCGCGGCGTGCGGTGTTACTCCCGGTGAGCGCGCCGTTTCATTGTGCGTTGATGCAGCCGGCGGCGGACGCGATGCGCGAAGCCCTTGCGGGCGTCCAGATCAATGCGCCGGTGGTTCCGGTGGTCGCCAATGTGCTGGCCGCGCCGGTCACGGACCCTGAAGAGATCAGAGCTCGGCTGGTCGAGCAGGTGACCGGCATGGTGCGGTGGCGTGAGACCATGACCTATCTCGCGAACCAGGATGTGACGAGCGTCTACGAGGTGGGCGCCGGGCGCGTGTTGACCGGCATTGCCAGGCGCTTCGATGGCTTCGAGGCCCGCAGCGTCGGCACGCCCGACGAACTCGAGGCCGCGGCGGCGGCGCTGCAAGGCTAAAGCGCCTCAGGAAAGGAGAGTTTCGACATGTTCGATCTCAAAGGAAAAAATGCACTCGTGACAGGCGCCACCGGCGGTATTGGCGGGGCCATCGCCAAGGCACTGCATGGGCAAGGCGCTGCGGTGGCGCTCTCCGGCACGAATGCGGAGAAGCTCGAGACGCTGGCGACGGAGCTCGGCGAGCGGGTGTTCGTGCTGCCGTGCGATCTTCGCAACCGGCCGGCGGTGGCGCAGCTCGCCGAGACCGCCGAGAAGACTCTCGGTCAGGTCGATATCCTGGTGAACAACGCGGGCATCACCCACGACAATCTCTTCATGCGCATGAAGGACGAGGAGTGGGACGACGTCATCGCGGTCAATCTTTCGTCCGTGTTCGTTCTGACCCGCGGAATTTTGCGCGGCATGATGCGCCGCCGCGCAGGACGCATCGTCAATATCGCCTCGATCTCGGGCGTGTTCGGCAATCCGGGACAGGGAAACTACGCGGCTTCCAAGGCTGGGCTGGTCGGCATGACCAAGTCCTTGGCCCGGGAAGTGGCGTCGCGGGGCATCACGGCCAACTGCATCTCGCCCGGATTCATCTCGACTGCGATGACCGATGCCTTGACGGAGAAGCAAGTGGAGGCTATTGCCGCCGCGATCCCGGCGCAGACCTTCGGCAAGCCCGAGGACATCGCTGCGGCGGCAGTTTTCTTCGCAAGCGACGAAGCAGCCTACGTCACGGGCGAGACGATGCACGTGAACGGTGGCATGATAATGGTCTAAATGCTTGTTGAACAAAGGGTTG
>Ga0307379_10000901_pt1 | contig 48356 bp, 54 predicted proteins | sample UN2MG_FD_202237 | JGI IMG/M metagenome (GOLD analysis project Ga0307379, IMG submission 202237) | Soil microbial communities from Risofladan, Vaasa, Finland - UN-2 | ecosystem: Environmental > Terrestrial > Soil > Coastal area > Acid sulfate soil | place: Finland: Risofladan, Vaasa | collected... | reverse complement strand
ACAAATTTGCCTCTGTATCAAGAAGCGCATCGATGAACGGGCGGCCTGCAACTTTGTCGACATTTATTTCGATATCTCCGTAATCTCGTTTAAACTCGTGAAGGATCGGCTCTAAGGGATGGCGTTCTCCTGCACGTCCCAAGTCTATCTCAGAGGGCCGGAAAGAACAGATGATCATAATACGGCTTCCCTTGATTCTCCGGCCCAAGTGGAAGAGCAAATTGGCAGAACCGGCATCCATCCATTGAAGGTCGTCTAGCACCAGAAGAAGCGGCTTTTGTTTTGCCAGGACTTCGAGGACTTTCATAAATTGTTCGAAAAGGTTGCTCTGTTGAAGCATCGCATCAGCAGGAAGATTTGCTTTATGTTCGACAATTTTCTTTAACGGGTATAGCCAAGCAGTTCTGCCGGAGGAAAAGACTTCGCCACGTGTTACCAGATCTGCTCCCGGAACAAAGGTATTGATCAGGTCCGGGCCCTTATTTGCGATTGCCCCTGCAGTGAGGGGAAGCAGGTTCCACAAACGAAGAGCATGCTCCTTTGCAATAATGCCGGCTGACCACCTGGCTTCAACGTCTCCGGATAGAAGACCTAACACTTCAATGAATGGGAGGTAAGGATCTCCGACTCCTGTGTGGGCATTACATCTTCCGCTGGCAACGATCAGATCGGCGTGGGTTTCCTGGGAACGCCGGGCAAATTCCTGGATCAGGGCTGTCTTTCCGCTGCCGGCTTCTCCTTCCACAAACAAAATTTGCCCCTTCCCGGAGAGAACCTTGTCGAGAAATCTCCCCATCTTGTCAAGCTCTTGTTCACGGACCACAAAAACAGGCAAATCTTCCTCGATCTCCTCTCCACTATCGGTCAGGAAAGCAGGTACATGAGGCACCACAACCGCTGTTGTTGTGGGCACACCGTCTTTGATCTTCCTCAATTCAGAGAGCAACTCGTCTACACTCTGAAATCTTTGTCCTTTATCCTTTTCCAAACATTTAAGAATGATCCCGCTCAGGTTTTCGGAAAGCAAATTGTTGATCTCTCTCGGATCCACCGGAGTTTCAGTCGTGTGCTTCATGGCTATGCTCAATGCCGTGTCTCCCGCAAAAGGCAGCCTTCCTGTCACCATCTCATAGAGGATCACACCCAATGAATAAATGTCCGATTTGTTATCGGCCTCCTTCCCCTCTACCTGCTCGGGAGACATGTAGTCAGGAGTTCCTATCATTACTCCCGCTTGAGTTACTCCATGTGCCTCTACAGAGCGTGCGATCCCAAAGTCCATGACTTTAGCATTGTGTTTGAGGTCTATCATTATATTCTGAGGTTTGAGGTCGCGGTGCACAACTCCTATCTCGTGAGCCTCTGACAATCCCCTGCATATTTGCCTGGCGATCTCGATCGTTTGCTCTTCGGGCAATTTCCCTTTCCTCAGGATGAAGTCTTTCAGGCTCTCTCCCTGTATGTACTCCATAGTGATGTAGGGTGTTCCTTCCTCCTCATGGAAGTCAAACATACGGCAAACATTTTTATGAGTTATTTTCCGGGCAAGTTTTAACTCGTTTCGGAAACGTTCGATCGTCCTATCATCAGCAGCGATTTCCGGTTTTATGATCTTGAGAGCCACCTCTTCATTGAGTTTTTTATCCAGCCCCCTATACACTGTCCCCATGCCGCCTTTCCCGATCTCTTCAACGATCTGATAGCGTCCCGCAAATATAGACCCTGTTTTTAGGCCTTCTTTGGGAATTTCCATTGTTCGGGTAGGAGCAGCTATTTGATCGAGAGAGTCGAACTGGAGGCCGCACTCATTGCAGAATTTAGACTCGTCCGGAGATTCTGATTTACATTTGGGACATTTCATTATCTTTTCTCCCCAATCATTGCTGGGAATAGAATATTTAATTGCTGGGGAAGAGTCAAATCTAAATTGGAAAAATTTAAGGGGATACTCTGGTGGGCGGTACTGGATTCGAACCAGCGACCCCCTGCTTGTAAGGCAGGCACTCTTCCGCTGAGCTAACCGCCCAAGATTTGTCTGATTTGGAAAGTCATACTAAAGTTAGAGAAAAAGGGGTGGATTTGTCAAGGCCGAAGGAATATTGACATAAATGTAGGTATATGCTAAATTTAGGCACCGTCGCTTTTAGACAATAATAATAAAATGATTATAAAGGTAGAAAGATGTTTGCAGTGATCAAAACCGGAGGAAAACAGTACAGAGTCGAGCAGGGTGATATGATTGAGGTCGAAAAACTCGACATCGAAGCGGGTAATAAAGTGACTTTTGACGAAGTTTTACTCGTGGAAAACAATGGCGAGATGTTGATTGGCACTCCGTTTGTGGATAAGGCTCAGGTTAAAGCAGTGGTCCTTGAGAGTTTTAAGGACCAGAAAATCATTGTTTTTAAAAAGAAGAGGAGAAAACAATACAAGAAAAAGACCGGGCATCGGCAACAGCTAATACGGGTCAAGATCGAAGAGATCCTAACCGGGGGGAAAGCCATATCTAAAGAGAAACCCGCGGAAAAGCCAACACCAAAGGTGGAAAAAGAAACTGGGGCCGAACCGAAAGCCAAGGTGGAACCGGAAAAGAAAAAGGCTGAAGCCGAGAAACCACAAAAGACCCCTGTGGAGAAACCTGTAAAAAAAGCGGAAGCTCCTAAAACGAAAGACAATGTCAAAGCTGAAACAGCTGATAAACCGAAACCCAAAGCTCCCGCAAAAAAGAAAGCCGAGACAAAAACATCGGCAAAACCTAAAAAAGGACAATAACCAAGGAGTAAGAGGATGGCACATAAAAAATCAGGCGGAAGCGCTAAGAATGGACGCGACAGCCATTCCAAGAGGTTGGGTGTTAAGCGTTCATCAGGACAGTTCGTCAATGCGGGCTCTATCCTTGTCCGGCAAAGAGGAACGCCATTCAAGCCCGGAGTAAATGTTGGACGGGGTAAGGACGACACGCTTTTTGCCTTAGCGACCGGAAATGTCCTCTTTGAGACCAGAGGAAAAAACAGGAAATTCGTCTCAGTCATCCCTTCCTAGGAGGTTTGCACTCCTCTCAATATGTTTGTCGACCAAGTCAAAGTGACCCTCATGGCAGGTAAGGGCGGCGACGGCTGTGTAAGCTTCCGGAGGGAACGAGGCGTTCCGCGCGGCGGCCCGGACGGTGGCCGCGGAGGCAATGGGGGGAGCATCTTCTTGATTTCCAGTAAGAGCATAAAATCTCTAGCCTATTTCCGGTTTCATCCCATCAATAAAGCAAAGAAAGGGGCGCATGGGGAGGGAAGAAAACGCCAGGGACGAAGCGGCACAGACCTGGAGTTGAGAGTGCCTGTGGGCACTGTTGTCAGAGAAGTGGATAAAAAGGATATTCTCTTCGATTTTATCTCCCCAGATTTGAAGTTTCTTGCGGTGCAAGGAGGGAAAGGGGGGAGGGGGAATGCATCTTTTGCATCATCCACGCACCAGGCTCCTCGCTTTCGTCAGGCGGGACAGCCTGGTGATGAGAGGGAGCTCATGCTCGAGCTCAAGCTGATCGCGGATGTGGGGCTTGTGGGATTCCCGAACGTGGGGAAATCCACTTTTATCTCGCGGATATCAGCAGCAAAACCCGTGATCGCCGATTATCCTTTTACAACAATCGTTCCAAACCTGGGTGTTGTGGATGTGGATGCGTTTAGGAGCTTTGTCGTCGCTGACATTCCCGGCTTGATCGAAGGAGCTCATTTGGGACACGGTTTGGGCATCAAGTTCCTCAAGCATATTGAACGAACAAAAATATTGGTCCACATCATCGATATCTCTCCGTATTCGCAGAGAGATCCTGTCGAGGATTTCCATACAGTGAAAAAAGAGCTTGAAGCTTTTGATCCTCGTCTGGTCAAGCGTCCTCAGATTGTGGTAGCAAACAAGATAGACCTTCTGCCGGGTTCGGAGGAGAGGCTGGGGAAGCTGAAAAAACTGGCAGAACAGGAGGGATTGCCATTGTTTGCCATATCTGCCTTACATAAGATCGGACTCAAACAGGTGATCGATGCGATGTCAAGGGCCCTTGAGGAAGTGCAAGACGGCACCTATGCATAAAATGGGAAAAAAGAGGATCGGACTTTTCGGAGGAACGTTCGATCCCATCCATTGCGGCCATGTGAAGGCCGCGGAGAGCGTGCAAAATATTTTTTCTTTCGACAGGATTTTGTTTATCCCCTCTTACATTCCCCCCCACAAGGAATCTGTGGATGTGGCTTCAGCGGAGCACCGTTTGAAAATGGTCGAGCTTGCTTTGTCCTCTTTTGACCGGTTCTTTCCATCCTCTATCGAGATCGATGCCAGAGGGACTTCTTACTCGATAGTGACCCTGAATATGATAAAGGAGATGTACCCACAGACAGAGGTCTTTTTTTTGCTGGGCATCGATGCTTTTTTGGAAATAGATACTTGGAAAGATTATGAGGATGTGTTGGAGCAGTGTTCCTTCATAGTCATGAACCGTCCCGGATTTTGCCTGGCTGATGCCAAGGAGATCCTGACTGAAAAGTACAATCAAAGGATGATCGAGGTTTCTGGACCTATTGAAAAGGAAAACGAAGAGCTTTTCTTCCACAAGATATATCTTCTTTCCATCAACACCTTGGATATTTCCTCTTCTGAGGTGAGAGAAAGGGTAGGGAAAAACCAGTCTATCGAGGGTCTTGTGCCGGAAAATGTCGAAAACTATATTAAGGAGAGATGTCTTTATTTGCGAAAAAAATGAATGCAAAAACCGAGAAGACAACCAACACGAGAAAAATTCCCAAGAGCGTGAAAATTTCCGTTGAGGCCTGCCGGAGGAAACAAGCAGAGGATATTGTGGTTCTGGATCTCACCGGGCTTACTTCCTTCACCGATTTTTTTATCATCATGCACGGCAATTCATCCAGACAGAATGTTGCCATTTATGAGGGCATAGAAGAGGAACTGAAAGATCTGTCGATCAGGCCATTGAGCGTAGAAGGCAAAGAAAATGCGGAATGGATCTTGATGGACTATGGAGAATTTATCGTACATATATTCTCTCCAAGGGCAAGGGAATACTATTCTCTTGAGAAATTGTGGGGCGACGGCATAAAACTTTCCCTTTAACATTTTTAAAAAAAATATTGACATTTTGGCGATAAGGCATTATTTTTTATGAACATTTTTTGTTTTGAAATCGACGGGCTGTGAAGGACGAGAGAGAAAGAGAGCTGTTTTTATGAGATTAAAGGTTTTGTGGCCGGGAAAAACCCGAAATGTGGACATAAAAAATCTGCAGGATTATTACTTGCGGAGAATCAATCAGATCGAGAGCTGTGTACTTATTGAAACCAAAGATGTCAAGGGCCTTTCTGAGAAAGATGGAGAGCGAATAAAAGAAATTGAAGCTAAGGGGCTTGAAAAACATTTTAAGGATGATTATATTATCTGTCTTTTTCACAGAGGAAAAGAGATGAACTCTGAAGAATTTGCGAGTTTTTTAAACAGGACCTCCGTAAGTTCCGCTCGCGCTGTCACGTTCGTCGTGGGTGGATTCTTGGGATTGGCGGAAAGAGTGTTGGACCGAGCGGATACACTTCTTTCCCTTTCAAAGATGACTTTTTCTCATGAGTTGAGCCGGATTATGGTCTTGGAGCAGATCTATCGCTCCTTAACAATCGCTCGTGGAAAACAGTACGCGAAGTAGGGGGACAGATTGAACAAACAAGAGAGAGAACGTTATAAGAAAATACTTTTGGAAAGAAAGCAGGAGCTTAAGCATCAATTGAGTGAATTTTACTCCGAAAGTAAAGAAGTGGAAACAGGAATTGTACAGGATTTTGGGGACGAAGCAGAAAGTTCTTACACCAAGGAATTTCTCCTCAGCCTCTCCGATACGGAGCGCAAGAAGCTAGCCCTGATCGATCAAGCGCTGAAAAGGGTCGAAACTGCCGAATTTAGCATTTGCCAGAGCTGTGGAGTGAAGATCAGTAAAAAACGACTGAATGTCGTTCCATGGGCCGCTCTTTGTATTGTATGCCAGCAAAAAGAAGAGGAAGAGGCTTCTTGAAGTTTTCTTTTTTAAATGACACGTTATCTAGAGTAAGGTCTTTCGAGATCATTTTTTTCCCTTCCTTCTGCCGACTGTGTTCGGTTTTGTTAGAATCCCCAAACGAAAGGCAAGTCTGCAACTCGTGTTGGGAAAGCGTTAAGCCGACACGGACGTCTTTTTGTATAAGCTGTGGGCGTTTTTTTGAGGGAAATCTCGACCCTCATTTCTGTGCGTCTTGCCTCCATGAAAAACCTTCCTATTCCCGCCACAGGTCCTGTGGACAATACATGGGAAAACTGAAGGAGATCATCCTGCTCTGCAAGTTCCACAATTTGCCCGTTCTTGCTGAAGGTCTTGCCAAGTTTGCCCTCAATGCTCTCGCACAGGAGGATGCTTTGTGGTGGGAGCTAGAGTCCATAGTCCCTGTGCCGCTCCATCCCAAAAGGGAGCGGGAACGAGGGTATAACCATGCTCAGATCATCGCTAAATACTTGGCTGGCTTCAAAGATGTGCAACTCCTTGATAAACATTTGGTGAAAGTGAAAAATGTGCCGCCTCAGATGTCTCTGGCTCTGGAAGATCGCCAGAGAAGCGTGAAGGGAGCCTTTGCCGTCAACAGGCAGGAGGGGGTAAGGGACAAGGTCGTCCTTCTCGTTGATGATGTCTTCACTACGGGTTCAACAATAGGAGAATGCAGCAGATTGTTACTCGAGGCAGGCGCTAAAGAGGTACGTGGCCTTACAATAGCGCAGGCCTGATGTATTTATAAATCCTGATATATCCACAACGAAAAAAAACGCCCAGGCAGTATAGCCTGGGCGCTCCATTTTGTCTGAGTATTTACTTTATTTTTTCGTTTTCTTTTCGGGCGTAGTTTTTGTCTTAGATTTGAGAACTTTGATCGTGCGGGGTTTAGATTCATGTTTTTTGGGCATGGTGATCTTCAGCACTCCATGTTCATGTTCTGCTTCGATCTTATCCTGGTTGATATGGGGAGGCAGGGAAAAAGACCTGTAGAAAGAACCGTAGGCTCTTTCTATACGATGGTAATTTTCTTCTTCTGTCTCTTTTTCGAACTTGCGCTCTCCCTTAAGAGTGAGAGTGTTGTCCTCGATCTTGATCTCGATGTTCTTGTCTTCGATCCCTGGAACCTCAACTGTCAATACGAGATGCTGCTCGGTTTCGTAGATATCAACCGAAGGCGTCCATGAACTGGAAACCAAATTTCGTTCTTCTCCTCGAGTAGAGTATGCCTCTTCGAACAGACGATTCATTTTTTCTCTAAGAGTGACCAGTTCCCGAAAAGGATCCCAACGGATAATCGCCATTTTTTCCTCCTATAAATATGAGTCAATACATAATATAATACTTGAGTGTCTAATTGTCAAGTTTTATTAAGGATTATTTTGCAATTTTTTTAGCCCGAGAAATACTTCTTATTTCATCTAGAGTTGGATTTGCCCCTGTCCCATTCGCCTGATGTTTTACGGCGTTTTTTTAGGTTTTTTTTGGGGGCCGATGAGGACTGTTGCTTCTCCCTTGTGAGATGTTTTTTCCGTGGAAAGGATTAATTCTTTGGGTGTGCCTCTAGTGAATTCCTCGTATATCTTCGTCATCTCCCTGGCAAACACGATCTGTCTTTCTCCTAAGGTTTCCTGAATGAGGATGAGAAAAGCGGTAAGTTTTCTCGGGGGGAGATAAAAGACCAGAGTCCCAGTTTCGTCCCTGAGCGATTGCAACAACTTTTTTGTCGCTTCTCTCTTAGGCGGAGGAAAACCCAGAAAAAGGAATCTGTGTGTCGGCAGGCCCGCCGCAGACAGGGCCGCAGTTACGGCCGAAGCCCCAGGGATAGGAACCACTCTGATCCCCTGATTTATGGCCTCTCGGATGAGAGGGAAGCCGGGGTCGGAAATGCCAGGTGTCCCTGCATCCGAAACCAATGCCACATCCTCACCCCTTTTGAGCCGGTTGATGATTTGAGGAATCTTTTGTTTCTCTTTGGGCTGGTAATAACTGAAAAGCTCTTTTTTGAGGTTGTATGTGGTTAAGATTTTTTTGGTCTGACGGGTGTCTTCGCAGGCGATAAATTGCACCCTCTCGAGAGTTTTGAGTGCACGGAAGGTCAGATCTTCCAGATTCCCTATTGGAGTGGCAACCACGTAGAGTGTGCCGGAGCGTTCTCCCTTGTTGATACCGCTTATCATGGTGTTTCTCTTGGAGACCTGGCTATCGTTCTCTGTCGTATGGGAATAGAAAATCGTGCCCTATCGTGCGATCTGAGAGCTTGGTGATAAGGGGAAGCTTTCGCTTGAATTCGGAGTTTTTCACAAGAGAGATCACACGCTCGACCATCTCTTTGTCGAATCCCAAAGCGATGACTTCGTCTGCAGTTTGTCTTTTATCGACCATATGATAGAGCAATCTGTCGACATTTTCGTAAGTCAGTCCAAGCTCTTCTTCGTCTGTTTGTCCCTCCCAGAGACCGGCGGTGGGTGCTTTTTTCTGTATCCTTTCCGGGACTCCCAAATACTGTGCTAGCTCACGGATCTGTGTTTTGTATAGATCGCCCAGCGGATTGATCGCACATGCCATATCTCCGTGGATTGTTCCATAGCCGAGAAGCAACTCAGTCTTATTGCTGGTTCCCAGAATGAGCGCGCCTTCCCTTACGGAGTAGTCATACAAGATAGACATCCGTTCCCGCGCCATTTTATTCCCGATCAAGATTTTGTTATCTGTAGGATGATCTTTGAAGTAAATGTCCACCATGGGAGAGATGTTTATGACGTTGGATCTTATCCCGAGAAAATGAACAACCTCCTGTGCGTCATCGATATCCCTTCCGAATGTGTCTCCGTAGGGCATTATGAGACAAATGACGTTGTCCGGATCGAGCGCCTTTGAAGCAAGGAACGCACAAACAGTCGAATCCAGTCCGCCTGATAGGCCCAATATTCCTCTAGAAAAATCAAACTTTGACAGTTCCTCTTTGATGAACTTGGTGAGGATCTTTTCGACGAAGGGAGCGTTAATCTTCATATGCTTTGACGATTCTTTTGAGAGCCTCCAGGACTATCTCTGGTTTCTCATCCCTTTTATAAGGCCATTTTTTTCGAAAGGTACGGATCTCATCAAGGTCGATGTCCGTCACCATAAATTCCTCATCTCCGTACGACGCTTTGGCCAAAAGCCTGCCGCCGGGATTGTATATAAAGGACCCTCCTGCGAATGATTTCCCATCCTCAAAACCAACTCTGTTTGCATAAATGACAAAGGAGGTGGAAAATCGGGATAGAGATTCTCCCATGAGTTCCCACATGTGGCTGGTTTCCCATCCTTCCTTGCCAGAGATCCCCCGTCCGGGAGCTGCGCTGATGACTATGACTATTTCTGACCCTCCTGCAAAAAGAAGATAACCCGCGCCGTAGTGGAGGAAATCGTAGCAGATCATCAGCCCTGTTTTTCCGAAGGGTGATTCAAAGGTCAAAAAGTTTTTTCCTTGGCCAAAAAACTTCAATTCTTCGAACATCCCATAGGTGGGTAAAAAAACCTTGCGGTGGATGTGGAGTATTTTTCCATCCGAGAGATATGCCGCTGAGTTGAAAAAAAGCCCCTGTTCTCTCTCCTCTACAAACCCGACAACAAGAGATATGTCTTCACTCAATTGCTTCAATCGTTGGAAGATGGGAGACTCATCAGGCTTTAATGCCAGGTCGGGAACAAGATCTTGAAGGGTGTATCCGGTGAGGCTCAATTCTGGAAAAACGATCAGGTCTGCCTTATTTTTTTGTGCTCTTTCAACTAAATTCAAATGGACGTCGAAATTTTTTTCCACATCTCCCAAGTGAGGTGCAATCTGCGCTATGGCGACTTTCATGATTGAAAAATTAGCATAATTCGATGACCATTGCAATCAAAGAGCTTGGAGGAAGCTTCCCCAAAACCATGATGAGTGACATTCCGAGTGTTCCAATTAGTGATTTCGAAAACACTCTCAGTTTCCCCAGCGAGGAAACTTCGCTCGGTTCCGGGCTTCCCTCACATCTCCCCGTGGGAGATGTGCCATGCCCGTCCAGCCCTTCACACGGTTTTCTCCACCACATAATTGGAACCCTCAATAACGCAATGAGATTCCTGTCATCACGGTTTTGGGATGCTTATGATCCTAGAGATAGTATTTGAAAAAATATTTTATTTTGACTATAAATATAGGCAGTACTTTTTGATATTGAAGGTGACAAGAATAAACCGATAAGGAAATAAGGTAGTAATATGGATCATATAGGCCGCTATCTGCGCGATATTTACTTTGGTAAAAAAAGAGGGCAGCTCACTTTCCGGTACCAGAATATCCAGAAATACCTCTATTTCCAGGATGGCAATCTCGTCTATACCAAAACGAACCAACAGGCCGAACTGTTGGGAGAGGTTTTATTCAGGTTGGGGAAACTCTCTCAGGAATCCTATCAGAAGATCGAAGAGTATATTGAGCCCATGGAGATCATCGGTCAAGTCTTGGTCAAGCGCGGGCTCCTCACGCAGGAGGAACTGCTGGATGGCCTCACCTATCAAATGAGAGAAGTCACCCTGAACATTTTCCCGATATTTAACGGTGTTTTCAAATTCCAGGACAGAGATGAGGTGAGCCTGGAGGACCTGGATACAAAAATCGACATCCCTACCCTAATTGCGGATGGGATCCGACGGATGAAGTTCGACGCCAACCTAGAAAAATATTTGAGAGCGCAGAAGATTTCACCCAAGGAGAAAGGCCTTGACCTTCATCTCACTGAAGAGGAAAAAGGAGTCCTGAGCAGAATCAAACCGGATTCTCCTCCCGCGGAGATTCTAAAATTTTCTGGATTAAATCCTGAATTCTTCTGGAAAAGCCTCTATCTCTTTTATTGTCTAAATTTGATCGAGCTGAGCCATGAAGAAAATGTCTTCGAGGCCAAAGTTAAGCCCGCAGCAAAGCCGGTTAGAAAGGAGCAGGCAGAAAAACTCCAGGACGTTGAAGAGTTCCAGCAGAAAATGTCCACGATTAGCTTCTATCAGATATTGGATGTCTCCACTTCGGCATCCCAGGCTGAAATCAAAAAAGCATATTTTGGATTGGCCAGAAAATTCCACCCAGACCTGTTCGATCGAGATATTGCCACACAGCAAAAAGAGATGATCGATGAAGTTTTTGACCGGATCACCAAGGCCTATCAGACCTTGAGTGATGAAGATAAAAGGGAGGAGTATGATAAGGAACTTGCTGAGGAAGCAGTGGATGACAAGCGGGGAGTCGCCAAGAAAGCAGAAATAAAATTTCGTCAGGCCAAGACACTGTATAACCAAGCTCGCTATGAAGAGACCCTGCCCTATTTGGATGAAGCGATAAGGCTGGATGCACACAAGTCTGCCTATTTTTTATTGCTCGCCATGGTCGAGACAAAAATCCCGACATACATTCGAAAAGCTGAGGCGCATTTTATAAAGGCCATAAACCTGGAGCCGTGGGGTCCTGATGGCTACCTGGGATTGGGGATGATGTACAAAAATGAGGATTTGAAAGTCAAAGCTGCCAACCAGTTCAAAAAAGCCCTTCATATTGACCCCGGTAATCCTGTGGCTTTGAAAGAATTGAAGGAGCTTGATAAGTCCAAATCAAAGGGTGGATTCAAAGACATCAAGAACCTGAAAGACCTTAAAAACCTTCTGTCTTTTGATGTGAAGGGGCTCAAGAGCATCTTCTCGACGGGTATTTTCGGGAAGAAAAAGAAGAAGTAAATCTTCGGTTTAGATAGATATTAACGCCGAGAAATCTGTCTCGTCCAGAACACGCACTCCTAGCTTTTGGGCTTTTTCGAGTTTTGACCCCGGATCCTCTCCTGCAATGACGTAATCCGTTTTTCGGCTCACAGTGGATGTGACGGTTCCCCCCCGTTGTTCGATCTCTTTTCTCGCCTCTTTGCGGCTGAATTTTGTGAGTTTCCCCGTCAGGGCGAAGGTTTGTCCGGAAAGTGGCCCCTCTTCGGGCACTGCCTCAGTTTGAGAGAAAAAGTTGACGCCAACTTCACGCAGTTTGTCTATAAGCATCTTGTTTTCTGGTTGTTGGAAAAAGAAGACGACGCTCTCAGCCACCTTGGGTCCTACATCCTCTATCTGGATCAGCTCATCGGCCGTTGCTTTGATCAGAGAATCGAGATCTTTAAAATGAGAGGCGATTGATTGTGCTGTACGTTCTCCAACAAATCTGATACCCAGCGCATAGATGAGCCGGGGCAGGTCTCTCTCCTTCGATCTTTCGATCTCGTCCAGTAAATTCAAAGAGCTTTTGGGCCCCATTCTCTCGAGATCCACCAATTCTTCATATTTTAATGTATAGAGGTCGGGAATGGTTTGGACGAGCTTTTCCTCCAGGAGTTGATGGACCAGAGCAACTCCAAGGGTCTCGATATTCATGGCCCGGCGTGAGGAATAGTGAAGGAGAGATTCTTTCAACTTTGCAGGACAGGAGGGATTGATACAGCGAGAGATCGCTTCGTCTTCCGACCGGAAGGCCGCGGCGTGACAGACCGGGCATTCATTTGGAAAATTGAAGGGAGTTTCTCTCCCTGTTCTTTTCTCTTTAATCACTCTGACTACCTTGGGGATGACATCTCCACTCCGCTCGATCAAGACAAAATCACCGATGCGGATATCTTTCCTCCGGACCTCATCCTCATTGTGAAGAGTTGACCGGCTTATCGTCGTACCCGAAAGCTTGACAGGTTCAAGTACAGCCACGGGAGTTAAGGCGCCTGTCCGCCCAACTTGAACGACAATATCTTTTATCTGAGTGGTTGCCTGCCTTGCAGGGAATTTGAAGGAAATCGCCCATCTCGGAAATTTTGCTGTGCTGCCGAGCAGTCTTTGTTGCTCAACAGAATCCACCTTGATCACGATGCCGTCGACATCGTAATCGAGGGTGTCCCTGCGTTCCTTCCATTCTTCGTAGAAGGAGATGACATCGTCCAATGAAGAGCATCGGCGGGACTGGGTGTTGGTCTTGAAGCCCAACTTTTTTATTGTTTGGAGGTTTTGCCACTGGCTCTTTTTCTCTTCTCCCTCTACAAATAAAGTATAGAGAAAGACGTCTAGCATTCGAGCCGCCACCTCCTTTGGGTCGAGTAGCCGGATGGACCCTGCGGCGGCATTCCTTGGATTGGCGAACAGAGGAAGTTCTTCCTTCTCTCGTCTTCTGTTGATCTTACTGAAAGAGGGGAATGGAAGGTAGATTTCACCCCTCACTTCGAGCTCTCCCGATAGAGGAATGGCAAGCGGAAAGCTTCTGATCGTTTTGACATTCGCAGTGACATTATCGCCCCTTAGACCATCGCCTCGGGTTATGGCCTGTGCGAATTTCCCGTTGCGATAGATGACAGAGATCCCCAACCCATCGATCTTCAATTCTGCCACGTATGTGATTTTTTCTGAAGGAATGTTTTTTTTTATCCGCTCTTCGAACTCCATCAATTCTTCCATCGTGTAGCAGTTGTCGAGGCTGAGCATCGGGGTGCTGTGTTCGACTGATGCGAAACCTCCAAGAGTTTGTTCCCCTACTCTTTGAGTGGGAGATTCGGGCGTGATGAGCTCAGGGAATTGTCTTTCAAGATTTATGAGTTCCTTGCTGAGCATGTCGAATTCGTAATCAGAGATCTGGGGGTCGTTTTCGACGTAGTATTTTTTCTCATGGAAGACAACGTCTTCTCTGAGTTCCTGGATTCTCTTTTTAGCCTCTTTCAGCGTGAGTGGCATTGAATATCACACTCTCCCTTTGAGGTTTTAGTGGATTTTTCCGTCTGCTCGGTCGGGCAATACAGATATTATTACAGAAAAGGTAAAAGTTCAATCAGTCCAGCCGACTCTTTTTCGATGTAGGGTTAGCTCCGCGAGCTGACCAGGAGAAAATGGGTACAGGCACCTCTTTCTTGCAGAAAATCGGAGCCAGTCCCCAATTTTCATGTAGGGGCCATTCCCCGAATGGATCGTTTGAGAAACGGCCGTTACATCTTTCGAGTGGTGGCAATTAGCCTGGATTATTAACGGACCGAGGTAATAGTAGCGGCGAGGAAGTGGCTCATGAAGCTGTAGTGAACTACCGCGATTGAGCTACGACGAAGCCGATGCTGTGAGATCGGTTCGCCCGAAGGGTAAAAGATGCTGACAATATAAAACTGAGAGTTGTTTTAAAGATAAATTTGTCAGCAGCTTTTATGAATAATTCAGGTTAGATACCTAAGCGCGTTTTTGTCTGTTCTACTAGGGCGTTGAATTTTTCAAGGGCCAGTTGCTGTTCAGCTTGGAGTTTTTCGATGGCCTTCTTTTCAGTTTCGACCTGTTTCAATATTTTTTCCATCTCTGTTTTTTCGGCATCGGAGAGGTCTTCTTCGTCTTTTTCCCCGAATTTTTCGTTGAAGCCCGATGTCAGAGTTTCCAGTTTTGTGCTTCTGTCTGAGAGGTCCTTGATCTTTTCGTTATATCCTGGGACTTCGTGGTTGAAGTACAGTCTCTGCGCAAGGTCCATGGCTTTTTTGGAATTGGCCTCCGAAAGAAAACTTGCATCCAGCAGATAAGTGATCGCTTCTGAAGAGCCGTTGTTGTTGGAATTGCTCTTTGAAGCAAGGAGGACTCCGATGTTGTATGCAACGTCTCCTTTTTTCTGGGTCGTATAGGCCTGTTTGTAGTATGTCAGAGCCTCATCCTTCTGTCCGGATCTGTTGAGCGAGTTTGCCAAATAGACGACACAGGCGTAGTCGTTCGCTACACCGATACAGACCTTCCAGGCCTTTGCAGCGTCAGCGTAGGCTTTGGCATCATAGAGGCCCTTTGCGACCTTTTTTAAGTCGTTGGTGATCTGTTTATTTTTCAGGATGTTGTATGCACTGATGTAGGAGCTTGATGCCCCCTTCAAATCGTTGGATTTTTGCTGAACTTGGCCTTGGACATAGTATGCTGCTCCTACAAGCTGATTGTTATCCTGTGCTTTGCCGAGCTGGAGAGCTTGTTGTGCATAATTTTTGGCCTTAGCCAGATTAGTTCCTTGTTGTCCGTACACAGCGGCAACTGTTATGAGGACCTGGAACTTCATGAGATCGTCCAAGCCACCCAACGTTATCGCTTTTTCACCATATTCAGTGGTCTCAGCGGCTGTTTTGCCGCTGTAGGGAGTTACGCATAGGTTTGCATATGCAAAATTTTCATACTGGGACCCTTTTCCGCCGCATTGGGCCAGGTAGTCTTTTAGGAGTTGTGTCCTCTGGCCGGCATCGGCTGTTGTAATGGCTTTGATATACGCCTGATCACAGGAATTTTCCTGGCTGAATACGGGGAAAACGAGGAGGAAAGTTAATGTGATTACGGTGAGTGCTGATCTTTTCATGATCGACCTCTCTATGTTGGATTAATTCTAATTCACAAAGGGAAAGCAAAATATTAGCATAAATCAAAGACAAAAAGCAATCGCTTTTCACATATTCTCGATAGCAGCAAAAACTGTGCCATATTTAAAGTGAACCATCTCATTACGTTTCATTTGTCAAAATCGCTAAGTCGTTTCCAAAATTATATAGCCTACATGCAGTAGGTCTAATCTCCCCACTTCATCTGTAAAGAAGATTGAATAGTGCTATAGGAATCGGTTTACAAAAGGATTTGTTTTCCGCTTAGAAAAATAAACAGTGGACATATCACTTTTCAGTGTTTTTGCGTCCGTTTTGTGTCATTAAGTGTGTTTTCGTAAAGTTTTTTACGATTTTATGCTAGAGTCCAAATTATTGGATTTATAACACATCCTTATGGTCTTCTATATTTTGCCTGGGGCGGCTGAATTTAGACTTTTGAGGCCATATAGGATAGAATGGCAACATGAAAAACGGGAAGAGAGATTTTCCTGAAATGTTTCAAAATACAGTAGGGCGACCTCTCAATTTTTCCATTCGACTTTCCGATTATTCCCATTTTAGGATCGGCGGCGAAGCCGATTATTTTTTTTGTGCGCGATCTCCTCACGATCTAAAAAAAGCCATAACACTCGCTCGTGAGTTTTCTATGTATCACACAATCATGGGTGGCGGGTACAATCTGTTGTTTGCGGATGAAGGATTCCGGGGACTTGTCATCAAAAACCAAATAGAAGAGGTCGAGCGGCAGGATAAAGAGTTCATCCGGTGTGCGTCTGGGAGCTCGTTGAAGGATGTGCTCGAGTGGTGTGCCGAAAACGAGTCGGGAGGTCTGGAATTTATGGCTGGAATTCCCGGAACTGTCGGCGGCGCCGTGTATGGAAATGCCGGCGCTTTTAATGAGGAGATCGGTGACCGCGTGGTTGAGGCTGTGCTTTTTGATGAAACAAACAGAGAAGTCAGGAAACACAGAGAGTATTTTTCCTTTGATTACCGTTATAGTTCGCTCAAAAAGAGGCCTGATGTCGTTTTGGAAGTGATTTTACGGATCGAAGAGCGGAAAAGATCCCGCATTGATGCGAACATCGCAGATTACATGGAGCGCAGAAAGAAGAGACACCCTCCCTGGGATGTTGCATGTGCGGGTAGTTATTTTCAAAATCCTGTCTTTCCGGATGGAAAAAAAGTCCCCGCTGCCAAGCTCCTGGACCGCGTTGGGGCTAAGGGATTGAGGGAAGGCGATGCCATGGTTTATGAGGGACACGCCAACTTCATCATCAACTGTGGCAATGCCGGGGCTAAAGATGTGCTCCGTTTAGCATCTGAGCTCAAGAGGAGGGTCAAAGAAGAATTTGACATCGACCTCAAGGAAGAGGTCATTCACGTTCCAGCAGTGCCTCCATCTCGCTGATCTTTTCTTTCGGAGTTTTGTTGCCGCGTTTTACCATTTCCAGGGCTTGTTTTGCCAGGTCGATGTATATCCGGTGTGCTGAGGGGAATTTTTCTAATTCCTGCAAATGTTTCCTGATCGTAGTCAGATCGCCCCTGGCAACGGGCCCTGTTAATGCATCCAGAATGTCAATTTTATTTACATTATGTAAAGTTCCTTCAAGGAGGGGACAAAGGACTTTTTTCGCCTGGTCCTGCTCGATTCCGCATTTGCTGAGAAGAGAAACGGCCGTATAAAGGAGCGCAACACTCATGTTGGATGCCATACTGCATGCCGTATGATAGCAGGCCTTGTCTTCGGTGCGGATCATAAAGTGTAAACCTCCGATTGTGCAAACGATGTCTTTGGCATGAGCCACAGCAAAATCGTCTCCTTCAAGGGCGAAATAGATGTCCTGGAAGAGGTCATGCCGGCTCTGTTTTTTAGGAAAGGAAAAACAGGGATGGATAGAGCCTGTATGAGCCCCTTTTGATTGGAGTGGATCGAGGACGCTGGAGGTTAACAGGCCACTACAGTGGAAAACGACTTTTCCCTCCCAATTTAAAAGTGAAGATGCGAGTTCTTGGACGACACGTTCGATCTCATCATCTGGTACAGTAAGGAAGACGATCTCTCCCTGGTCAGCAGTTCGGACATTGTCTGTGGACGCGGTGCCCTGGCCGATCTTTTGCCGGCTTTCTTCGGCAGAAGCTATCGATCGGCAGGAGAGGGCCTTGATCGTGACTCCTTTTTTGGACAGAGCATATCCTAATGAAGCCCCAAGGCGTCCCGCTCCGATTATGGCAATATTTTTCATCTCTTTTTTCTAAATATGTCGACCCAATGGTTTATCTCGAGTGGAGAGGGAAAACGCGCTTCCTTCTGCATCTCCTTCAGTTCCTTGTTTTCTTTGAGCACAACCTTGAGCTGCTTGTTGAACTCCTCGCAGGACAGCGGTTTGATACCGTTTTTTCTTGCGCAGTCCTTGATCTCTCTGTCCGAGCTCACGACATAGAATCGGCGTTCCCTGGCTCTTTTGGAGATGATCTCCTTGATGATCCCGTCTGCATTTTTTCCAATGTCAGGATAGAGGACAGTCAGGGATCTATCAGGAAAATTTTGATCCATGATCTCTGGATCCGGTCGCCCATCAAACACGAGGATGATTTTTACCTTTTGTATCTTGTTAAATATTAACAATTTAGCGACAAGGCTGTATTGGCTCCAGGGGTCTCGCAGTTCATAAGAAGAAGTATGCCCAATGAAGTTGTTTCCATCAATCAGATATGCCATCTCTCAATCCTGAATTATTCATAAAAAATGTCGATAATTATCATAACAAACATATTATTAAAATGTTATATTGTTTTTTCGATATACTCCCTTTTCCACTACATTTCCCATGAGATTTTTATCTTGAATCGACATTTTTTATGAATAATTCAGGAAGATTATAGTTTATGGTTATCGGTCCTTAAACGATCAGAGGTTGTAAATGTCTCCTGGCTTGAGGATGATGACTTCAGCCCTGTCGCCCACTCTTCTCTTGAATTCTTCCGGATCCGTGTTGACGATCGGAAAGGTGCCGTAGTGGATGGGGATAACCCTCTTTGTCTGGACAAACTCCACGGCCTTGGTGGCAGACCCAATGCCCATGGTGTATCTGTCCCCGATCGGGATGAAGCTCAGATCTGGATGGAAAAATTCTCCGATGATCTTCATGTCATAGGTTAAGCCTGTGTCCCCTGCATGGTATAGCTTTTGTCCGTCGAGCTCCACCACAACTCCCGTAGGGTCTCCGGTTTCTGCTGAATGAAGAGCTTGGACCATGTGTATGATCACTCCGTTTGTTTCGATCGTACCGCCTATGTTCATTCCCTCCGCAGGGATGCCTTGCTCTTCTGCTTGGACAGCCACTTCATGAACGGAAACAAAAGTGGCGCCCGTTCTTTTGCAGATATCGAAGGAATCTCCTTTATGGTCTCCGTGGTCATGGGTGACGATCACCACATCCGCTTCTGTGATCTCGTCAGGAGTTGTGGAAGCCACAGGGTTGCCTGTGAGAAAAGGGTCGATGTACACAGTTTTTGAACCCTTTATTTTGATCGCAGAATGTCCTAGCCATGTGATTTCCATGTTGTTTCCTCCTTGAATACTCTTATCCATGCATTTGAGTCTTGTTTTCCTCATAGCATGCTAGAAAGCCTATTATAAAAATTCACACTCAAAATGCCAAAACAAATATTAACCGGGGGGCCAGGTCATCCGTCTTCCCCCGAGAACGTGAAAGTGGATGTGGAAGACATCTTGTCCCGAATCTCTGGCCGTGTTGAGGACGATTCGGTATCCACTTTCCTTGACTCCCTTTTCCTGTGCTACCTGCCGTGCCTTGAATAGGATGTGTCCAAGAAGGTCCTTATTCTCTTCGGAGATGTCGTTCAGGGATGTGTAATGCTCCTTGGGGATGAGCAGGACATGAACGGGTGCCTGAGGATTTATGTCGTCGAAAGCAATGATCTTATCGTCTTCGTACACGACTTTCGCAGGAATCTCTTTGTTAACGATTTTACAGAATATGCATTCATCCATTTGTGATTTCCTATCCTGAATTATTCATAAAAAATGTCGATATTTATCATAAATGACCCATATTAGATTGTTAAATTGTTTTTTCAGAATACTCGTTTGGGCATTGCATTTTCACTATGCGATATTTATTTGTAATCGACATTTTTTACCCTTCGGGCGAGCTGATCTCACCACATCGGCTTCGTTGTAGCCCACTCGCGGTAGTTCACTACAGCTTCATGGGCCACTTCCTCGCCGCTGCAGCAATCTCAACTCGTGAATAATTCAGGGACTAGCCGAGAAGTGAGTTACTTCTCATATACTTGGATATTTGCTCCAAGTGATCTCAGCTTTTCCTCGATCCTCTCGTAACCTCTGTCGAGGTGTTCCGCCTCGTTGATGATGGTCTCCCCTTTGGCGATCAATCCTGCAAGAACGAGCGATGCGGCAGCTCTCAGGTCCGTAGCGATCGTTTCAGCGCCCGAAAGAAGAGTCTGCCCTTTGACCATGGCTTTGTCTCCTGTCACTTCAATGTTGGCACCGAGGCGCAAGAGTTCATTCACATGGGAAAACCTTCTATCGAATATGGTCTCAGTGATGATGGACGTTCCGTTTGCCTGAGTCATCAGCACCGTAAAAGGAGCTTGCAGATCTGTCGGAAAACCGGGATAGGAGGATGTTGTGATATCTTGTGGCCTGATCTCATGGCTCCCCACCACGCGGAGCGCATTTTTGCTCAGCTTGTCTATTTTGGCACCGGAAAACCTCAACCGTTCGATGATATTTGACAGATGGTCGGGTTGTATGTGTGTGAGGATCACATCTCCCTTCGTTAAGGCACCGGCCACGAGGAACGTGCCTGCCTCGATCCGGTCGGGGATGATCGCATGACTTGCGCCGCCCAGTTCTTTGACGCCCTTGATGCGGATAGTTTCTTTCCCGATCCCGTCGATCTTTGCTCCCATCTTGACCAGAAGTTTGCACAGGCAGGGAACCTCGGGTTCAATTGAGCAGTTCTTCAACACCGTTTCGCCCTGTGACAGAGCCGCAGCCATGAGGAGGTTTTCTGTCGCGCCGACACTCTTTTTTTCGAACTCGATCTCTGCTCCCTGCAGGCGTTTGGCTTCCGCTTTGATATAGCCATGTTCCAGTTTGATAGATGCGCCCAGTTTTTCCAGTCCGTGGATGTGGAGATCTATGGGCCGTGACCCGATCGCACAGCCTCCTGGCAGAGCAACCACAGCTTTACCCTGTCGAGCAAGCAGCGGTCCGAGCACAAGTATCGATGCTCTCATGGCCCTTACCAGCTCATAGGATGCCTCTTCAGAACGAATGTCTTTGACCTGGATAGTGACGGAGTTCTTCTTGAGATTGTATTCGGCGCCCAGCTCTTGGGTAAGGGTCAGGATTGTAAAAACGTCGGTGACGAGAGGAATGTTTCTCAGCTTGAGTTTTTCTTTGGTGAGGAGAGATGCTGCGATTGCGGGCAAGACAGCGTTTTTCGCTCCGCCGATCTGGACTTTTCCTCTGAGCTGGAGTTTGTGGTCTCCTTGGATCTTGATTTTTCTCATCTTTTCAAATTCTAAAGTATTAACGACCAAAATTCAATACATGTAGGGTCAGCTCCCCGAGCTGACCGAGGTAAGAACCCTTTCTCAAACGGTCCGTTCGGGGAACGGACCCTACATTTAAATTGTCACCCATCACGGTTTTGAGGATGCTTTCGTCTTTGGCTCGAGGAGATAAGAGAGTTATATTTTGAGCTTTTGGGACATGTATTTTTGAATGACGGCCTTCAGCCTCTTGACTCCTTCGAGGATCTGTTCTTTTGTGGGGTATGAGAAGTTGATCCTCATGGTGTTGTATCTCCTGAAGCCTTCCGGATAAAAGACTTCACCCGGGACAAAAGCCACCTTTTCCTCGATGGCCATGTAAAAGAGGTCAAGCGTGTTGATCTCCTCAGGAGTGGTGATCCAGAGGAAAAGCCCTCCTTCAGGTTTTGTCCATTTGACTCCCGTATCGGCCGGAAAATTTTCCTCCAGGGCTTCCAAGAAAAAATGCAGCTTTACATCATAATACGTGATGGCTTTCTGGAAGTGGGCACTCAGGTCGTGTTCAGTCAGGAAGGTCCTGCAGATATCCTGGTTGAGTTTGGGTGTGTTGAGGATGTTTGCTCCTTTGATGAATGCAAGTTTCTTCATCACATCAGGCGGCCCGATGTTGAATCCCACACGGATCCCCGGACAGAGGATCTTGGAAAAAGTGTAAAGCCCGATGACATTCCCGTTGTTGTTGTCTAATGAGTATATCGAAGGGATCTGCACTCCCCTGTATCGAAGCTCTCTGTAGGGGCTATCTTCGACGATCGGGACTTGGTATTTTTTAGCCATCTCCAGAAGTGTATATCTCTTTTTTAGGCTCATCGTTATCCCCGAGGGGTTCTGGAAATCCGGGACAACATAGATAAACTTGGGTGTTTGCCCTCTGTTGATAGACGCTTCGATATCCTCGTCGAAATCCGCGACGTTGGATCCATCATCCTCGATGTCTTTGGCGATGTATCTTGCATCCTCTAGCTCGAATGCTGCCAGTGCTCCTCCAAAAGTGGGCAGGTCAATGACGATCAGATCTTGAGGGTCTAGAAAAGCCCGCCCGATGAGATCCAACCCGTGTTGTCCGGATGTGGTGATCACCATATTTTCCGGTCCGATAAATATCCCATCAGTTTTGAGGTAGTCGATGATAGCCTCTATCAAATCCTTCTCTCCGGGGATGGGAGAGTACTGGAGGACTCTCGCCGGGTCCTCGCACAACGATTTTTCAGCGGCCTTTTGGATGAGATCCAAAGGGAAGAGTTCATCGCTGGGCAATCCCCCTGCAAAGGAAATGATATCTGGATCGCCCAGATAACTGAGCATCTTGCCGATGGCATATCCCTCAAAGCCTTTCATCAAGCTGGCGAATTCATATTTCATTCTGTTCCTCTTCCCTCAAAATTTATCTCAGTTGCGGTATGGATTTATTTTGCGGTGTACCTTTTCGGGTCGGCAAACACGTCGATCACTTGGACTCGAGAGAGGAAAGTTGCCGAATGCACGACCCCTTCGGCAATAAAATACCAATCTCCCTTTTTGTAGATCTGGGGATCTCCGCCGATAGTTAGTTTCATTTCGCCCGCGATGACAATCCCCCACTGTGCACAGTGTGAGTGAGGCGGGACTTCGCCGACAGCCTCTATATCAAAGAACACGACCTGCGTTTGGTCGCTCTGGACTAGCCAGGCTTTGATCCCTTCGAAGGGCATATCCACCTCTGGTAGATTCCGGAGAAATTCCGGATAGGGTGTGCCCTCCCATTTGTCCATCAGGTCTTTCATGTTTTCGCTCCTTTCTCTGAGTTTAAAACAAACCTTTGATGTAGCCTCCATCGATTTGCAGGGCCACACCGGTGATATAACCCGCACCCTCTGAAGCCAGAAAAGCCACTGTGTGTGCAAACTCCTCTGTTGTACCCAGCCTATTCATGGGGATACTCGCCTCGATCGTTTTGTAAAAATCCTCCTGCGTCCCCTTTCCCGAATCGGCATAGGATCGGGCGAGATTTCCCACCCGCTCTGTTTTTGTGTATCCGGGGCAGACAGAATTGACAGTGATCCCATAAGGTGCGACTTGTTCGGACAGTGACTTGGCAAATCCGAGAACTCCCGCCCTCGCCGTGTTCGAGAGGATCAAGTTTGGGATGGGTTGTTTTGCTGAGACAGAGGTGATACATATGATCCTTCCCCATCGGTTCTTTTTCATGTGGGGAATGGCTTCGTAGCAAAGGGTAATCGTGCTCATAAGATTGAGTTCTACGGCATTGCGGTAGTCATCCGGTGTAAAATCATCCACAAAACCCGGAGGAGGACCACCGGCATTGCAGACCAGGATGTCGATAGACCCGAGCGTTGAAACGATATCTGTGATCATCTGATCGACCTGTTCTTTCTGTGTCACATCCGCAGTATAGGCCTGGACGATGCCGCCTGTTTCGGCGGCAATATTTTCTCTGGCCTTGAGGAGGTTTGCCTCGCTTCGCGCACAGATGGCGAGCTTTGCACCTTCTCTGGAGAGTTGGAGGGCGACTGCCTTCCCCAGGCCGCTGCTGGATGCAGCCACCAACGCCACCTTATTCTGAATCCCTAGGTCCATGATTTCTCCCGTTTCGAGGACAGATAAGCTATCTGTAGGAAATCTTGGCGAATAGTGCTTTATGCCCCCGTCTCATAATTTCTTTGGCATCCAGATCGCACCGGATACATTTATGGTAGATCACATCCCCGATCAAGTCCGCCTTTTCTTTCCTTTCCTCGTCAGAGAAGAAATAGGCCTCCATGGTATCGTAAGGACGTGACGTCCCGTCACTCTCGTATTTGATGGTCAGGTCCCTTCCCGCCTCAAAAACTTGGAAAGCGCTCTCTGTCCAGTTAAAATCTTCCATTCCCAGATCGGGATTTATCCTGAGATGTGCAGCGAGGTAGATAGTGGGGAGCCCCGAAGCCTCCATCTCTTCACTGCACTGGATGAAGGTTTCTGCTGTTGCAGCGTTCCCGATGTTGATCTCGTAGATGGGAGTGGTCCCATCATCACGGAGATATTCCTTGAAGATGTTCATGAGCATCCTGAGCTGGATGGCATTTTGTGTCGAGAGAAGCATGGAGATCTTGAATGAAAGGTTCGGGATCTCTCTGGCGTAATAACAGGCCGCGACGATGGTGGACCAGCTCGGATTGAGGTAGAAATTCCCTCCGGTTTCGAGTGCGGCTCTTGTGATTCCATCGAGGTAGACGAGATGGTTATTGTTTCCCACTTCGACACCCCCGAGGTTGCCGAAACCTGTACCCATGTTTTTCATGATGAGCTGACTCATCCCACTACCAAGGTCTCTCCGCTCGAATTTTTCGCCGGTCACTTTTTCGATGTGCTCAAACCGCTCTTCGGGGAGTGGGATCCCGATGAGGTTTGTGGAGCAAAACTTGCTTGCTGCGAGGATATTTTCAGCCATGGCTAGAGTGGTGAGCAGGTCGCCGCTGTAGACATACTGCTCTGTCATGGGCACAACAGAGATCATTTCTGTGGGGAAGAGGACGTCTCCGCTTTCTGAAACTCTCTTCATGCAATCCAGTGTGATGGGGGTAGCTTGGAAACCGGAGACTTGTGTGGTGCAGACTCCATCCTTTGTGAACTCGATATTATTCTCTGCGATGAAGTCTTCCACTTTGGCGAAACGCTTTGCATATTCTTCAGCTTTTGCAAGAGACTCTCCAAATCCTTTCTCCTCTGCGATTTTCTTTCTGGTTGAGTAGTCTCTTTTTTCTTCGATCGTTCGTGAAATCTCTTTGGCTCCCCCGTAGGAATCGATCAAAGCGTCCATGGCTTTGGTGTCTTTGTCTCTTAGCAGCTCAAAGTGCATAATACAGTACCTCCTTGCTTCCCTGATAGGTTTTTGTACGGAATGAAATATATGGAAAATGGATTGATTTTTGAAGATCTGCGAAAATTCGACCTGACCGGATAATCAAGATGTTTTGTCCTGACAGCTCACGGAGAAGGTCCAATCACCCTCTATCGTGAGGGTATCAATTGTATTGAAAAATATTAGGATATGCAAGTTTCCGTTTTTATGACATCACGTTATTAGGGATGCTTACAATGTTAGACAGGAAGGACAAAAATAAATATAATTCCATTATGCAGTAGAGTCTTGTTAGATAAAAAATAAAATGACGGTAGAACAAAACAGAAAATTTGGACGAACTAGGAGGAAGGCGATGCGTTTGATCTTTGTTGGCTTTGGCACTGTAGGCCAGGGGTTGGCAGAGCTTTTAGTGGGAAAAAAGGACATGTTATCCAGGGAGTATGGACTGGAGCCTGTAGTGGTTGGTATTTCAGATGAGATGAAGGGGAGTGTTATGGACCCAGCAGGATTGGACCTCACAGAAGCTCTGGATCTAGTGAAATCAGAGAGAATATTGTGTGATATGGAAGCCAAGACATATGAGGGGAATGCTCTGGATATGATAAGGGATGTTAATGCAGATGTGATGTTTGAAGCCACGTACACTAACATAAAAACAGGAGAGCCGGCTACGTCTCATATCAAAGCGGCTCTGGAAAAAGGGCTCCATGTGGTCACAACGAATAAAGGTCCTCTGGCTCTCCATTATCAAGATCTTGTCCAGATTGCCGAGGCCAAAGGTGTCCAATTCCTTTTCGAGGGAACAGTGATGAGCGGGACGCCGCTGCTCAACTTGCTCAGGGAAACACTCGCAGGGAGCACTATCGCCGAGATTAAAGGGATTTTAAACGGGACGACAAATTATATCCTGACTCGAATGGAAGAAGGGCTTTCCTACGAGGATGCACTAAAAAAGGCTCAGGAGCTTGGATATGCAGAGGCCGTTCCGGAAGCGGATGTCCTGGGTTGGGATGCCCTCGCAAAGGTGACGATACTGGCAAAGGTCGTGTACGGATCGATCGCAGATCCTTTTGATTATCCCTGCCAGGGGATCACAGAGATATCAGCCTCTGCGATCGAAGAGGCCAAGCGCCGGGGAAAGCGGTTCAAGCTCATAGGTAAGGTTTGGAGTGAAGGGGGCATTGCCAAAGCCTCTGTGGCTCCTGAAGAAGTGGACATCAGCCATCCTCTGGCCAGTGTCATGGGGGCAACCAATGCTGTCACTGTCACGACAGATACCCTGGGTGATGTGACGATCGTTGGCCCCGGTGCGGGAAGGAAAGAGACCGGCTTCAGCATGCTCATTGATTTGATCAAAATAGCCTCATTCAAATAGATGTAGGGTCAGCTCCCCGAGCTGAGCGGGAGAAAATGGGTACAGGCACCTCTTTCTTGCAGAAAATCGGAGCCAGTCCCCAATTTTTATGTAGGGTCCATTCCCCGAACGGACCGTTTGCTAGAGTCAAGATCGCGATAATATATGCGAACTTTCAAAAAGGAGAGAACAATGAAAAAGAAGATTTGCGTTCTGTTTGTCCTCATGCTTTCGCTGACTCTATTTGGCCATGCCCAAAAGGGTTTGAAGGTATTTATTTCTGTGGATATGGAAGGGATTTGCGGTGTCGTTCACTGGGAGGATGTGAGCCGCAGCGGAAAGGACTATGACCTTTTCCGACGGCTGATGACTGAGGAAACCAACGCTGCCATTGAAGGGGCACTGGCGGCAGGAGCGACAGAGATCCTAGTGAGGGACTCGCATGGAAGTGCCCGTAATATCCTGCCCGATCTGCTCCATCCTAAAGCCGATTTGATACGCGACTGGGCTTACAGCCCTCTCAGCATGATGGAAGGGATAGATGAAACTTTTGATGCGGTTATTTTTATCGGATACCATGCCAGGGCGAATACTCCGGATGCAACTCTTGACCACACTATGTCCTCATCGGCCGTGTACGAAGTCACGCTCAACGGAAAAAAGATGCCCGAGGCGGGGATCAATGCATTCATAGCCGGCAATTTCGGTGTGCCGATTGCTTTGGTTGCGGGGGATAAAGCTATCTGTGAACAGGTCAAGGAGCTATTTGGTGAAGTGGAGACCGCTACCGTCAAAGAGGGTATTGGGAATGCGGCCAGAATGCTTCATCCTAAAAAAGCCCAGGAACTGATCAAAAAAAAGACTACAGAGGCGCTGAACCGATTGAGTGATTTTAGGCCTTTCACATTCACTCCTCCGTATACCATGGAAATTACGTTCAAGGACGAGTGGCGAGCGGAAAACGCTTCTTGGCTCCCCGGTGCCAATAGAAAGACAAACACGACTGTTTCCTACACAAGCAACGATTGGATGGACGTATTAAGGTTTTTTATGTTTGCCTTTTAAAAAAAAAGGAGCAGCGGAAGTTTATCCCGCTACTCCTTTCGAGTTCTGGTACTATCTCTGCTTTTACTTTTTAACTTGTTCTTCGACCCAGTCTGTGGTGACAGTCTTCGGCCTTTCGATTGCAAGACCCAGGACTCTATCCCAGATCAGGGATGAAAGGACACCGAGCGCTCGAGAAACCCCAAAACATACGGTGTAGAAATCATACTCTGTCATGCCATAGTGGAGGAGGATGACTCCTGAGTGAGCATCCACATTGGGCCACGGGTTTTTGGCTTTTCCCTGTTCTTCGAGGATGGGGGGAACGACATCATAGAGTGCACTCACGACCGTAAAGATCTTATCATCGGGAAGATGCTTCAAGGAGAACTCCCTCTGCGCCACGTACCTGGGGTCAGTCTGACGGAGGACAGCATGGCCGTATCCGGGGATAACCTGACCTGAATTTAATGTATCCCAGCAGTACTTTGTAAGCTGTTCTTTTGTGGGAACTCCGCCTAATTCATCCATAAGGTTCATGACCCATCGAAGAACTTCCTGGTTGGCCAAACCATGCAATGGTCCGGCAAGGCCATTCATTCCGGCTGCGAGTGAGTAGTAGGCGTCAGAAAGTGCAGAGCCGACGAGGTGGGTTGTATGAGCTGAAACATTGCCGCCTTCGTGGTCGCTGTGGAGTACGAGATAGAGGCGCATGAGTTCGATGAAAGCGGGATCATCGGTAACACCGAGCATATGAGCCATGTTGCCGCCCCAATCCAGGTCTGGATCAGCGGGAATGTGATCTCCATTTCTGTAGCTTTTACGGTAGATGTAGGCCGCAATTCTGGGGAGCTTTGCGAGAAGATTCATGACATCTTCGTACATGGGATCCCAGTATTCCATCTTGCTGATACCTTCTCTGTACTGCTGAGAGAAGACAGAATCTTTTTGAAGAGCAACGATGGCTGCAGAGAACTGAGTCATGGGATGGGTATCATCAGGGATCGCATCCATGATTTTGGTGAGATAGCCAGGGAGCACACCGCGCTTTTTCCATTCTTCGGTGATCTCTTTGACATCGTCCTCAGTTGGCAAATCTCCGGTAAGAAGCAGATAAAAAAGACCTTCAGGAAGAGGTTCCTCTCCGCCGGGGGCCTTTGGGAGCTTCTCTCTGAGCTGTGGAATGTTGTAACCGCGAAAACGAATACCCTCAAAGGGATCGAGAGCTGAGGTTTCGGTCACGATACATTTCACGCCGCGCATTCCGCCATAAGCTTGAGCCACTGTGACGTCTGAGATTTTTTGATCGCCGTACTCTTTTACGATCGATCTGACTCTGTTGCGCATGGGATCGATTTTCGACTGGAATGTTTCTTTTAAAGACATTAATAGACCTCCTTTTTATGTGTTTAGTATTAAAAACTTGTCTTCCGCCCTTGATTTGACGGAAAAAGAATATATCACCATGATTCGGCTCTGTCAACTACTTCCTGAGTTTGAAATATTTTGACACAAAAGCTCCACAAATCTGGAAAAAAAGTTAGGGATGTGGGATCCATTCCCCGGCCGGACCGGACATAAATCTTAAGCAATTCTTGAACCTGGATTATTCATAAAAAATGTCGATTATGAAAAGTACATTGAAAACGGAAATATCAAAGTGATTTACTGGAAGAATAATGTAAATATTTGATATTGCTTTTATTGAACAAAGTATCGACATTTTTTATGAATAATTCAGGTGAATAAATTTTCAGTGAAAAATGTATTATAAGTAACAAGGTGACTGGCGTAGAATCATTAAATCAAAGAGTTGTTTGACTTTTTTGCTTTGAAGATGTTTATTATGAATAAAATTTTTAAAATGGAGGAGAAAAAAAATGGGTGGTTTGTTAGTGGTTCTTATCATAATCGGGGCGGTTGTTATTTTCGCCATCGGTATTTACAACAACTTGATCACACTGAGGAATCGAGCGGATAACGCTTGGGCCCAGGTGGATGTTCAACTGCGGAGAAGGTACGACCTGATCCCTAATTTGGTCGAGACAGTCAAGGGATACGCCAAGCACGAGAAGGAAACCTTCCAGATGGTGACAGAAGCTCGGTCGAAAGCCATCAACGCCCAAACGGTCAAAGAACAGGGAGAGGCAGAGAACATGCTCTCAGGTGCGTTGAAATCGCTATTTGCCGTTGTGGAGAGTTATCCCGACCTCAAGGCCAATCAAAACTTCCTGATGCTTCAGGAGGAGCTGGCCGGAACAGAAGGGAAGATTGCCTATGCACGCCAGTTTTACAATGACACAGTCATGAAGTTCAACACCAAACAGCAGGTGTTCCCTGCTAGCGTCATCGCAAGCATGTTCCACTTCTCAGAGAAAGAATACTTCGAGATAGAAGAGCCTGAAGCCAAAGAGCCTGTCAAAGTGGAGTTCTAACACCGGTTGATCTTTTTTAGCAACGGCCAAGACATCAACAAAGCCTAACATGTACGAACAGATCTCTAGGAACAAAAGGAAATCCTTTTTCCTCATTTTGTTTTTCCTAGGCTTGATTTTTGCCCTTGCCTGGTTTTTTGGACAGGTCACAGAGCTCGGATCTTATGCGGTGATCCCGGCGTTCATCATCGCCATTATCATGACAATAGGCAGCTACTACGCCAGCGATAAGATCGTGTTGGCTGTTAGCCGTGCCCGTCCTGTAAACAGGGAAGAATATCCTTACCTCTACAATGTCGTGGAGGGATTGGCCATCGCTGCGGGGCTTCCCAAACCGCGATGTTATATCATCAACGATACCGCCCCTAACGCTTTTGCCACTGGCCGAAATCCTAAGAATTCGGTGATCGTTGTGACCACAGGCCTTCTGGAAAAATTGAACCGGGCAGAGCTCGAGGGAGTGATCGCGCACGAGATGTCTCACATCAAGAATTATGATGTATTGGTTCAAACACTTTCTGTGGTTATGGTCGGAGTGGTGGTGCTGCTCAGCGATTGGATATTGAGGAGCTTCTTTTGGGGTGCAGGACGACGGAGAAGCAGTGACAAGCGGGGCGGTAATGCGGGCTCCATCCTTATCGTGGTGGCGCTGGTATTGGCCGTGCTCTCTCCGCTTTTTGCTCAGCTGTTGAAACTTGCCGTTTCGCGGAAACGGGAATATCTGGCGGATGCCAACGGAGCGCTCCTCACGCGTTATCCTCCGGGTTTAGCATCGGCGCTGAAAAAGCTGTCAGCGGATAGGGAACCGCTGGAAGTGGCCAATAAGGCGACAGCCCACCTCTACATCGTGAATCCTCTGAAGGACATCAAGGGGAAGATGAACGTTATGTTCAGCACGCATCCTCCCATCGAAAAACGAATCGAAGCCCTCGAAAATATGTAAATAGGGGACTGTCACCTTTTTCCAGGGGTGAAGAAAAAAGGGGACTGTCACCTATTTATAGGGCCCGCTTACAAAACGGTCCCTTCGGGGAATAGATCCACAAATAATTTTATTATCCAATCAAAGGAAGAGGCAGTGGAAGCCCGGGGATATCATCCCGGGCTTCCCATGGCTAATATCTGCCAAAAGGAGGACGACTCAACATTTACTAATGTCTCTTTGTGAGTCGTACTCAATAGTATCCTATCAAAATTATAATATCAATAGATTTAATAGGATAATATCAAAGTGTTTTTTTGATCATTCTGGAGAGCTTTCATTTTTATGGAAAACTATTGAAAATATTTAGGTTTTAATATTATAATAGGAACCCCAAGGTGGGGTCGTAGTTCAGTTTGGTTAGAACGCTGGCCTGTCACGCCAGAGGTCGCGAGTTCAAGTCTCGTCGGCCCCGCCACTCTTTCCCCTGTAAATCCCAGTTTTCCTTTAAGCACCATTAAGCCAAATTAAGCGAGAATTGGCAAAATCTGTCCACTAGCTTGGGTCCATGTGACCTAAGATTTTATAAAGATTAGGACTTGCAAATTTCAGTTTTTGGATTATAATCTTTAATTGAGATTTATGTAGATGCAATTCCCACCTTTTCATTCGAATTTTCACTCTAAAAGAATCACTTTGTGAGCTGATCTAAAACCATCCCCGCCATGAACACAGGACCTAACCCAGAAGAAGCTGATCCGCTGGGTCAATGGCCGATGGCCGTAGACCCGAACTGGATCATCTCATTGCCATCAATCCTCAGGGCACTCTCCGTATTCTCAATCCATCATAGGGAAGGAACTAGCTGTATAAATCTCTGTATAATAACAGACGGTCTGACAGCCCCGAAATTCAACAAGGCGAAAGACATACTATAGGGAGAAAAATGAAAATTCTAAACTTGAACTCTTATGACGACGCCAGGCCATTTTGGGTGGAGTTGAGCCGGAATTACAAGAACGGAGAGCTGGCTTTGGACTGGATGGCAAACAAGCTGATCTGGGATCATTTCTATAAGAACCGTAACTTCCTGCTGAACATTATCGTGGGAATCCAAGATGGATGCTGCACCGGGATTTTCCCTCTACTTTTTGGCGATCACGACATGAACGGTATCCCTTACTGGAGCTTTAACGATGATTTCATCATCTCGAAAGAATATTTCTGTCCTCCTGAGGAAATTCACCGTTTTTTTAAACATCTTCCCCCGCACTTCTGCGATGATCTGAGCTGTTTTTACGCGCCTGAAAAAACGCATCATTTTTACCGAGCGGCCCGTGGCCTTGTCGACATGAAGCCTTCCCAAGAGGAATATTTTCAGTCGTTGAAGAAAAAATATCGACACGATATGAGGCGAACATGGAAGAAGAATGAGGATGTGGAAGTTTTTGCCGACAATCGGTTACACGAGGCTAAAATCAAGGCTGTTCTGGAGTGCCATTTGGATTATTGGAGGCAAAAGAATGGGGCTGTTTCAGAGGGATATATCAGTTACAGCAGGGATAAGATCTTGACCGATCTCTTGCTCTTGCGTCGGGCTGAGGAATTGGGCAAATTGATCGCGCTGTATTTTTATCTGGAAGGAGAACTGGTGGCGGCAAACTTTTCCATTCAGAGAGAGCAGGATCGGGTGGACGATTATCTGTGCCTGCGCAACAGCCAGGATCATTTTTCTTCGCGGGGACTGGGCATTTTTGCCATACTGAAGAACATGGAGCACTGCCGGCAGATGGGGATTAAGTACTATGATCTAAGCTCGTGCCTAAACGATTACAAGAGAAAATTTGTCAACATGCTGACTTTTTCCTATCTCATGCTGTTCGATGGCATCCCCATCGAGGATGGGGTGTCTCAACTGGCCTAATTGACTTTGCCCAATGCGGTTAAATCCCATAGTCTTGAGCCATGGAGAATGATATGCATTCACGAGTCAAACACCTTTCTTCTTTGAAAATCATCAACGAGATCGTTTCGCTTCACAATGAGGTCTGGAACAATTCGACCGGCATCATCGACTTATTGAAAAACTCAAGCGATTGTTTGGTCCTTTTTGACGAGAACGATCATGTGATCGGTTATGCTTTTGCAGAGGAAGACAAGAAAAGAGGATTTATCGAGCTCCAGGACCTTGTTGTATCGCCAAAATATCAGGGCCAGAGCGGTGGAAAAATCCTGATGCGGTCCATCATGAGAAAATACAATCGTATCAAATTGATCGTGAGAGAAAGTAATGCCCGTTTGATAGCATTCTATAAAAACCTTGGATTTGAACTGGAATCGGTGATCGAGAACTACTACGACATCAGCGAGGACGGGGCACGGATGTCCTGGCAGAAGAAATAGCCTTTTAGCTCCTTTTATGTTGTGTTTCATGCCGATCTAACATATAAAAGTATAAAAAAAGAGGATTTTAATGCGATGAGGATTCGGATTTTTGTGACAGGTGGAACTTTTGATAAAGAATACAATGAACTGAACGGGGAACTGTACTTTAAGGACACGCACATTCCCGAAATGCTGAAGCTGGGCCGGTGAAAGCAAATCTTCAAATACGCACACTCATGATGACAGACAGTTTGTCCATGACAGAGGAAGACCGCAAGATCATCCGTCACAACTGCAAGAAAGCTTCTGAGGACAGGATCATTATTACTCATGGGACAGACACCATGGTGGAGACGGCACGGCTTTTGGCCAAGGCAAACCTCAAAAAGACGATCGTCCTCACAGGAGCTATGGTGCCTTATACTTTTGGCAGCTCAGACGGGTTGTTCAACCTGGGCAGTTCTCTCGCATTTGCCCAAACCCTTCCTTTTGGTGTGTATATCGCCATGAATGGGAAATGCTTCGATGCAGAGCGAGTGCTAAAGGATAAAAAAACGGGCGAATTTGTTGAAGCTGATTAATATCGGAGGGAAGATGAAAAAGCCAAACATGATTTTTTATCTTGTTATTATTTTGTGTTTACTCGTGAGTTGTCAAGACCAAACAACTACAGAAGCGCCCAGCATCACCGAAGATCAGGTCGCTTCCACAGATGGTGCCCCCACAACGACTGCAAACGACATGGATGTCTCTTCGATCGATGGCCTCGTGATGGCTCTCTATGAGTCGATCTCTTTCTCGCCAGGCGAAGAGCCCGACCTCGAACGTTTTGAATCTCTGTTCATCCCAAATGCTCCCTTCATCCGGATCACACCCGGAGGCCCCAACACTATGGATCTTGATAGATTTGTTTCGTCCTTCAGCGAACGGATTTCGTCAGGTGCCTTAAAAAGCTTTTATGAAGCGGAGATTTCCCGCAAGGCAGATTCCTTCGGCAGCATCGCTCATGTTTTTAGCACTTACGAAAAAGGGATGAACACAACAGATCCTGAATCGCTGGGCCGCGGCATAAACAGCATCCAACTCTTCCACGACGGGAAACGCTGGTGGGCATGCGGCATAACCTGGGAAGACGAACGCAACGATAATCCAATTCCCGATCAGTATTTACGATAAATGTTTCAGAACACAAGACGTTTACCGACTGGGCCATTCGGAATTAACTTGATTTTTTTTCACAAGTAAATATACGCTAATCAAGATATGGCTACTCTTGACCTAGACAGAACGAATGCTTTTGTCTTGCACAAACACCACTTGACCGAGGATTCCAGAGCAGATGATCTCTTGCAGATTGTGAGAGATATCGGGGGCCTCCATGCCACTCTGTCCACAACTCCGTATCTCTCTCTCTTTCTAAGGTCTATAAACTTTAAAATGGAAGATCTTGACAATGTGCTCTATACAAGGCGGCTCCTCGGAAAGGTGCGTTATGCCCGAAAGACGGTGTATATCCTCCCCAAAGAACGCGTCACCACAGCCTATTCGGCGATGAAGGCACTGCTCTTGGCCCGGTTTGAAGTCTATATCCAGCATCTGGGGCTCACCCAGGGCGAGTATGAAGAGCTCATCCAGGCGGTCCTTGATATCGTCAAAGGATGCGGGAAGACGACCAAAGAGATTAAGACCAAATTGAAAAGAGATTTGAATGTCTCTGCCATCGTTAACCTCATGTGCGATCAGGACCTTTTGATACGCGGCAAGCCCAAAACGGGATGGAAGAGCAACCTTCACACGTATTATCCTTTCAATGAATATTTCCCGGACCTAGATTTGAGTGAGATAAAGGAGCTCAATGCCAAAGAGCAAATGGTCCACCAGTATCTATCCTCTTATGGACCCGTGACAATCACAGACATTTCTTGGTGGACAGGATTTCCCAAGGGAGAAGTTAAAAGGATTTTGGGCGTCTTAAAGAACGACCTGATTTCTTTGGAAATATCCGGGATCTCCGGAGCTCACATGATGCTCTCTTCGGATAATGAATCTCTGAATTCTGTCGAGGTTTCGAAGAAACCTCGAGTCCACCTTCTGCCCGCTCTTGATCCATATCTCATGGGTTTTAAAGACCGCCAGCGTTTCCTCGATGATGCCCATTCTGCATGGATCTACGACCGAACGGGGAATGCCACAAACGCCATCCTGGCCGATGGACGTATCCATGGAGTGTGGGATTGGGTCGATCAAAAAGAACCGGAGATCAAGTTCCATCTTTTTGAAAATACCGGAACAGATACGAAAAAGATCATCACCTCTAAGGCAATACAAATGGGCCATTTCATCTTTGATAAGGAACCTCAAATCAAAGAGTGCGGTTCTATGATCCCTCTGAGCCAAAGAACGATGGGCGGATTCATGTCGCCTCTCAAAGATTGTTGAAGCTTTTTGGTGTGCACAATCCCTCTGGCTTCTTGACAAGATTTTAAAGCCCAAATATAATAAGGTCTGGAGATTCGGGGGCGAACTGGATTCGACGGAGATAATGAGACTAAAGTTGCATGTCGAGGCTCCACCCACCTCGTTAAAAAGGTGGAAACAAAGTAAGTGCAGAACCACTTCAAGTTGCTGCCTAACTTGTAGGCATGCCGTTTCTCTTGCATCTTCCTGCAGTGCTTGAGAGGCGTCGACGAGCAGGATAGCGAACCAGGCCCGTCCTGAGCCCGGTAAGCGAAACCCATTCAGGGCTGGTTTCATGGTGTCTTTCCTTTTCAGAAGCCGTGAAATGAGAAAAAGGAAAAGGATAAGCATGTAGAAAGCTTTCGTTGAAGGTCTTCGGACGCGGGTTCGATTCCCGCCGCCTCCATTATGCGATTGGAACAAAAACATTGTCGAAAAGCTATAAAAGAAACCTGATAGCTGCGCTCTTTATCCTTATTTTAGCGATTTTAGCCTTTTCACAATCTCTCTCTTCTCTAAAAGTCTCTGTAAGAGATTACGACCGCTACGGCCGGGTCATCATCGAATCTGCAGTTCCACTCAGCTACCACATCGAGCAGCACACCTCTCTCTTCCTGGTAAGATTCAGGGCTGAGGGCAATTTTACGATCCTCCGGGAATCCTTCAAGAGCAAATATGTCAAATCCTTGGGATGGGCAAAAGGCTCTGACTATTATATGCTGACCATTAACGCCACAAGTTCTGACTATAGCTTTGAATCTTTCACCCTTATCAATCCTCACAGGATCGTCCTCGATATCCATTCACCCGAAAAGCCTAAGGAGGATCTGCCCCCTCCCCTTCCCGAAAAGCCAAAGAGAACGCCTCAACCAAGGACAGAACAAGAAGAATCGCAGGAAGCGATCAAGGATAGACGTGATAGAGAACAGGATAAGGAAGAGAGGCCCCCTGCTCCTTCGCCGCCGCCGTTGGCTTCACAGGGCTTAAGAACAATCATCATCGATCCTGGCCATGGGGGTATGGAAGTGGGATCGAAAGGCAAGTTTGGGACTTTAGAGAAAAGCCTCACTTTGCCCATCAGTCAAAAACTGAAAACGCTTATAGAGAAGAATCTGGCCTATCGTGTCGTCCTGACAAGGGATAAAGATGTGGATGTCTCGCTCGAGAACAGGGCTGCTATCGCCAATAACAATAGGGCAGTGCTTTTTATCAGTGTTCACGTGAACGGTTTTCCCCGCTCCAGCGCTCGCGGTTCAGAAACTTACTTTCTCAGTTTAAACGCAACGGATGAAGAGGCGCGAAGGCTGGCTTACATGGAAAACAACTCGTCTGACATCGAATCGAAGATCTCAAGCGAAGACGAAAACGACATCATGATGATCCTGTGGGACATGGCGCAATCGGCTTTTATCAAGCAGAGCAGCGAGCTTGCAGAAAACATTCAGCGAGAGCTGAATTCTCTGTTGGGGACCAGAAATCGTGGCATAAAACAGGCTCCGTTCAAAGTCCTCACAGGAGTTGCTTGCCCGGCTATCCTGGTTGAGATCGCCTTTATCTCCAACCCCGACGAAGAAAGGAAACTGCAGACTGAAGAATTCCAGAATAATGTGGCACGCGCCATCTATCGAGGAATTGACAACTTTCTTAAAAATTATTCAGCCGAATGACACGTTATCATGGATGCGAAAAAGATAACAATACTGAGTGCCCTTGTCGTTGTATTGCTCGTCCTGGCTTTTGTCTTCTTTCGAAGCGGAGGCGAAGAGAAAATCAGACATTACCTGGATGAATCCCTTCAAGAGAAAGATAACCTCTCTGCTGAGCCCCTCCAAACGAGGTCGATCACTCTTTATTTTCTATCCGAGGACGATAATTACCTGCATGCTGAAAAAAGAGAAATTATCGATCACCCATCAGTTGTTCACCAAGCAATTCAGACGATCGAAGAGTTGCTGAAAGGGTCACAGAATGGCCTGCTCTCTCCTATACCCATGGACACAGAGCTTAGAGAGTTTTTCATAACGAAGGGAGGGGTTGCCTACGTAGATTTTTCAGCTGAGATTCGGGAAGAGCATCTCTCGGGAACTTCAGCCGAAATGGGGACTGTTTTTGCTGTGGTCAACACCCTGACATACAATTTCAAGACCATTAAAAAGGTATTTATCTTGATCGATGGGAGCGAAAAAGAGACATTGGCGGGTCATGTTGACCTGAGCCGTCCTCTTGTGCCTCGTTACGACCTAGTCTCCAATTAATATGGATTATTCATAAAAAATGCCGATACTTATCATTACTGACTCAATATTAGAATGTTACATTGTTTTGCGGAATACTCATTTAAGCACTGTATATCCTATGCGATTTTCATTTATAATCGACATTTTTTCCCCTTCGGGCGATCTGATCTCACTACATCGGCTTCGTTGTAACCCGGGTAGGTTGGGTCGGCTCGCAGTAGTACACTACAGCTTCATGGGCCACTGCCTCGACCTTAATGTTAGGGTGGGGTGGGTTGGCCTCAGCTCGTGAATAATTCAGGAAAATGAAAAAGCCCATAAAAGTTGCGGTCGTAGGATTTCCTAATGTTGGCAAATCCACTCTGTTCAATCGACTCTTAAGGACGAAAAAGTCACTTGTTCATTCTTTACCCGGGATGACCCGAGATCAGGTGGCTGCAGAATGCACACTGAAGGAAAAAAGGTTTATCCTCGTAGACACTGGCGGATTCTTTGATTTCAAGACGGATCCTTTCTCTGCTCAGGTGAAAGAAAAAGCGTGGGAGGCCTCGAATGATGCGGACATCCTTCTTTTTGTGCTGGATGGGAAAAGAGGGCTTCTTCCGGCAGAAGAGGAGCTTTATTTTGCAATAAAAAAATTGGACAAGCCTGTTCTTGTCGTTGTAAACAAAATAGATTCTCCATCTGAGGAAGATAGGATTGGGGATTTCTACAGGTTAGGTGAGGGACGTGTATTCCCCGTTTCTGCTGAACACAAAAGGAATTTTGAATATCTGGAAGAGGGCCTGTACGACCTTCTCCCAGAAACCCCAGAAGAAAAGCAAGAGTCCGAATCCCTTAAAATAGCCATTATCGGCCGCATCAATGTGGGAAAGTCTTCGATAGTGAACCGCCTTTGCGGGCATGAAAAGTTGATCGTGAGCGAGATCCCGGGAACAACAAGGGATAGCACAGACACCTTCATCTGCCGAAACAAAAAAGAATTTTGTCTTGTTGATATGGCCGGCATTCGAAGGTTGAGCCGAACCCAAGATAAAAGGGAGAAAGCAGGCATCCTGAAAGCCAAAAAAGATATCAACCGTGCCGATATTTTGTGCTTGGTTTTGGATGCTCAGGAATTTCCCACACGCCAGGACACGGCGATCGCCCATCTTGCTGAAGAATCTGGCAAACCCCTCATTCTTGCCATGAATAAATGGGATTTGATCGACAAAAACTCTAAATCCGCGGAAGAATTTAAGGCCAATGTCTATGATAAATTGGATTTTGTCTCCTACGCACCGTTGATTTTTGTCTCCGCGCTATCGGGGCAGAGAGTTGTGAAGATCCTTGATCTCGCCGAGCAGATCTATGCCAATGCCAGCAAAAGGATTCCGACATCCAAGTTGAATAACTTTTTGGTTTGGGTCCAAACCTCACACCCACCCATATCCAGTAAGAAAAAGAAGATCAAGATCAAATACATGGTACAGAAAAATAGCCTTCCCCCTACGTTTTTCCTCTTTACGCATTCCAAAAGCCCCCTCGCTCCTGCTTACAGAAAATTCCTGAAACGCCTCATCCGGGATCAATTCGATCTTGTCGGATCGCCCATCCGCCTCTTCCTAAAGAGAAACTAGATAATGTTTTTTTGTCCCGGCAAAGCGATAAGTCCCTTGACTTTACATCTTACATGCTTTATAAATTTATTTTTGGCATTATCACTCTGCCTAAGGGTGTGATTCGACGAATAGGAGGTCACGATGTCTCGAAAATGGATGAATATGACTCTGGTGATTCTATTGGCTTTTTCTGTGATGGCAGTCACAACCAATTGCGAAAAGATCAGCTATAACAAACTGAGAGCGAACTATCACTTCACAAGAGCCAATGCTCATTTTACGGATAATCATTACAGGGATGCCATTGAAGAGTATGAGCTGACTTTGCAGTACAATCCTGATCTTGTTCAAGCCTATCGGTTTCTGGGTGAGAGCTACAAGAGTCTCTACAAACCAGCCGTAGAAACAGAACGGAATAAAGAGATCGAAGCGAAAGCCCTGGAAGCCTTGAGAAAAGCTAACGAGATCGATCCGACTGACAAGGAAGTTATCTATTCCTTGGGAGACATGTACGACAAGATCAGAGATTTTGATTCGGCCGAACAAATGTATCTGAGAATTCTTGAGATGGAACCCACTAACATGGGAAATTATTATGTCGTAGCTGAATTTTACAAAAGATATGCTGGCGGGGAGGAAGAGGAAGGCGAGGAAAAGACAGGAAAGACGCCATTTGAAAAGGCAGAGGAAATGTATCTTCGGAGAATTGAGACCGATCCTGAAAATGAACAGGGTTATGCTTATATCGCACAGTTTTATGAAGGAATCACACCAATTCCTGAGTTCGACCGGGCGGACGAATACCATGCGAGACGCATTAAGCTCAATCCTGAAAATGCCGAAGCCTGGCTCGCCAAGGGTGTTAACCGGTGGTCAAAAGCATATCGTATCCCCACTCTCCCGAAAAATGAAAGGATGGAGTTGGCCAGAGACAGCGAGGCCGCATTGCTCAAAGCGAGTGAATTGGACCCCACTTATCCCGAACCTTATTCCTGGCTGAGCGTTCTTTATAAGAGTGTGCTTGTGAATCTCGATCCGAACAGAGCCAAGCGGTACGAGGAAGATGCAGACAGATTTCTTCAGCAGTTCCAAGATGCGAGAAAAAGACAGGCTGAAAGAAAGAAACTGGAAGAAGAGCTGGGCAAGATCGGATAATTTTCGTCAATCACGACTTTTTACTGTATTAAAAGCATAAACAATAGTTCTGTTGTTCACCGATCTCCTTGCGTCCGTTTAGAATGACAGAGACAAGATGTTTATACCTCTCAGAGACGATAATCCAACCACTCGAATTCCCTATGTGACCGTCTCTTTTCTTGTGCTGAATATCCTGGTATTTTTCTTCCAGATACTCTCTCCGAGCGGGCTGGAGTATTATGTGTTACGCATGGGAGCGATCCCCTATGAGATCACACATTTCACTTCTTTGCCCATTCCCAATATTCCGCGGCTGCCTCCTCCACTCACTCTGCTTACAGCGATGTTCTTGCATGGAGGAATTCTCCATCTCCTAGGGAATATGCTCTATCTGTGGATATTCGGAAACAACATCGAGGATTATCTAGGATCTTTCCGGTTTATCCTTTTTTATCTTCTTTCCGGTTTGGGAGCGAGTGTGGCGCATATTATTTTTAATCCCAACTCACAAGTTCCCATGATCGGGGCCAGTGGTGCCATCGCTGGTGTGCTCGGCGCTTATTTGATCCTGTACCCTCGCGCAAATGTTTTGACTTTGGTCTTCTTGTTTTTTTTCATCCGTATCGTCCCCATCCCTGCAGCCATTGTCCTTGGCTTTTGGTTCCTCCTGCAGATCATGAACGTGGGTTTGGGAGGCGGAGTTGCATGGTTCGCCCATATTGGGGGATTTTTGGTTGGGATTCTCCTCATAAAGATCTTTTCTGGAAGACGTCGTCCTTCCGGGGCTGTCATTGAAACTCCCCGAAAGCAAAATTATCTTCACTGAAGATTTTTTAGCCTGAATAATCCATGCTAAATTTAACCGGATTAGAATATTGCGATTAACGTTTTTAAGTGTCCATTAGATCGAAATAGCCAGTTCAATGTCTTTATATTGGATTTAAACTCTTTATTTTCGGGCACGTAGAGGTTGACAACTCCCTTAAGTTTTAGTATTTTATGCAATCACTAACCCTCAATAGGTTAATTCTGAGGTTTTGAATAATGAAAACATTTGTACCTAAAAAAAACGAAATCGAACGGAAATGGTGGTTGATCGACGCCGATGGAAAAGTTCTCGGTCGATTGGCCACTGAAATTTCTATCTTGCTTCAGGGCAAGAGGAATCCTGAGTTTGTCAGGTTCATGGACAGCGGAGATTTTGTCGTTGTGATCAACGCAGAAAAAGTCGTGGTCACAGGCAAGAAGCTGGAGCAGAAAAAGTATTATTCACATTCCGGTTATCCGGGAGGTATTAGAGAGAAAACTTTGAAAGAACTGTTGGAGAAGAATCCTGAAGATGTCCTGCGCAAGGCTGTCCGAGGGATGATACCAAAAAACAAACTCGGTCGTGCCATGCACAAGAAACTGAAAGTCTATGCAGGGCCTGATCATCCTCATGAAGCTCAAATGCCACAGGAATATCAGTTCTAGGAGGAATCTTGAGTTTAATACAGTATTACGGCACAGGAAGGCGAAAAAGTTCGGTGGCTAGGGTCTATCTTAGGCCCGGGAAAGGGGAGATCACTCTGTATGTGAATAAAAGGCTTCGTCCCTTCACAGAATTCTTTGCTTTAGATAGTCATAAACACATCATCAAGCGGCCTCTTCATCTGACCGAGACAGAAAGTAAATTTGATATCTTTATCCGGGTCAACGGAGGAGGCGCGAATGGACAGGCCGAGGCGATACGCCTTGGAATTGCAAGGGCCTTGCTTGAATTCAACAAAGAGCTGAGGAATACACTGAAGCAAGCGGGGCTGCTTACCCGGGATTCGCGGGTCAAAGAGCGGAAGAAATACGGATTGTTGGGCGCTCGTAAAGCACCTCAATACCACAAGAGATAAAGGGAGGAGTGGAGTTGGTTTCTGTAACGATGAAAGAACTTTTAGAAGCTGGAGTTCATTTTGGGCACCAAACCAAGAGGTGGAATCCCAAGATGAAGGAGTACATTTTCGGCCAGAGGAATGGAATATACATCATCGACCTGCAAAAGACGATCAAGCTCTTCAAAGAAGCGCTTCAGTTTGTTGAGGGTGTTGTCGAGAGCGGTAAAGATGTCCTTATGGTTGGAACAAAAAAACAGGCGCAGGACATCGTCAAAGATTATGCCCTGAAATGTGAATCCTGTTATGTCAACCAGCGTTGGCTGGGAGGATTGTTGACCAATTTCGGAGTCATTCGCGGCAGTGTGGAACGACTGATCGAGATGGAAGAGATGAAGGCGGATGGACGCTGGGACCTCCTCTCAAAAAAAGAGAAATCTCGACAGGAAAAGGTCTATAGGAAGCTCTCCAAAAATCTGGGGGGAATAAAGAATATGCTAGAGTTGCCCGGGGTGCTCTTTGTGATCGATTCCACCAAGGAGGAAATTGCCCTTCTAGAGGCGCTCAAGCTGAAGATTCCGATAGTAGCCGTTGTTGATACGAATGGTGATCCTGGGAATATCGATTACCCCATTCCCGGCAATGATGATGCTGTCAGAGCCATCGAGTTATTTACAGCGAAAATTTCTGAGACAGTGATCGAGGGCAAGAAGAAGAAGATCGAGAGGGATCTCTTGGAAGCTAAGGCGGAAGAAGAACCCTTCGCAGAAGGAGAAGAGGGGGTTCCTGTAGAAGAAGCCTTAGGGGGATCTGAAGAGACGAAGCCGGTCGAGGAGCAGATAGTCCCTCAAGAAGAAAAACCTGCAAAAGAGGAAAAACCTGCAAAGGAGGAAAAGCCTGCGGAGGAAAAAGTCGGTTCAGCGGAGCCCGAGAAATCGGAATAAGCAAGGAGTCTAGTATGGAAATTACAGCAGCACTGGTCAAAGACCTTCGTGATCGAACAGGGATCGGGATGATGGAGTGCAAAAGTGCTCTCCAGGAGACAGATGGAGATATCGAAAAAGCCATCACCGTTTTAAGAAAAAAAGGCTATGCCCGGGCTAAGGATAAGATGGAACGTGAAACTAAGGATGGACTTGTCGGTTCGTACATCCATCTCAACGGCAAGCTCGGCGTTCTGGTCGAAGTGAATTGTGAATCGGATTTTGTGGCGCGGAATGAAGAGTTCCAAGAATTAGTCAAGAACATATGCCTTCATATCGCTGCATCGAATCCCACGTACGTCTCTTCGGAAGAAGTCCCCCAAGAGGTTTTGGATGAAGAGAAGGAAATCATCAAAGGACAGTTCATAGATTCCAACAAGCCGCCCGAGATCGTTGATAAGATCGTTGATGGGAAAATCAAGAAATATTTTGAAGAAGTCTGTTTGATGGACCAACCTTATGTGAAAGATGATAAGATTTCGGTCAACGAACATGTGGCATCCTTTATCGCGAAGTTCGGTGAAAACATCCAGGTAAGACGATTTGCCCGTTTTGGACTGGGCGAATAAAATATACGGACTATGCCTAAAGTCAAGCCTGTGTACAGCAGAATTCTACTAAAACTCTCCGGAGAATCTCTTTTAGGGCAGCAAGACTACGGCATAAGTGTGAGTACAGCTAAAGCCATTGCCCATGAGATCAGAGAGATCCACGATTTGAACGTCCAAATCGGAATCATGATCGGTGGTGGCAACATATTCCGCGGCATTTATGGAACAGAAGCGGGGATGGATCGAGCATCTGCTGACTACATGGGTTTGCTGGCGACCATGATCAACGGAATCGCTCTTCAGGATGCCCTTGAGAAAGAGGGGATTGGCGCGCGCCATATGTCCGCTATCGAGATCAGTGGTGTCGTAGAGCCCTTTGTCAGAAGGAATGCCATAAAATATCTTGAGACTGGAAATATCCTCATTTTCAGCGCTGGCACAGGCAATCCTTATTTTACGACCGATACGGCAGCGGCCCTGCGTGCTCTTGAGATCGGTGCTCAGGTGATCTTGAAAGCGACAAAGGTGGATGGAGTTTATTCTGCCGACCCTCTTCAAGACCAGAAGGCACAGAAATTTGAATCCATCGAATACATAGACGTTATTAAAAAAGGGCTGCGGGTTATGGATATGACAGCTATCTCTCTGTGCAAAGATAATAATGTCCCGATCATAGTCTTTAACCTCAGGAAGAAGGGGAATATGAAGAGGGTTGTGCTGGGACAGAAGGTCGGAACACGAATCTTCTAACGGTCTGAATTATTCATAAAAAATGTCGATGTTGATACTTATTAAAGCAATATTAATGTCCTTTATTGATTTCATTAAATATCATTTTGAGTGCTCTTTGTTGAATATCCTCAATATTAATAATCGACATTTTTTACCCTACGGGCGAACCGATCTTGCCACAGCTGCATCATTGCAGCCCATTCGCGGTAGTGTACTACAGCTTCATGGGCCGCTGCTTCGCAGTTGCGGCAACCTCGGCTCGTGAATAATTCATAAATATATTGGTAGGAGTGGGAATAATGGTCAAAGATGTTCTAAAAGAACTGGAAAAAAAGATGAAAGGCTCTGTCGAGCACTTTCGTGGAGACCTGGCAAAATTGCGAACAGGGCGAGCGAATATCAATATTTTTGAAGATATCAAGATTGACTACTATGGGGCTCTGACACCCGTTAACCAGGTGGCCACGCTTACAGTCCCTGACCCGACTTTAATCCAGATTCAGCCTTGGGATCCCACCTTGATAGAGAAAATAGACAAGGCAATTCAAGGCGCAGACCTCGGTCTCAATCCCATCAATGACGGAAAAGTCCTCAAAGTTCCCATCCCCCCCTTGGATGAAGAAAGACGAAAGGACATGGCCAAACATATCAAAGTCATGGTCGAGGACGAAAAAACAGCTCTTCGAATAATGAGAAGAGATGCGAAAGAGCAGATCGAACAGCTGGAAAAAGACAAGGAGATCACTGAAGACGACAAGTTTTGGGGATATGATAAGCTTCAGGAGATCACGGACGGGAATACAAAAAAGATCGAAGACCTTGGAGCGGCTAAGGAAAAAGAGATCCTTGAACTCTGATTCCTTTACGCCCCAGCTTCCTTATTTACTTTTGCGATGTTGTTTTTTGTTCCGAATTTTGTTCGGATGACAGAGCCCCAACCGAGTATGCTCAGGACGAAGTAGAACAAAGAGCCAAAGATCGGAATAAATCCGATAAAACTCACCAGAATAAAACCTAGGATGATAGCGCCTATAACCGAGGGATTCTTGCTCCTAAAAGCCTTGGACAGGCTCTCTCCAAAGAAGTGAAAGAGAATGACGCGGCCGAAGATCTTGATGACGATTCCGAGAAAGACGAGGGCGACGAGGATTGGAATGCCTATCAGTATGAGTGAGAGAAAAGCAGAAAAGACGACAAGCCCGGTAAAAATGATGATGCTCAAAATCCCTGTTCCAAAAACAGGCCAGAATTGTGTCCTGATTTGAGAGGATGCATAAACGATCGGGCGAGGAAAAACGGCAGCCAAAAGAACAGCGAGAATGAACCAGATGAAAAGCATGAACAGCTTGATGATCAGAAGGAGAGGGATAATCTTCATCCCAAAAACACCGCCCAATCCTTCCTTAAAGAATTTCTGAATACCCGCAGAGGATTCTAGATCAAACTGGACCGTGTCTCCCCCTATCACACTCCCAAACTCTTTCTCGATGGTTCCCCCCAGGGAGACAACATCTCCATCGACTTCTGCTGTGGGCTTGAGTATGATCTCTGCACCGAAGCCCACTACTGAACCTCGGACTTTGCCCTCCACAATGATCGTCCCGCCAAATGCCATGGCATTTTCGATAACAGTTCCCTTAATATAGATCTCGCCTCCCAGGCCTACCACATTGTCTTGAACCTCGTCATGCTCGACGATGATATCTTTTTTTAATATAAATCCCTGGCCGAGCAGAGGAGAAACTCCCCCAAGCATAAAGATGAAAATCAAGGAATATAGGAATTTATTTTTCATATCTTATCTCCAGTCCATATTTTTCTCCTCATCATATACAGCAGAGATATGGATAAAACTACGGTTAAGGTGATGAGGATAATTTGAAATTCGGGGCGAATGAGTGTTGCCAAACTAGCCAATGTTTTGAGAACAAAGCTTGCAAACTGGATGAGTATTTCGAAAATCACGGAAGCGATCTTGAAAAGCTTGACAACGAACACAGAGAGATTTTTTACGAAGGCCCAGAGACTGCTATTCAGGCGGACAAACACGCCCGAAAAGCTGATGTCAGACTGCAGATATATAGCCAAAAATATGAACATCATCAAGGAAAAGGCAGTGGCTGATCCAGCGACCCAAATCCGCACGGAGGATACTCGGGGGAAAACCTTGGCCATGACTTGTTGGGTGAAGTCGGCAGGCATGTCCAAGGGTGGGAGGGTTTCCACGGCTTGCATCATCATTTCTCTGTCTTCGAGCAAGATCTTGCATGGCAGACAGAATGAAATATGCTTTTCGATGGACTCTCTTTCATCAACTGGAAGTTCATCTTCGAGGTAGAGATAGATCTGGCGTTCTGTCGGGCAGCTCATTTGCTCTCCTCCAAATTCCTGCGGATCAATTCTTTGGCTTGAAAAACCTTGTTTTTGATCGTCCCCACGGGTAAGCTCTTGATCTCCGCGATCTCTTCATAACTGAACTCGTTAATGTGCCTCCACACGAATAACTCTCTGAGAGAAGGCGGGATTCTTTCCATGGCTTTTTCGATCCTTTCTCTGACCTCTGAGAGTTCGAATTTTTCTGCAATAGAACGGTCTTTCGAGGGGATCTGAACGCTCGGTCTGTCGTCCGCATCGTCTCGAGTTTGATCGAACGAGAAGGCATCTATTTTTTTCTTCCTCCAGTAATCGATCGTGAGGTTTGATGCGATTTTAAACAGCCATGTGCTGAATTTATGCTGAGGTCGGTAGGTGTGGAGCGAGGCGTATGTTTTGATAAAGACGTCTTGTGTGAAATCTAGAGCAAGTTCCCTTTCGCCGACCATCCGGCCTATATAGTTCAAAAGGGGTTGTTTGTATCTTTGAACGATCATCTCAAATGCCTCTTTATCGCCGTCAAGAGTTCTTTTGACTAAGTCTTTATCTTCAAACATGGAGGACTTCCAGCCCTCAAGGCATTATACGGATTTCTGTAAAAATGGTTTTGCTTTGGGGACTAGCAACTATTTATTTTCAATGATTTCAACGTCTGATGGAACCCGCAGTTCAAAGATTTTATTTGGGAGATTTATATTCGTTTTGATCCTGCTGAAACGGAACTCGGTTTTATTGCCCGCCCAGTCAAAAGAGATCAGTTTTTGAATGAACCACGTCTTTTCATCGATTTCCAGAAGAAGAAAAGTATCCGCGCCTTCTTCATCCTTGGGTGTGAGCTTGAGCTGGATGGTGTTGGCGTTCTCTGTGGGGAAAGGATTGAGCTCTACAGAATAGTTGTCCAGCAATGCGACCTGGCCGGAAAGTAAAAAGAGCACTTCAGTGTTCTGTTCTCCTCGGGAAAGGTCATATTTTATGAGCTGTTTTTCTTCTTTGTTATAATCCCAAAAAAAATCATCCTTGATGAGAAATACTTTTTCTTCCGGGTCCTGGTATTCCCACCTCATCAAATTGGGCTTTTTAAAGTACAGTTTTCCTTTTTCATGAAGAGGTGTTGAGACTGTGGCGGAATAGTAGAGCTGCTCAAAGTCTGCCTGGAGGGATTGGTAGGATATGAGAGTATTTTCAATGCGCAGAGCGACTTCCTGCGCTGTTTGCGCGAAGCTCAAGGCAACGAGTGTTAAGAAGCAGAAGAGTTTCTTCATTTTTTCGGATTATAGCATAGAATCTTCCTCAGGGAAATTATCAAGGCGTGGAAGCATCCCCAAAACCGTTATGAATGATTATTTAAGTGTAGG
>Ga0307379_10000900_pt1 | contig 48356 bp, 38 predicted proteins | sample UN2MG_FD_202237 | JGI IMG/M metagenome (GOLD analysis project Ga0307379, IMG submission 202237) | Soil microbial communities from Risofladan, Vaasa, Finland - UN-2 | ecosystem: Environmental > Terrestrial > Soil > Coastal area > Acid sulfate soil | place: Finland: Risofladan, Vaasa | collected... | reverse complement strand
GTCAATTTGTCCGGCGAATGTGTCGCCGGGATCGCGCGTTTCAGGGGGGAATTACAATGAGAAGGGCATTTGTCCTATTTACGCTGGCACTCAGCCTGCTCGTCTTCATCACCGCCGTCACCGCCCGGAATCCGGCTGCCGCTGTCAAGCTCAGGTTCTATTTCATCCACCTATCCTGCGGTGAGAATCTGCTGGCCGACGGCAACGGCAACCTAAGGAAAGAGATCAGCAAGGCCGTCACTGAGCAGGGGCGGCGCTTCAGAGTCTTCGACAGCAGCACCGGAAACTCCGACCAGCGCGAATGGGTCGACCGCTTCAACGATTGGGATGACTGGCAGAACTACAATATCGTTGCCTTCAAGTCGTGCTACCCCGCCAGCAACATCGACAGCAACCGGATGCTGAAGGAGTATAAGAAAGTCTACCGCAAGCGTCTGGCGAAGATCTTCCGCGCCAATCCGCAGATACTATTCATCATTGTCACAGCCCCGCCCCTCGTTCCCAACAAGACGGACCAGATATGTGCCGGCCGCGCACGCAAGTTCAACGCTTGGCTCAAGAAAAGCTTTCTGAAGAAGTACGACAGGAAAAATCCCGAGCATATCAACGTTGCGGTCTTCGACTTCTTCGACGTGCTGGCCAACGATTCGCCGCCCGATCAAAACATGCTGAAGCAGGAATACCGCACCGGCAACTGGGATTCGCACCCCAACAAGACGGGTAACCGCAAGGCGGCAGAGGCGTTCGTACCCTTCCTGACCGCGGCGGCCGACCTCTGGGCCGACTCACGCTGAGATCGGTTCCGGAAGGATCATAATTCACGCAACTTGGGATTCAAATAACGGGCAGTTCCGCAGATGCGCGGGATCGTGCTGCCTGTCATAATCGATGGAAAGGGAATCGTACACCGCTGATAGATATGCGAGAATAATGTCAGCACAACAGGATTCAACCCGGGATCGCAAGGATGGAAGAGTTCACTCTACTTAAAGACCTCACGGTGATTTTCGCCGTGGCGGTGGCGGTGGTCGCGCTGCTGCACAGGCTGAAGATCCCCCTCATAGCGGGCTTCATCGTCGCTGGAGTGCTGGTCGGGCCCAAATCACTCCGCCTGGTTGGCGGCCTCGAAGAGGTCAACCTGATTGCCGAGGTCGGAGTGATCCTCCTGCTGTTCGGCATCGGACTCGAACTCTCCCTGGACCGCATCAAGAGGCTGCTGACGCCGATTCTGGTCGGAGGCGGCCTGCAGGTGGCGATTACAGGCGGGGCCGCCTTCGCCCTGGCTCTGGCGTTCGGCGCGCGCCCACCGACGGCGGTCTTCATCGGTTTCATCTTCGCCGTCTCCAGCACCGCCATCGTCCTGCGCGGATTGCAGGACCGCGGCGAGATCGACTCGCCGCACGGCCGCCTAACACTGGGCATCCTGTTATTCCAGGACATGTGCGTCGTGCTGATGATCCTGGTCATCCCAATCTTAGCAGGCTCGGGATCGAGCGACCCGCTGGGAATCCTGACCACGCTAGCCGTCTCCGCGGCGGTGATTGCCTCCGTCCTTTTCACCGCCAGGCTCGTCGTTCCTGTCGTGTTCGACATTATCGCCGGGACAAGGCAGCGAGAGCTCTTCCTGCTGACGGTGTTCCTCGTCTGCATCGGTACCGCATGGGTCGTCTCGCTCGCCGGCATCAAGCTCGCCCTGGGAGCGTTTCTCGCCGGAGTTGTGGTGGCGGGCAGCCATTACAGCCGCCAGGCTCTGGCCGACATCATCCCTTTCAGGCAGGTCTTCACAAGCGTCTTCTTCATCTCAATCGGCATGCTCCTCGATCCCGTGGAAATGCTGGCAGATTATCTGCCGATAACCGGAATCCTTGTCCTCATCCTCCTGGGCAAGGCACTCGTCGTGTTCCTCGTGAGCTCGCTCATGCACCTGCCGATCAGGGTGAGCATTCTCTCGGCGGCCTCCTTGGCGCAGGTCGGCGAGTTCTCATTTGTGCTGATGCAGGCAGCCGGTGGCACCGGCCTGCTCCCGCCGCGGCTGGAGTCCAACATCGCCGCCGCGGTGATCCTCTCGATGCTGATAACTCCACTGGCGATGCAGGTGGGGCCGAGGCTGGTGGTGGGTGCGATGAAGATGCGCGCGTTGAATCGCTTCTTCGGCGTGCCAACATGTCGGGATGCCGCCAAAAGCGCCGTCGAGGGCCACGTGATCATCGCAGGCTATGGCTTCACCGGCGAGGAGATGGCTCGCGCAGTGCACTTCCTCGGCATTCCTTACCTCATTGTGGACCTTAACACCGAGAATGTGCGTAAAGGTATGGCGGCGGGCAGGCCGATCTTCCTCGGCGACGTGACAAGCATCGAGGTGCTCGAGAACCTCGGCATCGCCTCGGCGCGGGAACTGGTGATCGCCATCAACGACACGCAGGCCAAGCTCCGCTCGATCGCCGCCGCGCGCCGTGCCGCCTCGGGCATCCACATCGCGGTGCGCGCCCGCTACCTGGCCGAGGTCGAGGCGATCTTCGAAGCCGGAGCCGACGAAGTCGTGGTCGCGGAGGTCGAGGCCGCGGCGCAACTGGCAAAAATCGTTCTCGCCAGGTACGGCGCCGACAAGGCCGCCCTGGTGGACAAGGTTCCGGGTTTCAAAAAAACAAGGGGCGAAGGCGGCCGTAAGTAGGACTTGCAGAAGTATATTCCCGCATTCGAAACAGGCCGCCGGCCTTGACCCCCCGATCAAAGGGTGAGATTGTTGTCTGCACGCAACACGTTACCGGACAAGGATCTAAACTTTCCTGAAATCAATGTAAAATCATACCCGATATCCTCGTCACGCCGTTGCGGCAAACAGACTTCTTTCTTAAAGAATGCAAAAGGGGGTGTAGATGAGATCTCAATCAATCAGATTATTTATCCTGGTCCTGACCTTTACATTAACCGCGGCCTTGGTCTTGAATGCTCAGGAGAAGATTCGCGACAGGCGGGAGTGGATCGACAAGTCCACCCCCACGACCGACGACCCGCGCCGCATCCCGACCTCCCCGGCGCCCAAGGGGCCGGAAATCACGCGTGTGCTCAAGGGGGGGCGCGTGTTCGACGGCACCGGCGCCCCGGCCGTCGAGGCGACGCTCGTCATCGAGCGCAACAAGATCAAGGCGATCCTGCCGCCGGAATCCACCGATTGGCCCGCGGATGCCGAGGTGATCGACGTTTCCGGGATGACCGTCATGCCCGGCATGATCGACCTGCACACCCACGTTAGCTACTGGTGGATGGAGTCGTCTCTGCAAGGCTATACCAGCAAAGCCGAAGCCGCGCTCAGGGGAGTCGACGCCTGCCGTTATTACATCGAGAGCGGCATCACCAGCGTGCGCGACCTCGCCGGGCCGGGCGACGCCATCTTCTGGCTGAAGGAATGGTCGTCGCTGAATCGCATCCCCGCTCCCCGAATTTTCCCCTCGGGGCGACTGATCATTGCCACGGGAGGCCACGGCTCGGAGGGTTTCGAGGCCGACTCACAGTTCCTCGGTGACAAGCGCGTCGCCGACGGCCCCGACGAGTGGCGCGAAGCCGTGCGCGAGCAATTCAATCTCGGCGCCGACGTGATCAAGACCGGCAGCCATTTCAGCCGCGAGGAGATTGCCGCCGCGGTCGACGAAGCCCACTCGCTCGGCCTCAAGGTCGCCTGCGACGCCGAGACTTACTATATCCAGTGGGCCGTGGAGGCGGGAGTCGACACGATCGAGCATCCCCTGCCGCGCGCCGACGAAACAATCAGGCTGATGGCGGAGAAAGGCACGCAGGCGGTTCCGACGCTCGTGCCTTACATCTACATTTTCGATGGCGAGGGTGGATACTTCGGCTCGGCCTCTCGCCGGTTCACCTTTTCCAAAGAAGCTAACCTGGAGTTATTGCGCAAGATGAAGGAAGCCGGCGTGAAGATGGGCATCGGCACCGATCTTGTACTGGGTTGGTACCGCTACCTGCCGCAGGCTTACATTACCGAGCTGGAGCAGTATGTCGCCGTCGGTTACACAATCCCCGAGGTGCTCTCCATCGCAACAAAAACCAGCGCTGAGATCCTCGACATGGACGACAAGCTCGGCACGCTGGAGCCCGGCAAGCTGGCCGACGTGCTGGTAGTCCGTGGTAAGCCCGACGGCAACCTTGACGACCTCAAGAACGTCGAAATGGTACTGAGAGACGGCTATGTTGTCGTGAAGGAAGGGAGAGTATTCATCCCGCGTCACGTTCAACTGGATCCGCCGGAACCCAAGGAGAAGTGAATCGGCAAAGAGAATAAGACTGGAGGATGGTATGAGAAAGTTCCAGGGGATTATTGCGTTCGTAACTTTGATAGTTGCGTTTTCCGCACCGCCCGTGATGGGCGTGCAGGAGCTGAAAACTCCCACCTTCGAGGAGATTCTCGGCCTCAAATCACCGGGGTCGCCGGTGATTTCACCTGACGGGCGCTTCGTGTTGTTTACCGTTCGCGAGCCGAATTGGGAGAAGAACGAGTACGTCACGCAGATCTGGCGGGCTGATATCGAGACCGCCGCAGTGCAGCAGTTGACTTTTGCCGAGAAGTCGAGCTTCAACATCGGTTGGTCTCCTGACGGCGACTTCATCTCCTTTGTCTCGGCGCGGGACGAAAAGCCTCAGATTTACATCATGGCCGCCGCCGGCGGCGAGCCGCGCAAAGTAACCGATTCGAAGACCGGCATCAACGGCTACGAGTGGTCGCCCGACGGCAAGTGGTTCGCTTACACGGCCACCGACGAGGAATCCGAGCGTCAGAAAGCGATGGAGAAGAAATACGGCGGCTTCGAGGTCTTCGAGGAGGAGTTCGACATCAGCCGGCTCTGGCTGTGCAACGTCGAGACCGGCAAGAGCGAGAAGCTTGTTGATAGAGACGACCTGCATGTCACCAGCTTCTCCTGGTCGCCCGACGGCAAGACGATCGCCTTCGGCGCCAATCCCAACTCGCTGATCCACATGTCCTCTCATTCCGACATTCACTTGGTTGATATTGAGACGAGGGAGATCCGCACGCTGGTCGATCAGGAGGGTCCCGACAGTTCGCCGATCTGGTCTCCCTGCGGCAAGTACATCGCTTTCTCCACCGGAATGGGAAGCAGCGCGTATTTTACCAACGGCTACATCGCGGTCGTGCCGGTCGAGGGCGGCGAGCCTGTGAATCTCACCAAGGACTTCGACGAAGACCCGAGCCTTGCATACTGGAAAGAGGACGGAATCTATTTCTCGGCTTACCGGGGAATGTCGAGGCACATGTTCAGGATCGATCCCAAGAGCAAGGCGATTTCGCAACTCAGCAGCGGCGAGGGGATGGTATTACGCGGCGGGAGCCTCTCGAAAGATGCGTCCAGGGTCGCCTTTTCCTTCGTCGACGCGACCCATTATCCTGAGATTTATTGGTCGAATGTCGCGGACTTCGAGCTGGCAAAGCTCACTGATTTTTCCAATCAGCTCGAAGACTGGACACTGAGCACCAAGGAAGAGATTAGCTGGAAGAGCACCGACGGCGCGGAGATCACCGGTGTGCTGATCAAGCCGGCGGATTTCGATCCCGGCAAGAAATACCCGTTATTTGTGATCATCCACGGCGGGCCGGCCGGCATCTCCTATCCGCAGTACCTCGACGGCTACAACCGCTATTACCCGATCGAGCAGTGGCTCGCAAAAGGTGCTCTGATCCTCGAGCCCAACTACCGCGGCAGCGCCGGCTTCGGTGAGGCTTTCCGCAGCCTCAACTACCGCAACCTCGGCGTGGGGGACTACTGGGACGTCATCTCCGGCGTCGATTATCTGGTGAAGCAGGGCTTCGTCGATAACGAAAAGCTAGGCGCGATGGGCTGGAGCCAGGGCGGCTACATCTCCGCCTACATCACCACCTTCAGCGACCGCTTCAAGGCGGTCAGCGTCGGCGCGGGGATATCCGACTGGGTAACCTACTACTACAAGACCGACATCACGCCCTTCTGCCCCAACTACCTCGGCGACACGCCATGGAAGGATCCCGAAATCTACCGCAAAACCAGCCCGATGACCCACATCAACAACGCCAAGACGCCGACGTTGATCCAGCACGGCGAATTCGACGCGCGCGTGCCGATAACCAACGGCCACAAGCTCTACCGCGGCCTCAAGGACAACGGCGTGCCGGTGCGCTTCATCATCTACAAGGGCTTCGGACACGGAATCACCAAGCCCAAGGAAAACCTCGCGGTGCTGACGCACAACTGGCGTTGGTTCAACAAGTACATCTGGGGTGAGGAGCCTGCCGAGGAGGAGCTTGAGGCACAAGCTGAGGAGAAGTGAGTTTGGAGGATCATAAGATCATTCTTGTTGTGGGACGATCACCTATAGTGTGATATTCAAGTCGAGTACCTGTACCCGCCTTTCTCATAAGCCTTAGAATCATCGGCACGCCTTTTCGGGAATGCTTGTGAAAACAAAATAAGTAGGCTTGTCGTCAAATAAGGAGAGGGTGTAATCTTATCCCGCTAACCTTAAATTTCTCGGAGGGGGAATCCATGAAAGTCAAATTGACCATCTTGTCCATAGCATTAATATTGGTTTCGTTTGCCCTGCCTGCAACGGCCGCTGAAGTCCGCCTGCTGCGCCAACCCACTGTCAGCAGCGATCATGTGGCATTTATCTACGCCAATGACATCTGGATTGCCCCGCTGAGCGGCGGCGAAGCACGCAGACTAACGACATCTCTTGGAGCCGAAGTGAATCCGATGTTTTCACCCGACGGCAAATACATCGCTTTCACAGGGCAATATGACGGCAACACGGACGTTTTCATTGTTCCGGTGACGGGCGGGGAGCCCAAGCGCCTTACCTACCATCCCTTGCCTGACAACGTGCGCGGCTGGACGCCCGACGGAAAAAGAGTTGTATTTGGTTCGGCGCGGACAAGCGCACCGATTGGTTTCCCAAGGTTGTGGACAGTGCCGATCGACGGCGGCCTGCCCGAGGCGTTGCCGATGCCGATGGCCGACATGGGAGCCTACTCGCCGGACGGCAAGAAAATGGCATACGTGAGGACACCAGGCGAGTTCGATGTGTGGAGGCACTACCGCGGCGGCAACACCACCGATGTCTGGTTGTTCGATCTCGCCGACTATTCAATCGAAAAGGTACCGCAGGACGATACTAACGACGACTACCCAATGTGGATCGGCGACAAAGTCTATTTTCTCTCGGATCGCAACCACACGTTCAACCTGTTCTCCTACGACACGGTAACAAAGGATGTGAAGCAGCTTACCTCCCACGACGATTACGACATCCGTTACGCCTCGTCGGGTGGAGGGAAAATCATCTACGAGCAGGCGGGATATCTTTTCCTGTTCGATCCGCAGACGGAGCAGGCGCGGCGGCTGAGCATCGAGCTCAATGGCGATCTCCCCTGGCGGCGCCCGCATTTCGTCAACGCTTCCGAGCTGATCATGTCGGGCGATCTGTCACCCAACGGCAAGCGCGCGGTGTTTCAGGCTAGGGGTGACATCTTCACCGTGCCGGCTGAGAAGGGCGATTACCGCAACCTGACGGACTCCTGCGGTGCCAACGACCGCTTCCCCGCCTGGTCGCCCGACGGCGCAAAGATCGCCTGGTTCTCCGACGCGAGCGGCGAATACCAGTTAAAGATCATCGACCAGAAAGGCTTGGAAGAGCCCAAAACGATAACACTGGAGAATCCCTCTTATTATTACGTTCCCACCTGGTCTCCCGACTCGAAGAAAATCGTCTTTACCGACAAGCGTCTCAACCTATGGTACGTCGAGGCGGAGAGCGGCAAGGCTGTCAAGGTCGACAAGGACACCTACGATCACGGCGATCGCACCATCGATCCCGTTTGGTCGCCGGATTCGAAGTGGATCGCTTATGCCAAGCGCCTCGACAGCCAGATGCACGCCATCTTCCTCTATTCGCTCGAAGGGGGTACGATCCATCAGCTCACCGACGGCCTCTCCGACGCGATCTCACCGGCTTTCGACAAGAGCGGCAAATACCTCTATTTCCTCGCCAGCACTAACTATGCCCTCAACGTCGGTTGGCTCGACATGACTTCCTATGAGCGGCCGGTTACGAGGGGTGTCTACCTGGTGGTATTGAGCGCGGATGAGCCTTCGCCGCTTCTGCCCGAGAGCGACGATGAGGAGGTGAAGAAAGACACCGAGGAGAAGAAAGCCGAGAATGAAGATAAGGAGGGGAAGAAGGAAGAAGAGAAGAGCGTCAAAATCGATTTCGAGGGCATCGATCAGCGAATCCTCGCCATCGACATCCCCCTGCGCGATTACGGCAAACTCATGACCGGCGAAGAGAACATAATCTTCTACTCGGAAAACATACCTAACCAGCAGGGTTTCACGCTTCACATTTACAATCTCAAAGAGAGAAAAGCCGATACTTTCATGACCGGCGTCAACAACTACGCCATCTCCACCACCGGTAAAAAACTGCTTTACCGGGCAGAGGCCATCTGGGGGATCGTCGATGCAAAAGGCAACGCCAAGGTCGGCGACGGCAAGCTGAATACGGCCCAGTTGCAGAAGAAGGTCAATCCGAAGGCCGAGTGGGCTCAGATATACCGCGAGGGTTGGCGCATCAACCGCGACTTCTTCTACGACCCGAAGATGCACGGCACGGACTGGAATGCCGTTTACGAGAAATACAAGCCGTTCCTGGAGCATGTAGCCCATCGCTCCGATCTCAGCTACGTCCAGCAGATGATGATCAGCGAGCTGACTTGCGGCCACTCATGGTCATTCGGCGGCGATCTGCCGGATGTCGAAACGATCGACACCGGCCTTCTCGGCGCCGATTACGAAATCGTCAACGGTTACTACAGGATCAAACGGATTTACACCGGCGAAAACTGGAATCCCGACCTGCGTGCTCCCCTGACTGCGCCAGGGCTGGACGTCAAAGAAGGCGACTACCTGCTCGAGGTCAACGGCGTTGCACTCAAAGCCCCGACGAATGTATTCAGCCTGTTCGAGGATACCGCCGGCAAGCAGATAACGATCCGAGTAAACAGCGAGCCCACACTCGAGAATGCCAGGCTTCTGACGGTCGTACCTGTAGCAGCGGATAGGGAGTTGAGGCGGCGGGCCTGGGTGGAGGGCAATCGCCGCAAGGTCGATGAGATGTCAAGCGGCAAGCTGGCCTACGTCTACCTGCCCAACACTGCTGGGGCGGGCTACACCTACTTCAACCGCTACTACTTCGCCCAGCAGGACAAGCTTGGCGCGGTAATCGACGAGCGCTTCAACGGCGGCGGCTCGGCGGCCGACTACTTCGTCGATCTGATGGACAGGCCGGTTCTCAGCTACTGGGCGACGCGTGACGGCAAGGTCTTCACCACGCCGGCAGCGGCGATCTTCGGCCCGAAGGTGATGATCATCAACGAATTCGCCGGGTCCGGCGGCGACGCCCTGCCTTACTACTTCCGCAAGCGCGCCATCGGCACCCTCGTCGGCAGAACCACCTGGGGCGGCCTGGTCGGGCACCATGAGGGCGTACCGCTGATCGACGGCGGCAGGATTTCCTCGCCCAACCTGGCAATCTTCAACACCGACGGTAAGTGGGACGTCGAGAACATCGGAGTCCATCCTGACATCGAGGTGGAGATGACGCCCGCGCTGGTGATCACGGGGCAGGATCCTCAGCTCGAGCGTGCGGTTCAGGAGGCACTCAGGCTGTTGGAGGAGAAACCGGTGGTGCATCCACCGCGCCCGGCTTCCGACACCAACCGCTCGAAGTGGCGCAAGTAACACGTACTTAGATAAAACGGAGGGGGCGAACATGAGGAAGCTCCCTCCGTTTTTTTAATATGACAGCTCAAACCAGTCTGGAATTCGCTTCGAAATAGCTTTGGAAATAAGGATGAAGCCATGCATAAGCGTATCGGGATAATCGGCGGCCTCAGCCCTGAATCGACGGTCGAGTACTACAAGCACATTTTTCGCAGGTATGTCGAGCGCTTCGGTGAGCACTCCTATCCCGAGATCATAATTTACAGCGTCAGCTTTCAGCAATACGCCGTTTGGCCGGAGCAGGAGCGTTGGGATCTGATCGCCGAGGGCCTTACCGATGTCGGCAGGAAGCTGGAAGCCGCCGGAGCTGATTTTCTGCTGATCGCGGCGAATACCATGCACATGGTTCTCGAGCAGGTCCGGGCGGGGGTCGGCGTGCCGGTGCTGAGCATGCTGGATGCTGTGGCGGAAGCGATTCTGGCAGAGGGATTCAGCACGGTGGGTTTGATCGGGACCAGGTTCACCATGGGCAAGACTTTTTACCGCGACGCGCTTTCAGAGCATGGAATTGATGCCTTGGTGCCCGATCAGGAAGACCAGCGGTACATCAACAAGGTGCTCTACGAGGAATTGTCGAACAACGTAATCCGTGAAGAGTCGCGGCAGGGTTTCCTCAAGATAATTGACAAACTTGCCGGACGCGGAGCGGAGGGAATCGTCCTCGGCTGCACCGAGATTCCCCTGCTGGTCAACCAGGCGCATATCGAGATGCCCGTGTTCGATACGACGGCCATCCATGCTGAAGCGGCGTTGAATTATGCGTTGGAGGGCAAGTGAGCCCTTAGAAGATCATCTCGCCGCGCATGACAGTTATTGCTTTCCCCCCGAGGAATACGCGGTCGCCCTCAACTCGAACCCTGACAGTGCCTCCGCGTTCGGAGGCCTGGTATCCGATCAGATTGTTTTTTCCCAACCTCTTCTGCCAGAACGGCCCCAGCAAGGTGTGAGCAAAGCCCGTCACCGGATCCTCGTTTATGCCGATGGCCGGACCGAACCAGCGCGAGACGAAGTCGAATGCCGGGTCGGATGATGGAGCGGTCACCGAGAACCTGCTGAACGGCATTAGCAGCATCGCGGAGATATCAGGTTGCAGTGTGCGGACGGTCTCCTCGTTCTCGAATAAAACAACCAGCATATCCTCGTGCAGGCCGGTATAGGTTGGTGGATTGGAAACGCCCAGTGCGCCTGAGAGTCCATCCGGCGGCGCAACCTCCTTTTCGTAATGAGCCGGAAAGCTCATCTCGACGGTATCGCCCGCGAAAGTCGCCTCGAGCCTCCCTCCCGGTGCTCTGAAGCGGATCGATCCCGCTCTCTCGACAATGCCGTCGGTGAAGAGTACGTGAGCGCTGGCGACAGAAGCATGGCCGCAGAGCGGTACCTCGACCTTCGGTGTGAAATAGCGGATGTCGTAACCGTCGCCGGCCGGGTGAAGGAAAGCGGATTCGGAGAGATTCATTTCGCGCGCGACCATCTGCATCCACTCCTCGCTTCTTGGCCCGTCGAGCACGAATACGGCGGCGGGGTTTCCGGCGAACGGCTTGTCAGTGAAAACATCTACCTGAACAAACGGCGTTTTCATCGCAAGTCTCCATGGAAGATTCAGCGTGCGCAATATTTATGACGATAGTTAGCAGCAGAAGTTTCAAACGCCGGCCGTCGGCTGTTCCCTTTTCAGAATCAGCAGGTTACTGCCGAAGCATTCGCCGATGGCGGTCACCTGCCAGCCCTCTTTCTCCCGCTGCGATATCGTCTCGGCCATCTTCTCGAACGACTTCCAGGAAGCGCTGACAATGTCGTGTTCGTACCTGCGGCCGTTGTCGATCAGCACCAGGCGCTTGCCGCCGAATGTTGTGCCGAAGGCAGCCACACTCCATCCGTCTTTCTCGAAGGCCCGGATTGTGTCCTCGAATAGCTTTCTCTTGTTCAGCTTTGTCGCTACCATCATGTGTCGCATTGGCGGCTCCCGGTTGGCTCCGGCAGTTAAAAGGGGAGGCATTGTAAGTTCCTTCGCCGGACATTACATCAGACGAAACCTCTGTGATGAAAATGTAAAGTAAGTTGTTACTTTAAGTTACATCGTCCAAAATGGGAAACGGGAAATGAGCTGACGAGCAGGAAAACCATGCGGGCAAACAGTATCTTCAACCACATCCTTGGGCCGGTGATGCGCGGGCCCTCAAGTTCGCACACTGCGGCGTCATATCGGATCGCAAAAACCGTATGTGAGCTCTTCGGGGAAGAGATTAAACTCGCATCGTTCAAGTTCGACACCGGCGGTTCCTACGGGCAGGTCTATGACCGGCAGGGGAGCGATCTGGCCATTGCCTGCGGCCTCCTGGGACTGAAACTCGAGGACGAGCGGTTCTTCAAAGCTCTTGAGTTGGCGAAGGAGCGTGGCCTGGAGATCGACTTCAGCGTTGGAAAGGTCGAGGGCGACGATCATCCCAACGCCGTGGAGATCGAGGTGACCGCCAAGGGCGGGCGTTGCCTGAAATTCCTGGCCCGCTCCATCGGCGGCGGCTTGTTCGTGATTACACGCATCGACAACCTGCCCGTCCATATCACAGGCGAAGGTTATGATCTCCTCGTTTTAATGGATCAGGGTTCGCTGCCGGAAGTCGACCGACTGCTTGAGAGAGATGGTTGGGCGATTCGCGATCTAAGGAAGTCGCCGGACCAAGACCAAGTGATGTTGCTGGCCGGGAGCACGCGAGCCGTCGAGGATACCTTTATCGAAGATCTGCGAGGTATTCCGGGAGTCATGAAAGCCACATGCGCGTCGCTGGTGTTTTTCCCGCAGGCCGGTGAACCGTTGTTCCGCTGCGCGGAGGAGATGGTGGCCCTCGCTGAAAAGCGGGGGAATTCGCTGGGAGAGCTGGCCGTCGAATACGAGTCGGTCCTATTGGACATGAGACCGGAAGAAGTGATGGCGGAAATGGGACGCCGGCTCGATATCATGAGCAGCGCGGTTGAGCGGGGATTGTCCGACGGTGATTTGCCGATGCAATTGCTGGAGCCGTCGGCTCATCGCATCTTCGCAGCCGAGCGGGAAGGCAGAGTGGCCCTTGGTGGCATTCTCACCCGAGCTGCGGCCAGGGCGATGGCCGCAATGCACGTCAACAGCGCGATGGGAGTGGTTTGCGCAGCGCCCACGGGAGGTTCCGCGGGTGCAATCCCGGGAGTGATAGTCACGCTGATGGAGGAGCGGAGACTGAGCCGCGAGGATGCGATCAGGGCACTGTTCGCAGCCGGTGCCATAGGTCTGATCATCCTCAACCGCGGTACTTTCGCCGCCGAGGAGGCCGGTTGCCAGGTCGAGATCGGCGCGGCCGGGGCGATGGCGGCGGCTGCGGTAGTGGAAGCTGTAGGTGGCAGTGTGGTCCAGGCGGCGGACGCGGCAGCGATCTCATTGCAGAATACGCTGGGGATGCCGTGCGACCTGGTTCAGGGTGCCGTCGAGATACCCTGCCACACGCGCAACGCCGTGGCGGCCTCGTCAGCTTTCATAAACGCCGACTTGATAATGGGTGGCTATCGGAATCCGATTTCTTTGGATGAGACGATCGACGCCTCGATCTCCGCCGGCAGATCGCTGCCTTCTGAGTTGCGCTGCACCGCGCGCGGGGGATTGGCGACGGCTCCCTCGGCCAGGTCGCTCACCCGCAGGAAATGATCGGATCAGCGGAAAACATCCTGGAGTTTTTCTATTGCTATACGTGTGCCTTGATATTCCTTGGCGGCCAGATGTGACATCGATTTGACACCCGCTCCGCTCACAACACACGCGACCGATTGAGTCCCGGAAATCGTCCCCTGGGAAACGAGTTTACGCACGGCGGCTAGCGGCGCCGCGGCTGCCGGCTGACCGAATATGCCGTCCCGCGCCAGCAATTCCTGGGCCGATTCGATTTCAGCGTCGCTGACGGTCATGGCGATGCCGCCGTGCTGTCGCAGCTTTCTCAGTACCTGGTTGCCACTCGGCGGGTAGGGATTGGCGATTGCCTTGGCGATTGTATTCGGCTTGACTATCCGCTCGACTGCCTCACGGTTGTTTTCAAACGCATCCGCTATCGGGGAACAGCCATCCGCCTGGGCGGCGATGAAGCGAGGCAGGCCGTCGATCAGGCCGGCTTCGAGGAATTCCTCAAAACCCTTGATGATGCCGCGGAAGTTCCCGCCGGAGCTCACGGGGACAACCAGATTGTCAGGGACCTCGAAGCCCATTTGTTCGCAGATTTCAAAAGCGATCGTCTTCGAACCCTCGACGCGGAAAGGAACATCGGAATTCATGAAGTACACGCCTCGCTGCTTGCCGATCTCCAGGCTGCGGAAATAGAGGTCGCCGTAGTCCCCGTCGACAAGAATCAGCCGAGGACTATAAATGGCTATCGGAGCGATCTTTTCTTCGGGCAGGTTGCTGCCGACGAGGATGTAAGTCTGGAGCCCGGCCCTAGCGCCGTAAGCGGCGACCGAGGCGGCCATGTTTCCGGTGGAGACGGTGCCGATGCGCTCGTATCCGAGATTGAGAGCATGTTCGATGCAGGCGATGGTCCCGCGATCCTTGAAAGACCAGGTTGGATTGAGCGCCTCGTTCTTGAAGAAGAGCCGGTCGATACCGGTTTCTCTTGCAGCCGCTGATGATTTCACGAGCGGCGTGTCACCCTCGCCGAGACTGATTCCCGCGTGCAGCGAAGCGAGGGGCATGAAATCCAAAAAGCGTTCGAGCAAGCGGGGTGCGTCGGTTTTGATCGAGGGTTTGGCTCGGGAGATGGAAACCTCGAGCGGTTCGTTGCAACCATCGCAGCGGGGGAAGGCGGAATCGATCGGGAATTCCCGGCGGCAGGCGGTGCAGAAAAGGTGATCTCGCATCTACATCACCCCCCGGTAATCCGCAAGCCCTCGGGCAACGGATCATTGGGTTCAAGGACGAACTGGTTGAAGCCCATGATATGGGCTTCGCCGCCGACCTCGGTGGTCACCACATCGAGCCCGCCGACCTTGTCGAAGCCCTTGATCCTGCCCCAGAAGACCGTGTCTATCACGCTGCGGTTGGTCAGCCGTTCGCCTTTCTTTATCGCTCCTCGCGCGTACAGCTGGGCCAGGCGCCCGGAGGTGCCGGTGCCGGTGGGGGAGCGGTCGATCTGCGCGTCGGCGAAGATGCAGATGTTTTTTGTCTCGATGCCGCCCGAAACCTCTCTGGGCGCTTCGCAGATGATCGTGCCGTAAATACCGCGGAGGCCGGGTTCGAGCGGATGGACGACCTCCATCCTATCCATCACCTTGTGCTTGAGTTCCTCGCCGAGCGCCACGAGGCGGTCTATCTGCGCGGGCACTACCTCGACTCCCAGCTTTTCCGCGTCGACGTAAACGTAGAAAGCGCCGCCGAAGGCAATGTCGATGCCCACTTCGCCGATGCCGTCGACGGGGACACTTATGTCTCGCGCGTAGACAAATGACGGGACGTTTTCGAAACTGACATCGCTCACGTGGCCTGCCTCGATAGTCGCCCTGGATGTGATACGGCCGGCGGGTGCGTCGATCCGCACGATTCTCTCCACGGCGCCTTCGTCGACCTCGACCATACCGGTCTCGACCGCCACTTTGGTAACGGCGATGATCCCGTGACCGCACATCGTTGAGTAACCCTCGTTGTGCATGAAGAGGACTCCGAAGTCGCCGTCGTCGGTTACCGGCGGCGTGACGATGCAGCCGTACATGCCGCTGTGACCGCGCGGTTCGAGCATCAACAGCTTTCTGATGTGGTCGTAGCGCTCTTTCATCACGCGGCGCTTCTCGAGGATCGTATCGCCGGGTATCGGCGGCAAACCCGACGTTATAATTCGCAGCGGTTCTCCCGCCGTGTGGGCGTCGATAGTCTGAATAACTCTGCTGAATTCCAGCATCTTCGTCCCCCTTGTTTCTCTAGAATCCGGCCCCTGGATGCAATATACTACTGATCCCTCAAGGGAAACCAGACAGGAGAAAATCATGAGGCGCCATATTATCGCAGCAATTCTAATCTCGTGTTGGCTGATGACTTTTACACCGGTGATCGGGCAGGAAGATCCGTCTCTGCTCACACTGGAACGAATCATAGTTGGAAAAGAGTTCGGTGCGCAGTTCTACGGGGCCGTGCAATGGCTGGCCGACGGCTCGGGATACACAAAGCTGGAGGATTCGGAGGAGACTGCGGGAGGCCGCGATATCGTCAAGTACAATCCCGCTACGGGAGCCAGGGAAGTTCTGGTCACCGCCGCCGCCTTGATCCCTGATGGCGGTACGGAGCCTCTCGAGATCGATGAATATTCCTGGTCCGACGACGGTCGGCAACTGCTGATCTTCACCAACACCAAGCGTGTCTGGCGCCAAAACACGCGCGGCGACTACTGGGTGCTGGACCTGCAAAGCGGGAATCTGAAGAAGCTGGGCGGCGGCTTCGAGGAATCGACCCTGATGTTCGCCAAGTTCTCGCCGGACGGCGGCCGCGTCGGCTACGTTCACAAGAATAATATCTATGTCGAGGACATCGCGACCGGTTCGATACTGCAGCTAACCAGCGACGGCTCGTCGATAATCATCAACGGTACTTTCGACTGGGTTTACGAGGAAGAGCTGGACCTGCGCGACGGCTTCCGCTGGAGTCCCGACGGGAAAAGCATCGCCTACTGGCAGCTCGACGCCTCCGGCATCGGCAACTTCTACATGATCAACAACACCGATTCGCTCTACCCCAAGCTGATCCCCGTGCAGTATCCCAAGGTGGGGACGACCAACTCCTCCGGCCGCGTGGGTGTGGTCGACGCCGGGGGTGGGGAGACCCACTGGTTAGAGTTTTCCGGTGATCCACGCATGCATTACATCGCCAGAATGGAATGGGCCGACAGCTCGGAGGAACTGATAATCCAGCGCCTGAACCGCCTGCAGAACACCAATACTGTCTTTCTCGGCGATGCAAAGACCGGCGAACTCAAAGAAGTTTTCATCGACAGAGACGAAGCCTGGGTGGAAGTCTGCGACGACCTGGTCTGGCTGGACGGCGGATCGGCCTTCACCTGGGTGAGCGAGCGCGACGGCTGGCGCCATGTTTATCTCATCCCGCGCTCCGGAGGTGAAGTGAAGCTGATCACGCCGGGGGAATACGACGTGATCTCGATCGCGGCGATCGATTCCGCAAGCGGCTGGCTCTATTTCATCGCCTCGCCCGATAATGCGGCTCAGCGTTATCTCTACCGCATTCCCCTGGTCGGCGGTGAGCCCGAGCGCCTGACTCCTGACGATTACGAGGGCTCCAACGCCTACAACATTTCCGAGGATGCCGCCTGGGCCTTCCACAGCCACTCGAGGCTGGACACACCTCTGACGACCAGCCTGATCAGCCTACCGGATCATGAGGTTGTGAGGTCGATGGTCGACAATGCCGAACTTCGAGCAACACTGGATGGGCTCAAGCGGTCGCCGGTTGAGTTTCTGAAGATCGATATCGGCGACGGGATAGAGCTGGATGCCTGGTGCATCAAGCCGCCCGACTTCGATCCCGCCAAGCGCTATCCGCTATTCTTCTTCGTCTACGGCGAGCCGGCGGGGCAGACCGTGCTCGACCGCTGGGCCGGCAGGAATTACCTCTGGCACCTGATGCTGGCGCAGCGCGGCTACGTGGTGATGAGCGTCGACAACCGCGGCACCCCCGCTCCCAAGGGCCGTGAGTGGCGCAAGTGCATTTACGGGCAGATAGGGATTCTCGCCTCAACGGACCAGGCAGCGGCGGCCAGGGCGTTGATGAAGCGGTTCGACTGGATCGATCCCGAACGGATCGGCATCTGGGGATGGAGCGGCGGCGGTTCGATGACCCTCAACATGATGTTCCGCCATCCCGAGATCTACAAAACCGGCCTGGCGATAGCCTTCGTCGCCGATCAGCGCTACTACGACACGATCTACCAGGAGCGCTACATGGGCTTGCCCGAGGGTAACCCAGACGGCTTCCGCGACGGCTCGCCGATCACTTGGGCGCACAAGCTGGAAGGGAACCTGCTGATCGTCCACGGCACAGGCGACGACAACGTCCACTACCAGAACCTCGAGGCGCTGGTGAATGAGCTGATCCGGCACAACAAGCGGTTCACGATGATGGCCTATCCCAACCGCTCGCACGGCATCTTCGAGGGCGAGAACACCACGCTTCATCTCTACAGTTTGTTGACGAAGTATCTAACCAATAATCTGGAACCCGGCCCCAAATAAACTGCACGGTGGTGGATCGCTGGGGTCTACTGGCCGATCAGTTCCTCGATCTTCGAGAGTATCTGGTTCTTGACGGTATTGTTGAATCCCGGCCAGCCCACCAGCTTCATCTGAATCACCATCTCGCGGTCGATGACGATGTTGGTGGGCAAACTCCTTGCGTACATGTGATAGATCTCTTTGTTAGAATCCGCCAGGACGGGGAATGTGATGCCGTACGCGTCGATCCATTGGCGGCAGCTGTTCGTATTTACAGGTCCATGTTCCGGCACCAAGACCGTGATAATAGAGAATCCTTGATTATTGTACGTCTGATACAACTGCTCGGCCTCACGGGCCTCTTCCTCACAGGGGTCTCACCCGGGTGCCGCGAGGTCGAGCAGAATCACGCTGCCCCAGTAGTCATGCAGCGACACTTCGTTGCCGTCTTTGTCTAGGAGAGTAAAATCCAAAGCTCTGAAGCCGACAGCGGTGCCCCACGGTATGTCGCCTTCGGTCTGTTCAACAAGCATTTTCAGCTTTTTTGAGCGACTGAGGTTGCCTTCGGTGTCGCGCAGCCGGGCGATGACTTTCAGCCAATCGATCTGCCCGCATTCCAAGGTTAGTTTGATTCTTGCCTTGCCGGACGAGCGGCTGTACCTTTTGCTCTTCAGGTCGACAATCAGCTCGCTCTTGTTCTTCTTGGAGTCAAGCATCGAGAGCTCAAGCGTGCCCCCCTGCAGGTTTCGCCCTTCATCCTTGAATGAAAGAACCAACAGTAGTTTGTTATCTGTATTGGCTCTCAATGTTTCAGATTTTGGAACGAGCGATATGATTTTCGGCTTGTCGGTGTTCTTTGAGCTTAAGTCGATGCCTTCGCTTTCTGCTGATACGTTGGCAGTCCTCGTGGCTGAAGCAAGGAGAACTAAAACACATAGAAGTAGCTGCGAAATCAGCAATGATTTTCCCACGCCACACCCCGCGCGATGATTATCAGAGTATATGAGGTTGAGCATGCGATCCAGTGGCCCGGTGGAACAAGGGTGCTGCTCTCGATCAACGCCGCACCGATTTTGGATTCGACCGGGAGGCTGGAATACGTGGTGGCGATGATTGAGGATATAACCCGGCGTTTCAGCATGGAAAGGGCCCTGCGGGAGAGCGAAGAGCGCTTCAGGATTGCCTTCCAGACCAGTCCCGATTCAGTCAACATCAACCGGATGGAGGATGGTCTCTTCGTGGACATCAATGATGGCTTTACTGCGCTCACGGGATACACGAGGGAGGATATCATCGGCAAATCCTCCCTGGAAATCAATATTTGGGACAACCCGCAGGACCGCGAGAGGCTGGTGCAGGGGCTGAAGGCGAGCGGAAGCGTGAAAAACCTCGAAGCAAAATTCAGGCTCAAGGACGGAAGGGTCAAGTGGGGTCTGATGTCGGCGAGGATTATCGTGCTCGATGAGGTGTCGCATATCCTCTCCGTAACCAGGGATATTGACGATTGGAAGAAGACACTGGCGGAGAATTGACGGGCTAGCGATTTCCAATTGTAATCAGCTATTGGATTACATCTGATGGCAATGCTCCATAGTGCTTTACTTTCATTCTTTCGAACTCTTAAGAGCCCTATGACGGCTCATGGAGGCGGGCTCAGATCCCCACTAGAATCATCACCAGCGCTTTCATAAGTAACCCTCAATTTTGAGCCGTTGAATCATTCCCCTTAAACGATCGAGGCAAAGACTGATTGCAACCCTCACTTATTCCTTCAGGCAACTCGCTGTCCCGGCCGATTGCAATTGATGGCACACTCCATTGTCGTCAATAATCCCCCCGTGAATTGGCTTCAACTTGTTGATTTTGCATGCAAACTAGGTTATGATAAATACTGTAAAAGTACACGATGATCTTACCTTAAATATAAGAAAATTCCATTAAGGTTGACTGTGAAGTGAATAAGGTCCTTTGATGGTGAGTTGTGTGTCAAAGTTTATGAGGGAAATCATTTCTAAGATCTTTCCCTAAGTTGAATTGGGAGGATGAGAATGTTCAAGAAGTTGACGCTCGGCACGCGGATCACTGCGGGATTCGGAATTCTGATTCTGATTTCCACTCTCCTCTGTGTCCTGGCGATTTATAACATGAGCAGCGTTGGCGGCCAGTCAAATGCTCTCGCAAAGGAATACATGCCTGAAGTCGAGATCTCCAACAATCTGGAACGGCACTCCCTTCAGATGATGTTGGGGATGCGGGGGTATTCGCTGAGCGAAGATCACGCTTATCTCAAAGAGGGCAATAGAAATCTCGCCGAAGTTAAAAAAGATTTAGACCGCGCGCAGAAACTGGCTGATTCGGCACCCCAGCTTGCGACTCTGAAGAAATCCTTAAAAGAAGTGAGAACGGCACTGGGGCAGTATGAAAAGCTATCACGGGAAGCCGTTCAGCAAGTTTCAAAGCTGGACGAAATACGCCTCGTGCTCAACGACTCGGCCGAAATGTACATGAAGTATTGCGGAGACTTCTTGACAGATCAGGTCGACTATATGCGGCGTCTTGCCTCGCAGGGTGCCACCGAGGATGAGCTTGTCGACAGGCTGAACAAGATCAGCATTATCCACGACATCATCAATCTCGGAAACGAGTTAAACAATACTGCCTGGCGTGCGCAGGCCGAGTTGTCTCCGGAGATCATGAGAGAGGGTATCGCTCGATTCGATCTGGTTGTGGAGAAACTGATCGCCCTGAGGAGTATCACCCTGGAAGCCGAGTATCTCAAGCAGATCGTCGAAACCAAGAAGGCCTGTGACTCTTACAAACAGGCAATGCTGGATTTCCTGGCTGTCTGGGAGGCTCAGGAGACACTCAACTCAAACAGCGACAAACTCGGCCGGACTGTCATTGTCAAGGCTCAGGATATCACCAGGAATGGTGTGACGGAAACCAGTCAGATCGCAGGCGCCGCCGCATCAGGGCTGTCCAATGCGACCCTGGTTACCATCGTTGGACTCATCATTGCTCTCGCCGTTTGTGTCATGCTCGCTATGATCATCACCAGAGGGATCACCCGTCCGCTCAACAAAGTAATCACGGGGCTCAACCAGGGCGCAGAACAGGTTTCGCTGGCCTCGGGGCAGGTGGCGGAGAGCAGCCAGCAGATGGCCCATGGAGCCAGCGAGCAGGCTAACTCGCTTCAGGAAATCTCGAGCAGCCTTGAAGAGCTTGCCTCAATGACAAAACAGAACGCGAGCAACGCGGAACAGGCCAATAACATCGCGGTCGAATCAAGGGACTCCGCGGCTCACGGCAACGAGGCCATGTCGCGGATGAGCGATGCGATCGGCAGGATCAAGAACTCGTCCAACGAGACTGCAAAGATCGTAAAGACAATCGACGAGATTGCGTTCCAGACCAACCTTCTCGCGTTGAATGCGGCTGTGGAAGCGGCGCGGGCCGGAGAAGCGGGCAAGGGCTTCGCGGTTGTCGCAGAAGAGGTGCGTAACCTGGCACAGCGAAGTGCCGAGGCGGCCAAGGATACATCGGCTCTGATCCGGGAGTCGCAAGCAAACGCCGAAAACGGCGTTGCAGTTTCCACAGAGGTCGCCAAAATCCTTGAAGATATGATCGGCGGTTCGGAGAGCGTCGCAAGCCTGGTTGCAGAAGTCTCCGCGGCGAGCCATGAACAAGCCCAGGGTATTGAGCAGATCAATCTGGGTGTCACGGAGATGGACAAGCTGACGCATGCCAACGCGGCGAATGCCGAGGAAAGCGCCTCAGCCAGCGAACAGTTAAACTCCCAGTCCGATGAACTCAAGGAAATGGTGTACGTCCTCAGGAACATCATCGGGCACAACGGATCGCGGAAGACAAAAGCGCGGGATAATAGCAATGGCAAGCCGGGTCGTTCAAGGCTTATGCCGGGAACCAGGGCTGCAGCCGACAGTGAGGACAAGGCCGAATCGGCAAAGAGAAAATCGCTTTTTAAGAGCGGCAGGGATATGGACAATTCGAGCACCCAGAATCCCAGGGAAGTCAAGCCTGACCAGGTGATCCCTTTGGGCGACGAGGAATTGAAGGAGTTTTAGGCCGCAACCGTCAGGCTTTAGCTGAATGACAAGAGGCGGAGCACTCGGCGATTAACATCCTCCTTTGCCCCGCCTCTGTTATTCAGCTCTTTTTGCGACTGCCTGCAAAGCTGGAGCTGCTGCGCAGCAAGGAGAGAAAGGCGATGTGTGGAGCAGCCGGCTGTTCGATTCAGGCTGCTCCGGTTACGATCTTCACATTGCTGCCGATAAAGGTTCCAATCACATCTGACAGCCGGCGAATGCCCTCGACGATTCGTTCCTCCTCCATGTTCGAAAAATTGAGGCGGAAGGTGTTCTCGTGACCGCCGTTGGGGAAGAATGCCCCGCCGGGAACGAAAGCGACCTTCCTCTCGATGCATTTCTCCAGCACGTCTCGCGAATTGATGTGCTCTGGGAGTTCGACCCAGAGGAACAAACCGCCCTTCGGACGCGTGTAACGGATGCCAGGAGGGAATTCCTCATCCATGGTCTTCAGCATCGTATCGCGGCGGCTGCGATATAACTCCCGGATGCAGGCGATATCAGCGTCGAGATCGTGGCTATCCATGTAGCCGCGCACCAGCAACTGCCCGACTGTCGATGTGTGGAGATCGGCGCTCTGCTTGAGCAGTACGTACCTGTTCAGCAGAGCAGGGTTTGCGGTCAACCAACCAATGCGCACACCGGGGCTGAGTATCTTGGAGAAGGTGCTCATGAAAACGACAAGGTCGTCGCTGTCCAGCGCTTTGAGCGGGGGCATCGGCTCACCTTCGAAACAGAGCTCGCTGTAGGGGCTGTCCTCCACAACGGGGATTTCATAGCGGGAAGCGACCTCGAGAAAAGCCCGGCGCCGTTCGAGCGACCAGGTTCGGCCGGAGGGATTCTGGAAATCGGGAATAACATAAATGAATTTCGCTCTGTCGTTTTCACCAAGACGCTTTTCGAGTTCAGCGATAATTATTCCTTCATCGTCGGTGGGGACTTCGACAAATCTTGGAGAGAAGTTCTTGAAGGCGCTGATAGCGGCCAGGTACGTCGGGCTTTCGCAGAGGACCACGTCGTCCTCATCGATGAACATTTTCCCGGTCAGATCTAACCCCTGCTGTGAGCCACTGAGGATAAGGATGTCTTCGGCCGACACCTCGATGCCGTGCGAGGAACGCATGCGTTCGGCGAGCAGCGCTCGCAGCCGCGGATCGCCCTCGGTGGTCGAGTATTGCAAGGCTTTGCGGCCCTCCCGCTTGAGTAAATCCGTGGCGATGCCGGCCATCTCTTCGACCGGAAAAGTCTCGGGCGCAGGCAATCCTCCAGCGAATGAAATAACATCGGGCTGTTGGCTTATCTTCAGTAGTTCTCGCACTTCAGAGGCTTTGAGACTCTTCATTCTCCGCGCGAATCTATCTTTCATTGTCCATCCCCTCACAGTCATTTCTGAGCAACTTGTTTTTCTCGCTTTCAAACAATCGGCGGCGTTCCGACTTCCTCGAAAACTTGAGCCTTGGGCAGGGAGGACAGCCGCCTTACAATCTGTTTCAGACGTGCAATCCCTTCACTAATCTGCTCCAGGGTCGGATACGAGAAGTTGAGCCGTAAGAAAGTATCACCGGGCTCGTCCGCGAAGCACGACCACCCCGGCAAGAATGAAACGCCCGCGTTGACGGCACCGGAGAGCAGTTGCGAGCGGTCCACTCGATCCGTCAGGCGGCACCAGATATAGAAGCCGCCCTTTGGTTTCTTCCACTCCATTCCTTGGCTGCGGCCGCTCGAGAGCGCTTGATGCATGGCGTCACGTTTGCCCGCATAGAGCTTTCGCGTCCCTTCCAGATGGGATTCGAACAAGCCGCGCTTGATGAAGCGGTCGAGCACGAACTGGCCGATGCTGTTCGAGTGCAGATCGGCCGCCTGCTTGAGCAGGGCGAACTGGTGGACCACAGGTTTCGGCGCCACCAGCCAGCCGATCCTCAACCCGGGGAAGAGTACCTTGGAGAAAGTGCTCAGGTAGAGCACGTAGCCGTGCTTGTCCATCGCCTTGAGCGACGGCAGCGGTTCGCCCTCGTAGCGGAGCTCGGAATAGGTGTCGTCCTCGAGAACGGGAACGCGATAACGATAAGCCAGCTCGAGAAGATGGCGCCTGCGATCGGGGCTGAGAACCGCCCCTGAAGGATTCTGGAATGTCGGCAGCGTGTAAATCAACTTGGGACGTTGGCGCTCCAGCAGTATTTCCAGGATGTCGGTACGCATGCCGTTCTCGTCGGTCGGCACGCCAATCAGCCGCACCTTGGCGTTGCGGAAGACCTGCAGGGCTCCGATGTAAGACGGCTCTTCGATGATCACCTTGTCGCCCGGCTCCAGGAATGCCCGCGCCGCGAGGTCGAGCCCTTGTTGTGAACCCGAGAGAATCAACACTTCTGCGGGGCTGCAGAGAATTCCGCGGGTCGCTAGCCAACGGCTGATCGTTTCCCGCAACGGCGTGTGCCCCTCGGTGGGGCAGTGGAGCAAGGCCGGGGAGCCGATCTCCTCGACGATATCGTCGGTCAATTCCCGGAAGGCACCCATCGGCAGGGCCGACGGCGAGGGCAGGCCTATCGAGAGCGAGATTACGTCCTTCCGCTCAGTCAACTCCAGGAGATTGCGGATCAACGGATCCTGGGCACCGGCGGGGAGCTCGCGGAAAAGCTGGCGCCACGGCAGGGGATCGGCGACGCCGACTGACTTTGCATCCATGCCGGAACGGGGTAAAACGATCGTTCCGCGGCCGACGTGGGCAGCTACGAGCCCGTCGGCCTTCAACTCACGGTAGGCATTGAGCACGGTACTTCGATTGACGCCCAGCGCTGCGGCAAGGCGCCTCTCAGGCGGCAGCATGAACCCCTGCGGCAGAGCACCGGAGAATATCATCTCCTTCAACTGCCGCTTAATCTGCGCGTAAATGGGGACGTTGCTCTTGCGGTCGATTGCAATGTCCATCGCGAACCCTCATCAACAATGTGGTCCAATGGATCGATCCAATACAAGCATAATGCGATATTTCGCCCTGTCAAGATCCAATAAGTCTCATTATAATCGGGCCAATGCGGGTATTGGATGATGGCGGTGCTGATCGAGCTGCCTGTGGCCGCGATTACAGAGAATCGCCGGCACGGCGACAAGACTGTCTAAAGAGAATGTGCCATCGGGTGTCAGCGAGCATTTGTGTTGGGCGGTGGCTCGTGATCAATGGTTGCGGATAATTCATGGGTATCGGAATTGGAAAGAAAGGGGATGGAAGCCGGAATCAAGGCGACTGATCCATCGCGGGGATGTAAGCAGGGCCGGCGTGCAGGGATAAATTCGATAAAAAAATAGCGCTTAAGGTTGACAAGGCGCGTAGCGTGCGCTAAATTATTATCGATGCGCTAAAATAATAGCGTATCGCACGGCATGTGAGGGTCACCATGGCTGAAAGGGAGAAACTGCTCGAGCAGGGGCTGAGCAAAAGGGAACGCCAAATCATGTCTGTTGTTTACCGTTTGGGCAAGGCTGGGGTGGCGGAAATCATCGACAATATTCCCAATCCGCCCACCTCGGGCGCCGTCAGGAGGATGCTCAACATACTCGAGCACAAAGGAATGCTGCGGGGGAAACAGGACGGGGCGCGGAGAGTTTACCACCCCACTGTGAGACGCAAACAAGCGAGCACTTCCGCGCTGGATCACGTGGTTCAAACCTATTTCAAGGGTTCCATCAGCAGCGCGGTTGTGGCGTTGCTCGAAACCTCCGGTAACGCTCTGTCTGAAGACGAGCTCGAGATGCTCTCCTTTCTGATCGAAGAGGCGAAGAAGGAGAATCGCTGATGCTCGAAGACACCTTTCTTCGAGCGCAAGAAAGCGACGGAAGGGATTGGGCCAAAGGTCGAGGTGTTGTCAGAGATCGACCTGAATATCTATGCCGGCATCTACAGTGCGCCATCCCTTGGTAAAGTGGAGGTCGGAGTGAAAGAAGGGAAGCTGATTCTTCTGGGTAGTCCGCCGGCCGAGCTGACGCAGGTCGCCGAGCACAAATTCGAGGGGCTGACGCCGGTGGGGCTGACTACGATCGAGTTTGTCACCGACAAGACCGGCAAGGTGATCAGGCTGATCGCCCACACGCCAAACAGGGACTTCGAGTTCGAGCGAAAGTAGAAGCTACATCGCTCAATTTCAAGTTCATGCGGGAGCTAGTTGGGCCGCGGTATTGAGGGCGCCGCGGTCTTCACTTGTTGTAGTGAGCTGACGAAAGAGACATTAGAGCTGAAGTGCCATGCCGGGAGGAAGTAGGTACTTATTACTAGAGTTTCCCGAAGGAATTCTAAAAAAATGAGAACCATTCTCCATAGTTTTGAGCTCTCGCCGGGACTATTTTTTATTTATGGCATTTGCACCGCGCGGGAAAGATCTATGTCTTCAATTCCTGTTTCTTCAGGGTGTAATCCCAGAAGCCGGGAAAGAAGATGAAAAACCAGGCAGTAAACAGGAAGAATAATAAATAATCACCCCACCCCACGCTAGCAGCGAGATCTCTTTTGGCTGCTGTCCGGCGGGAGACGCGGTAGAACTCCCGCCGGCATTTTTTCTATGTTTAAGGCTGGCTTCGGCACAACTCAACTTCGCGCCAGCCAGAAGATTTCGTAGAGCGGTTTCATCTCATTGAATGAGCGAGTCATTTCCGCAGCAAGTTTATCGGAAAAGAAAACATCATCGAGCCTGCTTTTGCGGAAGACGTAGCAATTGCGGCGTTGATACCAATCGGCGAGCACACCGGTTTTGGAAGGATCGATGATGCGTTTGTACTTGTCACCGCCGAGCTCGAAGCCGCCTGATTTCATAAATTCAATTGCCTCGAGGAACCGTTCCGGCTTGTCGTCGATAATCGCCCTGAGGTTGTCCATCGTCCTGCGTGAAGCCTGATAGAAACCCATACCATACCAGTAGCCCCGCTCGGAGAATTCCATCGCGTAGGTCGGATCCTGCTTCCAGTCCTTGCTGCTGCGCTTGAAGGCGATCCAGAGCGTCGTCCTGTAGGGGGATTTGTCCTTGGAGAACCTGATATCGCGGTGGATGCGGGAGATCGTCTTGTCGATCGACGGCCTGACGTCGAGAAAGGGATCGATGCCCAGCATCGCCGGCGCGAGGCGCACGACGAGGGCCCTCATCGGCCCAAGCAGGTGCTCCTCGTATTCGCTCCTGTGAGTTTCGAACCAGTGCTTGTTGTTGTTGCGCTCGAGGTTTTTCAAGTAGGCAACGGTTTTACGTGAAAAACCGCTGAAATCGGTAATCATCTTTGTTTTCACAGGCAGCGCTCCGAGCTATAGGGGACTGGGATTTCAGTTATTCGCGCCGTTATCGGACGGTGGCGCGCATCACCCCTATTCGTTTTCACTCTTAATCAGGTTGTCGAGGATTCTTTTCAGGTAGTCCTCAAATTCATCTATCTCTGCTTCTGAGAATCCTTGATAGAAGAGCTTTGCCATTTCGAGAGAAACAGCTTCGTAGGAACGCTCCATCTCCCTCTGCCTCTCGGTGACTTCGATCAGGATTTTGCGGCGGTCCTTCTTCGACGGGACCCTGCGCAAGAGGCCGGCCTGTTCCAACCGGTCGAGCATGCTGGTCAGCGTTGATTTGCCGAGTTGTGTCCGCCTCGCCAATTCCTGGATCGGTATCCCATCCTCTTTCCACAGCGCGAACAGAATCCTGCCCTGGCCGGGATTGATCTCGCCGAGGCCGTGATCCTTGAGCATGCGGAAAAAGATGCGACCCGTGAGATGGTGGATCTTGGTTATGAGGAATCCGCCCTCTGTCAGCTTCTTCATTGTTCTCCTTCGAAACCGAATTCGCAGACATCAAGACTCTGATAGTATTTAGCCACAACCGGCTTCAATCTGAACAGCGTAAAGTCGGGATCCCCCGGACCTGTGGGAAAGTAGACTTCCCAGCCTTCCTGGTAGATCTTGCGTTTCAGCTCAATGTCATCCAACGCTTCGGCCTCGCCCCCCAGCATCAGGCCGCGCCACTGCTCAGGCAGGCAATAGTAGACCGCTACCCTCGGATTCTGCTGGATCTGCCTTGCCTTGTTCGAAGAGGTGTTTGTCGAGATGTAGATCAGAAAATCCTTCTCGTGATTGCTGAGTAGCTCAACCAGAGATGGATATTGCTTGGCGTTTCTCAGGTTGATCATCGCCCTGATCTGGGGGAAACCCTGGTCGTCGATGGTCGAGAGGTAGACCGCTGGCGACGTTTTCATCAGATCGAGTGCCAGCTTGCGCGCTTCGAGCTCGTCCATTTCAGCCTCCGGCATGTTTATTCTATATAATATAGTACCATATAATACTCTTTGCAAGATCTTTCGGGGTGCGCTTCTGCCCGCTTGATAGCCTTTAATCGGGCTGGTGGTGAAAAGACAAGTTGTAGAGATCTCAATCAACGCTTAACATAAAGAAAATCCCCGTTAGAAGAGGGTGAAAATGGGAGAAATGGATTTTGTGCCAAGAGAGTTGTTTCTGACTCGCGGAGTCGGACGTCATCGTGAGAAGCTTGCCAGTTTCGAGCTGGCATTGCGCAAGGCCGGTATCGCGCAATTCAATCTTGTTGGCGTATCGAGTATATTCCCTCCGAAGTGCAAGATAATCACCAAAACCAAAGGTCTCGAAAATCTCATGCCGGGCCAGGTTGTCTTCATGGTCAAGAGTCAGGCGGAGACGAACGAGGCGCACCGCTTGATCTCGGCATCAGTCGGCATCGCCAGGCCCACCGATTCCAGCCACTTCGGTTACCTGAGCGAGCATCACGATTTCGGCAAAAAGGAGCAGGAGGTAGCGGATTACGCCGAGGACCTTGCTGCGGGGATGTTGGCTACGACGATTGGCGTAACGGAATTCGATCCGGAGGAAAATTGGGACAACAAGCGCGAGCTCTACAAGATCTCCGACAAGCTTGTCAGGACGCGCAACATTACCCAGACGGCGGTCGGGCGCAAGGGATTGTGGACAACGGTGTTAGCCGCGGCGGTGATGATACTCTGATTCGGCTGTTAATCTTCCAGGATGTAACTTTAGATGTGGGTATAAGCGGATACCTCGCCGGAGATTCGTTGCCTGAGCGCATAATATTGAAATACACAGGTAAAAAACTCAAAATTCGCTGCTTGCTTTATCGCGGAGGATGAGGATGAAAAAGAAGAACCTGCGTCTTGAGATGCTCCCTCAGCCTGACGACACTACCTGCGGTCCAACATGCCTTCACGCGATCTACGATTACTACGGCGAGGAGATACCTCTGCAGCAGGTCATTTCGGAGGTTCCGAGACTGGAGGGAGGAGGCACATTGGCTGTGCTTCTTGCAATCCACGCGCTTAAGAAGGGATACGGGGCTACCATCTACACATACAACCTCCACCTCTTCGATCCCAGTTGGTTTGACGGCGAAGGCAGCGATTTGGCGGCAAAGCTGAAAGAGCAGGCGAACACTCAGCAGGATAAGAGGCTCCGCGATGCCACCGAAGCCTATCTGGAGTACCTCGAGCTGGGAGGCAAGATTCTGTTCAAGGACCTGACGCCGACACTGCTGCGTGATTATCTGGAGGAATCGATACCGATCCTGACCGGATTGAGCGCGACCTATCTGTATAGGGAGCCTCGAGAGGACGCCGGAGCCAACAAGAGCGACGACATAAAAGGTGAGCCCGTAGGCCATTTCGTGGTGCTAAGCGGCTTCGACAAGAAGCATGACACGATTCATGTCGCCGACCCGCTGCACACGAATATCCGTTTCCGCAGGCAATATTACGATGTTAGGGTGGCGCGCGTTATAAGCTCGATTCTATTGGGAATCGTTACCTACGACGCAAATCTTCTCATCATCGAGCCGGCTGAGGTTTAAGGGTGTTTACATGCGTAATCTGATCGTCCTGAACAATCCGAAAGACTGGCAGTTGGAGATCGAGGGATCTGAGGTGGTACCCGCGCGGACCTATCTCACCGATCCCGAATTCAGCAACCTGCGCAACGCGAGGGTGTTCAATCTCTGCCGCACATACCGCTATCAGTCGATCGGCTATTACGTCTCGCTGCTGGCGGCGGCCAGGGGGCAGAAGCCGATGCCGAGCGTCTCGACGATTCTCGATTTCAAGAACATTACACTGGTACGTTTCGTGTCGGACGACCTGGATGATCTGATCCAGAAAAGCCTGAGGCATCTCGCATCTGAGGACTTTACACTAAGTATCTATTTCGGCCGCAATCTCGCGCACCGCTACGACCGGCTGAGCGTGAGGTTATTCAAGATGTTCCCGGCGCCCTTTCTGCGAGCCCACTTTCGTTACCGCGACGGCAAATGGCAGATGGTCAACATCGACCCCATCTCGGCGAACGAAATCCGACCGGAGCATCTCGATTTTGCGATCCAGATGACGAGGGATTATTTCTCCGGGCGGCGGGTGAGCCTGCCGAAGATGGTCTTGCCTCGCTATTACATGGCTGTCCTATACGATCCCGCCGAGGAGGACGGGCCGTCGGACGAGCGCGCAATTCAGAAATTCATCAAAGCCGCCGAGGAACTGGAGATAGGCACCGAGATCATTTCCAGGGACGATTACGGGCGCCTTCCGGAGTTCGACGCGCTGTTCATCCGAGAGTCGACGAGCGTCAACCATCACACCTTCCGCTTCTCCCGCCGCGCGCAGGCCGAGGGCCTCGTGGTGATCGACGATCCCGAGTCGATACTCCGCTGCACCAACAAGGTCTACCTCGCCGAGCTGTTATCGAGGTACGGCGTCCCGATGCCGAAGTCACTCGTCGTCCACAGCCGCAATCGCAACGAGGTATCTCAATCTCTCGGCCTGCCGTGCATCCTCAAGCAGCCCGACAGCTATTTCTCCTTCGGCGTAGTCAAAGTGGGGACCGACGAGGAGATGCAGCAGGCGCTCGACAAGCTTTTCCTCAAGTCCGATCTGGTGATCGCTCAGGAATTTACTCCCACTGATTTCGACTGGCGGATCGGCGTCCTCGACAGGAAAGCGTTCTACGCCTGTAAATATTACATGGCGCGCAACCACTGGCAGATCGCCAAACGCACCGGCCCCGGGCAGGCTACTTACGGCAAGGTGGAAGCTGTGCCTTTGGAGATGGTGCCGGAGCACGTGGTTAAAAATGCCGTGGCCGCGGCAAACCTCATCGGCGACGGGCTCTATGGAGTGGATGTGAAGGAGATTGGCGGCAAGAGCCTGGTTATCGAAGTGAACGACAACCCGACCTTCGAGGCCGGTAGAGAAGACGCGATCCTCAAGGATGAACTTTACCGGGAGATCATGAGGTTCTTTCTCCAGCGAATCGAACAGCTGAAAGGCGGGCAGAAGAAGAAGTGACTGTAGACAGGATTCCATTCCATCTATTCGAGGTTTTCGGCGTCGAGCTGGAGTACATGATTGTCGACAGCGACTCCCTGGATGTCCGCCCTCTGGCCGACAAGGTGCTCTACGAGGTCGCGGGCGGATACGAGTCGGAGGTGGTTGTCGGCGAGTTGGCGTGGTCGAATGAACTTGTCCTGCACGTAATCGAATTGAAAACGAATGGCCCGGCCCGCTCACTGAACGGCCTGGCAACGCTTTTCCACGAGCATACCGCACGAATCAACACCATTCTTGAGCCGTTCAACGCCTGCCTGCTGCCGACCGCGATGCACCCCTGGATGGACCCTCACAGGGAGATGACGCTCTGGCCGCACGGCTACAGCGTGATCTACGAAACCTACAACCGCATCTTTGACTGCCGCGGCCACGGCTGGGCCAATCTCCAGTCCACTCATATTAACCTGCCGTTCGCCGACAACCGCGAATTCGGCAAGCTGCATGCGGCGATCAGGTTGTTGTTGCCGTTGCTTCCGGCGTTGGCGGCCAGTTCCCCGGTGATGGATGGGCGCCTGACGGGGACGATGGACAACCGGATGGTCACCTACCGCAAGAACAGCGCAATCATCCCCTCGATTACCGGCAGCGTCATCCCGGAGCCGGTCTTTACCAGCGCCGACTACGACAGCAAGATCTTCCAGCGCATCTACGCCGATATCCGCCCGCACGATCCCGGCGGCATCATCCAGCACGAATGGCTCAATTCGCGAGGAGCCATCGCCCGTTACATGCGCAACACGATCGAGATCAGGGTGCTCGACATCCAGGAGGCCCCGGCGGCCGACCTGGCGATCGTCTGGGCAATCGTGGAGGTGCTGAAACAGTTCGTCGCCGAACGCTGGATCGGCCTCGAGGAGCAGATGGCCTGGAGCGAGAAGCCTTTACAGGCAATCCTGCTGGATGTCGTGGAGGATGCGGAATCAGCAGAGATTAACGACGCCGACTATCTGAAGGCTTTTGGTTTTCCGGCAAAACGCTGTACCGCAGGGCAGTTGTGGGCACACCTGGTGAGCGCGATCCCTGCAGGAGAAGGGCAGGAGGAGTTTCGTGCACCGCTGGAGGTAATCCTCGAGCAAGGCTCTCTATCGCGCAGGATTACGAAAGCGTTTGGTAATGACTCGTCCCCCAGGAGGTTGCGGGAGGTTTACCGGGCGATGCGCGATTGCCTCGAGCGAAACATCGCCTACATTCCGGCAGAGCGATAGCGTTGACGACGGTGACCGGCATGCGGTGAGCCGCAGGGATCCAGCCTCGCGGAGAAAAGAGTGTTGTGAGAGAAACAGTATGAGGGATCGTATCACTGCTCCAGCCGAAGTGGTGGGTTTCGTGGAATTTCTGAGGCCGGATAAAAGGCGCGGGATGTCGCCGCAACAGGCTGCCGCTTTGGCCAGAGAAGAGGGCAGCAGGGCCGCCGCCGAGTGGATCGAGGACAATCCCGAGGCTTTCGCGGAGGGAATTGTGCGCGGCTTCAAATGCGATGACGGAATAGGTGATTCCTGACATCACGCGATATAAGTGAAGCCGGGAGGCCGAAGTGACCGGCACTCCATGGACAATTGAAGAAGGCGAGGGACCGCTGATCGCCGCGGCAATTCACGATGGGCACGAAGTCCGTCGCGAAGTGCTTGAACTGCTCGCTGTCGACGAGGAGGAACGGCTGCGGGAGGAGGATCCATCTACCGGCCGTTGGACCGCCGTCGCTCCGACACGGATTATCGTCCACCGCTCGAGGTTCGAGGTGGACATGAGCCGGCCGCGGGAGAAGGCGGTCTACCTGAAGCCCGAGGATGCCTGGGGTTTAAACGTATGGAAGCAGCCGCCCCCGGCGGAGCTCGTCCAGCGGTCATTGGAACTGCATGATAGGTTTTATTCTGAGCTGGGAGCGCTGTTGGACAGGGTGCGGGCAAGATCGGGGAGGTTCGTGCTCCTCGATCTACACTCCTATAATCATCGCCGTGGGGGGGCTGCATCGCCTGCGGCACCGCGAGAAGAAAATCCCGACATCGACCTGGCCACCTTCCCGGGACACCGAGTTTTCTGGGCTCCGGTGATAGATGCTTTCCTCGAGGCAATCGGAGGCATGGAGGTGGCCGGCAGGTGCCTCGACGTACGCGAGAATGCAAAGTTCTTCTTCGGTAATCTCGGTGAGTGGGTTCACGCCAACTATCCTCACAGCGGCTGCGTGCTCTCCCTCGACGTGAAGAAATTTTTCATGGACGAGTGGACCGGCGAGCCGCAACACGAGCTGGTCGACGCGGTCGGAGCAGCCTTGGCCGGGGCGGTTCCGGCCATCCTCTCGGCGCTTCGAAATCTCCCCTGATAACCGATTCTTGACTGATCGTGAAACCCGATACGCTCGCGATGTGTAATATTTATTACATCAATCAGGCGCTGCGGGCCTTTAGTCTTGGATGTGCATTTACTGCACGGGTGTGCGGAAGGGCGGGTGAAAGCGCATGAGCCTTGGCTCAGCGTTAATTCGCAAATCTTCTCCAGTTGGCTCACCGCATCATTGATCGTCCCCGAGATCATCTGCGTTGTCGGATTCCTTCACCCGCCCGCCTTTTCCCCTGATGGCATCCAGGATTCGAACAAAATGGTATCGGTTCCCCGAGGTAGAACGGTTGTGTTTTCTTTAGCTGGACATGGATCCTAGAGATGAGAATTACGACGGGTTTGCTGATACTTGCGATATCAATGTTTTGTGTCTCGTTCGCACATGCTCAGATACATAAACCGGCCGGGGCGGGTGATCTGGAGAGAGTGAAGGAACTGATTGCCTCTGATCCTTCGCTTGTAAACAGCAAGGACTCTTTCGGAGCACCCCCCCTGCATTCGGCCGCGGAGAACGGGCGCGCGGAGGTGGTCAGATGGCTCCTCAGCAGTGGAGCCGAAGTTGACGCGGTCGATGACTTCAAGCGAACTCCCCTGTTGTCCTTGGCCGCCGGCAATGGCGACATCGAAACGGCTCGAGTGTTGGTTGAGGCCGGAGCAGATGTTGGATCAGGGGGCGATCCTGATGCGAGGGACCGCTATGGCAACACACCTGCCCGGTACTTGAGCTAATTCAAATGCCGCCTGCATAATAAAAGGCGTCCCCCCTGCCGGGAGACGCCTTCAAACCATTTTTGATAGTTTGTCTTAGAAGCTAAAGCGGAATCCAACCTGGAACCTACGCGGCTGCACTAGGCTTGTAGGCTGCCCAAAGGTGTCGTAATCGAGCCGTCGCTGCAGCCAGTAAACCGAGCCGTCGTTGGTGAGGTTGTAGATGTCGAAGAGAACTGAAGCCCGGAAACGGTCGACGAGGAATGTCTTCTCGATACGTAGGTCTGCATTGAATTTGGGATCGAGGGCCCGGCTGCCGCGCGGTTCGGCATTGATATCGATCCTGCCCTGGTTGAGGCCGTAAAGGCGGATGGTGGGAGCATAGCGGAAGCCGCTCATGTAGGAGATGATCGTGCTGACCGAAATGTCATACGGGAACGTGTAGGTGCCGTTGAGTTTGAGGTTGTACGGTGTGTGGTAAACCAGCTTGCCATCGGAGTTGATCGCGTTGTTCGGATCGGTGTAGTGATCGAGGCCTGCGTTGACCGCGCCGGTGCTGGCGGTGCTTACATTCTCGGCGGTTCCGCGCATGTCTGACAACGTCAGCGAAGCCTGAAGCTGCCAGTTGTTACTGTAGCGCCTGGTAGCTTTGAGGATCACGGCGTCGTACTTGGAGAACAACTCATCCTTCGGAGCGTTGGTGATTGTGTAATGAATGTCGCCGCCGACGTCGTTATAGACCGAGTAGGTCTTGCCGTCGTCTCCGACAATGTTGACCAGCTCGTACTGGATGCCGTCCTCGATGAACACCGGGAAGTTCTCGTACTTGCGGTGAATGTAATCGGCGCTTACCACTATCCCTTCCATCAGCTCATGCTGGATGCCGATAGTTAAGGCGTCGGCATAGTGGCCGCCCATGTTGGGATCGAGGGTGTAAACATCAAGCGAAGTGGGGTCGTTGGGATCGGAGCCCTCGGGCGTCGAGCGGTAAAGCACCCACTCGCCATCCCAGTAGTACTGGTTGTAGTAGGTTGGATTGGGGACGAACTCCTCAAGCATGTAGGCCATCATGCCTTCGTAATAACGACCCCAGGAGCCGCGCAGAAGAGTGTGACCTTCATTGTCGAGCTTGTATGTGAAGCCGATGCGCGGTGCGATGTTGTCGAAAGTGTGTACGGCGCCCGGTCCGGGCAACACCTCGCCGTCAGGCCTCGCCTGATCGGGGATGAAGAATGTGGGCCTGTCGTAACGCAGACCGATGTTGAGCAGCAGCCTGTCTGAGATGTTCCAGCCGTCGGTGACAAAGAAGGTCCAGGTCTTGACCTGCGTCTTGGTATACCAGTCGGGCTCCCAGGTTTCGCGGTAGTCCCAATTGCCGTTGTAGATCTCCATGTAATCCCACTGGTCGTTCTCGATTCCCTGGCCGCGGGTCCACTCAAGACCCATCTTGATCTCGTGGTCGCCGCCGACGTCCTCGAGGTAGCGGGTATAGTGGCTCTGGGCTGAGATACGCTGGCGGTCGGAGCGGTAGTCGTAGCCTGAGCCGCCGTAGTACCAGTTCTGATCATAATCATAGATCTGGGCGCCGTCGCCGTTGTTGTAGAGGGCGAAGTAGCCGTTGAAGCCGTTGAATCTCAATTCAAGGAGGTTGAAATCGTCAATCACCCAGGCGTAATGGAACGAGAAACTGTTGCTGGGGCCGTCCTGGTCGAGTGTGGCCTCGGGAGCCACGTTGTAGCCTGATCCGCGACCGGAACGGAGGTAGTTGTCGTAGTGGTAGGTAAACCAGGCGTTCATGTTGCCGGCGAAGGCGGTGGAGAACTGCGGTACTCGTAGGTGAGCTCTTGCTCACGCAACAGACTCATTGTCTTGCGCCAGCCCACATTGCCGAAGAACCATACGGAGTCTTTCTTGATCGGCCCGCCGAAGAATCCCGTGAAATCATTGTTACCCGCTTCGCGAGTCATGTCGTCACGCAAATCTTCGTCGTCCGTATTCCAGGTGATGAAGCTGTCGTTGAAGTAATAGTAGGCAATTCCGCCCGTGAAATCGTTACCGCCGCTCTTGGTCACCATGTTTAACGATGCGCCGGTGAAGTTGCCCACGTCGGCTGTGGCTCCGGCGATGGGCATGACCTCCATCTCTTCGATCGATTCGATGTTGATGAATGTCCAGGGCGTGTGCGTACCCGGATCGGAGACATCAATGCCGTCGAGCATGTAGGCGTTGGATCTCTCGGTTCCTCCCATCGTACTGCCGTACTCACCGTCGACGTTACCGGCGGCTACGGTCATCGCAGTGTAGGGGAAACGAGGCATCGGGAGTTTGGAAATAATATCTTGCGTGAAACTCTCGCTGACCGCAGTGCTCTTGACATCGATAATCGGTGCCTCGCCGGTAATCGAAATGACCTGCTCGAAGGCCCCAACGCTGAGCACAGGTGTGATGCTAACTGTAGCGCCGATATTGATTACGATACCGGTTTGCTCATAGGTCTGGTACTGATCGGCGGTTACCTTGATATTGTAGGAGCCGACGGGAAGCAGCTGGAACCGGAAACGGCCCTTCTCGTCTGTCGTGGACGAGAGTTTGCCGGCAACTAACGATCGGCCTGTCAATTCCACCGTAGCGCCGAATACAGCTTTGCCGTCCTCTGTCACCACCCGGCCCTCGATTCGGCCTAATTGCTCTTGGGCCAACGCGGGGACAGCCAACAGAAGGATAGCAACGAACACAAGAATAATCTGTTTCATAGAACACCTCCAGCGATTGATACAAATCTTCACGCAATATCACAGCCACTTAAATTGGCAGCGCTGTTTTGCGACAATTAGCTTATCTGGTAGTTTTTTCAATGAGATAAGGGCAAATGCGGAATTTATCTGATTCAAAATTACGGATCACAATCCAATTATTTGTACAGCGGAGCCAACTCATTGAGCCTGGAAAGGGTAGTGACAACCGGTTAAATAAATGATGGTTAGGGCGTGTTTTCAAGTGGCAAAGGAAATGGGAGCACAAGTAGAATGGAAATCTAGCCAAACGCATATCGGTAGAGTATATCTTCGACAGGAGAAGTCCGGTTCGCTATCTGCAAGGGAATTTGTGCCGGCCAAATCGGATCGGATTTACATCGTTCACGACTTTTAGTATTGCAATGAGACTCCGGCATAATAGAGTTTCTGCCTGAAAAGTCCGCTTTATTGTCGGACACGAATCCAGGGGGGAATCAGTGAGAAGAAGGCAATTCTTGAGGTCGGTGGGTGGAGCTCTGGGGACGATGATTCTCGCCCCATCGTATGCGTCTGCATCGACGCCGGCTTCTTTCGCGCAAGCCTGCTCGGCCGCTGCCGGCGAATCAAGCTTCTGGAGGTTGGTGCGCTCGCAATTCCTGCTGCCGCAGGACTATGCATATCTAAACACCGGCGGTTTGGGAGCGTCGCCATATATGGTCACCGATAAGGTCAAGCGGATGATGGACAGCGAGGAGACCTACCCCGACGCCGGTCACAAAATGGATGATTGGTTGGAGATCAAAAGCAAGTGCGCGCCGTATTTCGGGTCCGGCTGTAAGAAGGAAGAGCTTGCCTTCACCAGCACGGCCACTGAGGGGATCAACATCGTGATCAACGGCTTGCCGATGGCGCGCGGCGACGAGGTGATCATCTCCACCCACGAGCATGTCGCGCTGAAAATCCCGCTGCTGCACAAGATGCAAAAGGACGGCATTGTGATCAGGACTTTCGATCCGGACCTGAAGCGCGGCTTGGGCAACGTGGAGCGCATCGAACACCTGATCAATACCAGGACCAGGCTGATCTTCATCAGCCATATTACCTGCACCACCGGCCAGATCATGCCGGTGAGGGAGATAGGCGAGCTGGCTGAATTAAAAGGAATCTGGTTCGCGCTAGACGGCGCCCAGGCACTGGCGCAGATGCCCGTGGACGTCAAGGGTATCAAGGCGGATTTCTACGCCGTCAGCTGTCACAAGTGGATGATGGGCCCCAAGAGGACCGGCATCCTCTACGTACGTGAAGGGATGCTCGATACGTTGTCGCCAACGGTCGTCGGCGCATACTCCGACAGCATGAACGAATTAGCTGAGCGTAGACTCGAGCTGCACCCCACCGCTCAGCGCTATGAATACGGCACGCAAAACGACGCGCTGCTCTATGGATTGAGAGAGGCTGCCGACTTCGTTTCGATCATCAGCGTCGAGCGCATTTGGAGTTACGATAGAGATCTGGCCGAGAGATTTTACCGCGGATTGCAGGAGTTGCCCGGAGTAGAGGTTCTCACCCCGGAGGAGGAGCAGTACAGGTCGGCAATGATCACCTTCAGGTTTAAAGATCGAGCTAACCGATCCCTGAGCCACGAGCTGACTAGGCGTCGCCTGCGGGTGCGCGATGTGAGCGAGGCGCATCTCGACGGCATCAGGGTGTCGTTCCACGTCTACAACAACGAGGAGGAGGTCGAGCGCCTGCTGTCCGAAGTCGGCAAGATGGCCCGAACCGCCGTTTGATGATCTCTCGCAGTAACGGCAAGCAATGTCCAGTCAACGGAAGAAAAGCAGGATAACCCGCCAACGGGACAGCGCGCCGTAGATCCAACTCATGATGTTATAATATCGATACCGAGAAATTTGGCCGCCTCTGCGGCAGGCAACTTAAAACATTTGGAGATCAATCTTGCAATACAGGGAACTTGGCAGCACCGGAGAAAGGTTATCGATTCTCGGCTTCGGATGCATGCGCCTGCCGACGATCGGCGGTGATGAAGCATGGATAGATGAGAAGGCGGCAACCGCACTGTTGCACGAGGCGATCGAGCGGGGTGTCAACCTCGTCGATAACGCCTATACGTATCATCACGGCAACAGCGAGTTGTGGCTGGCAAAAGCTCTGCAGGGCGGCTTCCGCGAAAAGGTTATTCTCTCGACAAAGCTGCCTTCGTGGAAGATCGAAAAGCGTGAAGATTTTGATCGCTATTTGAATGAGCAGTTGGAGCGCCTCGAGACCGACAGGTTTGATATTTACCTGGTCCATTCCCTCAAGAAATCCTGGTGGGAGAAAGTGCGCGACCTGGGCGTAATCGAATTCCTGGAGGGCGCGAAGCGCGACGGCAGGATCCGCTTTGCGGGCTTTTCATTCCATGACGAGTTCGAGGTTTTCAAGGATATCGTCGATGCCAATCGCTGGGATTGCTGCTTGATGCAATACAATTACATGGATGTAGACAACCAGGCCGGCACGCAAGGGCTGCGTTATGCCGCGGCGCAAAGGTTGGGCGTACTGGTAATGGAACCCCTGCACGGCGGCAACCTGGCGGGGCAACTGCCGCAGGATGTCCGTGAGATTTGGCAGCGTGCCGGCGACTCGCTGACGCCGGCCCAGTGGGCGCTTCGCTGGGTCTGGAATCACCGGGAAGTCGTTTCGGCTCTCAGCGGCATGAACGCGATGGAACAACTGGAGGAGAACCTGGCGGCGGCCGAGGGAGCGGAACCGGATTCTCTGTCCAGCGAAAACCTGGCTATGATCGACAGCGTCCGGGAGAAGTTTCTGGAGCGCAAGGAAATTCCCTGTACGGCCTGCGACTATTGTTTGCCCTGCCCGCAGGGCGTGGGCATTCCCAAAATCTTCGCTATTTACAACACCCTCAAGATCCTCGGCGGGCGGGGGCACGCTCTGTACTATTACAACAATTCGCTGGAGCCGGAGGAGCGCGCCGACAACTGCATCGAGTGCGGCGAATGCGAAGAGAAGTGCCCACAGAGAATAGAGATCATCGATCAGATAAAGAAGATCCACCAAGAGTTGTACAAAGGGAAACCGTAATTCAGCGTCCCTTCCAGACCGGCGCGTAGCCACCAATTGTCCCGTCCTGCGGATAGAATGTTCCGCTCTGGGTGTCGAGAATACAGAGGAATGGGCCTACTGTGCCGCTTGACGTCGCGTAATCGCCGGCAACCTATGCCGCTGCGTTGAAGAATTATCCAAGCCGTTATGATTGCATAATTTAGGAATTAACTGTTGTGCGCCTGTTATAACTCATTTCCCGGTTACCATTTGTGAAGAATATCGACTTTCAGGCCGGCTTTATGCCGAGGCGGGGGACAGTGAGTGAAACAGGGAGTCCGGGAGAAGATAAAGAAAACCCTTTAGTCGCTGTTTAAATACTCTGTCCCCTGGTCGTCTTTTTGAGGTTTTACCTGGCCGCAGGGCTGGTGTTCCACATATCCAGCGCGATCTTCAGCGAGCCGTCGGGCTGAGGTTGCCACATCACGAGGTATTTGCCGACCTCGGTCGTGGCGCGGCGCCCGCGGGGCTGGATTCTCATTTCATACCTGCCGATCTCGCAGATGAACTCGCCGGCGTCGGAAATCTCAGTCGTGGTCAATACCAGGCCCTTTGTGCCTTGGTTGACCATGCCTTGCATTGTCGCCGTGATCAAATCGGTTCCCTTGAGTATCTCGCTGTTGGGCGGCATGAGCGCAGCATCGACGGCATAAAATGCGACCATGGCATCGACGTTGCCAGCGCCTATGGCCTCAGAGATTGCTGCATTATTGGCTTCAATGGTTTCGCGGTACTTTGCCAGCGCCTCTTCGCCTGCGCGCGGGAAGGAGAAGTGCATCAGGGCGATTTTCCAAATGCCCTCGCGTTTTTCCAGCACACTGGTGCACTCCAAATCCCAATAGAAAGAGGATCCCTGGAATTCGAATTCCTCCGCGATCAGCGTAGAGCACCAGGCGGCGTCGCCGAGGGTGGAAATCCGGACCTTGTGATCCTTGATCACGTAGTTGTTGAATTTGAATGTCTCATCGCCGAAGTACTCTTCGACATGCGCCTTGAAGGCCTCCCATCCATCGAAGTTCTCTCCCGAATACGGTGTGACAAACGTCAACTCGGGATCTCCCGCCACCTCAGTCAGCTTGTCCATGGATTTTTCCTTCGCGGCGGCAAAGTACTGTTCCATGACAGCCTTGACGGCGAAAGTCTCCGCTGAGATATCTACTTCCTGTTGGCAGGCGCTGCTCAACAACAGTGCCAGCAGTAAGCTTGTTAAGAGAATAGACATAGCTGGTTTCATAACAACCTCCCTACCTGACAGTTCTGTTCTAGCCCGCTGCAGGAAGAGGCTCAGCGGAAACCATATGCAATTAACGGCAATGGGCGGGCTTGCTTAAGGACAATATAAGCAACGGATACAAAACAAGTCAACTGCGGGATGGATAATTAAACTAAAGGTCGGAGCACTGGAGCGTGAAGATCAGTGCTGAAGAAATCATCTCAACAGGGGTCAAACCTACTCTGGCCCTCTTGACTGCCTACGCAAGGGTCTTCGGAGAGAGGGCGATCAGGTTTTTATATTGTAAAGGCAGGCTTTCGTTTCAGGATTTCTTATCGAGCTGCAGCAGGTAGCCGATGATCTGCGAACGGAACATAATCGGAGAACCGGTCACCGATAGAGCGGCTTTTCCTTTACCCGGCAGGTTAAGCTCAAGATCTATGACGGACTTATTGTCCGATAGCAGGCTTACCAGGAATGTCTCGAGATCCGTTCGCATCACTGAGGGGATTAATGACTTCAGATTCTTGCCGATGATCTGGTTTCTCCATACTCCCAGTATGCTCGATGCAGCCGAGTTTACATCACTGATCTGCATGGTTTCGGGATTAATCACCAGCAGGGGAAGGGGCAAGGAATGGAAGGACGCATAGTACAACGTCTCTTTCTCTTCCACATCGATCTGCTGATTTTTCAGCTTCTCGATCTCTTCCTGCTTAGTGTGGAGTAATTCCTGCAGCCTCTCTATCTTCGAGACGTCACCGGTTGAAGGCTCGTCGATAGTCTCCGTTTTTTGCGGGATTTCGGGGTCGGACGGGTAGCTCAAATCCAGATTTTTCAGGAAGTAGTCTTCGATGGGATTTTCATCGCTCCGCTCGCGCAGCGGTACACTGTTCATTTTAAAGTCCTGCGCGAGGTAATTGAGCGAATGGTCGTTCAGGCCGGAAAGCAGATCGATCCGGAATTCACCATTGGAGTCGTCGACGGCGCAATCACCGGATGCAGGATGCCCCGTATCGGCCTCTTCACCGGTGTCTTTCCCCCAAAAACGCCTGAAGATCATAACAGCACCTGTACAACGGATTCACGAGCACTTCCAAAGGCTAAAGTACGCAAACCACATACAACCACTCGACTTTAGGATAATTCACTCAGGGCAATGGTCGGTGTTTTGCGTCACAATCATGAAAATGCTGATAACACGGTAAAATCGGGTTGCAGGTTATAATCTGCGAGGAGACGGGTGTTCAAGAAGGCGCTCTAACCGCCCCTTCTTTTCAACTTGAGGATGCGCAATAATGAGCTGGATCATACGTTTCAGCGTTTCGGATGGATGAACCGGCCATGAAGCAGGGAGAGGCGAAAAAAAAGGGCTGCATTCTGGCGGTGACGCACACATTGCAGTATGACGGCGCGCCCCAGTCGATGTTGCAGATCGCCAGGGCACTCTCAAGGGACGGTTACGAAATCGTGCTCCTCTCCGGCCGTGAGGGTCCGCTTCTCGGAGAGTACAAGAAAATCGGCGCGGCGGTGGCATCGCCTCAAATGCCTTTCATTCCCACGGAGGTCTGGAATCCTTATTATCCGGAAACATATAAGAACCATTTTTCCGATCTGACGGAACTCATAAAGTCGCACAAGGTCGATGTCGTCTTCGCCAACACACTACAGACGCACTGGGCCATCCACGCTGCGGCCCTGTTGAACATCCCCTCGGTCTGGAGCATCCGCGAAAGCATCAACGACATCTCGGAACTGTCTGCAACCAGGCGGACGGCCGTTTCGCTGGCGACGCGCGTAGTGTTCTGCTCGGAAGAGACGCGGAAGGTGTACGAGCCTCTGAACAGGGGCCATTTCGAAACCGTATTCAATGGCATCGATCTGAATCTTGTCGAGGGAATCAGGGAGAGCCTGAGCGGTCGCAACCTGCGGGCCGAGCTCGGATTGCCCGTGGATGGACACGTCATATCGATAATCGGCACGCCCGCGGCGCGAAAGGGCCATCACGTACTACTTGGGGTTGCAAGCGAGATCATAAGGGAAGTGAAGAACGTCCATTTCCTGTTCGTGGGCGTTCCTGATAATGATACGGATTACATTCACCATCTGAAGGAACTGATCTCGGACGGCGATCTGTCTTCTCGATTCACACTGGCGAAGCGGACGGATAACGTCTTCCCATTCATCGCGGTTTCCGACATCGTCGCAGTCCCTTCATACAACGAATCTTTTCCTCGCGTGACGCTGGAGGCGATGGCGTTTTCCAAGCCGATCGTGGCGTTCGACGCGTGGGGCATCAGGGAACAGTTAGTCCACGAAGAGAGCGCATTGCTTGTGCCGACCGGCGATCGAGACGCCTTTGCCGATGCGCTGAAACGTCTGATAGCACAGCCCCGGGAAGCCGGGCGGATAGCCCGGAATGCTTATTCGAGGTTGCAGGTAAATTTCACGATAGACCGCATGACAGAGCCATACGTCAAGATTTTTAATGAGTTGCTATCTTCGAAGAAATACCTGAAGCCAAGCCGGATTCCGTCTTATGAAAGCGATGCCGTTTCGACAATCTGTGCCCATCTCGAGGAGGGGAGCATAGCGTTTCTGAAAAGGGCTGAAAGAAAGATATCGAAGCTCGAGAAACAATCCGAGGAAATCCTGCGAGTCCTCGAGGTGCTGAGAGACCTCATCGTGGCAGGTCGGTTTGGGCAGAGCAAGGCGGGTAGCAAGAAGGATATACAGGACCTCACGGGTGCTTTCAGTGCGCTGTTTATCCGGCTGCTTCGCGAGAATTCCGGCATGCGTCTGGCTGCCGGGGACGGTCTTCTCAGCCGCATCTCATTGGCTGGGGAGAATTTCGTAGGCTTGAACCTGGAAAACATCTACAGCGAGCATGCTGATTTCGGCGGGACGATTCTCAAGGACTGCGAGTGCGCGTTCTCGATCTTCAGAAAACTCGCTGCCCGGTCGATGAGTTGGATAGGTATAAAAGGATCGATGGCGCAATTCTTCGACAGCGTTTTGAACGAATCGGTATTCGAGCGAAACAAGTTGGACGGCGCCGCTTTCTTCGAATCGCAATTGATACGGTCACGATTCGATGGGTGCACACTGCAGAACAGTTATTTCAAAGGTTCCTTACTCGGTGGAGCGGTTTTCACCGACTGTGATTTGACCGGCGCTTTCTTTTACCGTTGTCATCTCGAGAGAGTGGTATTTGATAACTGCGAGACCGACGGCCTGAATTTCATTGACTGCGTCGTCAACAGCTCGGCATCGAAGCAAATGAGGCAGCGAATGGCTTGCAGAAAACCCGGCGCACCGTTGGCAAGGCTCTGGGTAACACCCGGATATCACCGGGAAGGGTGAACCTCAGCCGTAGCGGGACAAATAATGATGAAGTTCGGCAGAATTAAGAAAAGGGGAGAAACAGGCGACGGGGTACTATCAATCCTGGTGATCTCTCGTAGCGAAACCAACCTATCGGACCTCTTTAGATCGATAGAGAACTCGAATATTCCTTTCCAAGCCGAAATCATTGTCGCATGGAACGGTACCGGAGGGCCGGATGCTCTTCTGAGGGAATTTCCCGATCTGGCCATCGAGATCCATCGGATCGAGCCCTATAACTTCGCCTCCAACAACAATCGGCTGGCCGCCCTGACACGGGGGGATATTCTGCTGTTTATCAATGACGACATCATCCTCGATCAGAACTGCCTGCATGCAGCCCTTGAAGCCCTTTTGCATGACGATATAGGTGTTGTGGGGGCGAACCTGCGTTACCCCGACGGCTCGCTACAGCATGCCGGAATCTTCTTCAGGGAGGACGGCAGCCCATACCACCGTTACAAGCATCTCCTGAAACACGGCGATCCCATTTTCTCTGAGAGTCTGGCGGTGCCGGCGGTTACCGGAGCCTTCATGGTGGTCAGGCGGGAAGACTTCCAGCGGGTAAGATTCGACGAGTCGTACCGGGTGTGCGGCGAGGATGTCGCTTTCTGTCTGAGGTTTACGCGGATTACCGGCAAGGCGATCCTATACGAGGCGTCCGCGACCGCGGTTCACAACGAGGGTCTGACGCGCCGGATCACCGGCGAGCGCCTGACGCCGCCGGATGACTTGGAACGAATCAGGGCGGAATTCCGGGGCGAAATAATCGCTGCCGGACGCGGTTAACAGCCACGGAGCAGGAGTTCGAGCTGATGTACGAGTCCCGTGTGAAATACAGGCAGTTATTCGCGGATAAAGTCGAGAACTACAAGAACAAGATGCAGGTTGGCGCGAGAGGGGCCAAGATCGGCCCGGAGTGGATAGCGATCGACCTTTACGACAAGTCAGAGCTGATCGATTATAACTACGACCTGCAGAACCTGCCCTTCGACGACGGGAGCTTCGACTGCGTCGTCTGCAACGCGATCCTCGAGCACGTACGTGAGGTTGAGCTGGCGATATTCGAGATGCACCGCGTCCTCAGGCCCGGCGGCCAGATCTGGGTCGAGGTGCCCTTCCTGCAAGCATACCACGCCCACCCCAACGACTTCTGGCGATGCACACTGCCGGGCATCAGGCGCTGGTTCGAGGATTTTGATGAAGTGAACGCGGGTATCTTCGAGGGCTTTGCTCATGAAGCGCAGGTCCTCCACGACATTTTCTCGCGGGACCTGAAGATTCCCGCTGAAGAGGCCGATTCAGTCCGCGAGACGATCAAGGATTACGTCGAGCGTGCCGAAAAGAAACATGGATACTCGCAATCCGTCTACATGGCGGTTTTTTTCTGGGGAGAGAAGCCGCGGGATCGTGAGGTGGCTCCCGAGAAGCGCGCTTACTTCGAGTATCTGAAGAGCAGAATCTGAAAGAAACCGGTCGAGATCAGGAAGACACCTGCCTCTCGCCGATTACCTACTTCATTTGAAAGAAACGAAGATGCGCCATGAAGGAAGCAGAGCTTTTTAAATTCAACAGCCTCGAGCTGGAGCAGATACACATTCTCAAGCCGAACATCCGCGCAGTAGTCGGCACGAATCCGAGGGTGGAGTGGTACAGCCTGGTAGAGCTGCCCGAACGCCGCCAGGTGACGCTTGAAATCTTCACCCGGCCAGAGGAATTGCTGCGCTCCTATGACATCGGAGACGCTCGGAACTTCATCATCCAGCATCCACTGGACGACGGGGATTATCTCCTGAGGGTTTCCGTCGCCGATCTCGCCAAGGAAATCGTCTACCGATCGCGGCTTCACCAGTTCTCGGTCAATCCGGCCATTGCCAACGAAAACCGCATCAACTGCCCTCTGCCGTGGGGTTATCTCAGGATGGGCTCGTATAACGCCAACCCATGCTGTTACCTGCGGCGGGGCACCCTCTTTCCCTACAACTCGCATCTGCCCAACGACCCCTTCAACTCGCCGGGTATGATGGCTGTCAGGGAAGAGTTGCTCGGCGGCCGCGACACTTACTGCTCTCCGACGTGCAGCCACATGCAGGTCCACCAGGGCAAGGATCTCGAAGAGGTGTTCAAGCAGACCTATCGGGATGTCTACACTGACCCGAGCGTTTATCAGCGGGCGATGAGGGCGTTCGTGCGCGGCCATCTCCATCTCGATGGCCCGCTGTCGATGAGGCTGGGCGTGGGATCGGCCTGCAACCACGAGTGCATTTTCTGTCACGAGATCCATCAGAATCCTTGGGAGCAGGACGAGGCCACCTACGAGATGATCGAAAGGCTCTATCTCGGCACGCTCCAGGAAATGGAGCTTGTGGGCGGCGAACCGCTGCTGGCGGTTAAGGGATTGATCTCACGGATGGATGCGGTCCGCGAGAAGCTGCCCTATTTCAGGTTCATCGTCCTGACCAACGGCGCTCTGCTGCATAAGTATTTCGATATATTCAAGGATTGGGATGATCTGATCCTATATGTCTCTCTCAATGCCGGTACGCGTAAAACCTACGAGAAAGTGCATCTGCGCGACGACTTCGACCGCGTCTGCGAAAACCTCAAGTCGATCCGCAAGATCCGCGAGGCTGAAGGCAAGAAAACCTTTCTCAGGCTGAGCTTTGTCTATCTCAGGATGAACTACAAAGAGATCCCCGGTTACATCGAGCTCTGCCGTGAGCTGGGCGCGAACAGGGTTGGAGTCAAGGCGATGATTTACTTGCCGATGTCTACCGTCGACCCGGCGGAGACGATTTTACCCGGTGATCCCGAGGTGGAGGAACTGCAGGAAATGCGGAAATTGCTGGCAGAGCGCTGCCGCGAATACGGCATCGGCTTCGAGATGAAGATGCCGGGAGATGAAAAGCTCTGAAGAGCCTTAATCGGAAGGGATCTGACTTCTGTTCAGCCTGCCCTTCAGCATTTCGGATACCTCGAATTCAGTGCCCTTGGGCTGGTTGGTCTTCTCGCAGTGGAGGATCACCCGGTCGCGGATGAAGCGCTCGAAATAGGTCACACGGTAGCCGCTGGTTTCCAGCGCGCGGCGCAGGCCGTATTCGTTGAATCCCCACCAGTTGGAACTGTCGTTGTTGAGCTCTGAGGCCGGGAAAAACTGTGCCATGCTCGTCTTTTCCAGCTCGGGCGAGAATTCGTCGAGGGCGCGCGGCTTGCCCTCGGAGTCGACGTATCCGCGGTCGCAGACGTGCGTCTCGAGGATCAGCTGCTCCTCGAACATTTCGTGCAGACAGTCGAGCGCGAGCAGCGGGTGGCGCAG